>Ga0335072_10008194_pt1 | contig 15161 bp, 11 predicted proteins | sample Lox_Sample_21_FD_206725 | JGI IMG/M metagenome (GOLD analysis project Ga0335072, IMG submission 206725) | Soil microbial communities from Loxahatchee National Wildlife Refuge, Florida, United States - Lox_Sample_2.1 | ecosystem: Environmental > Terrestrial > Soil > Wetlands | place: USA... | reverse complement strand
GGCTGCAGTCTTGCACGCCAGTTCGAACCCGGAAGCCTCGAAGTTGCAAGGTCCGCTTGGGGTCATCAGCCGGCTCGGCGACGATTCAGCCAAAACCGGACGTCATCAAAGAGATTTCGTGTGCCGCAAACGCGTCTCGGCTTGATCGTGAGGTCGAGGCGTTCCCCGCGGCCGCTATTCAGCGCCAATTCGGTGATTGCAACTCTGACTTGTTAGATAGTGCCTTTCAAAGTACCGTGCTTAGAAACATTGGCATGCTCGGGGACCGCTCGACGCAACGCCGCGATGCACACTTTGTGATCCCGGGGCCCGTATCGCAGAACGCTCAGGGGGTTGAGCGCCATGTCGCTTGCCGGCAATCGAAATCGAAGCACCCGCAGGAGGGCAGCGACGGCGCCGAGTGAAGAGACGCTGAGGGAACCGAACAGCGGGCGGCAAATCCCCCTCTTAGCGACGATACCGATAAGCCCGAGACAGAGCAGAATAGCGTTCGGCGTCGTCGTCGTGCTGGCTATCTCGTTCTTTATCACCGCACCAGTCGCGCAGATACCGCTATCGCGTATTGACGCTTTCATTCCTGCCGTTCACTCCGTGCTATTCATCGTCAACCTCATCACCGCGGCCCTCCTGTTTGCCCAATTCTCGGTTCAGCCGAAGCGCGCCGTTCTGGTGCTCGCATGTGGCTATTTTTTTGTTGCGCTTGTTGTGGTTCTACATGCGCTTACGTTCCCAGGCGCGTTTGCGCCGAGCGGTTTGCTCGGCGCCGGGCGGCAAAGCGCCGGTTGGATCTTCTATTTCTGGCACGCAGGATTTGCGCTGGCTGTAATAGCCTACGCGCTCTTAAAGGAGGCGGACACAGCAAGGGGCACGCTAACGTGGTCAACCGGGAATGCTTTTGGCTTCAGCGTTGTGGCCGTCGTCACGCTGGTGGCCGTATTGACGCTACTTGCCACGGCGGGAGCACCGCTACTACCAAATCTCTTTCAAGATGACGTCCGATTAAACTCTACAGCGCATTACTTTTCCAGCGGGGTGTCGCTCTTACACGTTTTTGCGCTCGTGCTCTTGTATATTCGGCGGCGTTTCCTCCTCGATATGTGGCTGATGGTAGCACTTTTTGCGGACCTACCCGACATCGGCCTAGCCATCGTGCTCTCGGTCCTCCGCTTCAGTCTCGGCTGGTACGCGGCGCGCTTTTACGCGCTCACCGCCGCCAGCGTCTTGCTGGTCGCCTTGCTTGCAGAAACGACGGCTCTCTATGCGCGCCTGGCCCGCACCGCCGGGGATCTCATCGCCGCGCGCGATGCCGCAGAGTCGGCGAACCGGGCCAAGTCCGAATTTCTCGCCCGGATGAGCCACGAGATCCGAACGCCGATGACCTGCGTCATGGGCATGACCGACTTGCTCCTGGACGGCGACCTGAGCGTGCAACAGCGTGGACAAGTGACGTTAGTGAGAGACGCCGGTCAATCGCTTGTCGCAATCATTAACGATCTTCTTGACCTTTCCAAGATCGAGGCTGGAAAGCTCGAACTAAACCGCGTCCCCATGAGCCCATCTGATGTCGCCGAGGGAGCATTGGCCATCGTTCGGCCCGGCGCCTCGGCAAAAGGCCTCGTGCTGCGCAACGAGCTCGCGCCTGATCTTCCCGCATGGATCGAAGGCGACCCGACGCGGCTGCGCCAAATTCTGCTGAACTTCCTCTCGAACGCCGTCAAATTTACTGACCGTGGAAGTATCATCCTGCGAGCGATGCGGGAGCCTGGTGCTGAGGCAGCACAGCTTCGATTCGAGGTCGCGGATACGGGGATTGGAATCGATCCGGCCCAGCAGCATCTATTGTTTCAAAGCTTCTCGCAGATCTTGGATCCAACTCATCGCGAGTTGGGCGGTTCCGGTCTCGGTCTCGTAATCTCTCGACACCTGGTCGAGGCTATGGGCGGCACGATCGGTGTCAGCAGCCAGCGCGGCGCGGGCAGCACCTTCTGGTTCACGATCCCCTGCGTGGAAACTCGACCTCAAGCCACGGCGGAAGCAAGAGCTGCGTCCGTGAACGCCGGGCGGCGCGCACGGATTCTGGTAGCCGAGGATCGAGAGAAGATCCAGGAGTACATCGAAGCGGTCCTTATCGACGCCGGTCATGAGGTGATGCTGGTGAAGAATGGCACCGAGGCCGTTGCGGCGGTCAAAGCGATGGACTTCGACGTGGTGCTGATGGACGTCCAAATGCCTGAAATGAACGGTATAGAGGCGACGCGACGGATTCGCGAAATGGGGGAGCGTGCTCGCGGCCTCCCGATCATCGCGCTGACCGGGTATGCGATGGAGGAAGAGGTCGCACAGTGTCGGGCGGCCGGGGTGAACGAGCACTTGTCGAAGCCGATCGACCGCAAAGAGTTGCTGCGCCTCGTCGGAGAATTGTCCTGAAACGGACGCGAGGCGTGCTAACGCACGGCGCCGGTGCCCTGAGCCGCCGGCGCCCGCTCCTCCGCCAGCGCGCGCACCGCGGGATAGTCGGGCTTGCCGGTGGCGAGCAGGGGCAGCTTCTCGACGGTCATCAGGCTGCGCGGCACCGTCACCTCGGCGGCGCCGTGCGCCCGCGCCGCGGCGAGCAGCGCGTCGACGCTGGCATTCTTCTCCTCGGTGACGAGCAGGAGCTGCTCGCCCTTGCGCGGATCGGGCAGCGCGATGACCGCGTGATGCGCTTCGGGCCAGAGCGACGCCGCCAGCGCTTCGGCGGCGCCGAGCGACACCATCTCGCCGCCGATCTTGGCAAAGCGCCGGGCGCGGCCGAGGATGGTGACGTAGCCCTCGGCGTCGATGGTGACGATGTCGCCGGTGTCGTACCAGCCGCCCGGCAGCGCCTGGATGGCGCCGGGATGGTCGGGATCGAGATAGCCCAGCATGACATTGGGGCCGGAAACAAAGAGGCGCCCGCCGTCGACACCCTCGACCGGCTCGAGCCGCCAGGCGATGCCGGGCAGCATGCGCCCCACCGTGCCGGGCTTGAAATGCATCGGCGTGTTGGTCGCGAGCACCGGCCCGGTTTCGGTCGCGCCATAGCCTTCGAGGATGCGCAAGCCGAAGCGCTCCATCCATTGCCGCCGCGTCTCGTCGCGGATCTTCTCGGCGCCGGCGAAGACATAGCGCACGCTGAAGAAGTCATAGGGATTGCCGGCGCGGGCATAGCCCGCGAGGAAGGTGTCGGTGCCGAACAGGATGGTCGCGTTCAAATTGTAGGCGAGGCTCGGCACGATCCGGTAATGCAGCGGCGAGGGATAGAGGAAAATCCGCACGCCATTGATGAGCGGCAGCACCATGCCGCCGGTGAGGCCGAAGGCGTGGAACAGCGGCAGCGCGTTGAACGCCAGATCGGCCGGCGAGAAATCGACGCGCGCCGCGAGCTGCTGGCAATTGGCGATGATGTTGCGGTGGCTGAGCGCGACGCCCTTGGGCGTTCCCTCCGAGCCCGAGGTGAACAGCACGACCGCGGGGTCGCCGGGCCGCGCACCGCGCCGGCGATAGAGGCTGCGCGCAAAGCGGGCGCGGATAAGGCCGGCGAGGCGCTCGACGGCGCCGATGGCCTCCCGCATATCCTCGAGATAAAGGATGCGCCGGCCTTCGCTCAGCGTGGCCACGGCGGCGTCGAGCCGGGCGCGCTCGATGAAGCGGCGTGAGGTGACGATGGTGCGGATTTGGGCGAGGCGACAAGCGCTCGCCATGATGCCGGCGCCGCTGGAATAGTTGAGCATCGCCGGAACTGCTCCGGCGACATGGAGCGCGAAGAAGCTGACCGCCGTCGCCGCGGCGTTGGGCAGCAACAGCCCGATCCGCTCGCCCGGATCGCTCAGCGCTTGAAACCGGCGCCCGAGCACGAAGCTGCCGGCGATCAAGCGGCCATAGCCCAGCGGTCGGCGCTCGATATCGTCGATCACGAGGTGAGCGCTGCCATGGACGGCGCGCGCATCGAGCAAGGTCTCGAACAGCGTCTTCTCGATATCGGCCGTGGCGAAGATCATCGACGACATGACGTCGTAAAGCCGGCGGCCGATCGCGTGCCGGCGCCGCCGCCCCTTGAGCTCCGGCGGCAGGCGAATCTGCTGCGGCTCCTCGATGGCGATGGTGATCTTGGGAAACCAGCGGCGGCGCAGCTTGCCCTTGAGGCGCGAGAAGATGGTGTATTGCGGGCCGTCGAGGCGCACCGGCAGGATCGCCGCCTTGGCCTTGTCGGCAATCATCGCCGGCCCTTCATAGATCTTCATCAGGGCGCCGGTGACGGTGATGCGGCCTTCGGGAAAGATCACGCAACGCCGGCCCGCTTCGACGGCGTGGATCAGCGTCTTGGCGGCGAAGGGCTTGGTCGGGTCGATCGGCACCCAATCGATGAAGCCGAGAAAGGGCTTGGCCCACCAGGCGGCGGCGCGCACCGTGTCGATGGCGAAAGCAGGCCGGCCCGGCAGGAAGGCGGCGAGCAGCACGCCGTCCATGAAGGAGAGATGGTTGGCGACGATCACCACCCGCTCGCCCGCCTTGTCGTAATTCTCGACCCCGCTGATCTCGACGCGGAAGGCGAAGCGCAGCAAGCCGGCGAACAGCGTCTTCAGGATCTCGCCGGGCACGAGGCGCAGGACGACGACCGCCGCCGCCGCGTTGAGGATGCCGACGACCAGGAACACGGCCGGGACCGAAAGGCCGAGCTTCAGCATGATCGCGCTCACCGCGCCCGAGGCGACGATGAAGAGCGCGTTCATCACATTGTTGGCGGCGACGACGCGCGAGCGGTGGCTCTCCTCGGCGCGCGCCTGCAGCAGCGCATAGAGCGGCACGGTGAAAATCCCGCCGCACACCGCGATCATGAAGAGATCGAGGCTGAGCCGCCAATTCGCGGCATGAGCGAGGAATTGACCGACGCCGATCAGCGCGCCCCCGTTGCCGCCGTCGGCGCGCATGCTCGCCGCATAGAGATCGAGCGTGAACAGCGTCATGCCGACCGCGCCCAAGGGAGCCAGCCGCGCGCTCACCTCGCCGCGCAGCAGCCGGCCGCACAGCATGGCGCCGGCGCCGATACCGATCGAGAACATGGCGAGGAACAGGGTTTCGACGCTGGCATCGGCGCCGAGCGTGACCTTGGCATAGGTCGGAAACTGCGACAGGAAGATGGCGCCGACCAGCCAGAACCAGGAGATCGCGAGGATCGCGAGCCAGAGCACGCGCCGCGCCTTGGCAAAGCGCAGGATCGCCATGGTCTCGGCCCAGATGTTGGGATTGATGCGCAGATCGGGCGCGGCCCGGCCGGTGCGCGGGATCAGGAGGCTCACTGCCCAGCCGCCGACGGCGAAGGCAAGCAGCACCGCCGAGACGATCGCCGTGCCGCCCGGCGCCAGGATCAAAAGCCCGCCGGCGATGGTACCGATCAGGATGGCGATGAAAGTGCCGGCCTCGACCAGCGCGTTGCCGCCCATCAGCTCTTGCGGCGCCAGCAGGTTGGGCAGGATGCCGTATTTGACCGGGCCGAAGAACGTCGCCTGGATGCCGAGCAGGAACAGCACGGCGAGCTCGAAATAGACGAAGGCGCCGCCGCTGAGCGCGAAGCCGGCGCCGGCGAGCAGCATCACGCCCACTTCCCAGAGCTTGATGTAGCGCACCAGCCCCGCCTTCTCGAATTTGTCGGCAAGCTGTCCCGCCGTCGCCGAGGCGATGAAATAGGGCGCGATGAAGATGGCGGTGGCAATGGCGACGACGATCTTGGTCGTCACCGGGTCGGTGAAGGCGCGATAGGTGACCAGGGTCACCAGCGCGGTCTTCAGCAGATTGTCGTTCACCGCGCCCAGGAACTGGGTGACGAAGAGCGGCAGAAAGCGCCGGGTCCTCAACAGGTGAAGCTGCGGTTCGGCCATCCGTAGAGCCTCGCGCCGTGCCAGAGGATGTCACGCGGGGAAACGAAAAACTTTAGCAAAATCAAAGTATTCCGTCATTCCCGCGAATGCCGGAATCCAGCCGGTGCCAAAGCGTGGCATTGGTGTATCATTGCGGGAACGGCGGGTCGCAGCTCTCTCGTGGCTGGCGGCCGGATCGGGCACGTCGACACGAGACGGGTCGCGGCCCTCGAACCCCTGGTTCGGGAGGAGCACCTATGGCGACGACCATTCGCAACCCCATCGAATGGGGATTGGACCAGATCAGGCTGGCCGGCCTGGCGGTTGGATCGGCCGGACAAGCGATCGGCGAGACCCAGGACGACGTGCGGACGCCGCTGCTGACGATCCGCCGCATCACCATCGCCGATCTGGGCGATGTCCTGGCCCGCGGCCTCGATGATTTCCGCAGTTTCCGCACCGATGTGGTTTTCCTCTGCGTCCTTTATCCGCTGCTCGGCCTCGTCCTCGGGCGGCTGGCTTTCGGCTATGGCATGGTGCCGCTGCTCTTTCCCCTCGCTTCCGGCTTTGCCCTGCTCGGCCCCTTCGCCGCGCTCGGCCTCTACGAGATGAGCCGGCGGCGGGAGCTCGGCGTCCACAGCGCCTGGCCCGATGCGTTCGGCGTCGTCGGCTCTCCCGCCTTCGGCAAGATTGCGGTGCTCGGCTCGCTGCTGGTGGCGATCTTCCTGCTCTGGCTGGCGGTCGCGCAAGCGATCTACTTCGCCACCTTCGGCTTGAAGCCGCCGGCATCGTTCATGGGCTTCTTCGGCGAGGTCTTGACCACCGGGGCAGGCTGGGCGCTGATCGTCGTCGGCGTCGGCGTCGGCTTCCTCTTCGCCGTCCTGGTGCTGGCGATCGGCACCGTGTCCTTCCCGCTGCTGATCGACCGTGACGTGACGCTCGGCCGGGCGGTCTGGACCTCGGTCAATGCCTTTGCCGCCAATCCGGTGCCGATGGCGCTGTGGGGCCTCATCGTCGCTTGCGGGCTGGTGCTGGGCTCGATCCCGCTTTTGCTGGGATTGATCGTGGTCATGCCGGTCCTCGGCCACGCCACCTGGCATCTCTATCGCAAGCTGGTCGCCGGCTGATCGCGGCGAGCGATGCGCGTCAAGGCGCGGCGCCGCCGGGCGCCGCGCAATCCGCGGCTGAAGGCTGAGCCGCCAACGCGGCGCTGGCGTTGGTTGAGCGGTCCCAGCATCCGGAGGAGACGACATGGTCACGACCGTCGGCACCGAGGACAAGCTCGACTCGCTGCTCACCGACCTTGTCCAGCTCGACCACGACGCCGTTCTCGCCTATGACGCCGCGATCGAGCGTCTCGGCACCGCCAGTCACCGCTCGACCCTTGCCGGCTTTCGCCGCGATCATCTCCGCCACATCGAGGAGCTCGACGCCGCCCTTTTGGCCATGGGCAAGGTCCCGCCCAAGGACAGCGACATGAAGGCTTTGCTCACCCAAGGCAAGGTCGTTCTCGCCGGGCTGGTCGGCGACAAGGCGATCCTCCGCGCCATGAAGGCCAACGAAGACGACACGAACATCGCCTATGAGCGGGCGGTGCAGCATCGCCATGCCTCGCCGGAGCTGCGTCACACGCTCGAGGCGGGGCTCGCCGACGAGCGGCGCCACCGCGCCTGGTTGATCGAGACGATCGAGCGGCTCGGGTAATCCCGTTAGACCGTCGGGCGTTCGTGGAATCCGGCCGAGCCGTCATCTGCGGCCGGGTCGCGTCTGAGCTCGCGCACTTCGGCCAGCGCCGGGCCTGAAGCACAGGCATCGACCATCGCCTCGACCGCTTCGCTGTCGCCGATGACGAGCGCCTCGACGCTGCCGTCGCTGCGGTTGCGGACCCAGCCGCGCAAAGCGCGGCGCCGCGCCTGGCGGCAGGTCCAGGCGCGGAAGCCGACGCCTTGAACGCGGCCGATGATGACGAGACGAAGCGCCAGCACCGCCATTGCCGCCTCAGGCGAATTCGAGAATGACCTGGTCGACGGCGAGGCTGTCGCCGGCGCGGGCGCGCACCTTGGCCACCGTTCCGTCGCGCTCGGCGCGCAGCACATTCTCCATCTTCATCGCCTCGACCACCGCGAGCTCCTCGCCGGCCTTGACCTCCTGGCCCTCGCCGACCGCGACCGAGACGAGCAGGCCCGGCATCGGCGACAACAGATAACGCGAGAGGTCCGGCAGCTGTTTCACCGGCATCTGCGCGAGCAGTTCGGCGGCGCGCGGCGGCAGCACCTTGACCCCCAGCACGGTGCCGGCGCGCGTCAGGCGGAAGCCGATGCCGTCGCGGTCGAATTGGAAGATGACCGCCGCGCCGTCGATGCGGGCGCGGAAGAGCGGCTGCGCCGGCTGCCAATCGGTCGCCACCACGTGCCGCCGGCCATCGGCGCGCGTCACCGCCACGCTGTTCGCCTCGCGCATGGCGCGCACGGCATGTTGCGCCGCGCCGATCGCGACGATCCAGTCCTCCGGCACGACGCGGCCATGCCCGGCGAGCTGCCCGGTGATGCGCGCTTCCTGCTCGGCGATGATGCGCTGGATGGCGGCCGCGGCGGCCAGCGCCAGGTCGAGCGCATCCGGCGACGGCTCGACGCCGGCGAAGCCATGCGGGAATTCCTCGGCGATGAAGCCGGTCGAGAGCCTGCCTTCGGCAAAGCGCGGCTTCTGCAGCACGGCGGCGAGGAAGGCGACATTGTGCGACAGGCCGCGAATGTAGAAGGCATCGAGCGCCGCGCCGAGGCGGGCGATCGCCTCGTTGCGGCTGGCGCCGTAGGCGACCAGCTTGGCGATCATCGGATCGTAGTAGAGGCTGATCTCGGCGCCTTCGAAGACGCCGGTATCGACGCGAACGCCTTCGCCGGCGGGCGGCAGATAGCGCACCAGCCGGCCGATCGACGGCAGGAAATTGCGCAAGGGGTCTTCGGCATAGATGCGCGCTTCGATCGCCGAGCCGGTGAGCTTGATGTCGCTCTGCTTCACGCTGAGCTTCTCGCCGGCGGCGATGCGGATCATGCATTCGACGAGATCGAGGCCGGCGACCAGCTCGGTGACGGGGTGCTCGACCTGAAGCCGCGTGTTCATCTCGAGGAAGTAGAAATTGCGGTCCTTGTCGACGATGAACTCGACCGTGCCGGCCGAGCGGTAGCCGACCGCCTTGGCCAGCGCTACCGCCTCTTCGCCCATCGCGGCCCGCGTCTTGGCGTCGAGAAACGGGCTCGGCGCCTCCTCGATCACTTTCTGATGCCGGCGCTGGATCGAGCATTCGCGCTCGCCGAGATAGATCACCTGGCCATGCGCATCGCCCAGCACCTGGATCTCGATATGCCGCGGCTCCTCGACATATTTCTCGATGAAGACGCGGTCATCGGCAAAGCTCGAGCGCGCCTCGTTGCTGGCCGAGCGGAAGCCCTCGCGCGTCTCGGCATCGTTGCGCGCGATGCGCATGCCCTTGCCGCCGCCGCCGGCCGAGGCCTTGATCATCACGGGGTAGCCCACCGCGCGCGCGATCTTGACCGCGGCGTCGGCGCTCGGAATGACCTCGAGATGGCCGGGCACGGTCGAGACGCCGGCCTCTTTGGCGAGCTTCTTCGATTCGATCTTGTCGCCCATCGCCGCGATGGCGCGCGCATCGGGACCGATGAAGGCGATGCCGGCCGCGGCGAGCGCCTCGGCGAACTCCGCTTTCTCCGACAGGAAGCCATAGCCGGGATGAACCGCCTCGGCGCCGGTGCTGCGGCAAGCCTCGAGGATGCGGTCGATGCGCAGATAGCTCTCCGCCGCCGGCGGCGGGCCGATCGCGACCGCTTCGTCCGCTTGGCGCCGGTGCAGCGCATCGGCATCGGCCTCGGAATAGACGGCGACCGTCTTGATGCCCATGCGGCGCGCGGTGCGGATCACCCGGCAGGCGATCTCGCCGCGATTGGCGATGAGGATTTTCTTGAACATGGGCGGCGTCAGCGACCCCCCACCCGAAGAATTGTAATCCCTCCCCCCTTGAGGGGGAGGGAAGGGAGGGGGGTGCCAAGGGCCTCGTCGTATCTCATCTCAGAGCGGTATGTTCGCGTGCTTCTTCCAGGGATTGGTCAGCCGCTTCTCGCGCAGCATGGCGAGCGAGCGGCAGATGCGGCGGCGCGTGCCGTGCGGCATGATCACGTCGTCGATGAAGCCGCGGCTGCCGGCGACGAAGGGATTGGCGAATTTCTCGCGGTATTCCTCGGTGCGCGCCTCGATCTTGGCGGCATCGCCGAGATCGCTGCGGAAGATGATCTCGACCGCGCCCTTGGGGCCCATCACCGCGATCTCGGCCGAGGGCCAGGCATAATTGACGTCGCCGCGCAGATGCTTCGAGCTCATGACGTCATAGGCGCCGCCATAGGCCTTGCGCGTGATCACCGTCACCTTGGGCACGGTCGCCTCGGCGAAGGCGAAGAGCAGCTTCGCGCCATGCTTGATGATGCCGCCATATTCCTGCGCCGTTCCCGGCAGGAAGCCCGGCACGTCGACGAAGGTGATGATCGGGATCGAGAAGCAGTCGCAGAAGCGCACGAAGCGCGCCGCCTTGCGCGCGCTGTCGATGTCGAGGCAGCCCGCCAGCACCATCGGCTGGTTGGCGACGATGCCGATGGGCGCGCCTTCCATGCGCGCGAAGCCGATGATGATGTTCTTGGCGAAGCTCGGCTGCAGCTCGAAGAAATCGCCCTCGTCGACCACCTTCGCGATCAGCTCGCGCATATCGTAGGGCTTGTTGGCATTGGCCGGTATCAGCGTGTCGAGCGACAGCTCCTCGCGGTCGGGCGGGTCGGCGCTCGGCCGCAGCGGCGGCTTCTCGCGGTTCGACGCCGGCAGGAAATCGATGAAGCGGCGCAGCTGCAGCAGCGCCTCGACATCGTTCTCGAAAGCGAGATCGGCGACGCCGGAGCGCGCGGTATGGGTGAGCGCGCCGCCCAGCTCTTCCTGCGTCACCGTCTCGTGCGTCACCGTCTTCACCACGTCGGGACCGGTGACGAACATGTAGGAGCTGTCCTTCACCATGAAGATGAAGTCGGTCATCGCCGGCGAGTAGACGGCGCCGCCGGCGCACGGCCCCATGATCAGCGAGAGCTGCGGCACCACGCCCGAGGCGAGCACGTTGCGCTGGAACACTTCGGCATAGCCCGCGAGCGACGCCACGCCTTCCTGGATGCGCGCGCCGCCGCTGTCGTTGAGGCCGATGATCGGCGCGCCCACCTGCAGCGCCTGGTCCATCACCTTGCAGATCTTCTCGGCATGCGCCTCGGACAGCGCGCCGCCGAATACGGTGAAATCCTGGCTGAAGGCGAACACCAGCCGCCCGTTCACCGTGCCATAGCCGGTGACGACGCCGTCGCCGGGGATCTTGTGCTCGGCCATGCCGAAATCGGTCGAGCGGTGCTCGACGAACATGTCCCATTCTTCGAATGAGCCCGGATCGAACAGCAGCTCCAGCCGCTCGCGCGCGGTGAGCTTGCCCTTGGCGTGCTGTGCCTCGACGCGCCGGCCGCCGCCGCCGGCGCGCGCCGCCTTGCGCTTCAGCTCCAGCCGTTGAAGGATCTCCTGCATCTCCCGTCGCTCCCTGCCCCCAGCGGGAATTCGGGAGATAACACTTGCGCGCGCCCGGCGCCAGTCCTGGGGCTACCCCCGCAGCAGACCCAGAAACCGGTGCGCCAGCGCCATGTCGTCCTTGAGCGCGGCGCGGCGCTGGGTCTGCTCGGCGTCCTCGCCCCATTGCTCGATCTCGAAGCTCTCGTCGAGCTGCGCCGCCGCGAAGGCGCCGTCGACATCGAGCCGGCCCTCGGTGAGCGCCAGCGCCACCACCAGCGAGCCGCAGGCGCTGGTGGCGAGGTGAAGCGCGGCGAGCTCCAGCACCGGATAGCTCTCGACCGCGGCGGCGAAGGCGCGCAAGGTCGCCGCGCTTTGCGCGATCGGCACCACGCCATGCGTCACCTCGAGCGGCGCGTCGTAGCGCAGCGTCGCCCAGTCGATGAGCGGCTGCCACGCCTCCTGCTGGCGCCGCGTCAGCGCCGGCGGGTGATGCGCGCGATAGCAGACGAGATCGGTGCCGGCATATTTCGCCACTTCCGCCACCACTTCCGCGCGCCGCATCGCCACCAGGTCGAGGGCGCTGCTGACCAGCCGGGTCAGCGGCAGCTCGGCGAGCTTCACTTCGGTGCCCTGGCCGCGCCACTCGGCGGCGATCGCTTCGGCGAGCGCGCGGCTCGGCACGTCGAGCGGCGCTTTCGCGGGGGTGCGCAGCGGCTTGCCGTCGAGGTTGACGGCGAAGCCGGACGCCGACGGCACGACGCTGACCTCGGCATAGAAGCGCTTCATCGCTGCGGCGCCAGCTCGGCGAAGGGCTGCGCTTCTTCGGCCTCGTCGAAGCCGAAGAACGCCCAGGTCTCTTTCATGTGCGGCGGCAGCGGCGCCGTCACCACCAGCCGGCCGCCGCCGGGATGCGGCAGCGACAGCGCGCGCGCATGGAGGTGGAGCTTGCGCGCATTGGGGACGCCGGCGGGATGCGCCGCGGCGCCGCCATATTTGCCGTCGCCCAGGATCGGCGTGCCGAGCGCCACGCAATGAGCGCGGAGCTGATGGGTGCGGCCGGTGACCGGCTGCAGCGCGAGCCAGGCAAGCTTGTCACCGGCATGGGAGACGGTGCGGTAATAGGTGACGGCGCGCTTGCCCTCGTCCTCGTCGGGCGCGACGCGCTCGCCGGCCGGCCCGGGCAGCTTCGCCAGCGCCTGGTCGATGCGGCCGCGCCGCGGCTTGGGCAGGCCGACCACGATCGCCCAATAGAGCTTCTGTGTCGTCTTGTCGCGAAAGGCGCGCGCCAGCGCCCCGGCGGCGGCGGCGCTGCGCGCCAGCACCAGCACGCCGCTGGTGTCGCGGTCGAGGCGGTGGACGAGGCGTGGCCGCTCCTTGGCGCCGAAGCGCAGCCAATCCAGCATCGCGTCGAGATGGCGCTCGGTGTTGGTGCCGCCTTGCACGGCGAGGCCGGCCGGCTTGTCGATGACGATGACCTCGTCGTCGAGATGCAGCACGGCGCGCTCCAGCATGGCGATGTCGCGCGGCCGCGGCGTCGGCGCTTCATGCTCGCGCGGCGCGAGATCGCCCAGCGGCGGCACGCGGATGATCTGGCCCGGCGCGATCCGGTCGCCGGCTTTGGCGCGCCTGCCATCGACCCGCACTTGTCCGGTGCGCAGCAGCTTCTCGAGCCGGCCATGGCCAAGCCCGGGAAAATGCCGCCGGAACCAGCGGTCGAGGCGGATTTCGCCATCATCGGCGGCGACGGGAATGGTTTGGACGGCGCTCATCGAATGCGAGCGCCCATCCTAGCGATGGCGCCCGGTCGCCGCCACCCCGCCGCCGGTCAGGGCGCCCTCAGGTCCAGTGTCCGGGGACCCAGACCCAGGCATTGCCGCGCCATACCCAGCGGCCTTCGACCCAACGGGCGTGGCGGGGATGCGGATGGACGTAGCGGCCGGAGACCCAGACATAGCGAACGCCGTTCCAGCGCCAATGGCCGGGCTGCCAGACCCAGTGGCCCGGCGGCATTGCCGGCACCATCTCGGCCTGCGGCGCCGGGATTGCCGGCGCCGGCGCGGCGCCCGGAGGCGGCATGGCGCCGGGCGGCGGCGCGTAGCCCGGTGGCGGTGCCGAGCCGGGCGGCGGTGCCGAGCCCGGGGGCGGCGTCTGCGCACGGGCGAGGGTGGCGCCGCTCACCAGCGCCAGCAGCAGCGTGCCGGTGCGCAGCAAGGCGGTACGGCGGGTCAGCATCAGGCGGGTCTCCAAGGGTTGCAAAGCTGGGGGATTATATGCGGAGCGATGCAGGACGATCCCCGGCGAGTCGATGCTCGGGGAACGCCGAGAACATCGGACAAATCGGTCCGAAGCGAGATCAGCGCCAGCGCCCCTCGACCCAGGCCCAGGTGCCGTCGGGCCGTCCTGCCCAATGGCCCGGGACCCAATGCGCCTCGCGCCGCGGGCGCTCGATGTAGTGTCCCGGCTGCCAGGCCCAATCATGCCCATCCCAGCGCCAATGGCCCGGATCCCACACCACCAGCTCCGCGCGGTCCGGCGGCGGTGGCGGCGGCGCCTCATAGCGCACCGGCGGCGGCGGCTTGGGCGCGACGACCTCGACCGCGACCCGATGCGGTGGCGGTGCGACGACGCAGGCGGTGGCGAGCGATAGCAGCGGCACGGCGACGAGCGCCGTGCGCAACAGGCGATGTGACGGAGACATGCGACAAATCCTCCGGAAAGGTGCGGACCGTTCGTACCGGTTGTAGGCGGCGACCGGCGCTGCGCTCCCCCGATAACGGCGCGATATCGCAGGGCATTCGAGCGGCAAAAAAGGGGCAGCGCCGCTTTGGCCGAGTTGCGACAAATCGCACCAAAAGCGCGCGCGCTTGCTTCCTCCGCCTTGGTGGAGAAGACTCGGCACCAAGGGAGAATCGCCATGAAGATCACCGCCGTCGAGACGATGCTGCTGCGGATTCCCTACCGCCAGAGCGGGCCGCCGACCGGATTCGGCGGCAAGGTGTGGACCACGCTCGACACGCTGCTCGTGCGCGTCGACACGGATGCGGGCGTGACCGGCTGGGGCGAGGCATTCGGCTACAACGTCAACGAAGGCACCAAGGCGACGATCGACACGCTCATCGCGCCGCTCTGCATCGGCCGCAGCGCTGCGGCCATCGGCGCGCTGATGACCGATCTGCAGCGCAAGCTGCATCTCTTCGGGCGCGGCGGGCCGGTGACCTACGGGCTTTCCGGCATCGACATCGCCTTGTGGGACATCGCCGGAAAATGCGCCGGGCTGCCGCTGCATCGCCTGCTCGGCGGCGCCGGGCGGCAAGCCTTGCGCGCCTATGCCAGCCTGTTGCGCTACCACGATCCCGCGGTCACGGCGAAGCTCACCGCCGAGGCCGTGGATCGGGGCTATCGCCACGTCAAGCTGCACGAGATCGAGCTGGCGCCGGTGGCGAGCGCGCGCGCCGCGGTCGGGCCGGACATCGCGATCATGGTCGACACCAACTGTCCCTGGTCGCTGGCCGAGGCGCGCGACATGGCGCGGCAGCTCGCGCCGCAGGATCTCTTCTGGCTGGAAGAGCCGATCTGGCCGCCGGAAGATTTCGGCGCGCTCGCCCAGCTCCGCCGCGCCGGCCTCATGCCGATTGCGGCCGGCGAGAACGCCGGGAGCACGCTGCACTTCGCCCACATGTTTGCCGC
>Ga0335072_10008192_pt1 | contig 15165 bp, 13 predicted proteins | sample Lox_Sample_21_FD_206725 | JGI IMG/M metagenome (GOLD analysis project Ga0335072, IMG submission 206725) | Soil microbial communities from Loxahatchee National Wildlife Refuge, Florida, United States - Lox_Sample_2.1 | ecosystem: Environmental > Terrestrial > Soil > Wetlands | place: USA... | reverse complement strand
AGCACCTGGCCGACCCCGTAGCCGGCCGTGAGGATGGCGACGGCGCGGGGGACGCGCAGGTGCCGGCCGGCCGCCAGGGACAGCGTGGTGATCCCGATGAAGGTGGCGCCGAACAGCACCGCGGCCGCCAGCGCGGCCGGGACCGACCCGGTCAGGGCGGGCAGCGCGATGCCGACCGCCTGCAGGAGCAGTGCCCCGGTGATGAGCGTGGGGCGCGAGACCCGGCGGCTGAGCCAGGTCCACCCGGCGCAGGACGGGACGGCGGCGGCTCCGACGATGATCCAGACGCTGCCCGACAGCCACGACGGCCCGGTGGCGGAGATGGCGGCGACGAGGAACGTCCCGGCGACGATGTAGCCGGCGCCCTCAAGGAAGTACGACACGGCGAGGATGGCGAACCACCGGGCGTGCCGCGGCGCCGACTCCGGGGCGCCGTCCGACTCCGGGGCGCCGTCCGACTCCGAGGCGCCGTCCGACTCCGGGACGCCGGACGGCGCCGTCGGCTTCTCGGCGGGCCCGGTTACCCCGACGAACCAGGCCGCCGCCAGCAGCAGGGCGGTCAGCGCGGCCGACGACCACCACGCCGCCTGCCAGTCGCCGATCGACCTGACCACGGCGACGAGCGCCCCCGACAGGGCGATGCCGGCCCCCACGCCCCCGTACGCCCAGCCGGTCAGGTGCGCCCGTCCGCTCGCGAGCTCGGACAGGATCATGTTCCCCGCCACCATGAAGATGACCGCGCTCGCCACCCCGGCCAGGCCGCGCAGGGCCGCCCACGCCGCCACGTCGCGGGTGAGCGGCATCGCCGCCAGCGTGACGACAAGGACCGCGCCGGCGACCCGCAGGGCCAGTCGCGCCCGGCTGAGCGCCGGCACCATGATCCCGAGGACGGCCCCGATCAGGTAGCCGAGGTAGTTGCTGGTCGCGAGCGTGCTCGCCTGAGCGGAGGTGAGGTGCGCCTGCGCCTCCATGAGCGGCAGGACCGGGGTGAACACGAATCGGCCGACGCCCATCGCCCCGGCCAGCGCCGCCCCGGTCTGGGCCGCCACCGACCATCCCGAGCTCGCGGTGCCCCTGCCCCTGGTTTGCAACCCCATCGCCCACCTCGTAATCGTAGATCTTTGATGTCCACGATAACGTCGCCGACCGGAATCATGGACATGATGCATCTATGATTTAGGTCATGGAGCTACCGCAGACGGTCGAGTGGGCGCTGCACTGCTGCTGGCTGCTGGCGCAGACGGACGGATCACCGGTTCCCCGCCGCCGGCTGGCCGAGTTCTTCGACCTGCCCGAGCCGTACCTCGCCAAGCTGCTGAAGGCGCTGGTCGCGGCCGGGGTGCTGACCTCCGTGCCCGGCGTCAACGGCGGCTACCGGCTCGGCCGGCCGGCCGGACAGCTGACCGTCCTCGAGGTCGTGCGCGCGGTGGACGGGCACACGGCCATGTTCCACTGCGCCGAGATCCGCCAGCACGGCCCGGTCGGGCTCGCCGCCGGCCAGTGCCGGCAGCCCTGCGGCATCGCCAAGGTCATGTACAACGCAGAGCTCGCCTGGCGGAACGCCCTCGCCGCGGTGACCGTGGCCGACCTGACAGAGAACGCGACCGACGTCTCGGCTGACCGCGCGGCCCGCTGGCTCGGAAGCCAGGCGCGGGCCGGGCTCGCGCAGGGCGCATCCGGGCACGGCAGCGGGTAGGGAGCCAGCAGGCTTAGCCTGTGCAGACGCTCGAACCGACCGGACTGGAGCTGCGATGGAACTGACCAAGCACATCCACGCGTGCGTGACCTTCGACAAGGGCGGCAGCCGTCTGCTGATCGACCCGGGGGCCTTCACCCCCAACGCCGCCGATCTGGCGGCAGGCGCCGGGACGATCCTGATCACTCACGAGCACTTTGATCATTTCGACGAGGAGACGATCGCGGCGGCGCTCGAGGCCCGGCCCGAGCTGCGGGTCTACGGGCCGGCCGCGGTGGTCGACCGCTGGCAGGCCAGGCGCGGCCAGGTCACGGCCGTCGCCGAAGGCGACCGCTTCGAGGCCGAGGGTTTTGACGTCGCCGTCTTCGGCGGACTGCACGCCCTCGTCCACCAGGACATCCCGCAGGTCGCGAACGTCGGCTACCTGATTGACGGACGCGTCTATCACCCGGGCGACTCCTACTACGTGCCGCCCGCCCCGGTGACCACGCTGCTGGTGCCGACGAGCGGGCCATGGACCAAGTTCGGCGAGGCGGTGGACTTCGTGCGGGCGGTCAGCCCGGAGGCGGCGGTGCAGATCCACGAGATCATGCTCAGCGAGGTCGGCCAGCAGTCGATGGCCGCGTTCATCAGCCCGAAGATGCTGACCGAGGTGTCACTGACGATCGTGCCGGCCGGGGACACGATCAGCGTCTGACCCGACCCCGGGCGACCACCGCAGCTAGTCCGGGTCCCAGCTGCGCGGACGCCGGGCGAGCGGCGCGCCGGGCGCGGCGAGGGCCGGGTACTCGGGGACGACCGCGTCCGGCCAGCGGAGCCGGAGCTGGTCGCGAATCGCCTCGGACAGCGCGCGCAGCCGCGGCAGCGCGCCGGTCCGCGCGGCCGCCGCGGTGAAGCTGCCCAGCCAGGTCAGCAGGCGCGGCCGCATCGTGGTGGTGCCCCAGTCCCGGTCGTGCTCCATCGCCCGGCCGATCCGGGCCCCGCGGGCGACCACCCAGCCCGCCAGGGCGGCGGTCAGGGCGTCCTCCCAGTCGGGACCGAGCTCCACACCCGCGCTCGTCACCTGTTCGCGATAGGCGGCGAGGGCCGGCTCGGCCACCTCGGCGGGCAGGCTGGCGAAGCACCAGCAACTCGGGAACGGGGCCAGTAGGTAGGCGACGTCAAGCGCGATCGGTCCCCACCCCGAGGTCTCGAAGTCGATGATCCGGCAACGGCCGTCCGCGATGTGCGTGTTGTCCGGGCAGAGGTCGCTGTGCACCAGGCCGACGTAGCCGGCACCTTCCAGCAAGCCGCCGAGCGAATCGATTTCCTGGCCCACGCCGTCGGTCGACAGCCCCAGTTGCGCCGCCATCGCCAGGAACGGCTCCCTGCTCCTGGCGATGGCGTCCATCCAGTCCGGGGCCATCGCGGGGTCGGTCGAGGGAGCGAGACGCTCCCGGATCCTGGCGTAGTCGCCGGACCGCCCGATGCTCCAGGCGTGCATCGCCCCGATCGCCCGGGCATAGCTGATGAGATCCGCCCCGACCCGGTCGCGATCGGATGCCATCAGCGAGTCCGCCAGCGACGAACCCGGCCCGAGGTCCTCCATGATCAAGATCCCGGCCGAGGGGTCGGCGCCGAGCAGTCGTGGCGCGACCGCGGTTTCCATCGGGCTGAGGAACTCCAGCGCGGCGAGTTCGGCGTCGAACCCCCTGGACCGATCGCCGAAGTTCTGCTCCCTGGGCCGCTTGAGCACGACCGTGCGATCGTCATCGGCCAGTCGCAGCCGCACGATGTGGCTCCGATCCCAGATCTTCTCGGCATCGCGCGCCACCACGTTCGCGCCCCAGTGGCCGGCCAGCAGCGACTCGGCTACGCGAGTCTCCGCAACCGAGAGAACCGGAGGGTCAGCGGGAGAGTCGGTCACACAGGAAACGGTATTCATCCTCGGCGTGGGCCGAGGGGGGTTCTGTCATGACCAGGGACAACCAAACCTCCCGGTCCCGCCAGATGACGGGTTGGCTGGTGGTCGTGAGTACCTCCATCGAAGCTGACAGAAACGACAGGAACATGACCGAGAACACCACCCCCACTCCGGACAAGGAGCCGTCAGGCGCGGCGAAGATGTTCGGCGACTTCGCCCCGGCCCTGGTGGGCTTCACCGACGACACGCTATTCGGCCAGGTCTGGACCCGCCCGGAGCTGTCGCCGCGGGACCGCAGCCTGGTCACCGTCGCCGCCCTGGTCACAGCCGGGAACACCGAGCAGCTCAGCTACCACCTGGGGCTCGCCCACCAGAACGGCGTCACCTCGGCAGAGCTGGTCGAGGCCATCACCCACCTGGCTTTCTACGCCGGCTGGCCCCGGGCCATGTCGGCCATGGCCGTCGCCAAGCAGGTCCTCGGCGGCGACTAGGTACGTGGGCGTCGTCCAGGCGATTCCCCAGGGCAGTGAACGCTCTTTCGAGCTGTTCTCGGTCGAGCAGGACGCCCCCGGGGCCGGTCACGCCGCTTCCAGGTCAGCGGCCGCCAGGTACACGCCATGCTTGCGGAAGGCAGCCGGAGCGTGGACAAGCGCGTCGGCTCGCTGAATCCGGAGCTCGGCTGGGAACCACGGCCGGGCAAGATCCAACCCCGGCCGACAAACCCCCCGCCCGCCCTCCACCCGACGCCCGCGACGGGTAAGCACTACCCCGGGCGCGGGCGCCAGCACGCCCTGACACCTGAAATGGCGGACCCGAACGACCGGGCGGTCCTCGGTCCAGCCGCAGGTCAGGGCGTACCCTGGGGTAACACGTGGCGGCCGGCACGGGGGTGCCTTCGGGGGATGTCACCGGTACGACCCGGCCGAGCTTGGGCATCGGGGGGTAGGTATGGGCAAGGTTTCGCCGGGCGTCCTGTCCGAACCGCACGAGGTGCTGACGTCGGAGGAGTGGCGTCAGCTTGGTCGTAAGCGGCGCAAGTTCGTCCCCCGGTCCAGTCACGCCGAGTGGGCACCGCCGCCAGGCCGCCCGGACCCGGTTGGCATCCTCGAAGATCAGGCCAAGGAGCGGGTGCCGGACCTGGTGCCGATCCGACACGGCCGGATGGCCGCCTCGCCGTTCGCGTACTTCCGCGGTGCGGCCGCGCCGATGGCCTGGGATCTCGGCCACCTGCCCGCTACCGACATCCGGGTGCAGTGCTGTGGCGACGCGCATCTGCTCAACTTCGGCATGTACGGCTCGCCGGAGCGGCGACTGGTATTCGACGTGAACGACTTCGACGAGACGCTGCCGGGCCCGTTCGAGTGGGACGTCAAGCGGCTGGCCGCGAGCGTAGCCGTGGCCGCACGGGACAACGGCTTCGACACCCGGGCCGAGCGCACCGCGGCCCGGCGGTGCGCGCATATGTACCGCACCGAGATGGCGAACTTCGCCCAGATGCGGTTCCTCGATGTGTGGTATTCCCGGATCGACGTCGATCAGGTGCGCCTGTTGTTCGATGCAGTCCAGTCCCGCAAGGCCGTCCGGCGGCGCAATAAAGACGTGCGCAAGGCCTACCGGCGTACGAGCGTGCAGGCCGTGGACAAGCTCTGCCACGTGGTCGACGGGCAGTACCGCATCAAGCCGATGCCACCGGTAGTGGTCCGCTTCGGCGTCGAGCACGAGCCGACCATCATCGATGAGCTGCGCGACGCGGTCGACGGGTACCGGAAAACGCTGCAGGCGGACCGGCGCGAGGTGCTGCGCCACTACTATTTCGGCGACTTCGCCCGGAAGGTCGTCGGTGTCGGCTCCGTCGGTACCGAGGCGTTCATCCTCCTGCTACTCGGCGACCGGCCCGACGAGCCGCTGTTCCTGCAGCTCAAGGAGGCGCAGGAATCGGTGCTGGCCCCGTTCGCGGGGCCGAGCGAGTACAAGCACCAAGGGGAGCGGGTAGTCCGGGGGCAGCGGCTGATGCAGGCCGCCGCCGATCCGTTCCTTGGGTGGACCAGCGGACTGCAGGTAAACGGCGCCGAGGCCAAGGAGTACTACGTCCGGCAACTCCGCGACATGAAGGGCGCAATGAACGTCCCTGCCATGGACCCGCCGCAGCTCACCTACTACGCGGGGCTGTGCGGCTGGGCACTGGCCCGGTCGCACGCCCGGACCGGCCGGGCGGCGATGATCTCCGGCTACCTGGGCTCCAGCGACCAGTTCGACCTGGCCATCGAGGAGTTCGCGATCGCCTACGCGGAGCAGAACCAGCTTGACTACCAGCGGCTGCTCAATGCGGTCGAGAGCCAACGGCTGCCCACCGTGGAAGGTCTGTGACCGCATAGTCGCCGGGGCGATCGCGTTGGCGGGGCGGGGCTTGGGTGATTAGCGCCGAAGCTGGGGGCATCGGCGTCCGCGCCGCTACAGCCCTTCGGATCCGGTATGCTTCAAGGGCTGCGCTCGTAGCTCAACGGATAGAGCATCTGACTACGGATCAGAAGGTTGGGGGTTCGAGTCCCTCCGAGCGCGCACGTCAGAGGCCGGTTCCGATCGCGGAACCGGCCTCTTGCCTTGCCTGTCCACCAGCGAAGAACAGCATGCTAGCGCGGCTCATCCCGGGGCGCCCGGCTTCGAAGCCGATCACCGACCAGGGGAGATTGAGGTGGGGGCTTTTATCCCGGCGATGTGAAGCACGACTTGGCTGGAGAAGGCGCCTGACAGACCCAGGAACTGGTGGGCTCCTCCAATTGACAGTTCCAGAAACCCCGGGCAATCGGACACCGCGACCTTGGCGGCGGCCAGCGTTCTCCCGCTAACGCTGTTCCTGAATGCCAGGTTCACGGTGCCCCATGTGAAGGCCGGGCACGACCATTCTTCAGTAGGCGGAACCGGGCTCAGCCCGTCGATTAGACCGGAGACCCGCCGGACGCTAGCGAGGTCTGTGATGGTGACCGACGCCGGCCTGAAATGAGATCCGGATGGCTCGGATCCGGGCCCATAGGCGAGCGTGACCATAAGCACGCGGCTAGAGGCAGGCACCCTCAGAGTCACTCCGGGGGAGACAGGACCGGCTGGAGCGGTGGTTGAAGCCGCGCTGGAACCGCACGCCGCCAGCAGGACCGCTACGCACACGGCGGGGATCGCAGAAAAGCTGCGCGCTCGCCTGCCGAAACGACCAGTCACGTCACTTGGACGTTCGACGTGTAGTTGGGCGTTCCACGTGCGGCGGATGTCGCATCGGGAGCCCTGGCGCTGGCCCTACAGCGGCCAGGGATGGCGGACAGCGATATATGACATCACTGCTCGTCCGTTTGTCCGTATCTCGCCAGCGAGAGCGACATCTCGCTGATACGGCGATCCGGATCGCCGGGAAAGGCATGGCGCTCCCGGGTCATCCGAAATCCCTGGCGCAGGTAGAACCGACGCGCCCTGGCGTTGTCGTCCGGCACCCACAGCCTGACCCTGACCGCGCCGCCCGACCTGCTCCAGGCAGCGACCGCGGCGACAAGCAGGCCGGCAACGCCACGGCCGCGCCAGGGAGGGGCGACCCACATTGCGCCGAGCCCGCGGTCCTCGGCCGAGTCGCGGTACAGGCCCGCTACCGCGCCCGCCGCCCCGTCGCCGGCCGTTGCGACGAAGACCGCCGCATTGCGGATCAGCTCGCGCCAGCCGTCCTCTGCTATCGCCCGCTCGTCTTTCACGCTTGACCCGGACGCTGCCGGGGAATCCGCCAGGGCCGCCAACCGGACCTCGCGCCAGGTGCGCCAATCGTCCTCGCCGAGCCGGGTCACTGTCGCTGCGGTGGGAAGCGGCACTCCTGCGTCCTGCGTCATGGGCGCCATCATCCCGTGAAGAACTGCCTACGGCTAGCGGTCGTGCAGGGTGGCGATGAAGAAGATCAGCTGGCCAATCCCGAAGACAAAGCACCACGCGCCGAACGCCCGGAAATACCACGGCGGCAGCCGCCTGTACCAGGCGCGCATTCTGGACCTCTCCTCCATGCGAGCGCGCATGGCCGTTGCCGCACCGCCGACGTCCCAGATGCACACCACCCCCATCGCAACGGCTAGCACAAGCAACACGACAGAGCCGACCATGGAGTCTCCGGGAACATCGGGGGAGCTGAACTCATCCTCTCGGCGGCAAGCGGGACCGGGCAAGCCCTTCTCCGGTATGAGGGCCGTCACGCCGGCGCGAAATAGGGTGTGCCGGTGAGTGCCTTCATCACCCGGTTGCCGACTTCGGGCGACGGATCCGGCTGGCGGTCAAGGATCTGATCGATGTCGCGGGTGCGGGCCGGCCTCGGCGAGGCTCAGGCGGTGACGTCCGGGCAGCTGGCGGCGGCCCGGGCGAACAGGGACGGTGGCGCGACGCGGCGCGGCAATCGAGGCAGCCGTCCAGTAGCCGGAGATCGCTCGCGCTGTGTGGGATGCTCGGGAAATGCCTCGGTACGTCGCACTGCTGCGCGGCATTAACGTCGGCGGCAGGAACAGGGTCGCGATGGCCGATCTGCGGCAGCTGACCGAGGCACTCGGGCACACCGAGGTCGCCACCTACATCCAGAGCGGCAACGTGCTTTTCAACAGCCCGGACACCGACTGCGGTGCGCTCGCCGACGCTTTCGAGCAGGCGATCGCGCGAAGTCTGGCGGTGCGGCCCGCCGTCGTCGTGCTGTCGCGGGCCGACCTCGCCCGGGTGATCGCGGACAACCCCTACCCCGACGAGGCGGACCACCGGTGCCTGCACGCGATCTTCCGCCGCCGTGAGCTTGCCCCGGCGGCGGTCGCCGCCGTCGAGGAGGAGGTGCGGCGGGCCCGGGCGAAGGGCGGCAGGGACGAGGCCGTTCCGGTCGGGCGCGCCTTGTTCCTCCATACGCCTGATGGCCTAGGGCGAAGCGAGCTGGCGGCGCAACTGGCTCGCTCGGGCGTGCAGGCAGACGGGACCGCCCGCAACTGGGCGACGGTAACCCGGCTGATGGCCATGCTCGACTCCGGCGCGCAGGTCCAAGCGTCCAGGTCAAGGCGCTCAGGCGAAGCGCCGGGGTCATAGCGAGCCCGCCGCCGCCCTGACCCCGGCCGACGTCCACACGCCGCCCTAGACGTGCCGAACGAGGTGCTCGGGTCATCCGCTGTGCCCGTCCGTCCTCCTGAACATAACTACTATCTACGTACGTAGATAGTACGTACGTAGATAGTAGTAATCATCGGCGCGCGCGTCTATGCTGAACGGCAACGACCCAGAACGGGGTCCGCGACGGAGGCGACGTGCGCGGGTTCGGCGAGCTTGAAGCGGTGATCATGGACCGCGTGTGGGAGCACGCGGAGCCGGTGACGGTGCGGGAGCTGCACGGCGAGCTGTCGGCTGGGCGGGTCATCGCGTACACCACCGTGATGAGCACGATGGACAACCTGCACCGCAAGGGATGGCTGGAGCGGGTTAAGGAAGGCAAGGCCTACCGGTACCGCCCGTCCGCCAGCCGCGAGGAGTACAGCGCCCGGCTGATGCGGGAGGCGCTGGCCGACGGCGGCGACACCGAGGTGGTGCTGAGCCACTTCCTGGCCCAGATCGACGGCGACGAGTCCGAGGCGCTGCGCTCGCTCCTCGGACGGCTCCGCGGCGGTCGGTCCGCGTGATCCCCGTCCTGGTCCTGCTGGGCTACGCCGCGGCCCTGGCGTGGTTCGGGCCGGCCCCGCTGGCGCGCCTGACCGCGGCCGGCGTCAACGCCAGGCTCGGGCTGGCGGTGTGGTTCGTGGCGATGTCGAGCGCGCTGGGTTCGGCCGTCGTCGCGGTGTCGTTCCTGGTCAGGACCGCGGTCGATGGCTGGCCGAGGTTCGCCGGGACGATCTGCCAGTCGGTTACCGGTGCGCCGTGCCCGCCCCAGCTCTACCGCAGCGCGATCTTCGAGGCCTCGGTCGCCGCCGCGTCCGCGCTCGCGGTGCTGGCCCTGATGGCGCTGACCTGGCGATACGGCCGCAGCGTGCACGGCGCCCGGCGGCGCGCGAGCGAGCACGCGCAGGCGGCCAGGATCACCGGGCGCCGCTTCCCGGGGACGGGGATCCCGCCGCTGTCGACGGCGGTGGTGCTGGAGACACCGCAGCCGGCCGTGTACTGCGTGCCGGGGCGCCCGGCGACCATCGTGCTGACCACCGGGGCGCTCGCGGTGCTTGATCAACCGCAGCTGCTCGCGGTCCTCGCGCACGAGCGCGCGCACCTCGCCGGGCGGCACCATCTGCTGGTCACGCTGGGCAAGGCGGCGCGGGCGGGCTTCCCCGGCGTGCCGCTCTTCAGCCGCGGGGCCGACGAGGTCGCCCGGCTGGCCGAGATGCGGGCCGACGACGTCGCCGCCCGGCGCAGCGGCCGCGACACGCTGCTGCAGGCGCTGGTGGCGATGGGGACCGGCAGCCCGCTGGCGGCTCCGCCGGCCTCGCTGGCGGCGACCGGCGGGGCGGTCACCGTTCGGGTGGGCAGGCTGCTCGACCCGCCCAGCGGGACCAGCCGGGCCTGCCACGGGCTGGCGCTGGCGGGGGTGCTCCTCGCGCTCGCCGCCGTGTCCGTGCTGCTCCCCGTTATCTCCTGACACAGCCGCACGTCTCGTCACCGGGGCCGGCCGGACCTGTGAGCTGGCTCTAATTTGCTGGTCCGGTTACCGAAGGCACGTCACAGTTGTCTACGATTGCTCGATTAGGTCATGAAACTTAACGCGCGTCGCCCGGACGTCGCGGTGCACCTGAAGGAGCAGCCTGCATGGCAGACAACGCCCGTCCGCCCTTCCGCGCCGACCACGTCGGCAGCCTGCTGCGCCCGAAGCAGGTACTCCAGGCCCGTGACGAGTTCGCGGCCGGGCAGATCACGGCCGAGCAGCTCGCCCAGATCGAGGACGCGGCGATCCTGGACATCATCCGGATGCAGGGCGAGGTCGGGCTCAAGACCGCGACCGACGGGGAGTTCCGCCGCCAGTCGTGGCACATGGACTTCATTTACCAGCTCGGCGGGATCACCAAGGTGAACGACGACACGATCCGGGTCTCGTTCCACAGCAAGGACAAGAACTACGAGTACACGCCGCCGTCGGCGCACGTCACCGCGCCGGTCTCGCTGCCCGAGACGATCTTCTCCGGCGCGTTCAAGTTCCTTCGCGCGAACGTGACGCCGGGCCAGACCGCCAAGATCACCATCCCGTCGCCCAGCATGGTGCACTACCGGGGCGGCCGGTCGGCGATCGACGCGTCGGTCTACCCCGACCTCGACCAGTTCTGGGAGGACCTGGCGGCCGCCTACGCCAAGGAGCTTCAGGGCCTGTACGACCTCGGCTGCCGGTACCTGCAGCTGGACGACACCAGCCTGGCCTACGTGAACGACCCGGCCCAGCGCGAGCACGTCAGGGAGATCGGCGGCGACCCGCTGCACCAGCACGAGACCTACATCAACGTGATCAACAAGGCGCTGGCCGGCCGGCCCGCCGACCTGACGGTCACCACCCACATGTGCCGGGGCAACAACCAGTCGATGTGGGCGGCCGAGGGCGGCTACGACTTCGTCGCCGACTCGCTGTTCAACAACCTCGACGTCGACGGCTTCTTCTGCGAGTGGGACGACGAGCGCTCCGGCGGCTTCGAGCCGCTCCGCTACCTGCCCAAGGGCAAGCGGGTCGTCCTCGGCGTCGTCACCAGCAAGCGCGGCGAGCTCGAGTCCAAGGACTTCATCAAGGGCCGCATCGACGAGGCCGCCAAGTACGCCGACCTCGACCAGCTCTGCCTGTCGACCCAGTGCGGCTTCTCCTCCACCGAGGAGGGCAACGACCTCACCGAGCAGCAGCAGTGGGACAAGCTCTCCCTGATCGTCGACACCGCCTCAGAAATCTGGGGCGAGTAAAGGCAACAGCCGAGATCAAAGGCCCCGAATGTCGAACGGTCGCGTGGTTCCTCTGGCGGGAACCACGCGACCGTTCGATATGAGCAGACCTTGACTTTGACTTACTCGGAGTCCTTCCAGGCGGAGACGTCGTCCCGGTAGGTGTACGGGTTGTTGAGCGTCTCGTGCTCCGGGATCTCCGGGTGCATGCCCTTCTCCCACTCCTCCGGCCCGTGCTCGGCCTTGAGGTACTCGATCGTCGACTCGATCGACGCCCTCGCCTTGGCCAGGTCGACGCCGACGAGCTTGTGGTCGAACTTCACGACCTTGCCGTTCACGAGCACCGTGTGCACATCGCCGCGGTTGGCCTGGTAGACGACGTGGCCGTACGGCTGCAGCACCGGGAAGCCGACCGGCGAGTTGTCGTTCTTGATCAGCACCAGGTCGGCCTTCTTGCCGACCTCGACGCTGCCGACGGCCGAGTCGAGGCCGAGGGCCTTCGCGCCGCCGCGGGTGCCGTAGTCGACCACGTCCTCGGCCCGCAGGATGTGGTTGGTGAGGCCGACGCCCTTGGCGTGCGCCTCGAAGTGCTCCATCGCGCGGTCGGCGTTGAGCGTGGCCCGCATCGCGGCGAAGATGTCGCCGCTCCACCAGACGCTGGTGTCGTTGGAGAGCGAGACCGGGATGCCGTACTTGCGCAGCTTCCAGGTCGGCGAGTAGCCCTGGCCGGCGTTGCACTCGGACTCGGTCGAGATCGAGGTGTAGCCGCCGGTGGCGGCGATCTTGTGGTAGCTGTCCGGGGACAGCGTCGCGGCGTGCACGTAGATCGTGCCCGGCGTCATGTAGCCGCCGTCGTACATCTGGTTGATGCCGGCGTCACTGGTGACGTTGTAGACGCCCGCGTGGGTGGTGACCGCGACGCCGAGATCGCGCGCGACGTCGAAGGCGGCCTTCTCAGGGAACCCCTCGATGCCGGGCAGGTCGAAGGCGATCTGGAAGCCGAGCATGTCGCCCTTGCCGTCGAGCCGGCGGGTGTAGAAGTCGCGGAACTCTTGTGTGGTCGCCCACTCCCAGGCGCCCTGGAAGATGTTGCCGTAGGCGAGCACGAACCGGCCCGGGATCTCCTCGAGCGCGTCGACGGCCGCCTCGGCGTGGTCGGTCGTCCGCAGCCCGTGCGACCAGTCCACGCTGGTGGTCACGCCCGCGTCGATCGCCTCGATGGCCGACAGCAGGTTGCCCGCGTACACGTCCTGCGGCCGGAAGATCTTGCCCCAGGCGAGGTAGTAGTAGACGAAGTACTGGGTGAGGGTCCAGTCGGCGCCGTAGCCGCGCATCGCCGTCTGCCACATGTGCCGGTGCGTGTCGATCATGCCCGGCATCACGATGCCGCCCGCGGCGTCGATCTCGGCGGTGCCGTCGGGGACCTCGAGGTCCGATCCGACCGCGGCGATCTGCTCGCCGACGACCAGCACGTCGGCGTCGTTGAAGACCGTGTGCGCGTCGTCCATCGTCAGCACGGTCGCGTTCCGGAAGACGACCGGCTGACCAGGCTGCGGTCCCGCTGCTGTCATGGGGAAACCCTCCACTGTGAGGTCGCGTCCGGACGCTGGCGAGGCCTGCTCCGGACGATCGTCCGATAGTCGGTCACCTGAGACCTGATCGGAACACTGTCGCGTTATACGCCTGGTGTCAAGTGCCCTGAACTGCCGGACTCGAACCTCGGTAAATCTTCACATGTCCGCACTGCGGACAACTGACGAGGAAAAGCGCTACAGTGCGGGGGACGCAGCAACCGGTCGCTTCTGGAGGTTCATGTGGCTCGTCGGGATGACAGCCCAGACTTCATCGAGGCGATCGCGCGCGGCCTCGATGTGATCAGCGCCTTCGGGCCCGGCCAGCCGGTGATGTCGCTGGCGAGCGTGGCCGCGGCGAGCCACCTTCCGCGGCCGACCGCGCGCCGGATCCTGCTCACCCTCGAGCAGCTCGGCTACGTCCGGCAGGCCGGGACGGCGGCTGGCGGCTCGCCCGGCGGCGGCCAGTCGGGCGGCGGCTACGAGCTGACCCCGCGGGTGCTGGACCTCGGCATGTCCTACGTCCTCTCCCGCGGCCTGTGGGAAGTCGCCCGCCCGCACATGGAGGCGCTGGTCGCGCAGACCAGGGAGTCGACCTCGATCGCCCAGCTCGACGGCTCCGACATCGTCTACGTGGCCCGGGTGGCGGTGCCCAAGATCGTCACCCTGGCGGTGACGATCGGGACCAGGTTCCCGGCCATGCAGACCTCGCTCGGCAAGGTGCTGCTGGCGGCGCTGCCGCTGGCCGAGGCGGAGCGGGTGCTGGCCGAGCCGTCCAGGTCCGGGATCAGCACCCGCTGGCAGCCGGACGCGGCCGAGCGGGCGGCGGCGCTGCGCGAGGTGCGGGCCCGCGGCTGGGCGCTCACCGACGAGCAGCTCGCGCCGGGCATCAGGTCGGTCGCGGTTCCGCTGCGGGACGGCGACGGCCGGGTGATCGCCGCGCTCAACGTCAACTCGCACGCGGCCGAGACCCCGCTCGACGTGCTCATCGGCCGGCACCTTCCGCTGCTGCTGCAGACGGCGGGTTCGATCAGCGCCGACTGGGCAGCGTGTCAGGGAGCGCCCCAGGTCACGGTGGCGGGAACCGACGGCGCGGGCACGGTTGGTAGCCCGGTCGGCGCTCCCGGTGAGTCATCTTGACATCGGTCTACATCGGCTAACATACTCGGCAGACGGACATGTGTCCGTTATGCGGACACTGAAAGGCAGGGCTTTGAGCGTTCCCGATCGACCCGGTCCGCTCGCCGGGCTGCTCGTCGCCGACTTCTCCCGCGTCCTGGCCGGGCCGTACGCCACCATGCTGATGGCCGACCTGGGCGCGGACGTGATCAAGGTGGAGTCTCCCGGCGGTGACGACACCCGCTCGTGGATGCCGCCGCTGACCGAGGACGGCGTCTCGACCTACTTCCTGTCGATCAACAGGAACAAGCGGTCGGTCGCGCTGGACCTGAAGGACGACGGCGACCGGGCGCTGGCGCAGGAGCTCGCCCGCCGGGCCGACGTGTTCGTGCAGAACTTCAAGCCGGGCGGGCTGACCAGGTTCGGCCTCGACTACGACTCGGTCAGCGCGGTCAACCCGTCGGTCATCTACGCCTCGATCAGCGGCTTCGGCAGCGGCGGCGGCTCGAACCTGCCCGGCTACGACCTGATGGTGCAGGCGATGTCCGGGCTGATGTCGCTGACCGGCGACCCGGACGGCCCGCCGTTCCGGGCCGGCATCTCCGCCTTCGACGTGATCGCCGGCCTGCACACCACGATCGCGGTGCTGGCCGCGCTCAACCACAGGAACGCGACCGGCGAGGGCCAGCACCTCGACGCGTCGCTGATGGCGTCGGCCATGTCGGGCATGGTGAACCAGACCAGCGCCTACGTGGCGGGCGGGGTGGTGCCGTTCCGGATGGGGAACTCGCACCCGAGCCTGTTCCCGTACGAGCCGCTGCCGACCGGGGACGGCGAGCTGATCGTCACGGCGGGCAACGACGCCCAGTTCCGCAAGCTGTGCGAGGTGATCGGGGCGCCCGAGCTGTCGGCCGACCCGAGGTTCTCGACCAACCCGGGGCGCACCGCCAACCGGGCCGAGCTCAGGCCGCTGCTGGCCGAGCGGCTGGCGGCCA
>Ga0335072_10008191_pt1 | contig 15166 bp, 12 predicted proteins | sample Lox_Sample_21_FD_206725 | JGI IMG/M metagenome (GOLD analysis project Ga0335072, IMG submission 206725) | Soil microbial communities from Loxahatchee National Wildlife Refuge, Florida, United States - Lox_Sample_2.1 | ecosystem: Environmental > Terrestrial > Soil > Wetlands | place: USA... | reverse complement strand
CGGTGCGGAAGAAATTCTTCGGCGCGGCGCGCCCCGCCAGCACGCTGGTCGAGGTCAGCGCGCTCGCCATCAAGGGGATGAAGGTCGAGATCGAGGCCGTGGTCGGTCTCAAATCCTGAGGGACGGACCCGAGCGCTGCGGCATCGGGGCGATCGTCCGGGCCATACGCGCAACCGGGGTGGCGAGCCTCGCGGGCCACGCCCGCGCGCGGACATCGTCGGGCGACGCTTCCGCGCCGGCGCGGTGAGCCATCTCGATCGATTGGTGCCCCCGGGGAGACTCGAACTCCCACATCCTTACGGACAACAGATTTTGAGTGCGCTGCTTGTCTTTGTAACTAATTGACTAATATGCATTATTTGTTACTCATCAAATTAGTGTGTAACTGCATGTGTAAATAATCGTCGATTCGGGGCGATTCTGCATACCATCATAGGCGGTCGAGGAAAATAGCCGCCTCCCGATTGAATTATAGAGTGTGCGATGGCGCCGGCTAATTTTCCAAAAAAGCTGTCCGAGTAGCTACATTGAGGCAATTCTGGGCGTTTGTGCTCGCACCTCCGATCTTGCGGCGAAGTCCCTCCAGCCTGTCGCAAGCACGTGCAAATCGCTCTTGCACAGTAACGTCCGCAGGCACCGGTATTTCAATGACAGCGAGCTGTTCATAATAAAGCCGGAAGCGAACGGAGCCTTTCGTTTTCTGATTGATAGCGTGCCTGCCCGCCTCGCTGCGGAGAAAATGATAAACGTATTCGGGGTTCAGGCCAGGCAGACAATAAAAGACGACATAGTCGGGGCTAGTGATTCCGCCGGGATCACCTTCCCGCAAAACGCCAATTGAACCAATGTTGATTCGCATTGGATTGTAGGCAAGGTAACCTTTACGGAGCACTTTGTAGCGGCCGGTATTTTTTCCAATGGCCGTTTTGGGCTCGCAAATTCCGATCTCGGCGGATACACCTAGCAGCCTTGTTGTAGCAGGGTCGTAGACGCCAATTCGTTCGTCGGATTCCCGCGTAACCTCACCCAACGCGCGTTTCGGAGAACGCTGCACTTCGGCGAGCGCACTTTCAAGGTCGTGTTCAACGGCAAGAGTGTCTTGCGCGAGACTTCGTAATTGGAAAGCTAATTCGCGCACATTGCCGCTCGCGCCTAAATCAGTCAGATTGAGACGCGGATTTTTTATATCGAGGTTGAGATTTTCGTCCAGTTGCTCGCGTTGAACGAGCCACGAGTGCGGCGTTTCGATACGGTCAGCGATTAATCTCATTAGCTGCTCAAGCGTCTCGTAAGGAAGGGGCTTGGTCTTACTCAGAGTGTAACCATCTGGCAAATCAGGCTCGCAATATAGGATGTCGCGGGTCGGACCGCCGCGCTCGAAAAACAAAATGTTTGTGCGGATGTCTGTGTAGGGTGCAAAAACATTATGTGGAAGCCGCACGACGGCACGGAGATCAAAGTCATTGAGAATATCCTGGCGAAGCCTGCGAGCTACGCCCGGAGCGGATAGGGCGCCGTTCGGCACTACGACCGCGGCGCGTGCAGGGCGCCCGACCTGGCTCGGCTGGCGACGTAATTTGCGCATGATAAGCTGAAGAAATAGGAGCGCGGTTTCGGCAGTTTGCCGGTCTTCGGGAAAATTCGCCTGAATACCCTTTTCTTCCTCACCGCCGAACGGTGGATTGGTGAGAATGACATCGACGCGATCCTTTTCGCCTATCTCCGATAGCTTGAAGCGAAGCGCATTCTCGGAATCGATTTTTGGCGAATCGAGGCCGTGCAGAAGCAAATTCATCTGGCATAGAAGGTAAGGCAGTGACTTTGGTTCGCAGCCGAACAAGGACCGCTCTTGGAGGGTTTTTCTGTCGGCAACCGTCTTCACTTGCGGTGAGAGGTGGTTGAACGTCTCAACCAGGAATCCACCCGTGCCGGAGGCTGGATCGAGGATGGTCTCACCGAGTTGGGGATCGGTGACCTGAACCATGAATCGAACGACCGGCCGTGGCGTATAGAATTCGCCTGAATCGCCCGCCGCGTCCCGCATTTCGCGGAGCATGGATTCATAAAGGGCGCCTAGCGTGTGCAGTTCTTCGCTCGACGTGAAATGTATCTCGCCGACCTTGTTCATAACGTCCCGCAGCAAATAGCCGCTCTTCATGCGGTTATCGACGCCGCGGAAGACGGTGGCGATGACATCCCGGCGGCCGTCACCGTTAGCGCTCGTAAGACCGCGCAAATAGGCGAAGAGCCCTAGCCCGCGCTTACCATCCGGGCGCATGGCCTCGTCTTGATTGATAAACGATAGCAGCTCATCGCCCGTGATCCCTTGAGGATTCGCGGCCCAATCGCGCCAGCGGTAAGGCGGTTCGATCGCCGGGCTAAATTTCCGGCCGGCAAGCGCCTCCTCTTCCTTCCGTTGCAATTCGAGATCGTCAAGGAATTTTAGGAACATGATCCAGGTCAGGAGAGGGAGCCGGTCGAGATCGCCATTGAGCCCTTTGTCTTTGCGCATGATGTCGCGCGCGGATTTGAGCAAACTACCCAGCGCCTGCGCGGTCGTAGGTGTTGCGCTTTTGGTGGCGGATGAATTAGGAGGCATATAAATGTCCTTGCAGCTCATTTACAGCGGCGCGTAGTTTATCCGCTCCACCGAAAATTTGGATGATGTCGGCGACTTGGCCGTGCTTTGAGATTGGCGGAACCTTGAGCACGTCAGGCAGTACAAATTGAGCGTCGCCATATTCGGCGTATTTCTCAAGTAGCTCTTCGAGGACTTTCCGTGCTTCGGGGCCGTAATGATCGAAAAAATCTTTCCGGTCGGATCGTAGTATTTGCGCCCGCTCACGCCGGGTGCGTAGTGGCGCATTAAAGGCGATGTGGCAAAGCAGGTCGAAGGGATCAGCCTCCGGCTGCTTGGCGGCGCCTCTGAGTTCGGCGAAGTCGATGCCGCGCTCTTCGAGCCGCCGCACAATCTCGGAACGCTTTTCCGGATCGGCCCAATGTTTGCGGAGGTCTTTGGAAGTCGGGTAGAGGGTGCGAATCGCTTGGGCAGCGTAGTCGGTATAGCGAATCACCCGTAACTGCTTGCCGTTGGGGTCAAGCTCGTAAACCAGGTGAGCGGCTATCTCGACCTGGCCGCCGTCGAAGTAAAATTTGCGGCGCTCTTCGCCTGGCGGCTCGACGATTTCCGGCCCCGCCTCGTTCGGCTCGGATTCGCCGACCTCGCTGATGATTTTTGTTTCACCGTCTTTCATAATTTCTTCTTCGGTAATAGCGACCGGGTCGCCGTCGAAATCTGGATCGGCGAAAAGCCGGGTTGCTGACCCGGTGTAATCGAGGATATTGAACCAGAACTTGCCGTAGTCATCCCGAACGCGCGTGCCGCGGCCGATAATCTGTTTGAACTCGGTCATTGAGCCGACGACGCGGGCAAGGACAATGTTTTTACAAGTCGGGGCGTCAACTCCGGTGGTAAGGAGTTGAGAAGTCGTCAGAATGGTGGGGGTGTTGCTATCGACATCCTGAAAGCGGCCGAGATGGCCGCGCCCAATGTCGCCCTCATTTGACGTTACCCGGCACACATAATCCGGATGTTGGGCCACGATGTCGGCATTGAGGTTCGACAGTGCGGTCCGCATTTCGCTGGCATGTTCCTGATCGACGCAAAAGACGATGGTTTTGGCGAAGCGGTCGTGCTTCCTCATGAATTCGGCCAGGTGCCCGGCGATTGCTTCCGTGCGTGCTCGAAGCGCTACGACGCGCTCAAAGTCCCGAGTCTGATATTCGTCGTCTGGGATCGCCCGGCCATAGCGATCGAGATCGTGTTTGGTGGGCCGCCAGCCGGCAGCGTCCCATTCGGTTACGACGCGATGCACCCGATAGGGCGCCAGGAATCCGTCATCGATCCCCTGTCGCAAACTATATTGATAAATTGGATTGCCAAAATACCGGTAGCTATCTCGGTTGTCGTCACGCAGCGGCGTGGCGGTCATGCCGAGCTGAAAGGCCGGCTTAAAATAATCGAGAACCTCGCGCCAGGCGGTCTCGTCGCGCGCGCTGCCGCGGTGGCACTCGTCAATAATCACTAAGTCGAAGAAATCGGCCGGAAGGGATTTGAACAGGCCCAGGCGGCGCTCGTCTTCGGCCAGCGCCTGATAAATGGCAAAGTACATTTCGCGGCTTTTGACGACCTCGCCCGATTCGATCTTGTAGCGGGCATCGCCGAAGGCGGCAAAAATGCCGTCCTTCGGCTGATCGATTAGAATATTCCGGTCGGCCAGATAGAGAATACGGGGCCGGCGAAACTCTCCGGTGCGGTTCCAGCGCGCCGACCATAGCTTCCAGCAAATCTGAAAGGCGACGGCGGTTTTGCCGGTGCCGGTCGCCATCGTAATTAACACGCGGCGCTGGCCCTTGAGAATGCTTTCGACGGCGCGGTTGATCGCGATCTGCTGGTAATACCGCTCGCCTTTACCAACGATGTAATTGGAAGGCGTAAGAAGCTGGTTCGAGGTGTGGTCGTCCTTGAGTCCGGTCCCGCCGCGATAGCGCCGCCATAGCTCGTCCGGCGCAGGGAATTGGTCAATCGTCCGTTCAAGTCCGGTGAAATAATCGAACTCGATGATTTCACGGCCGTTGGTGGCATACGCGAATTTGAGGCCGAGTATGTCGGCATATTGTTTGGCTTGCTGCACGCCATCCGCCGCCGTCTTGTAAGCCGCTTTTGCTTCCACGACGGCCAAGGCAAAATCGCGCCGGTATCTGAGCAAATAATCGGCCCGCTTCGGCGGTTTGCGCACGAAGCCCTTGCCGACCGGAACAATGCGGCCGTCGGTAATTGTGCGCTGTTCCGCGATCGAATGCGGTTCGGCGTCCCAGCCGGCCGCGACCAGCTTGGGAACAACGAATTTACGGCATGTATCGGCCTCGGTGTAGAGTTCGGTCATGCCCTCTTCGCCTTTGTGGCGGTCGCCTTGGCAAGATCGTCGTGCTCGAAAGCGCTAGCCATGCGATCAATTTCTTTACCCGTCAATCCAAGCGTTTTCGCTTCCAGCCGCCAGGAAGCAACTGCCGCCCCTACTTGGGCTGCAATTAGGAGCGGCTTTTCTCCTTTCAATCCAAAGTGTGCAGCGACGGATAAGGCGAGATCAAGTGATGCCGTGCCATCGGCTTCATCGACCGCAAGCGTTAAAACGCGGGGTTTTATGTCCGCCGGAATGGGATTGAGATCGTAGGCTGGCGTCAGCCGCCACCCACCTGGCCCATAGAGGAAGGCATGGTTACGAAGGTGGTCGTCAACATTGGATATGAGGATGTTGAATACGATCCGCCGCCAGAGCTGGGCACAATCCTCTTCGGCGAGGGCGCCATATTGGCGGATGGCGTCGGCAATTTCGAGATAGCTGTGCGTATCGTTGTCGGCCGCTCCGAGCATGCTCATGGCCGACAGAAAAGGTATGCGCCGTCTCTCGGCACGGTCGAAACGGCGCAAGATCAGCACGGGTTTGCCGGCGATATTTTCCACACGCCATTCCGGCGTTGGAATACCGGCTTTGGCAGCAAGCTTCAGCGAAACAGCCTCCCAGAGTGGTACGCGGATCAGGTCCTCATGGTGCGGGAATTTAGCAATCAGTAATTGTCCATTTTGATCGATGACGGAAGCCTTGGGTCGCGCGCCGCCCAAAGATGAACCTGGGGCGAGTAGGAGCCTTATGTCCGCATCGCTTTCTTTATCGGCCGTCACCCGAAGTGCTGCATCAAGCAGCTCACGCAGCCGTACCAAAGGCGGTATTTGTGCTGCATCGCCGGCGGCGAGAAAGGGGCCGCCTTCGTGTTCGGCAAAGCGCAGCGCACCCTGACGTGCAATATCCCCGACGCCCAGGAGATAATGAATTTCGCCGAGCGTCCGCGGTGTACGGCCTTCGGCGTGTGCTTTTCGCCGCTCTTCGCGTTGAATGAGCGCCCGGCCCCAACGATCGGGCGCGGAATCGCCTATTGCCCCGAACAGGCTGCGGTCGGCTGCGGTGTGATGTTGGCCTTTGCCAAGGGTGAGCGCGGGCTCTAACGCAAATTTTTCCGGATGGCGCAACCAGGAATCGTCGTACTCGAAACTCGCGCTCTCCCGGCCCCGGCGATTATGCGACCAAAGCCGGCCAACGAGATGCGTAGCATCTTCGAGATCGACGTAGACGAGGAGCTGCTGATCCATTAGCGCTCCTTTTGGTGCCGTTGTGGACGCTTACTCCGACGAATACGCTCCGGCAGCTTTTCCTCATCGAGTTGCAGGCCAAGCTCGTCGAATCGAACATCGGCAAGATCGGAAAGTCGGTTTATCAGGCCGAGGATAAAGAGAACTATCGCATATATACCGAGCGAGACGGCTGGGTCGCCGCGCTCGACTTTTTGCAGCGTTACGCGCGTGATAAAGGCGCGCTCCGCCATGATTGCCATCGGAATTCGACGGCGCAGGCGTGCGCTGCGGATTTCGCCGCCCAGTTTGTTGAGCGCTCGCTTTACCGGGAGTGGCAATGGCGGAATCGATCGCATGTTCTACCTTCTGCGTATTAGCTTATACGCTAAGTGACTTAATGTATAGGATAATATACATTATATGTAAAGAGGGGGCTCCCATTGACGAATTTCGGTCTGCTGTATACGCTAATTAGCTGATTCGCACATTCAAACCTTCGAAAAAGGAACACCATGGCTGTCGATACCTCGTCATTCGGCCGTGCAATTGCCAGCGCGCGCAAAGACCTCGGCCTCAGCCAAAAGGACTTGGCGAACAAAATTCGCAAAGAGGACGGTGAAGCGATCACACCTCAATATCTCAACGACATCGAACATGATCGGAGAAGCCCATCATCCGACCACATCGTGAAGCAGTTTTCCACCGTACTTAATCTAAAGCCCGACGTTCTCTACTGGCTAGCAGGACGAATTCCGGGCGATGTGATGAAGCGAGTGGCTTCGTCGGAGCAGATAGAGAACGCCTTCACGGCATTTCGCAGGACTTTGAAGGAAAAATAGGTATGCGATATGTACGGGACCAAACGGGTCGGTTTGCCGAACGGCCGCACTATGAGCCAAAGGAACTCGATCTTATGTTCCAGCGGATCATCGTTGAATTTCTCCGATCGCGGCACGGCAAAGTCGAGTTCCCGATAACAACGGATGATTTGACGGTTCTGATCGAGCGTGACACAGAGGATTTGGATGCTTTCGCCAACCTGGACAAATACGGCTATGGCGTGGAAGGGGTGACAGAATTCAGGCCCGGCCGAAAACCCACAGTCCGCATTTCTCAAAACCTCGGCAATTCGGGCGTTCGTGAAAATCGGCTGCGGACAACGCTCACTCATGAATATGGGCATGTGCAATTGCACGGCTACTTATTCGCTATGAATGCGACTGGTCCTGGTCTTTTTGACGCCGGCAACAAATCGAGCATTATCGCCTGCAAACGCGACACGATGATTTCGGCGGCGCGTACCGACTGGATGGAATGGCAGGCTGGTTACGCTTGCGGCGCACTTCTTATGCCGGCGCCCTATGTCCAATCCGCGATAGAAAGCTATCGGAAACAAAACGGGCTATATGGTCCGATACCAGCATCCACGCCGCAGGGGCAGAACTTGATCGATCTCCTGGTAGATCGGTTCCAAGTTTCACGGGATGCGGCCCGCGTTCGCTTAAGTGTCCTTGGATTTTTAGGTGAAGCGCCGGTGGTGGGGGCTCTACCTCTCTGACATAGCTTGTATTTCTACATTCTGCGATTACAGCATATTTCCTCTTGTGCGGCGAAGATAATGGGCCTATAAATACGCTCATAAGCGGATTAGGCGAGTAGCTGGCACAGGAGACCGAACCAATGACCGAACATCACGAGCACGAACACCATCACCCGGACCACGATAAGTATCATCTCATCGTGGATAATCGTCAGCATAAATGGCCCGTCGAACATATCACTGGGCTCGAGATCAAGGAGCTGGCGAAGGTCGACCCGAAGACCTACAGCGTATGGGAAGTCGTTCCCGGCCCCGGCGACGATATTGAGATCGCCGACGATAAAGAGGTGGACCTAAAGGGGCACGAGAAGCGCTTCATCACTGGCAAGAAGCACTCGACGGAGGGCTGAAGGATGAGTTTCCTCCCGTCGGACGATGTGACTCACCTTCAATCGAAGGAGATCGTCTACAAGGAAGTAGAGGAAGGTGGGCGGAAGGGCATTGTTCTGATCGCCTATAGCCTTCCTGCCGCTCGCTTCGACGCGAATAAGGCCGACATATTGATCCTGCTACCTTCGGGCTATCCCGACGTAGGACCAGATATGTTCTATCTTCTGCCGTGGGTACGGCTGGTCGCGGGAAACCGCTACCCAAAGGCGGCGGATCAGCCATTGCAGTTTTGCGGACAAAAATGGCAGAGGTGGTCCCGGCACAATCCCGAATGGCGGCCGGGCATCGACGGCATCTGGACGATGCTAAAGCGCATTGACGCGGCATTGCAGGTGGCCGCCGCGTGACGACATATAGCCTCACGCTTCGCGAAGACCATCTTGCCGAGCTGCAAGCGCATTTGCTACGTCCCGATGGATACGAACATATCGCATATGTGCTTTGTAGCGAGGCGCGGGCCGCGGTCGATCCTTGGGATTGCGAGACACACAGAAAGTTTCTCTCGTTCGAAGTTATCGCCGTCTCGGACGATCATATCGTCGAATCTACGCCACATTTGGTCACTTGGCGGACGGCTTCTTTCGTCGCCGCGTTGAAACGAGCGCATGCGCGGAACCAAATCGTAGCCGTCGTTCATAACCACCCGAAGGGCATGGTCGGCTTCTCCGCACAAGACGACGCAAACGAGCGCGATCTCATCGAACTAGCGATGAAGCGCAATGGGCCGGAAGAATCGATAATAAGCATGATCCTTACTGCCGATGGGATGTTGGGCGGGAGGATTTGGCTGCATCCAAACCCGAAGGGGAAAGACCAGCTCCGAATGATCCGGGTTATGGGCAAGTGTTTTCGCTTTCACTATCCCGAGCGCGGCCGGGGCGTCTCGCCCGCCGCGTTTCACCGGCAAGCCTTGGCTTTCGGGCACGCATTGAATCAGGATTTAGCGAATTTGCGCGTAGCGATAGTTGGGTGCGGAGGAACCGGAAGCGCAGTTGCGGCTCTTCTTGCCCGGCTCGGGGTTGGGCAACTGGTTCTTATCGACAACGATATTGTGGACCGGACAAATTTGAACCGCCTACATGGCGCTCGACAGGCGGATGCCGATGCAATGTTGCCGAAAGTTGTTGTCGTTGCTCGTTCCATCACGGAATTGGGTCTCGGTGCGCGTGTCGTACCTATTGAGGCGTGGGTTGGAGATCCCGGTTGCCGTGACGCCCTTCGTTCTTGCGATCTGATCTTCGGCTGTACCGATGATAACGAAGGGCGGCTCTTTCTTAACCGGTTCGCGTTCTATTATTTAACGCCGGTTATCGATGTCGGCCTTGCCATCGATGTATCCAAAGATGACTCGCCAGAAATTAAATGCCTCGACGGCCGCGTAACGGTAATCGTACCGTCGCAGCCGTGCCTTTCGTGCCGAGGCGTGATCGATAGCGAAGCCGCTAGAGACGAATCATTGAGGCGTTCGAATCCGAACGAGTATACTCGTAGAAAGGCCGAGGCATATGTCGCCGGAGAAGGTGATCCGAGTCCGGCGGTTGTCACTTTTACGACCGAAGTAGCCACGATGGGCGTCAATGAGATGCTGCAAAGGATTCAAGGATTTCGTGGCCCGGATGGGGCGGTGAATCAGCGCCTTCGTAAATTCCATTTAGCGGAAGATTTCCGGCCCGGTAGTCGTCCGATACCTGGCTGCCGCATTTGTGACGACAAAGAAAAATGGGGTCGAGGTGATGTCGAACCGTTTCTCGACCGCATCACATAGGGCGGCCAAATGTTGGATCGCATATGGTGGAGATTTCTTTGGTGGATTGGCTTTGCGCCAAGGCCGCAACTTGTCGCCGAGGTGATGCCGACAAATCCGGAGCCTAACTCCGTACCACCCGGGCGTCTTATTGTGGTTGGCGGAAAGGATTATCAAAAGTGGGCGTACTTTCGTTGTCCCTGCGGATGTGAGGAAACGATCATGCTGTCGTTGAGCAAATCGACACGGCCGCGTTGGAGCGTGACGATAGACAGGCTCGGTCGGCCTACGCTTCAACCATCGGTTAGACAAGTGGCCGGCTGCTACAGCCACTTTTGGGTGCGGCGGGGTGCGGTCGAGTGGTGCGGCGATACCGGCCGCGCGTGGACATCGGATATTTGAGATAGTGAATAGAAGTAGGGGGCCACCTATGCAGCTTCCTCCCACCCCTCGGGCTGCGTGACGGCGTCCGGCTGCAATCCGAGCAGGAATGCGGCGGCGCGTTCGGCATGGGCGGCGGCGGTGAAGATCGCACGTTTGTTGTTCTTGAGGACGGTCAGTCAATTGGCAATGTTGGCGGCGTGGCCCGATTTTGTTCAACGACGTTCGCCAAGTAGACCATGGACTGCACGATTGACGGCAGTAAGTCCGTTAATCCGGTGCCAGCCCTCTTCAGGCAGGCCAGCACGGCGTCGCGTGATTTAGGGTGAAGGGCTGCAACGATGAGCGCGGCGACGATGATAATTTTGATCCCTTCTGGCAGTTCTTGAAACCAGGTGGTGCCTCGTTTAAGTGTGGGGATCAACATCTGCAATGCGTTGCCGATCCCAGTCGCGAGGACGTAGCCACCAATCTTAATCGTCGCGGTTATCGCTGTTCTTCTCGAGTAGTCGCGCGCCTCTAGGACAAACGCAACTGGAATGACTCTGCCGCCCATCGCCTTAATATCGCTATCGCGACTCAATATTCCGCACGCTGATACAGACTTGGCGAGCGCAAGAGTCGGGGCGTCATCGGGGTCTTGGCCATCTATGAATCCTGCAATTTCTGTCTGCGGGGGCTCCTCGATACGAAAAAGAGTTCTATAGTTTTCCCACTCGGCCAACCAGTCTTCAGGAGGGTGGCCCGATTCGCATGCAAGTACCGACAGCTTTTCCTCGACCTCATTTACGACTGCGGGCGTTATATAACCGACAATCGTTCCCGCAACGATGCACTCTTCCAGGTGTGATCTAGCCGCACGGTTTCGCCTTTTTATCTGACGCCATCGCACTTCCTCTATCAGGATATTCGCGTCAACGACGATGTGAAACTCAGGGATCGGGCCAATCAGCTCTTTGAGTTGGCTAATTGATTCTAGGATGCGTCGCAACTGCGGCAGCAATTCCGAGCGTAGACCGGGCGGAGTTAGCACTTCTTTCATTGGAGTTCGTCTCACCGGAGATATATCCACCATATAATCCTTGTGTGCACTATAGGTAAGCTCCTCCCAATAATTGGGCCCCGTACCAATTAACCGCCCCGCCCCGTTTACAAAGTCTTTACCCCGAATTGATAGACTGGAAGGGCGTGGCAAGAGCGCGGGAGCGCCGGCCGCGCGGGATTTGCAAAAACAATGGGGGCGGGATGGCGGCGCCGGTCGGGGTCGGATGGATGGCGCTATTCGCGGCCGCCGCCGCCGGGTTGGGCTGGGCGGGCCTCGATGCCTACGGCAATCGGCACTGGCGGCACGAGACCGGCTCGGCTTTTGGGGCGGCGTCGTGGGCGACGAAACGAAAGCTCGAACGCGCGGGGCTGTTCGGCCCGGAAGGTGTGGCGCTCGGGCGCTTCGCGGGCAAGCTCCTCCGCGTCAAGTCGGACCGGCACCTGCTGACGGTCGCGCCCAACCGCGCGGGCAAGGGCGTCTCCTCGATCATCCCGAATTTGCTGACCTGGCCCGGCTCGATGGTCGTGGTCGATCCCAAGGGCGAGAACGCAGTCGTGACCGCGCGACGACGGCGCGACATGGGCCAATTGGTGCATGTGCTCGATCCCTGGGGTGTCTCCGGTCTTCCGCGCTCGCGCTTCAATCCGCTGCTCTGGCTCGAACCCTTCGGCGAGGGGCTGGCGGAAGACGCGGCACTGATCGCCGACAGCCTCGTGGCGTCCGAAGGCGAAGGGGAAGCGCGCTTCTGGCTGAACGAGGCGCGCGCGCTGATCGCGGGCCTCATCATGCATGTCGCGACGGTCGAGACGCCGCAGCACCGGCACTTAGGACGAGTGCGCGAACTGCTGACGGAAGGCGAGGATTCGTTCTCGGCGTTGCTGAACGAGATGGCGGGCAACAATGCCGCCTCTGGTCTCGTGGCGCGAGCGGCGCGGCGCCTGATGCAAAAATCCCGCCGCGAGCGGTCGAGCGTGATCTCGACCGCGCAGGCGGAGACGCACTTTCTCGACACGCAAGCGATGGCGAACGTGCTGGCGGCGTCGGATTTCGATCTCCAGTCGCTCAAGCAAGGGCGTATGACAGTCTATCTGGTCCTGCCCGCGGATCGCCTCGCGACGCATGGCCGCTGGCTAAGGTTGATGGTGGGCCTGTGCCTGGCCGAGCTGACCCGCAAATGCCGCCCGCCCGCGCATTCGGTGCTGTTCCTGCTCGACGAGTTCGCGGCGCTCGGCCGCCTGCAAGCGATCGAGACCGCGATGGGCCTGCTTGCGGGCTACGGCGTCCAGCTCTGGCCGGTGCTTCAGGATTTCAGCCAGCTCCAAGACCTCTATCCGCGCCGCTGGCGCTCGTTTCTCGCAAACGCGGGCGTGGTGCAGGCGTTCGGCGTGAACGACATGGGGACGGCGGAGTATCTGTCATCGCTGCTCGGCACCCGGACGGTCACGGTGCGGCAGCGGAGCCGGAACGCGGCGAGCGGCGCGCATGGCGGCGCGGAAAGCTACGGCCCCGCCGCGCGCCCGCTGCTCATGCCGCATGAAATCATGCAATTACCGGCGTACCAGCAACTCGTGCTGTTGCAAGGCCAGGCGCCAATCCTCGCCGATAAGATAAGGTATTACGCGGAGCCGGAATTCGCGGGGCTGTTTGACGTGAACCCGATGGTGGGCGGCAAAGCGTGATAATGCTCAGCGCTTCCGCGCGATCTCGGCTTTCAGCGCTTCGATCTCGGCCTGCTGTGCGCGGTTCTGCGCCGCCATCTGCGAGCGCAAGTTATCGTCGTCGACTTTCAATTTTTTCAACGCCTCATGATCCGCAAGCCATTCGCCGTGAAATTCCTTGATCGCCTGGATGATGGGGGCGACGAGATCGCCGTAGGTCAACATCTTGGTGCCGCCCGGAAGCGAGCCGGCAGTATGGTTGACCTTTACCGCCTGCGGGAAAACGGCTTCGACGCTCTGGGCGATTAGGCCGATCTTCTGCCCTTCCGCCGCGTCTTTTTTCGGGTCGCGCCAACGGTAGTAGACGCCTTCAAGTCTGAGGATTTTGTCGAGCGCATTGTCGATGGGCTTGATATCCGTCTTGAGACGCCTATCCGAATTGTTCGTCCAGCCGGTGTTGCCCCCACAGAGTCCACTACCACAGAAAAGTCCCCACGATCCTGAACCGCTTGCATATCCGTAAAGGGCATACACTCCCGCCGCCGTTGTAACCCCACCGACGGCATGGGTGGTCGTTGAATAAGATTCAAGTTGAAATGATGGACTCGCCGTCCCGATCCCGACCTCGCCGCTGACGACCAGGCCGCCCGAGACACCCGCCGAACCGGCATAGCTGCCGATCGCCACCCCGCCCGCGACATCCAGCGCGTTCGCGGGCGTCGCCGTGCCGATTCCGACATCGCCATCGAGCAATTGGATATTGCCATAAGCGCTGCCGCCGCCGGGCTCTATGATGACATCGCCGCCGACGGTGCTGCTGCCGCTGCCATTGCCGCCAGTAATCGTAACCGAACCGCCGGGCTGATCCGAACTGCTACTGCCAGCCGTGATACCGACGTTGCCGGGCTGGTTACCACTCGTGCTTCCGCTTTGGCCGGCACTGAGACTGACCCCACCGCCATTGCCGCTACAGCACGTGCCGACGCTGGTGCCCGTAATATAGACTGCGCCGCCATTGCCAGTCGGGCCGCCGCCGCCGCCCGCGACCGTGGCCGCGCCGCCATTGCCGCTGGTCGAGCCGCCGTCGCCGCCTAGGAGAACGGCAACGCCGCCATTACCGGTCACTTGCGCGCTGCCGCCCTCGACCGTGGCCGTGCCGCCAGCGTTGGCGGTGCTGCTGCCGCTGGTCGTGCCGCCTTGGCCGCCCGCGATCGTGATCGCGCCGCCGACCGCCGCCATATTCCCGCTCGTGACTGTGCCGCCGGTGCCGGCAGTAATGCTGATCGCGCCGCCCTTAACATATACAGGACTGCGAACACTACTGCCGCTGGCCGAACCGCCGGTGCCGGCAGTAATGCTGATCGCGCCGCCATTCACGTTGCCGGTGGTGTTGCCGCCGGTGCCGCCCGCCGCAGCGCTGAGGGTGACGCCGCCGCCGATTCCGACGCCCAAGGTCGGCGCGCCGCCGGAAATGGTCACCGTGCCGCCGCTGCCGCTGGTCGAGCCGCCCGCGCCGCCGACAATCGATATCGCGTTGCCCGTCGCCGTACTGCTCGAAGCCGCGCCCGCGCCGATCGCGAGAGCAACGCCCGCCGGCGTCGTCAACCCCGAAGCCGAAAACAGCAGATAGCTGGTGCCGGCGGAGACGAATGCCACCTGGCCGCTGCCGGGCGTGTAAAAGCCGGTAGTCGCATCCCCGGATATCTGTGGATTAACAGCGCTGGTCGACGTGCCGAAATTAACTGTGCCGCCGCCGAGCGCCGTCCAGGACGATCCGTTGCAATATTCGGGCGAGCCGGAGTTGTAATTGATTTCGCCGGTCTTGGCGGTGGTGCAGCTCCCAGTATCGGTCGCCATGTTCATGAGCGCGCCGGCGACACCGCTGCTGGCGCTATAGGTGAACACCGCATCCCAATTGCTGCCGTCGCAGACCAGGAGTGCGCCGTTGATGCTGGCGGTTGCGCCTGTCGCGCTGCACGCGCTTCCTGCCGTCTGCGCGTTCGCGCTGGGAGCGGCGAACAAGAGAGTCAGACAAGCAAGAAAAAAGGCGCGCGCGAATATGCGGCGGCCCCTAAAAGTTCGTGTAGTTTCAATTAGTTGTAAATCTGGGGGGGGGGGGGGGGTAATGGGTGCAAGGGGGAAAACGGGGGGAATTTAA
>Ga0335072_10008190_pt1 | contig 15170 bp, 23 predicted proteins | sample Lox_Sample_21_FD_206725 | JGI IMG/M metagenome (GOLD analysis project Ga0335072, IMG submission 206725) | Soil microbial communities from Loxahatchee National Wildlife Refuge, Florida, United States - Lox_Sample_2.1 | ecosystem: Environmental > Terrestrial > Soil > Wetlands | place: USA... | reverse complement strand
ATTTGCAATTCCTTGGTTCTCGAGACTTCATCCAGAGCTTCCGCAAAATAAGCACTTGATTCTGCCAAGGTGTGTAAAGCATCGTTAAACTGTTTACTGGCCTTTGCCAATTTATCAAGTGTCTTTACATTGGAAATGACGTCTTTTCGTGAGAGAGCATGTTTGTGAGTTATGGAGGGGAACAAGGTGGATGTTGTGCTGTATTGGGCTGTGGATAAGGTAGGTGATCTTTGTCCTGGAGCGATGCTAAAATCTTGCCAGTGGGAGATACCCGTTTGAGAGACTGGACGATCGTCTTCAGGGACGGTTGGAAGGAAGAGAGGCGATCGGAATGAGTGAAGGTATCCTTGTCGAGTGCTGCCCATTGAATAACTGTGACTACGTACCCTGGTTGTATAAGTCTCGTCTGAGCTCATCATCTTCCAAAATGTCCTTTTTGTTGTAGTTGTTGCTCAGGGAGGACGGGAGCTGACGTGTGTGTTTTGATACAAACTTTGTTTGATAACTTGGTCTGGGACCTGGTGCCGATCCTATTAATATACTAGCAGTGACGAACTTGTTTACCCCAGAAACCATAATAATTGCGCACAGACCCTTTTAGTACGTAGACATCTTACTTATGGAGCGTGAGATCGATATCTGTACGAGAATGTAATTGCGACGTGATGGTACGGTAATTCATTAATAGAATACAGTCTATGCTATATTACAATCGACTCTATGCCTTTACACTAACTTCGATAACATCAATTTCTCTAGCCTTCTCATCCACAGTCTCCACATCATGGTGCAACTTCTTCTTCCCAAATGGTTCCGCCAAGAACAACGCATAAATCAACACTAGGACATATCCAACCATAGGCACACACTGTGAAACAGCAGTATTCGAAGCATCAGCAATAGCTCCCTGAATAGGAGGGAACACAGCCCCTCCACCAACACCCATAATCAGCAGCGAAGAGCCCTTCTTCGTATTTGCACCCAAATCCTGAATGGCCAAGGTAAAGATGGTAGGATACATGCAGGATTCAAAGAAGAAGATGCAAATCAGAACGACAACAGCTGAAAGACCACGAAGACCAATTGTCAATCCACAGAGAAGAGCAGCCATGAACGCGTACACTATGAGAATGTATCGTGGTTTGACAAAACGCATTAGCGCGGTAGAGATAAATCTGCCGATTGTGAAGGTTGCGAGAGCGACTGAAAGGAGATTTGATGCAAGAGCGTCAGAAATGTTGGTGTCAACGTCTGTCACGTAATTGATGAAGAATGAAGCGAGAGTGACTTGAGATGCGACGTAGACGAATTGTGCGACGAAGCCGAAGATTGTGTGGTATTGCTTGTGAAGAGGACGGGAAGCGATTTCTGCGTCTCCGCAGGCGATGGCTTGTTCGAGCATCAATTCATCGCTGATTTCGGGAACGTGGACGAATGCGAAACCGACAGCAACCAAAGCAACTGCAATTGCGATTCCAAGGTAAACGTACTGAACAGATGTGAGATTGGTTTGATTGGTACCGGAGAAGAATGCATTGCTGGCGATGAGGGGACCAACGAAAGATCCAACACCGTTGAATGATTGTGAAAAGTTGAGACGGAAGGAAGCCGTTTTGGGATCTCCAAGAACAGAAATGTAAGGGTTGGCAGCAGTTTCCAATTCCGAAAGTCCGCAAGCCATGACAAATGTTGCTCCGACAAATGCCCCAAAACTCAAGAACTTGGCAGCTGGCCAGAAGAACAATGCACCTGAAACATACAATCCCAATCCCAACATGATACCAGTTTTATATCCCCATTTACGAATGACGGGGCCTCCTACAAGAGGAGGGAAACAGAAATAGGAGCCGAAATAGGCGACTTGCAACCCGGTGGATTGGAGTTTGGTGATACCGAGGACGTTTTGGAAGTGTTTGTTAAGGACGTCGAGGAGACCGTAGGCAAAGCCCCAGAGGAAGAAGAGAGTTGTAACGAGGATGAGACCTGTCAAGCGATCACGCTTGGACATGGATGCGCCGACAATTGATACCGTGGGTGGTGGTCCGCCGCCTGCCATTGATGAAGATGTTGGAGTGGAGAGAGAAGTAAGAGTGGAGAGTGAAGTAAGAGTTGAGGAACTAGATAGGGGCGAGGTCTCGTAGATAGTAATGGTGAATGTGCTGTTGAGGACGCTTGGTGATGGAGAATTGAAGGCATCTCGAAGGGATATTTATACATGTTGCTGGATCGCGTTTACACACTCCACATTTCAGACTTGCGCCGTTGCGATGCAATTCCGAGTCTGGCTGTTCGGGGTCGCGATCGGATGTCCAAAAGCTGGACTGGGGAAGGCAATGGAGCCAATCAGTGCCAATGCCGAGGACCATGCAGTACACAGCTCCGGACGGCTGCCGATAGCAGGATGCGGGGAAGGAAACTCATCGCGAGACACCAAATAAACTCAGCCAATTACCTTCGAAGATCGCAGACGCACCTTGGCAGAGTCTCATCGCGATTGCAGATTGAACAGGGAGGTTGGGGAAATCCATGGTTGATCAAAGGAGAAACTGGTATTTAGACATGTGAATTTCCATGTGAAGATTCATCCTTGTTACAACGGTGACCTCTCAAGTTCTCAGCTATACCCAAATGCGGAGAGACTTTCATTTCTCAAAGTTTCTCAGGATATTTTGCCAGTTAAGGAGACGCGAGATCGAGATTCCATCGGCCTTTGAACGCGACACAGACGGCTTAAGACGTCTTTCTGAGTTTGTTGATTCTTAGCCACGAAAAGCTGACCCCTGAACCCCAGCCATAAAACTCTGGGGTAGACAGACACGTATCCGAAAAGGATAGCCAGCAGTCACCTCACTCGTACCCGCTCCCGCCATACTTCCCCGCTCAGGCTCGGTGATTAAGGCTGTTCTTTGAAAGCTTAATTCGCGGTCTGTTTCGAAAACCAAGAGAGATTACGAAGAGTGGTTCATGCAAGTCGATTGAGGCGCATCAAGGTCTTCTCCAGCCACACCAAATCAGGAAATCCATAGAGAAATCGCGGGACGTTCGCCGATGCCTTCCACATTAGGACGTAATACTTTGAGCCAGGCTACCTTAGGCCCGTAGACCAGATGCTGGCTCCACTGGCCAGAGGTAACACAAACCAACATGTCTAGCCAAACTTCGTAGTTTATTACTGCATATGTCTTCTATCGCAGGTTCACATTCCGAGTGATTGATCGGACACTTATCTCTGATTGACCCTAATTCTCGAGCTCAATCAACATTAGTCCGCTATACAGCTGATACAATAGGCTTTTAATGTCCGTTTTGTATATCCATTGCCTCCTCTTTAATATCCTCCGACTTTCCATTAGCCCCATTGGTTCCAACATCCACCATCTGTTCGTCCTTGATATCTTTGTCCTCTTCTTTCTTCCCTTCCTCTGCAGTGCTACCATTCTTCGACTCCACATATTTCTTTAATGAGCCCTTATTTTCAGCCACTCCAGCCATATCATATCTCATTGCTAATCTCAATCCTCGCCACTCGCGACTAGCCCGCTCGTCAAGCTTTTCAACTTTCTCCGCCTCCGTCAGATCTTCCAAACTAACCATATCAAGTTCATCCGTCACAAAATCTTCTGGAGCAGGCAACTGGACTCGTCCTTTCAGACTCTCCATGGTCATGTCTCCCGCACTCTTCCATAGATCTGATAGCGCTGCATTCCCAAGAGGATACCGATAAGGTGGAATTGGTGCAAGGATTTGTCGTAATCGTTTTTCCATGGCATCATATTCTTTTTCACCCCAACTAGGTTCTTCAAACGGCGGACATCCATTCTCTTTCCAGCGAACCCATGCTTCATCACGATCTAGAACTGTTCGGATAGCTTTTGTGAAGGTGCGGTGTTGAGGATGTGGTTGAAATGCAAGATCTGTCAAATTATGAGCATCCTTGTCCTTTTGTTGAGCCCATGTTGCGTCTTCCGGAGAGAGTGTAAAGTTGTAAAAGACGACTTTATTAGGTGTCTTTGTTCGCTTATCGCGTTTTTCTTTTTCCGATTCTCTGAGCGAAAGAAGATGTCGCATAACCACCATGATCTGAAATAGTACCGTTCTTCGGAATTTGGAATCAGCGAGCTGTAGATCGAACAGCTGACGACTTTTTAGGAATCCGGGATAATATTCCGACTTCTCTTCGCTTCCAATTACAATGTCCATCGCATTCTGGTTGTTCACTGCTTGACCTCGTAATTTCAATCGTTCTTGCTCTATTGCGTAGAATTTATTAATGACGAAATCCAATTTTGCCTTAAATTCGTCCAATACATTCTGATCGTGTAATATGACCGGATTCTTGAGATATTTCTGGAGAGACCAAAACTTGGCATAAAAGGCATCTAAGATTAGAGTATAGTCAATTTACTGGTGTACCTGTACTATCCTCATCCTCATCAATAGACATTTTAGTTTCATCGTCTTCAGGTTCTTCATGTTTCGTAATACTTTCGATATTATAATTTCCACGTAAATTGACACCACTTCGTTCCCAAGGCGGCAGGAGCAGCGAGATGAATATCATGATTTTACCAATGAATGCAGCATCCGTTTCTCGACTTAGTCGTCTTTTGAGTTCATTTGTCGTCCGTAGTAGAATTGGGCCTTTTCCTTTGGCGGGATTGAATCCTTGAACTAATCTGGCCGACCGTGATTGCATGTATTCGAATATTAGTTTTCCAATCTCTATGACTGTGCAATCCACAAACTCCTCAATGATATTATGTACAAGGTACTCTGATCCAACATCTGTCGTCAGTGAGTTCACAAACTTGGGATAATACTATTCTCAGAAAATATCAGTAGCATGTCTAGGAAATCATAGGCGTATGCCATTGTAGATTCAGACGACCCATCTATTGCGCTTCCATTCTCGAACCCATGCTGTACTATACTCTCACCAATTGCATTCTGAAAATGTCAGCAAGTATGTCACAAATGAGCATACCGATATTCGGTAAACACAACTGCGAGCTGCTTGATCGATTTGCAAACTTGAATAGTCTCTAAATTTTTCCAAATCCTTTTGAACAAGCTCTACGGGGACAGGAGGTTCCAGGAGTGTTGTCCGTTGTCTCTTGATGACACGACTCAGTAATTCCATCAGCGGCTTCTCCAGCTGAGCATGGCTGCTCTGTGCGTCGGTCATTCTGCCAACTTGCAGTGAGGACCGTGAGGTAACAGGGAAAAGTATTCAAAGATCAAAACCAAAGGAAAGGTTGTCCGGAATTTTGTAAAGATTTGTATAAATTTTAAATACTGTAAATATTTATACTTATCTGCAGAAAATAGTCCCTGCTCTGGCCCCGTCGTAATCATCCAGGATTTCGGCGGAGGCCTTTTCGGTTTGTCTCGTCTCTCGCCTCCCTTGTAGGGCTCGACTTTTCTTTCCCAGCTTGTGATGATGAGAAGAAGTACAACAGACCAAACACGATGAGTAGAACACTGAACAGAAACGCAGAACATATTGTCGATTGACAATCGATAATATCCTGGAGGCGTCCATTTCGTAGTTCAAAGTGTCAGTATGGATCCGCGCCTTCGACTTATTGACAGCACTCAACCGCCCCATCGCCGTGTATATAAATTCTGTGACCATCATAGCCAGGATTCCTAAAGATCCTCCGTGAATACCTATGATCCATCCTGAAGATTAACAAACTGCTGGCTTCAGGTCTTACATTGATCAACAAAGACTCCCTAGAAATCGAAAGAAGAAATATTGTAGATTGGGGCAAAGCAAAAGGGCACGTTCAGAGTCGCCAGCACCGACTGTAAATCTTTGTGCCAATATTTGGTTCTAAACCAATATTAGCTTCATGAAGTCTGGAGTGGACGAATCCTCCATTAGATCTTCTGGAATTATGTGTGAGATGATGCACATAGAAGGGTGAGAATTCGTAAGAATACATCCCCGTTTGCCATCACTGACGAGGGAATTGTGCTGTAGGTTGTAAACATTGTGGGTGCTCGTCGAAGCGGTAATAATCAGGGAGTCTACTACAAAGTCAGAAAAGAGGAAGCAAAGAGACCAAAGCACCAGTAAACGACGGGAATCCATATGGTTCGCTTGGATGACGGTGGGTCCTGTTCTGCCGAGGAAAGGTTATCCATACCAAGTCCGCAATCCTTAGCCTAAGCGCCGGATGGACGTTCCATGTCTTCATCTGAGTGTTAGCCCCAGAATCTGGCTGAAGAAATGCAAATACATTCAATAGTATCTCATTCGCAATCCAAATATCTTGCGAATTGTTCTGAAATATGTTTTGCGAAGACGAGAATATCTTGCTTAAGTTGCTTGAGTGTTGGAATTCTGTCTTCTTGAGAGGTGCTGAATTGTGCATGGTCGTGAGATGAGATTTTCCAAAATCTGGAATTTGAGTGATGCTCGCATTTCCCTGACAACCAAAAGCATTGCGCACAGACCCCTTTTCCCACGACAAAACTCTACTTAAGCCAGCACAAACGTGAAATGAATCGTCGCGGGAAACTCCAAGGCCCAATGGCAACTCCCCATACGCGTCTTGTAGATGGCCAAATCGATACTCTCGTCTCTCTGGTAACTGGATTACAGGTATCCATCTCCCATTCTGTTTTGATTCCGCGTAATGCGGTGCTAACGTGGAAAGCTCGATGACTGGCGGTTTAGAAAGGTCAGGGCAAATGCACAGACGCGACTTGCTGCTAAAATCGATTTACAACCTGATCCCCTTTCCGTACGGACTCAATTCACTGGGTACACATCCGGTTCCAAAAAGTGCGGGGATCAATTAACTTACGTAGTTTACTTGAGAAGCTTGCAGTCCTCGGACGAGATGACATTGTGACTCCACTCGAGAAACTGATGCCATATATACTTTCCTCCTCAGCAAATATCGAAGTCCTCACATTGCTCCTCTCACTTTCGGACAAACCAGCGACGTCGGCAGAATTCGATCCGTCGCAATTCAACCTGAAGAAAGTTGAAGAAAAGCCGCTTACATGGGAAGAGATTTTGAAGGAGGAGCCCCTTACTGGGGATCATTGGGAGGAACCCGAGTTTGAGAGTTCGGATGAGGAAGATGAATGGATTTACGACAAACCTCCTTTTCCGACACGAAGCTCGGACGAAGAAACCGCAGAACAGAAGGAGGATCAAGAAGTAGTGGGACGAGGCGTGGTAAAAGAGACTAGTGGTGTGTCGAATGAAGTGACCAAGTTTCTGCGGCGGCAGTATTGGCTCAATCGACAAAAATACGGAGTCGTGAATCCCGAATATTCACCTGAACTCGATTTCCAAGATCGATATGTGGACGAGTTTTATTTGTTTACGGAACTTGATGCCATAAGAGAAGTGTTGTTTATGCTCTCAGGTCACGAATGTGTTCTGTTCACTCAACACAAGAGTTATTTCGGGGTACTCCTGGTAATGAAGTCATCCTAATGTGGTATAGGTGAACAAGGACTATCGACTCGATCATACATCTGCAGCAGCGTTACATAGTATTCTTACCTGGTTTGCAGACTACGGTTCCTCCATCCAAGCCTGTCGCACATTCACTCATCTCCACCACCAGTCTGCCACAATCCAACGTCTCGCAGCAGCCTTATCAACTCATTTACACATATTCACCTCCAAGCTCGCAAGCCTACAAACTCTCTATGCCAACATGAATACGGAAACCGCATCGCTTCTCGCACTACAGAACATGCTATCGCAAGATCTCGAATTATTCGATCAGATTAAACCTATCATTACATCCTCACACTCAACGCCAACTATTCTATCGCGACTATTTGAATTAACTAGCCAATCTCACTCCGTTAACAATAACCCACTCTTCAACTTTCTCAAAGATATTTTCATTCCAACTCTCGAAACTTATTTTCGTCCCCTTCATGCTTGGATGACACAAGGAATCCTCGACTCATCAAATCACCTGGATTTCTTTGTTATTTCTTCCAACAACCAGGAAAATCATAGCATATTCGCGCTGAATGGAAATGTTCCGCCGTTCATGAAGAATAGTGCCTACCACGTTCTCGCAGCCGGAAAGACAATGGATTTTGTGAAACATGTTCGTTCCATTCCAAGTGTGGAAGATGATTCCTTTACTTCGTTCTTTAAAACGGAGTTAGATGAGGAAGAGGGGACCATGAATCCCTTCGAACAAGCTTTTGAAGCCGCGTTGAATGCGTGGATTTCGAAGAAATACAGTTTTGCATCAGAGCAGTTGAGAATAACACTGAATACCTCTTCAGAATTATGGAACTGTTTGGATGGATTGCATGGCGTATATTGTATGTTGAATTATATCCCTATGGCCACATTTATGAATTGTTTATTCCTCAAGGTAAGAGTTTGGTTTGGTGAGGTTAATGTGGTAGATGAATTCTCCTCAAGAATGGCGAGATCGACATATTCTCACAGATGACTTACTTGAATCATTCTCCTCGATCGGAGCACAGGCACCCTCTGTTTCAGTAAAAATAACAAGAGCGTGTGCACTTACTGAACCGTTAAAATGTCTTGAACAGTTAAGAGTGAATTACAAGGTAGTTCTTCTCATGCCGAGTATGTTAAGATGTAGATTTCGTATCCTATTTCGGAGATTTTGAAAGATGAGGAAAGTGTGTATCAGCGTATCTTCACTTTCTTATTACAATTGTGTCGGACGAAAGATCTTCTTGATCGAGTCTCGATGGTCATGGTGCAATGCGAAAAGGGAGATGGAGCGAGAGATGCACATATTGTACATGTTGTGAGGGGTGAGTTACTTTGGTTTGTGAATACCGTGATACATCATATTGGAGTTGTGGTATGTCTAATTGCCGAGATAAGTGGTTAATCTACAGGTTATTCAACCCGCTTTGGTGGAGATGAAGATAAAGATGAGAGAGTGTAGGGATGTGGAAGAGTTAACATCGACACATCTCAAATACCTGTCTTCATTAGAATACCAAACTTTACTAAACGCGAAGGTAAGACCTCCTCCAAATAGTGACTAACTCGTACAGTTACGAACAATATTCGCCTCTCTAACAGATGTTCTCCACTTGTCAATCTCCTTCGTAGACAAATATCTACATCTAAGAAAACAAACTCTCACGTCAAAGAGAGGAGAACGCAAAACTCATCGTCGGACAGGAAGTACAAGCGACACTGAAGATCCTTCCGAAGTCCTCATCCACGAATCTATTTCGGAAGAAGACTTCTTAGACCATGTAAAATATTTAGATGATCGGTTTTTAAGAATTATACCATTTATCAGGTCTGGATTAAAGGGAAATGCGAGGGCTGCAGAGTTTCCAAGTTTAGGGATATTAGCTTCAACTCTCGAAGCCGGTGTACGATAGAAAACGAGATATAATTAATATTAAAAGAGTCTATAAAAGCAATGTCCACAATCCAAATTCTATTGCAAATGTCCTTCATCTTCGACGATGGTTTCTCTTAGATTGTTTTTCAGATTGTTTTATGGTCGAGGCAGGTTTTAAGAAAAGTAGTTCATCTTCACTCGCATCTGACGGACATGAAATAGCAACATCAAGAAATCTCACCCACTTTTCGTTTCCGGTTGTCTCTTCATTTTCAACAGTGGACTTCTTTGCAGCCGCTTTCCTTGATGACCTCCTCTTAGGTTTTGCCTTTGGTGATTCACATTGGCTATCTGACGGTTTGACCGCAGCAGGTTCGGGCTTTTCGTCCACCGCGCTCTCGTGTTTTCTGCGAAATAGGACAAAATCATCAATTCCCGGATCTGCCGCTGCAGTGGGAGAGGAACGTGTGGTCAAGTCAAATGGTTTCGAGGATGTTTGACTGGCTTCTTTTCTTTTGACCGGTGCTGGTTTGATTGGGTGGTCAGACGGGAGAGTGTACTTCTCGGCGGGTTGTTTGGCCTTGACAATCTTTACCCGAGTTGGCTCTCCCTCCACAACTTCTTTTGTGCATGCATGTTCCAATGGGAGCTTAGGTCAGTCTATTGATGTTATGAAAGAATTTATACATTTGTTCCTGCAAATGGCGGAGAAATCCTCAAGAGCTCTTGGACAAATGCGTTAGGTTTCTGAACTTGATCCTCTTGAGCCTTTCCACCCGGCCCCATCCCGAGTCGCTTAGCTCCAATGCTACTGCTTGTAGGTTGCTCAGTTACTGTCTTCTCCTTCTCCACCATTGACTCAAGTTGTTCGCTGTTGATGTTGGCTCCTGTGTTTCTCTGTCTCAATGGGATTGGTTCCAAAGTAGATGTCTCCCCAAACGCCCTTGTCACAAATGGTGCCGAACTCCCGTTTTTGGAGGACTGTGTCGTAGTCTTTCCTGTTTGAGAGTTCGCCCGAGATAGTTCCTGTTGAACCGAAGAGACTAGGGGTTGGACTTTGAGCTTGACAGGGTGAGGCTCAAAACGAACGGGGACAGATATCTCAAGGAAATTCGTCCCGGAGGGTTTTTCTTGACTCTTAACCTTGCCTTTGCCGGTCATATCTGACGACGTCGTCATCGGTGGTTCCTGTCCTCGAGAAGCAGAATGCCGCCCTTGGATTTGTGTGTCCGTCGAAGTAACTTTGGGCCTTCCCCTCCGAATTCTGTGTCTGTGAGATTCATCGGGCGGCCTGTCTAACTCTGAGTCTGTCGTTCTGTCGTTGACCCTGCTAGGGGGCCTTGTAATATTGGATTTGTCTTTCAAGACATGTCCTTCATGATGAGAAACATATACGACAGCTTCTTACTAACTGTCGAGGATGAGGATTCTGCTTCGACTGTGTTGATCAAAGACTCGAGATCACTTTGTTCTTCAGATTCCTCAAAGATCGTACTTGGTTTACGGCTCCCTCCACGACCCCTACGTTTGGAGTAAACATTGCCTCTGGTACTGAAATTCCCCCGTCGAAAGCTCATGGACTTTAGAATTACTGAACTTAGATGACTGAGCAAAGGTGTTGGAATGACGATGAATCAGAGCGAAGAGATCGACAAGGCTTTCAGCCCAGTATCGGAGATGGATTCATTTCTATCTTACTGACATGCATATTCTACCTTCTCTTGGCCCGTCCAGGCCGTACACCACCAATTCTCAAGGGCGTCGAATCCGTTACCCTCACAATCTTGTCTCTAAGAAAATCTCCAGGCGGACCTGACAAAGCCGTCAAAAATCCCCTCCTCCCACTACCGTATCCCTTCATTACAATCTCCAATTGATTAACCTGCAGCTTTTTCTCTCTTATTGTCTGAAACGCTAAAGTCGTTGTATCATACGCAGCCTCAGGTAATCCCCTTCTTGTATGTTTGTAGCGTTTGAGGCGTCCGGCCGAGACCATGAAGACAGGATTGTGGAGGTGATTTGTGACTGTTATAAGGAGATTTCGCGTTACTGAGACTGCGTGGATGTGGTAGTATCCTCGAGTTTCTTCCAGTGATGACAGTATGGGAGGGCCAGTTGATGAGTCTGATGAGTCTTCTCTCACGGGCATTTGGCTCAAGGTCGCTGGTGTGAATATATTTTCAGCATCATTGGTTTCCCTCACTGCAGATGCGGGAATGGACAATGTATTACTGAGCATATCGTTCAGTAGACTGGCAAAATGCTCGGTTGTATTTCGTTGAACTGGCGGGATGTTCGGCGCTGGAGGTGGAAAGGGAGACGATCTGGACTCCGAAGACAACGGTGGAGCTGGATTCCGGTTTCCTGAAGCTTTGTCGTTGAGAAGACGGGGACTGGTAGAAAGGTAGCGTCTGATGCATTGAGTGGTCCTTCCGGCTAGTTTTGTTGGCGACAGTCGAGCGACTACCATGACCTTCGGGCAGACGTCGCTCGATGAACGGATTTCGAAGATCACGACGGGGAGAAAAAAGATTTTGTAAAGACTCAAATAAATATTCACAAATTTACAGCGACTGAACGAAAATCTTTTTTGCTCGAACTTCGCTCATCTTTTTGCAAGGGCATCATTCATTCGGGAGTCCATTGACAATGTCCTCATCCATCATGTTCCGCTCCTCAATCCGATGTTTTAGAGCAGTCGGTCAGCCGGTAACAAGGCAATTTCGTCCTCTCCCTGCCTTCACCAAATTCAATCCTGCTCCCTTCCTAGTTGCTAAACGATATTACGCTGGATCCCTGCACAAAGAGGAAGTCGAGAAACGAATTATTGAAATTTTGAAAGGATTCGATAAAGTCACCGCTCCTGAAAAGGTATCTTACAAATGCTGTCTCTTGCATTGCTGGGATTGTGTGCCATGTGCTAACGAGTAGATTACTGCCGAGTCACATTTTATGAATGATTTGGGTCTTGATAGTTTGGATAGCGTTGAAGTAGTTATGGCCATTGAGGAAGAGTTTAGTGTTGAAATCCCTGACAAGGATGCAGATGAAATCAGAACCGTTGGAGATGCGATAAAATATATCTCGGAGCTTCCTGAGTATGTTCCCTCTTTGGTGCAACCGCTGACTGTAGTGCTCGTTAGTTGCTGGCAAATGGAATTTTGACATTTCCTCTCACCCTCTGAGTTCAAACTGTTTGTGTCCTCGGTTCTACACATGCCTGTTGCCCTTGAGCTGTCATTCGTTCCATGTTGTGTCTTCCACACTTAAGACTGGTGTCATGAATAGAAACATCTCTTTGCTACCAGGGGCATGTGAAGTCGCGCAATGACGACACTGGACGAAAGAATTTCATCTTCTTAATTTATGATAGAACATTCATGTCCCATTCAGAATCCTCAGTAGTATCAGTAATCCTCCCCATCCTATCGGGGCGTGACTCTATCTACACCACCTGATTCCAAAGGTTGAGCAAGAAACAATCCCACCGCCTCATCAACTTCTGGCCCACTCCACTTCTTCCTACTTCTTTGTCTAGACAAAGCAGTCTGTAACCCAGCAATAGTCTTAACAAACTCATCCTCATCAACTTCCTCCAAAACCTCTTCCTCACTCTCCAACTCATCTTCATCATCCAACTCCTCATTCGCAACAATTTGATCCAAACTTCTCTGTTGCTGATCAATCCACCTCTTCATCACCGCCGTAGGATTTTCGGCAAATCCTCTGAGAAATTGGACTTTTTCGGCATTGAGTTTAAGAGTTGCGATGGTCGATGAAATTTGGTCGTCGAGGGAAAGGATTTGACTTCCGATCGGGTTTTGTGTGGGACTTGCTGTTGGGGCGGTGGTACTTAGGATATGGGACATACGTGAACGAATGGGATGATCAAGGAGGAGATCGATGTCAAAGTATTGAGGAGATTGGCTTGCCGAATCTTTGTCTACCCTGACGACATAGTTTAGAACAATAGGCTCTGCAGGTTCGAGGAATCGGTTCATTAATTCGGGGATGTTGGGGAAGTAGATTCGTCCATCTGGAGCAATTGGTCCGAAGATTTTTTGGAGTTTGGCATCGAGGTTGATAAACCGTCTTTCATCAGGAGCCTGTAAGTTATGGAACTGATGTTAGATAGAAGACTAAAGGAAAGTACTTTGATATATTGCCACAATGCCATTACGATCCCAGGTCGAGTTTCCTCTTTAATTTGAAGAATATCCGCAAACTCGTCGTTCAATTTATATCGCTCAGGAACAGCGTCCACAGTCAAACTGACCCGTACATTCACATCGCTATCACCCTTCCTTGTGCATTGAATATAATCATACATTTTCTGTCCTTGTTCATTGAGTTTATGCCATTCCACGCGATTCGGTTCAGCATAAGCCTCACTCGGTCTGTCGAAATCGATAACAATACTTTTGAAATACCAGGTCATCGGCTGCACAGGAATATCCACATCAGAAGGTAATAATTGTCCGCGTAAGGTAAATGTCCAACTTGGAATCATATCGGTATCAAAGTCGAAGGCTAGGGTATCGAGAGGAGCGGTGGACTGCCATGGTTGATCGGTAGTTGTATGACTTAGAGATATCCGGATTTTCTTTTCACACTTTCATTAGCGCACTGTATACCGGGAAGAATAAACCTTTAGAGGTCTATTTACAGCATCGAGAAGGTCGTATCGCTTCCGCAGGATTGTTGCGTCGATGCGTGATTCTGCTTCACGGAGTTGAGCGTACAGTTTGTAGTCTTCGGGAAAAGCTTCCTCCAGGGACTTAGGAAGAGTTTTGTCTGTTGGCTTTTTTCGTGTTCGCGGTACCGCCTGCGCTGGGTGTTGAGCATATGGTTCTGCTGGTCTTTTTCTTGAATTCATCTTCTGTTCCTCTCTTCAGTGTCAACGAAGATATAGAGGTGGAGAGTCCTGAGATTTTTCGCAAATTGCCAACAACAAAAAATTAAGGAGGCTAGTTCCAAGCATGGGTTAGGGTTCTCAAGCCGCGTCAATCGGTCGGTTTGCTTTTGTTGCGGCAATTTTGTGCGGCTAGATTCCCGGCCCATCCTTCCGTTTTCAGTGTTGCTCCATCACCTCCTTCCTTTATACAACGCAAGCAATGACTCGTCAAAGAGTCTCATACTTTTATGACAACGATGTAGGAAACTATCAATATGCTGGTAAGTTGTCTGCCTTTTTGTTTTCTGTTCGCCGAGCTGATGGAACTGATTTCCGGATAGGCAAGAGTCCACATCCTATGAAGCCTCATCGAATGCGAATGGTGCACGACCTGATACTAAACTACAACATGCACAAGAAGCTAGATATGTGTGTAAGTCCTCTTGTCCTCACCATGTTTTGCCGACAACCTAATTGGGGGGTGTAGGTTACCAAGCCTGCGAACTGGCTTGAAATGACAAAATTTCATACCGACGAGTACATGGCTTTTTTGAGGAACATTACTCCAGAAGTACAAGATAGATATCAACCTCAAATGGATCGCTGTATGTCACTAATTATCGATATGTAGCTAAATTGTTCTAGATAACTGTGGTGACGACTGTCCTATATGGCCAGGCATGTACGAATTCTGTGCAATTTCAGCTGGGTACACACTGCGTTTAGTTTTCTCTTTCTGATCATTGTAGAGGTTCTATTGGCGCAGCTCAAAAACTCAATCATGGCGACTCTGATATCGCAATTAAGTATGTTCCCGGAGCCCAATCTCACTAACTCCCTAGCTGGTCGGGCGGTCTTCATCATGCTAAGCGAAACGCAGCGTCTGGATTCTGTTATGTAAACGACATTGTCCTTGCCATCCTCGAACTATTGAAATACCA
>Ga0335072_10008188_pt1 | contig 15171 bp, 16 predicted proteins | sample Lox_Sample_21_FD_206725 | JGI IMG/M metagenome (GOLD analysis project Ga0335072, IMG submission 206725) | Soil microbial communities from Loxahatchee National Wildlife Refuge, Florida, United States - Lox_Sample_2.1 | ecosystem: Environmental > Terrestrial > Soil > Wetlands | place: USA... | reverse complement strand
GAAAACCGGGCCAGGCCGGAGCTGGTTCTTCATTGGCAAGCCCGGGATTCCCCGGCGAAGTTTGCGAGTTCAAGTCTTGCTGAAGCATGGCCCGGAACGAATCCTGCCAACCTTTGCTGAGTGCGGGAATGCGTAGCGCCTGTTGCAGTTGCTCGCGAGAGTGTCCGGGCAAATATAAGAGGGCATCGGTTTCGGCCACAGTCATCCGCTCCGGACCGTCGGCAATCTTGACGATGTCGTCGCCCGCGGAGACTTCTCCTTCCTGCAACACGCGAAAGTAAAATCCTGGCCGGTGATGTGCAACAAGCAGGGCCGGCATGCGCGGTTCGTTCATGCGAATGCCCACGCGGTAACAGGTTACGCGCGGCTGAGTGACTTCAAATATCGCATCACCAATGCGGTAGCGGTCACCAATGCGGACCTCGTCATCCGGAAGGCCCTCGACGGTGAAGTTTTCCCCAAACTGGCCGTTGACGAAATCATTGCGCCCGAGAAAGCGCTCCCAGTAGTGATAGGAGTCCATCTGATAGACAAAAACCGCGCGTTGCTCGCCGCCATGGCCGGCGAGATCGCCTTGGGCGTCGCGAACAAGATTGAGCTTGCGCACCATCTGCCGGCCTGTGACAGGACTTTTCCAAATTGCGGTACGAACGGTCTTGCCGTCCCATGTCACGTCACGCGGAAGGCCGACATTTACTGAAAGCAAGCGGGGCATGCATTCCTTGGCGAGGTCCTGCGCCTGACAGAATCTCTATTCTCGCGCCGCGAGATTATGTATCCATGCGTTCGACCCATTGCGCGCGCGATGCGGGAGCCGCGAATGGATCGGCAAAGTACTGCGTTTCCCGGGCCACCTTGTCGCCCGTGAACTCCATGATGCTGACCGTGTACGACGGCTTGCCGTCGTAGGTCAGAACGAATTCGGTGACCCAAAGCCCACCGCTACCGATGATTCGCCGGATGGTAAACCGCTTCTTGTTGGGCTGGCTTGCACGCTGGTGCTGGATGTTGTATCGGCCGCGAGTACGCTCGCCGGACTGCGGGTATTCCAGCACCGCGTCTTCGTGATAGATGAGGTGCTCGGTTTCAAAATCATTGGCGTCGGAGGCTGCCCAATGCCGATCCAGCGCCGCACGGATCTGTTGATCTCTTGGACGATCCTGCACCTTCTCCTGCCGGTCGTTCATCTTGCGCCTTCCAATAACAAAATTAAGTGCCTAAGCGGAGTTGGAGTCCAGCGTTCGTTAAACGGCGCAGGGCAGCCATGCGGAGCCACGATCGCTTACTTCACCACCACCAGGTTGTTGGTCACCGAAAACACACCGGAGACCCCGTTGGCGCGGATGTTGGCAACGTTCTTGTCTCCTTGATTGTCCACGACTCCTTCCAGAGTCACATGGCCATTCTTCACGATGATGCGAATCGGCTGAATCGTAGGCATGGCGTACTTTTGCAGCTGAGGATATCCGTAGATGGCGCGATACAACCGCCGCCGCAGGTTATCGTCCATGGGCGAAACCGGCAACACCTCGATCTGGTTGTCGACCTTTTCCACGCCCTCGATTTTCTTGACCGCTCGTTCGGCATCGGACTTAACCGTCGGATTCGTGACCTGGCCGAGAAGTGTGACGTTGTACCCCTCGACCTTGTAGGCGAGATTATCGAATACGTCGAGGTAAGGCAGCATGACCAGCTCGTGGCGCACCTCTTTTTGAATGCGCTCCTCGGCTTTGGGAGTGACCGGCCGCTCCTGAGCGGCTGCCGGGAGAAGGAAACAGATGGATACGATCAACGGAAGGACTGATTTCAGCCGCATAGCAGAACGCTCCTTTAGCAGGTCGGAATAACGTTCCGAGTTGTTGTGTCAGTTGCGCGCTTAAGTATAGATCAATTCTCCGTGGGCGGGTCCGCACCCGTCAAGCCCGGCTTGTGGAACGCTGTAACGGTTACCAACTCGGAACAATCTCTTATCTTTTAACCATTTGCGCTTGCTCCGGATGCAGGCCGGGTGCATAGAATGTTGCCAGCGCTGGCTCTTGACATGAAATTACAAAACCGCCACACCGGCAAAAGCAACCCCGTGTATCATCTAGAAAATCCCAGTGTCAGTACGCAACAAAAGACCGGAAGCCGGGTTTATTAGGCAACAAGAGAAGCCCATCAGCAGCAAAATTCAAAAGGTGCGTCTTATGACAACTTGTAAGAAACTCAACCTCCGCCGGCAGCCTGCGATGCTTGTGGCCGCTGGCCTTCTAGTGTTCGGGCTTGGATTACCTGCCTTCGCTGCCTTGGGCGGCGATGTGAGCTCAGTCCACACCGACCAAGCCCATATGAAGGCCAATTTGAAAACCACCGTTGAGAAGGGTTACACCCTGCAGGAGATCAGGACGCCGATGGGTCTGGCGGTCCGCGAATTTGTTTCCTCGGATGGGCGGGTGTTCGCAGTGGCATGGCGAGGGCCGTCGATGCCTCCGATGCAACAGGTTCTGGGAACTTACTTTCAGCAGTATTCGGCGGCGGTTCAAGCGCACCATGCCGGCCATGTAGGCCGGGCGCCCTTGAACATTCAGCTCCCGGGGCTGGTGGTGCAGAGCACCGGGCATCCGCGGGGCTTTTTTGGCAGAGCCTATGTGCCGCAGATGCTGCCGCAAGGCGTGACCGCAGACCAAATTCGATAGCGGACTGATTGTGAAGGAGGAAGCCGTGCGCAAGTCTTTCTTGTTGATCTCTCTTGTGAGCCTGGGACTACTCGCGGGATGCGGGGGTGGAGGAACTCCGAAGGGCGTTCCTTCGGGAGGCAATGGCACCAACGTCCAGACCATCGCCGTAGATGGGGGCCCGGTGTCTAACCAGATCTACCCCAACGGAGCATTCACCAGCGTGACCATTTGCAATCCCGGGACCACGACATGCCAGACCATTGACGGCATCCTGGTGGATACGGGTTCGTTCGGATTGAGGATTCTCTCATCCGCAATCACGTTGACCGGCTTGCAAACTTTGACCTCCGGGAGCAGCACCCTGTACAACTGCATCAACTTTGCCGATAGCTCGTTCCTGTGGGGCGCGGCGGAAGTTGCGGATGTTCAGATGGCCAACGAATTGGCGAGCTCCGCGACGATTCAGGTGATTTTTGACCCGACGGACTTCACCATTCCGGCCAATTGCTCGAACGGCGGCATTGATGAAGACAATCTTCAGGCTTTGGGCGCCAACGGAATTCTCGGCGTCGGCCCCGAACCCGTGGATTGCGGCCTGGCTTGCGATCCATCGGGCGGAAATCAGTTCCCTCCCGAACCCTTCTATTACCTTTGCAGTAGTGGTGCCGGGGCTTCGTGCCAGCCCAGTTTTGTGACGCTGGCGCAGCAGGTGGTGAATCCGGTGGTGTTGTTTCCTACCGATAACAATGGCGTGATCATACAGTTCCCATCGCTTACGGGAGCGGGGGCGACGGCAACCGGTTCGATGATCTTCGGAGTCGGAACTCAGAGCAACAATAAAGTTGGCAGCGCCACCATCTTCACGCTGGATGATCTGGATACGTTTTCAGTGACCTACAAAGGCGTGACCTACAACAGCAGCAACGGCACGCCGAGTTTCATCGATAGCGGGTCCAATGCGCTGTTCTTCCCCGACACAACCATCCCAACCTGTGTGGACATACCGGACTTTTACTGTCCCACCAGCTTGCTCAGCCTCTCGGCCACAAACCTGGGGACAAATAATCAGACCGGAACAGTGAATTTCAATATTGATAACGCTGACAACCTTTTCAGTGCTGGAGGAGGCGCCGACGCTGCGTTCAGCACGCTGGGCGGGCCCAATCCGGGGGGTGGGTTCGATTACGGATTGCCCTTCTTCTATGGCAAGAGCGTCTTCACAACCATCGATGGACAAGGGGTACCGTCGGGAACACCCGCCGCTCCCTGGTGGGCGTACTGAAAACCATCGTTGAGTTCTAGACCCTTCGTTTGACAAGGCCCACGGCCACCGCCGTGGGCTTTGTTGTTATTGGAGCAGCCTTCCCGGGGTGATTACACTATGTGGCATGAAGAACTTCGACGCTCTTACAGAACAAGAAATCCTGGCGTTGGCCATTTCGCTCGAGGAGGAAGATGAACGAGTCTATGCAGACTTCGCGGAAGGCCTGCGCCAGGATTTCCCAGCCTCAGCCGCAGTGTTCGACGGGATGCGCGTAGAAGAATCGGACCATCGGCGGCGTCTGATCGAGCTTCACCGCCAGAAATTCGGCGAACATATTCCGCTGGTACGGCGGCAGGACGTGCGCGGATTCGTTGAGCGTAAACCGGTCTGGCTGGTGCGACCGCTGGGCCTTGATACCGTGCATAAAACCGCAAGTGCCATGGAAGTGGAGACTCGTCAGTTTTATGAAAAAGCTGCGGCCCGGACGCGGGATGCCGGCATCCGCCAACTGCTCGACGATCTAGCTCAGGAAGAGCGCACGCACGAGGACCGGGCACAGGAACTGAAAGCCGAAGAGTTGAGCCCAAACGTTCAGCTGAACGAAGAAAAGGCACGCCGGCGGCTGTTCGTACTGCAAATCGTGCAACCCGGTCTGGCTGGATTGATGGATGGATCGGTTTCGACTCTGGCTCCCGTGTTCGCCGCCGCGCTGGCGACCCGCGACAGTTGGGACGCATTTCTGGTCGGTCTCGCGGCGTCGATTGGCGCGGGGATCAGCATGGGATTTGCCGAGGCGCTATCTGACGACGGCAGCCTGACCGGGCGTGGCCACCCATGGGTGCGAGGCGCGATCTGCGGCGCCATGACAGCACTCGGTGGAATCGGACATACACTACCGTTCCTGATTCCGAACTTTCATGTGGCGTTGGTGATCGCGTCCATTGTCGTGATCGCTGAACTTGGCATCATTACCTGGATTCGCCATCGCTATATGGATACTCCGACGGTTTCGGCCGCTTTGCAGGTCGCGTTAGGCGGAGCGCTCGTATTCTTGACCGGAGTGCTCATCGGGAGTTCGTAGGCCCATCACGCAATGCTGCGTTTGAAACGTGATCCGCGTGTGCGGCTGGGTGCGGCGGCTTCGATCCGGTTGCGGCCCGCTTGCTCTGGATGTTCACTGCCGGGGTTGGGCTCGGCAACGCCGATGCTGACCGTGACTGACAGCTCCAGGTCGCCGGACGCGGCGGTCGCCCGGCGTAACAAATCTGCGCTGCGCGCGCCCCCCCGGGACTGGTTCCTCCGGTCTGCGCCTCGCGCAGAACTGCGGCGCTCAGCCAACGAACGCACGTGGAAGATGGATTCCTCTATCGCAGCCCGTAGGCTTTCAAGATGCGGGAGTGCATCTTTCATTCCCTTATCGCGAAACAGGACACTGAACTCTTCTCCCCCCACCCGGTAGGCTTGTCCACCACCTGTAACACCCGCAAGCCGGGCGCCTACCATACGCAGGACTTGATCGCCGGTCTCGTGGCCGAACGTGTCGTTAAACTTCTTGAAGTGATCGATGTCAACTACGGCGACAGCGTAGGGTGGTTCCAGGCGGAGCAGCCCATCATTGAAGGCGCGGCGCGAGGGTAGCAGAGTTAATTCATCATGATAGGCGAGCAGGTAGGAGTTCTCGACGATGGAAACCAGCAGCATTAGGCCTGCGGTTGCGAAGTAGGCGCTCCCGAGCCGTCCAATGCCTCCCATCTGAAGTCCAAGAACGGCGCTGCCGAACGACCATAGAATTCCACTTTCCAGCGGCTTGGGATGGATTAGGAAACGCCCGAGAAGAATGGCGAAGCTAATCGCGATGATGACCAGCGATGGTTGAGGCAGCGGAGTCCACGAGAACAGCGTTGATTTAACGAACGCTACGTGAAACAGCCATGGGCTCGACATTTGGCCGGGACGACACAGCACAGCCACGAAGATCGATTCAAAAAAGAGGAGAGCCAGGTGCGGAGTTATGGCCGGAATTCCAAATCCACGCTCACGAGCTTGCGAAAGCAGCACGAAATTGATCGGCAATAAGCAGGCAATCGCTTCAAAAGCGATTCGTCCGGCACCGAAAGCCGGGTTTGTTCCTTCGGCAAAAAACTCAAGCGCGCGGTGAGCCAACAGCAGCGTCAATAGCAGGAACAGAATCCGGCTGGAGTGGAAACGCCACGCCATCAGGAGGCCGGCAGCGAAAACCGTGTAGTAATAAAAATCGATCGCCGGGGCAGAAACCGTCAGCCAGCCGCTGTGCAGCAGAAAGACGGCCAGCAACAAGAGGATGCCGCCCGGCGCGCACAATTGCTGAAAGAATCTGCGATTTGCGGTCTCCATGCCCCCGAGTCCTTAATAAATTATCCGCAGGCAGGGGACGGCGAGTGAGTGGCAGATCAGGTTCCGGAGCTAATTGCGGGCCGTGCTTAGCTGGTAACCCACACCCCGGATGGTATGAATCAGGGGAAGGGGAGAGCCATCGTCAATCTTGCGGCGCAGATAGTTCACGTAAACGTCAACCACGTTTGTGCAGGTATCGAAGGAAAGGTTCCAGACGTGTTCAATGATCATGGCGCGGGTGACGCGCCGGCCGGCATTGCGCATCAGATATTCGAGCAATGCAAATTCTTTGGTCGTCAGCTCTATTCTGCGACCCGCGCGTTCAACTCGTCGCTCAACTCGGTCGAGTTTAAGATCCTCGATCGCCAGAACTGACTCGATGGGTAGACGGCAGCGCCGCAACAAGGCCCGGATTCGCGCGGACAACTCACAAAATGAAAAAGGTTTGGCCAGGAAATCATCCGCGCCGAGATCGAGACATTGAACTCTGTCTTCCACTCGGGTGCGGCCGGTCAAGACCAGAATCGGCATGGTGGGCTTGCGCGTGCGGACGTAGCGAAGGATGGCAACCCCGTCAAGCCTTGGCAGGCCAAGATCGAGTACCACAAGATCAAAGTCAAATTCGCTGGCCAGGGCGCGGGCCTGCTCACCATCTGCGGTGGTATCAACCGCATAGTGTTCAGCTTCCAAGCCTCTTCTTAGGAAGCTGGCTACGGGAAGGTCGTCTTCCGCCACAAGAATGCGCATAAACGCCCTCTAATAAAAGACACTCTGATTTTAAAGATGCCGCGCCCATAGCCAAGCGTTTTGCCGCCGCACCAAAGTCGGAGCTTCCCCTTGTAGGAACACGCGCCGATTCGGTCATTGCGTACCGCGGGCATGTCCTTCCCATAGCGGACTTATTCCCACACCTCGGCAAAATCTGCCGCTATAAGAGATTCTTCATCTTTTACTAATCGCTTTCTTAGCCATAAGCGATGAAATCGAAGCATGGCAAGTTCAACCGCTTTTGCTCATGCCAATGGTGGCGTGCTGGTGGCAAGCCCAAGCCCATCAATCTGGAAGATGGCGCGCTCGCGGTACAGGAAGTCAACGGTGGCGCCGATGCGCTGGTCAAGCTGGAAAATGGCGAGTGGCAGCTTTTGTTGCTCGACCGCCGGCTGCCTGATCTCGACGTGGAAGAATTGACCGGGATCGTGAAGGTGCGTCATCCCGGTATCCAGATCATCCTGCTCGACTCGACCAACGATTCGGCGGCGGAGTGGCGCACCGTACGCGCCCGGTTCGATTCATGGCTTCGCCCATCCCCTCCGAACCGTTTGGCAAGCGCGCCCATCGCCGCTTCCATGGCAGGGGAGCCGTTGCCGGGAATGATCGGCATGAGCGAGAGCATGCGCCGGCTCTATCGTCTCACTCGACTGGTTGCGCCGCGCAACACGACCGTACTCGTGCAGGGCGCGACCGGCACAGGGAAAGAGCTGGTGGCGCGGGCGGTTCATCAATTGAGCCCCCGCCGGGCCGGCCCCTGGGCCGTGGTCAATTGTGCCGCAATTCCCGAAAGCCTGCTCGAAGCCGAACTTTTTGGTTATGCCCGGGGAGCATTCACCGGCGCCGCGCAGACATATGTGGGACGTATCTGCGCGGCCCAGGGCGGAACACTCTTCCTCGACGAAGTGGGAGAGTTGCCGCTCAATCTGCAAGCCAAGCTGCTGCGCTTTCTCGAACAGAAGGAAGTGCAGCGCCTGGGGACGAGCGAAGTTCTGCGGGTAGATGTGCGGGTGATCGCCGCCACCAATGCCGAGCTTGAAGTGCGGGCCCAACGCGGACAGTTTCGCTCCGACCTCTATTACCGGCTGGCGGCGTTTCCGCTGGAGCTGCCATCACTGGCGGACCGCCGCGAGGACATTGTTCCGCTGGCGGAACATTTTTTGCGTCAACTGGCGGACGCAGCCGGAAAGACGACCCCGGAACTGAGTTCCGAGTGCGCGCAGCAGCTTGAGGCCCACGGTTGGAACGGCAATGTACGCGAGTTGCAACAGGTTATGGAGCGGGCGGCAATTCTCGCCGGCGACGCGTCGGAGATTCTACCCGAACACCTGAACCTTCCCGCCCCCTTGCGGACGTGTCCCGGCGTGGAAGCGCCCGGCCCGCGCCGACCCATTCATTAAAGGATTTTTAGTTCGCCCGCTGCCCGGTGGCAGGGCGGGTGCATCGAGGCCGCACATGGCGACTGCTTCAAGCTTGAGTGAAACGCCAATTGGCATCGTGGCCGAGGCCGAAGATTCGACCCTGGCGCAGGCTTTCGCCGATTTTGGCCGGGTCGCGGCTTCGCTCGAAAGTTCCTATGCACGGCTTCACACCGAAGTCCAGCGGCTGCATGCGGAACTCGAAACCCGCAACCGTGAACTGGCCCATGCTTTGGCAGAAAACCGGCGGATGCGCAGCCGTCAGGTGCTGGCGGAGCTTTCGGCGGTGCTGGCCCACGAAGTGCGCAATCCCCTGGGCAGCCTCGAATTGTTCGCGAGCTTGCTGGCCCGGTCCGACCTTGCGGCTGACGCCCGGCAGTGGGTGAAGCAACTGCAAGCCGGCCTGCGCCGCCTGGCGGTCACCGTGAATAACGTTTTGCAGCTTTACAGCGAGCCGCCCTCGCAACCCTCCGCAGTTGATCTGGGAGAACTGATCGAGGGGCTGAAGGACTTTCTGCTCCCGCTGGCCGAAGCAGGCGGGGTACACCTCGAGTGCACGCGCGCGCTGGCGGGGGTCTGCATCGAAGGCGACCGCCAACGGCTGGAGCAGGCCCTCTTGAACCTGGCTTTGAACAGCTTGCAGTTCATGCCCCAGGGAGGGGTGCTTTGTATCGGCGGTGAGGCCGGGAACAGGCAGCGCGGGCCAAGGCTTGCCGTCGCCGACAGCGGGCCGGGCATCGCCGCGGAAAATCTATCGCGGGTGTTTGAGGCCGGCTTCACCACCCGCAGCGGCAGCCCCGGGCTCGGCCTGGCGGTGTGCAAGCAGGTAATGAAGCAGCATGACGGCTCCATTCAGGCGCTAAGCCCCCCGGGTGAAGGCGCCCGCTTCATTCTTCAATTTCCCCGCGCAGGAGAGACAGCGTGAATTCATCACCAGCAGAACGGCAGCATGGGCCTCAAGTGTTGATCGTCGATGATGACGCCGCCATGCGGCTGGCGCTTGAAACCAGCTTTCTGCATCACGGCTGGCGGATCGAAAGCGCAGGCGGCGCGAGCGACGCGCTGGCCCGCTTTCACCAGCGGCGGCATCCGCTGGTGGTGAGCGATGTCCGCATGCCCGGGAGTGACGGCATTTCTCTTTTGCGGCAACTGCGCACTGCCGAGCCCTCGACCGGGGTGATCCTTTTGACCGCTTTTGCCAGCGTGCCCGAGGCGGTGCGGGCGATGCAGGGCGGGGCCTGTGATTACCTGCTCAAGCCGGTCTGCTTTGAAGAACTGCAAAGCCGCGCCGCGCGGGTTCTCGAGCGGGCCGCGGCAATCAACGGCGAAGGGCCGCAGTTGGTCGGGCATTCTCCCCTTTGGCTGCGGGCTTTGCAGCGGGCGCGTCAAGTGGCCGCGAGTGACGCCGACATTCTGATTCAGGCGGAAAGCGGTACGGGAAAAGAACTGTTGGCGCGCCTGATCCATGGTCTCAGCCCGCGCCGTGAACATCCCTTTGTCGCGGTAAATTGCGCCGCCTTTCCCGAGAACCTGCTGGAGAGCGAACTTTTCGGCCACACCAAGGGCGCGTTTACGGGAGCAGCGGCAGCCAAGCCAGGAAAGTTTGAATTGGCCAACGGCGGCACGTTATTACTTGATGAAGTGGGCGAGATGCCGCTGCCGCTTCAACCCAAACTGCTGCGCGCTTTGCAGGAGCGCGAGTTCGACCGCTTGGGCGACACTCGGGCCGTGAAAGTCGACATCCGGGTGGTCGCCACCACCAACCGCTCTCTGGCTCATATGGTCGAGCAGGGCCAATTTCGCGCCGACCTTTATTACCGCCTCAATGTCATTCCCCTCTCGCTGCCCAGCCTGCGGGAACGCCGGGAAGATATTCCCGAACTCGCGTCCTACTTCGCCAACCGCTTCGCGCCGCCCGGCCGGACACCCTCCATCAGCTCAGAATTTCTCGCCGGCCTCGCCGCTCACTCGTGGCCGGGCAACGTGCGCGAGCTGGCCAACGTCATGCGCCGCGCCATCGCCCTCTCGGGCGGCGAACTGCTGCCCGAGGTCCTCGAATTCAACGAAAGCTCTTCGCCAGCCGCGGCATCGGGGCAAAACCTGCTTCGCCCCGGCAATTCGCTCGAAAGCGTGGAAAAACGCCTGCTGGAAATGACCCTCGAAGCCACCGCCGGCAACCGCTCGCAGGCCGCGGCCATGCTGGGAGTCAGCCTGCGCACGGTGCGCAACAAGATCCGCGAATATGGGCTCCCGCCCCGGAGGAACTATGTCTCTGCTTGACGATCCCATGGCCGCGGCGCTTGGCCGCTTTCTTGACTTCAACGTGCAGCGCAGCGAGCTGGTGATGTCGAACATGGCTAATGTCGACACCCCCGGCTACCGCACCCGCGATGTCGACTTTCATCAGCAACTGGCCCAGGCCTCGAGTTTTGCACTTGCCTCACTCCCGCCGGCCGTGCACCTGGTGCAGGGGTTGATGGAACGGCCGGATGGCAACAACGTGAGCCTGGAGCGCGAAAGCCTGCTGCTCGCCGACACCCAGATGCGCTTCAACCTGGGGGTGCAGCTGCTGCGCGACCGCTTTCGCACGCTGATGAGCGCCATTCATGAAGGGAGCGCGTCGTCATGAACTTGTTCGGCATGCTTGCCGTCAGCGGCTCGGCCTTGACCGCAGAACGCCAGCGAGCAGAAGTAGTCACCAGCAATATGGCCAATGTCGAAACCACGCGCACCCCGGAGGGCGGGCCCTACCGGCGGCAGTTGGTGGTGTTTCAGGCGCGGCGCATGCCGCGCTTCCCGCTTACGCTCGCCAGCCTGGGACCGGGAGCACCGCGGGGAGTGGAAGTGCGCCAAGTCGTCAGCGATCCCCGGCCGCCCATTGAACGCTACCAGCCGGGAAATCCCGACGCCGATGCGCGCGGTTACGTGGCGTATCCCGCCATTGATCCGGTCGAAGAAACCGCCGACCTGCTGGGCGCGGTGCGCGCCTACGAACTGAACGCCTCGGCCGTGCAATCGACCAAGACCATGATTCAGGAATCGCTCGACCTGCTGCGTTAGCAGCGCAATAAATGGAGGCCAAACATGCCCGTACCCATCTCCCCCATCGGCCCGCCCGGCGCGCCCGGCCTCTCGCCCGCGACGGGTTCGCGGGAGTGGGGTTTTGTCGAAACCCTGCGCGGAGCCATCGACCAGGCGCAGGAGCTTCAGACGGCGGCCGACCAGAGCACGGCGGCGCTGGTGAGTGGCAGCGGCATGGACGTGCATAGCGCCATGATTGCCGTCGAAAAGGCCGACCTTTCCTTCCAGCTGATGATGCAGGTGCGCAGCAAGATTGTGGCGGCCTATCAGGAGATTTCGCGCATGCAGTTCTGATCACGCTAAGCGGAGGAGTGGCGCGTGGAAGCACCCAAATCGCTGGGGCAGGCGGCGCAGCAGGCCAGAAGTCTCTGGAGCGGCCTGACCGCGGCCCAGCGCGGCTGGCTGATCGCCGGAAGCTTGCTGGTCGCGGCCGCGCTCTGGGTGTTTGTGGGGTTGATGGAGAAGCCAAAATACGTGACCCTTTTTTCGGGGTTGAAACCGGCCGATGCCCAGGCACTGGGGGACCGGCTGGCGTCGCGAAACATTCCGTATCAGCTCTCGCCGGATGGAACCAGCCTGCTGGTGCCGGCCGAGCAGCTCGATGCCAGCCGCCTCGAAACCGCATCGCAAGGCCTGCCCCGCAACGCCCGCCTGGGCTTTGAGCTGTTCGACACGCCCAACTGGGCGGGTTCGGATTTCACCGAAAAGGTCAACTACCAACGCGCACTGGAAGGCGAACTGGAACGCACCCTGCAGACCCTCAGCGAAGTCGAAGCGGTGCGGGTGCATCTAGTCCTGCCCCGTGAATCGTTGTTCACCGACCAGGAGGGGGAAGCCAAGGCCGCGGTGATCATCAAGACGCGTGGCGGCAGTCTTTCGCCGCAGGCGCAGGTGGCCATTTCCCATTTGGTGGCAAGCGCGGTTGAGGGGTTGCAGCCGGAAAATGTCACCGTGGTCGACGCCGACAGCAATATGCCGCTGTTACGCGCCCGCGGCGCGAACGGCGGCAACGGCTCGCTCGATCTTGACGAAGAGTTACAGAAAACTCTCTTACGGACCCTCGAACCGGTGGTGGGAGCCGACCATGTGCGCGCCAGTGTGCATGTGGAGTACGACCTCAGCACCAGCGAAAATACCGAAGAAGTCTATGACCCGAAGACCGCAGCCACACTGACCCAACAGAAATCGGAAGAAACCGTCGGCGGCGGCTCGCCCGCCGGAGTGCCGGGCACAGCTAGCAATTTGCCGACGGGAGCGGCGGCCCCCGGCAGCGCCGCCAAGCCCGTCGTTTCGCCCGCGGAGTCGCAGTCCTCGCGCTCGGAGAGCGAAACCTTCGCCGTCAGCAAAAGCGTACGCCACACCGTTCAACCAGCCGGAAGGGTGAAGCGGATTGCGGCGGCGGTGCTGATTGATGATGCGGTCGAACCGGGGGCCAACGGCAAACCCGCCGCGCGGCGCAAGCGTACTGCCGAGGAAATGAAGGAGATCGAGCAACTGGCGGCGGCGGCCATCGGCCTCGACACCCCGCGCGGCGATGTGCTGGCGGTGCAGAACTTGTCATTCCAGGAGATGCCGATCGAAAAGCCAATTCCGCCTACAAGGTTGGAAATTGCGCGCAAGTTCGTCTTCGAGTGGGTCGGGCTGTTGCGCTATCTGGCCATCCTGGCGCTGTTTCTCATTGTGTATTTCCTGGTGCTGCGTCCGGTGAAGAAGCAAATGCTGACGGCCTTGCGCGAGCTTCCCGCCCGCTCCAAAGCGTCGCCGGGAAGTCCGGCGGCGGTGGCGGCCGAAATCGAGCCCCCGGCCGGGGCCGAGCAGGCGCAACGCGCGCACACGCTCAAAAAGCAGTTGGCCGATAAAGTCCGCTCCGAACCCGCCGCCGCCGGACGGCTGGTGCAGGCCTGGATACGCGACACGGGGAAATCGTGAGTAGCGCACAAAAAGCTCCCACCGGAGTACAAAAAGCTGCGGTCCTGGTGGTTTTGCTGGGAGAAGAAACCGCCAGCCAAATCTATCGCCAGCTGCCCGAGCACGATCTGGAGCGGCTGACCCAGGCCATCACCGAACTGCCGAATGTCGATCCTCCCACCGCGCTCCTGGTGCTTGAGGAATACCACCGCATGACCCTCACCCAGGATTACCTGGCGCAGGGCGGCACCGAGTACGCCAAGAAACTCCTGGTGAAAGCGTTTGGCGAAGATGGTGCGCGGCAACTGCTGAAGCAGGTTTCGCAAGCGGCGGAAATGAGCGCGGCAAAACTCGATTCCTTGCAGCGCTCGGATCCGCAACAGCTGGCAAAGTTCCTGGAAGAAGAACATCCCCAGACCATCGCGCTGATTCTCGCGCACCTCGAATCGAAGACCGCTTCCACCCTCCTGATGCGGTTGCCGGAGGCGCTGCGCGCCGAAGCCATCAAGCGCATGGCGCAGTTACGGCAGTTCTCGCCGGAGATCGCGCAGAAGGTTTCGCTGGCCCTGCACCAGCGCCTCGAAGCATTGGGAGAGCAGCATCGCCGCGCGTATGCCGGGTTTCAGGGCGTGGCCGATCTGCTGAACCACATGGATCCCGCGCCGGCAAAACTCATTCTCGAGTCCATTGAAAAAGAAGATCCGAAAGTGGCGCTCAGCATTCGCAACCTGATGTTCACCTTCCAGGACTTGCTGACCGTGCCGGAGACGGGCATCCGCGACTGGTTGGGGCAGATGGACAAAAAGACCCTGGCGCTGGCTTTACGCGGGGCCAGCGACGAGTTGAAGAACTATATCTTCAAGTCGATGTCGTCCCGCGCGGTCGAAATGCTCAAGGAAGACATGGAAGTGCTGGGCCCGGTCAAGTCCCGCGACGTGACGAAGGCGCAGCAGGAGAGTGTGGCCGTAATCCGCAAACTGGAAGCTGAGGGCAAAGTCGCTTTGGGGACGCAGGAAGATGAGTTCGTCGTCTAAACCGGCGCTTGAAGGCGCGGCCCAACCGCAAGTGCGTCCGTTTCCGTATGCGGAGCTTTCTGGCTCCGCCGGCTTCGCGTCAGACGTGGTGCAGGCCGCCACGACTTCACCACCCACGGAAAATGCGGCGGCAGGTGTCGCCGCCCGGGAGGCTGCACTCGCCGAGCGGCAGCAGTGGGAAACCCAACTGCGTGCGGGCTTCGACCGCCAGCTCGAAGAAGTTCGCGCCAGTGTCCGCAAAGCTCTGGCCGACTTTGCCGCTGAGCGTTCGCGTTATTTTCAGCAGGTGGAGGCGGAAGTGGTGCAACTAGCATTGAGCATCGCACGGAAGATACTGCGGCGCGAAGCGGAAATTGACCCTTTACTGCTGGCGGGCATGGTGCGGGTGGCGCTCGAACGGGTGGAGAGCGGTACTAAGGTGACGGTCCGGGTCAATCCCCAGCAGGTTTCGGAGTGCCGCGCCTACTTTGCGCAGCACATGGAAGCGCAGGTCCCCGAGGTGGCCGAAGATGCGAATCTTGCCATCGATCATTGCATTCTTGAAACCTCATTGGGAACTACGGAGCTGGGCCCGGAAGTACAACTGAAAGAGATTGAGCAGGGCTTGCTTGATCTGCTCGATCGCCGCCCCAAGGTGGAGCAATGACGCCGCTGCTGTCGCCCTA
>Ga0335072_10008187_pt1 | contig 15172 bp, 13 predicted proteins | sample Lox_Sample_21_FD_206725 | JGI IMG/M metagenome (GOLD analysis project Ga0335072, IMG submission 206725) | Soil microbial communities from Loxahatchee National Wildlife Refuge, Florida, United States - Lox_Sample_2.1 | ecosystem: Environmental > Terrestrial > Soil > Wetlands | place: USA... | reverse complement strand
TCATGAAACACGATCAAGGGAGCGGCCAGAATCGAGCGCGCACCAAATTCCCCCGCAATCGGATACGCGCCAGGATCAATCTCGTTGAGGAAAATGGTCCGCCTCTGCCGCACTGCGTCTGCCGTGACCGCGCTTTGTGCCGGGCGCAAGCGCCTTCCGGAAAAGCCTTCCGCCATCTTCCCTTCGGCTACTTCGCCGACCAGATCATCGCCCTGGCAGCGCCAGAAGTAGACGCCGGAGGCCTGGAAGAACTCCCGCGTGGACCGACAAAATAACTGGATCAGAGATTGCGGATCGGGCTCTTCGCCAGCCGCTGCAGCCAGGCGCAACAGCAGCTTCTGAAAAGCTTCATCGGAAACGGAAGCTCCGCTCGCTGCGCGAATGACGGCTGCGCCACTTGAGACACGTCCTGCTTCGCCGGCCCTCGTGTGAAAAGATTCTTGATTCACAAGTGCTTGAATCTAATGGGAAACTACCTGCCATCTCATTTTGAGTCAAGAGAAATGGAGAGACAGGTGCCTTGCTGTGAAATCCACTGCCACATGGTGAGAAAGGCGTCTCACAGTGAGAAGCATAACCCCGACGGCCCGAAATGAGACACATATCACGTCAATCCGCTCTTTGCTCCCTCATCTTTAGCAGCATAAGTTATTAAGTATCATTGCTTTACAGCCCATTACTTTGGTTTTGATCGAAGTAAGTGCATGGCCCGAACGTTGCACGTCTCGGCCTGAGCAGTTTCTTCGGTTCGAGGAGGATTTGTGTCTCATAAGGCGGCGATGGCCCTGTTCATCGCCCTGAGCACGACCGGGGCGATGGCCTTTGCGCCTTGTGCACTGGCCCAAGCGTCACAGAATGACGAGATTCTGCGCAGAGCCAAAAGTAAGGTCCAGCCGGACTACCCCGAACTGGCGAGGAAGATGAAAATCACGGGTGCGGCACGGATCGAAGTTGTGGTCGCGCCCAACGGCACGGTGAGAGAGGCGCGCATTGTCGGCGGACACCCGGTTCTGGCCGGCGCCGCGCTGGAAGCGGCTCGCAAGTGGAAATTCGAACCGGCGGCGGAAGAGAGCAAGGGACTGATCGAATTCAAGTTTGAGCCGCACTAGCTGCGGCTGGATGCGTAGGAGACAGGCATGACGATCGGCAAAAAGCTGTACATGAACTTCGGCATCATCCTGGCCATGGTAATCGTGCTGTTCCTAGTGAACTGGTCGGCCGTACAGCGCGAACACGCCGCCAAGGCCGCCGCATCGGCTTCTCTCGAACTGGCCGACACCACCAACTCCATCCGCTTCCAAATGATGCAGGACCGTCTCTATCTCAGTAATTACTTGCTCAGCGGCGACACCCGCGAGGTCGATCGCATGAATGATGGCCTGCGCACACTTAGCGACAAGATTGATCAGGGCCGCAACCTCGCCGCCTCCGAACAGGTCAAGAACGCGCTAAGCAAAGTCGAGCAACTGGAGCAGTCCTGGGGAAAAGAATTTGCCGAGCCACTGATTGCCAAACGCAAAGATGTCGACTCCGGCAATGCCACCGTCGCAGAACTGCAGATTTACTATCTGCAAAAAGACGCCTCATCCTGGGTCAAGAATTCCACGGATGCCCTGGATGTGGCCGACGGCGAAAACCGCAAGCTGGTCGACACTCGCCGCAAATCGGATGAAACTGCCGCCACCTGGACCATCACCGTCTCCCTGCTAAGCACTTTATTGGCGCTCGGATTGGGCGGGGTGATCGCCTTCCGTACCGCCAAATCGATCACGGAACCGCTGACTAACCTGATGAGCGTGGCGCGCGGCATCGGCAACACCGGCGACCTCGAACACAATATCGACCTGAGCCGCGATGACGAGATCGGCGAACTGGCGCGCACCTTCGCCAAGATGGTCACCTACCTGAAGGAGATGGCGGGAGTTTCGGAATCGATTGCGGGCGGCGATCTGCGCGTCGAAGTCAAGCCGCGCTCTTCGCATGACACTCTGGGCAACGCCTTCGCCAGAATGGTCGACGGCCTGGCCGGCCTGGTCCGCAGCGTGCGCGACGCTTCCTCGCAGGTTGCCAGTGCCTCCGATCAGGTCGCCTGCGCCTCGGAAGATTCGGCGAAGATCGGCTTGCAGGCTTCCTCCGCCATCGATGAAGTCACCAGCACGATGCACGAGATGAGCGTGAACGTGCAGAACATGGTGAAGTCGACGCAGGTGCAGGCGTCCAGCGTAAGCGAGACGTCGGCTTCCATCGATCAAATGGTGGCATCGATTCAGCGCGTCGCCGACACCGCCAAAGTGCTGCTCGACATTTCCAACCGCTCGCGGGAAGAAGTCCACAGCGGCATCACCACCATGGATAAGGCCACCGACGGCCTTAACCGCATCAACACGACCATCACGTCGTCGGGCGAGATCATCGGAGCCCTCGGGCAGCGCGCCGACGATATCGGCAAGATCATCGAGGTCATTGACGATCTCGCCGAGCAGACCAACCTGCTCGCGCTCAACGCTGCCATCGAAGCCGCCCGCGCCGGTGAGCATGGACTCGGCTTCGCCGTCGTCGCCGACGAAGTTCGCAAGCTGGCGGAAAAATCGGCGCAGTCGACCAAGGAAATCTCCGAACTGATTCAGAGCATTCAAAAAGAAGCCCGCAAAGCGGTCGAAAATATGGAGCGCTCGACGGGCATCGTCAATGAGGGCCTCGAACTCGGCGGAGAGTTGAATGCGGCGCTGAAGAAAATCTCCAACGTGGTCACCGAGGTCTACAAGTTCGCCCAGGAAATCGGCGCGGCCACCAACGAGCAGTCGCACGGATCTTCGCAGATTGCCCGCGCCACCACGCGGCTGAACGAAATCACGCACGAAATCAACTCTGCGGTCGAAGAACAAGCCTCCGGCGCGCAAGCCGTGGTCAAGGCGATGGAGCGCATGCGCGAACTGGTGCAGCAATCGACGTCGGGGTCGACCGAGCTGGCCGCTTCTTCCGAACAGATGTCGAAGATGTCGCGCGGCCTGTTGGAATCGCTCAACCGCTTCTCGCTCGAGGATGCCTCGCGCGCCACGTCTGGGGAAGCTTCTGGCCGCGCCAAGCGCGCCGCCGCGGCTGGATCGCAATTCTAACCGCAAGGTTGTGCCGACATGCCAGGGTTGGTTGAGGACGTTGCAGTAAAGCGGGGTTTTAACGAATGAGCCGAGAACTCCATATCGTGGGCTTTCAGGTCGGGCGCGAGACCTACGGCGTTCCCATCACTTCTCTGCACGAGATCGTGCGCGTCCCGGAAATCACCGCTGTGCCCGACGCTCCCGATTATCTCGAGGGCGTCATCAACCTGCGCGGCAAAATCGTCTCGGTAATGGATCTGCGCAAGCGTTTCGGGGAAAAACAGGCGGCGATCAAGAAGCAGAATCGCATTCTGGTGGTCGAACATGCCGGACGACTGGCCGGATTGATCGTCGATGCGGCCTCGGAAGTACTCAAGATTCCCTCTGACGCAGTCGAGCCGCCGCCGGCTGTGTTTCAGGAGGGCGGCCTGAATTGCGTCACCGGATTAGGCAAAGTGGGTGGCCGCCTCGTGGTTCTGCTCGATATGAGCAAGCTGCTGGCACCGGGAAGCCTGCACACCAAGACGGAGAGTGGGGAAAAGAAAACCGCGGCCAAAGCAGCCGCAGCGAAGTAAGTGGCCGAGGACTTGGAACATGGAACTCGGGACTAAGGACTCGGAGCTAAGGACTAGGGACTAGCATGAGCTCAACTGGAGCAGCACCAGCTCCCATACTGACGGAGGCGGAACTCAAGCTGCTGCAGGCGCTCGTTTATCAGGAGTGCGGCATGCACTTCGACGAGCGGCGGACGCACTTCCTCCAGGACCGGCTGCTGCGCCGCCTCAAGGAGTGCAAGGTCGACTCTTTCTACTCGTACTATCGCCTTTTGATCAGCCAGAAAGGCAAAGAAGAGCTGGCCAAGCTGCTCGAAAATCTTACCGTCAACGAAACCAGCTTTTTCCGCCACAAGGCGCAGCTTGATCTGTTCCAGAAGACCATTCTCGAGGAGATCCTGAAACAGAAGAGCGTTCGCCGCGAGTATTCCATCCGCATATGGAGCGCGGGTTGCTCCACCGGGCAGGAAGCGTACACGCTGGCCATGCTGGTCACCGACGCGCTCGCGTATTACTACCTGCGCAATCCGTTGCCGGTGGAAATGCCGCTTCCCAAGCCTATGATTCCTCCGCCGTGGCGGGTGGAGATTCTAGCCAGCGATATCAGCTACTCGGTGCTGCGTGCCGGCCAGGAGGGCAGCTACAACGAGAATCAGATGTCGATGGTCGACTACGGCTATCGCCTGCGCTACTTTGATAAAGTCAGCGACCGCTACGCAGTGAAGAAAACGCTGAAAGAGCTGGTTCACTTCGACTTTCACAATCTGAAAACTGAATACCTGCCGCAGCGCAATGACGTCATCTTCTGCCGCAACGTCATGATGTACTTCGATGAGCCCGAACAGAAACGGCTGATCGAGAAGTTCTACCGCTGCTTGAATACCAACGGCTACCTATTCGTGGGACACGCCGAAAGCCTACTGGGGCTGACCCAGAAGTTCCAGATGGTCCACAAAGACAGCGGCACCGCCTATCAGCGCACCGAGGTGAGGGAGTCATGACGCAGTCCTCCGATGAGCGCGGACTCGAACTGCGGGAGCTCTTTTACGAGACTTCGCAGGAATTGCTGCAGGCCCTCAACGACGAGGCCCTCAAGCTGGAAAAGACGCCCGGCGACGAAGAAATCGTTCGCGGCATTCGCCGCACCGTGCACACGCTGAAAGGCGATTCCGCCGCTTGCGGACTTCGCGAACTCAGCGAACTCGCGCATCAGTTTGAAGACGCTCTCTCACTCGAAAGCGCGGCTTCGCATGCCGCGGTGGCCGAAATCGCTTTCGCTGCCGCCGATCTTTTTGCCGAAATGATCGCCGCCTATCGCGGTGGCGGAAAGCTTCCTTCGACCCGCGACCTGAGCCGGCAGATTCAAAATCTCACGGCTGCACCCGGAGCTGAGAGGACTCGCGCGACGCGCAAGTCCGGCGGAGCGGCCAAGTCCGCCGTTCACAGCGCGGCGAATGACTGGACGGAGTACGAACGGCTCGCCATGGCTAAGGCGCAAGCCGAGGGGCAGGATGTCCTGCACGTCAGCGTGAAGATCGATCCGCACTGTGCCATGCCCATCGCCGGCCGCCAACTGGTCCAAAATGCGATCGGCACCATGGGCAGCGTGATCGCCGTTCGCCCCGATCCCAGCTCTCCGGCAGCCATCAAGCAAATCGAGTTCGTTCTGGCCAGCGTGCAAACGGCTGAGCAGATTGCCGCCAAATGCAAAATTCCGACCATCGTCGGAGAAGTCACTATTGAGGTGATGCACGCTGCCGAGGCCGCGGCGGCGGCCGACGAAAGCGTCCGCGCCCCCGCATCATTGCCTGTGGAAGCCGTACATCCGGCGGAAACTCCGGCACCAGTGCCTCCACCGGAAGCTGCTGCCCCTTCTGCTCTGGTCGAAAATATTCTGCGCGTCGAAGCCGGGCGCATCGATAACGTACTCAATCTGGTCGGCGAGCTGATCATCGGCAAGTCTATGCTTCAGCAGGCGCTCACCGAATTCTCCAAGCGGTACCCCAAGGAACTGCTGCGCGGCAAGTTTGCCGATGCCATGGCGTTCCAGGCGCGCGTCCTTAACGACCTGCAGCGCTCGGTTATGAAGATTCGCATGGTCCCGGTCGATCAGCTCTTCCGCCGCTTTCCGCGCATGGTTCGCGACGTCTCGCGCCAATGCGGACGCGAAGTCGAGCTCGTCGTCAGCGGACACGACACCGATCTCGACAAAGGCATTCTCGATGCCATCGCCGAACCTCTGACTCATCTCGTGCGCAATGCTGTCAGCCACGGCATCGAATCCCCGGACGAGCGCCGCAAGCTGGGCAAGCCGGCGCACGGCGTTATACGGCTCAACGCTTACCATCAGGGGAATCAAGTCGTCGTCGAGGTTGCGGACGATGGCCGCGGTATCGACGCCAATAAGATCCGCACGAAAGCCATTGAACTTGGCCTGACCACTCCCGACGAAGCGGCGCGCCTGACTGAGACCGAGACGCTCGACTTCATCTTTCGTCCTGGCTTCTCCACCGCCGAGCATGTCACCGAAGTCTCCGGCCGCGGCGTGGGCATGGATGTCGTGCAGAGCGTTCTGCACCGGCTCAAAGCCAGCATCAATGTCGAGACTCGTCCCGGCCAGGGCACGACCTTCCGCCTTAAGCTGCCGCTCACGCTGGCCATCATCAAGGCTTTGCTGTTTTGGGTGGAACAGCGGCTCTACGCCATTCCGCTCAACAACGTCATGGAGATCTCCCGCACCTCGGAAGCCGAAGTGCATCAGGTCGACAATTATGAAGTGCTGCAGTTGCGCAATCAGGTTCTTCCGCTATTGCGTCTGGGGCGGCCTGCACCGCAGACCGCTGACGGCCGCAAAGCCAAGCTTTTTGTGCTGGTCATTCTTGTTGGAGAGAGGAAGTACGGTTTGATTGTGGACGCGCTCGAAGGGGAAGAGGAATTGGTGATCAAGGCGCTGGATGATCAGACCTTCTCGACGGATCTGGTTTCCGGCGCATCCATTCTTGGCGATGGCCGGGTAGTGCTGATTCTTAATCTCGCGGCTGTGGTCGAACACGTTGCCAAATCGCGGCCGCTGGAAACTGGTCAGGTCAACTCTGGGCTGCTCCTCACTCATACCGACCGGCTTCGACTGGCGCTCACTCCGACAACAGGAGAACCCGCATGAAAAATCTTGTGCGCGTTCTCGTGGTCGATGATTCGGCGCTCATGCGCAAGCTGATTCCGCAGATGCTGGCCTCTGACGAGTCCATCGAGGTGGTCGGCACCGCCATGGATGGCACCTTCTGTCTGAAAAAGATTGAAGAGCTCAAGCCCAGCGTCGTCACGCTTGACCTGGAAATGCCCGGCATGAACGGCATCGACACGCTCAAAGAGATCATGCGCCGCCATCCCGTGCCGGTGATCGTCTTCAGCTCGCACTCGACGGAAGGCGCGTCGGTCACGCTGAAGGCTCTCGGCCTGGGCGCATTCGATTTCGTCTCCAAGCCAAGGGACGCCACCGCCCACATGGCGGAAACGTCCAAAGAATTGATTGCCAAGGTCAAAGCCGCCGCTGAATGTAAGCTGAAACCACGCGCCCTGCCTGGAGTTTCGCCCAAGCCGGAAAAGATTACGTCTTCGGGTTCGCCTACAAGAGTGATCGCGCTCGGCGTCTCCACTGGCGGCCCGCAAGCTCTGGAATATCTTCTTTCGCAGTTGCCCGGAGATTTCCCCGGCGCGATTGTCGTCGTCCAACACATGCCTGACGGGTTTACCGACATGTTTGCGCGCCGCCTTGACGAACTTTGCGCCCTGCGGGTGAAAGAAGCACAGTCTGGAGACATGCTTCAGCCCGGTCGCGTGCTCATCTGTCCTGGCAGCCGCCACATGCGGGTCAAGCGGCTTCCCATGGGGGATATCGCCGTGTTGACCGACGAGCCTCGCGTCAACGGCCACCGTCCCAGCGTCGACGTGCTTTTTCGCAGCGTGGCGGAAGAATTCAAATCGCAAGCGGTCGCCGTGATTATGACCGGCATGGGCGACGACGGAGCCGAAGGTTTGGGCGCAATAAAGAAAGAAGGCGGCATGACCATCGCTCAGAGCGAAGACTCTTGCGTGGTCTTTGGCATGCCAAAAGCCGCCATCGATCGCGGGTATGCAATTCGCGTCGTCAGCCTCGATGTGATGAGCGCGACTTTGCAGTCGATTTGCGGCCGCGGCGCCGACGCCAGTTCAGCCGGGCGCGCCGTCCGCGCGGGCAACTGACGGCGGCAGGCTTTAGCAGCGGGTTTTGCATTGCCAAGTCTGACGTACAAGGGCTTGGCAGTAGGAAGTTTTGGCGGTACGCAGTCTCGACATGGATCTGCACGGAAAGGCCGTGACCTGCGTCATCTGGCCCACGAGCCTTTGGTCATGATATGGAGTAGGAAGGGGAGGTCTGTATGGAGCAGTTCGCACCTGTAAAGCGCAGCAAAGATGGGCAACCGGTCCGCTACCTGATCGTGGACGACTCGGTCTTCGCCCGCAAAAACCTGGCCCGCATGATCGAAACCTTCGGTGGACAGGTCGCCGCCGAAGCCGGTGATGGCCTCACCGCCATCAGCGAGTTCGACCGCACGCATCCTGACATCGTGCTCATGGATATCACCATGCCGCAGATGGAAGGCATCGAAGCCGCCGAACGCATCGTGCAAGCTCATCCCGAAGCCCGCATCGTCATGGTCTCGTCGGTGGGCTATCAGGAAAACATCGTCGCCGCATTGCAGCGCGGCGCCCGCCACTTCGTGCAGAAACCGGTGAAGCCGGAAGTGCTCTACGAAGTGATCAAATACGTCCTCGGCGAAGACGGCGTGGTGGCCGCCGCCGCCAACGCTGGCGTTTAACTCTAATTCGACCGGAGTTTATCGCAATGAAGATGGAACTGATCCAGCCTTTCATCAACGCGGCCGACGCCGTGTTGTCGCAAGGCCTGCAGGGTACGACCAAAGTCGGCAACCTCACCATGGAAGAAGATGCCTATCGCCGCAAGGGTGTCGCCGGCATGATCGCTCTTACTGGCGACATTGAGGGCCGGATCATCCTCGACCTCGAACCGCAGACTGCGGTCCGCGTGGCCAGTCATTACGCGGGCGCAGAACTCCCCGAATCCGACGCGCTCGTCAAGGAGACCATCTTCGAACTCGCGAACCAGGTCGTGGGCAACGCGATTTCTTCGCTGAACGATCAGGGCTTCCACTTCCGCGTTCACCCTCCTTTGCTCCTGACCTCCCAGGAGGGGGATCGCACCAGCGAAGACACCGAAGCGCTGATGATCTGCTTCGAAACTTCCCTCGGCAACGTCTACATGAACGTCGCTCTGCGCTACAACAAGCGCCGCCTCGCGGATCACGCTGCCGTCGGCGCATAGAGCCAATTATTGTGCCCCATCCTTTCGCGCCTTTTTCGAAAGGGTGGGCTACACGTCCTTCACAACACGAGAAAATAGGCTATAAGCGAGACTAGCGTGGGCCCTCCACCGCGTGACACCTCTTTTTGAGTTCTCTGCTACCCTTGCAACACACCAACAAAGGAGAGAACCGATGCGAAAAGCTTTGCCCACAATGCTGCTGTGTCTGCTGGCGCTGCCTGCCCTTTCTCAGTCGACCGGCAATCCATTCAGCGCGATCAACAAGGGCGGTTATGTAAGAACTACGGGAATCCTGCTGCGCTCGGCGGAAAAGATGCCCGAAGAAAATTACAATTTCAAGCCCGTCGACACCGTTCGCACTTACGGCCAGATCATCGGACATCTTGCCGACGCGCAATATCTGTTTTGCTCAACTGCTTCGGGCGAAAAGGATCCTGGCTTGAACATCGAGAAGACGAAGACCTCCAAAGCCGATCTAGTCGCCGCCCTCAAAGACGCCTTCGCCTATTGTGACAAAGTGTATGACTCGATGACCGATGCCGCATCGCTTCAGACGGTGAAGTTTTTCGGAATGGATCTGCCGAAAAATGCCATGCTGAGCCTCAATATCGGCCACAACATGGAGCACTACGGAAACCTGGTCACGTATATGAGGATGAAAGGCATCGTCCCCCCCACCAGCGAGCAGCAGGCCGTGCCCGCACCGAAGCAAACAGATTCGATGAAATAACGTGCGCGATAGCGGCCGCCTCTTCAATCAAGCTGGGATGCCCAGGTCTCGCCGACTCTGCGAGATGGGGGGCCCGGTTGAGTGAAGTGAGAAACGTTAAAAGACGCTCTGCCTCAAATTTAACGTCAACTTTTAGTGCCGGGATAGCCCATCCTTTCGCGTTTGTTGCAAAAAGAGAACTCTGACTCGCGGACTTAGACGACTTGGTTAGTGCTTCGCTTCGGTCTTCGCTTTTTCCAGCACCTCGTTCAGGGCTGGCTTGTCGAAGTACTTCCCTTCCAGCCACACTCCTTGAATCTTCGTCGTGTTGTGAATGTCCGCCAGTGGATCGGCTTCCAGCAGCACCAGGTTTGCGATCTTTCCTGCTTCAATCGTTCCAAGATCTGCCGTTTTCCCCATAAACTTCGCAGGATTGATCGTGGCCATCTGCAACGCGGCCAGCGGCGTCACACCCGAATCGACCAGCATCGCTAATTCATCGTGCAAGCTGAATCCCGGAAAGCAATATGGATTCATCGCGTCCGTTCCCGCCATCATCGGCACGCCTGCGCGAAACATCGCGCCCGCAATCCGCTCATCCATCGTGAACAAGTCCCGCGCCATCTGGAACAATTCGTACGTCCAATGCGTGCTCTGAAAACGTGTGCGCTGCTCCCAGCGCTCGCGGAATCGCTTATCGATATACTCTTGCCGCGGATCCGACAAGTACTTCGAGTTGTCCAGATTCCCCCACAGCCGCAGCACGGTTAGCGTCGGCACCTGCCACGTATCGTTACTGCGGAATTCCGCGAACAGCGCCGCGCATTTTCTCTGGTCCAGACTGTGATATGCCTGCGACTCAATCATCAGCCTCATGCGATAGATTTGCGCCCGCACAAAGTCTCCCATCAGTGATTCCTGCTGCGAAGAGCAGGCCAGCGCAATTCCCGTCAAGTGCTCGATTGAGCGCTGCCCCGCGTTCGAGGCCTCCTGCGCAGTAATCTCATCCGGCACGTGGCCTTCGAACGGAATGTGCTGCTGCCTAGCCTCATCGGCGATGGCAAAATACGCATCCCGCGGAATCCGGTTATAGACTTTGATGAAATCCGCGCTGCTCGATTTAATCTCATCCACTGCGCGCCGCGCGTCGGCGGGTTTTTTCACCACGATCGATCCGGGCCACACGGGAGGATTGCCATCGACAATGGCGCTAGCCAGGTAAATCTCCGGCGAGGGGATCTCCTCTGAAAGCTCTGCCCTCAGTGCCGTCTCGTCTTTTTCTCCGGACATGATTCGAATTCCGGTCACGCCATTGGCGATGTACAGCGGCAGTTCATCTTTGTCATGCACATGCACGTGCATGTCCCACAGCCCGGGAATCAGAAAAGCGCCGTGCCCGTCCACGCTGTCCGGCAGCGAATTGCCTGCTTCCTGTGTGGGAACAACCGACGCGATGCGATTTCCTTGAATCCGCACCGTCTGATCGCGCAATTCGGCGCCCGTGACCACGTTGATCACGGTGACGTGACGGATAGAGATCTCGGATGAAGGATGATCCTGCGCGGCGGCAAGGCTGCTCAGAAGAGAAACCAATGCAAGAGCGAGGGTCGGCAGAAATTTCATGTTCCCCTCGAACGAAATTCAACTTACTTCTTCGGGAGGCCCCTGGGACATGCTACTGGCTCAATCGAATGGCCAACTGCCGCTCCGGCTGCGTCATCTCGCCCCACAATTTCTGCAGGTCGGTCTGCACATCGTTATTGTCCGGCTCCTTGCGTAACGCCATCGCGAACCAGCGATAAGCAGTCGGCAGATCCTTTGGCGTACACAGCCCCGCCGAATACAGTGCCCCCATTTCGCTCATCGCCTTGGCATTTCCCCGGTCCGCCGCCGGTTTCAGCAGCTTCAGTCCCCGATCGCAATTCTGCGCGACACCGTCCCCATACAGATATTTGTGCGCGTCGGCCACCGGATCCACCGGCTTCGGCTTGACCTCGGGGGTCGCCTTCACTGTCTCCTTCGTCGAGGCAGCTTTCGGCTGGTCGCTCCCGTCGTTGGAATTCGCCGAACTCGCGGCCGACCCATCCGTCCCATTGGCGCTCGAATCCGGCACAGGAGTAGCTGGCTGCGACGGCGACTTCGGCGCTGGCGGATTCGATGGAGCAGGCGACGTTGGCGCGCCTGTTGTCGGACTTGCAGAACTCGAGTTTGCAGAAGCAGGATTTCCAGAAGCCGGATTCGCGGCTGGCTGTGGTGCTGGTTGCGCGGAAGCCTGTCCCGGAGCCTGCGCGGCAGGAGTGGTCGAACCGGGCGCAGCATTCGGAGTCGCGGCCGGCGTGGTCGTGGGAGTGACCGAGTTGCCCGAAGCCGCCGGGGTCGATGACGGCGCATTGGCGCTCGCTGGCGCTGCAGTTGAATTCGCGGCTGGCGGCGAAGTCGGAGGGCTGCTCGTATTCGCATTGTCTGCGGCCGGAGCGCCATGTTTCTCCGCACCCGGATTCAAAAACGCGAAGCCTTGGTTCTTCCAGCGCAGGTATCCCAGCCCAACTGCCAGAACCAGCGCCAGAAAAATCACCACAGCTTTCCACCCACCGCCGCCTCGTTTCGGCTCATCATCTTCGAGCAGGTAATCGAGATTGCGGGATGGAGGCGCAGCATTCGGATCAATGCTTAACGAGCCCCGCCGTGATTCTCCCCCGGATCGCGGCGCCGGCTGATTCAATCCTAGAAACGAAGGCCCGCTGATCACAGGCTCTTCCGCTGGAGTTTCCCGCACGGGAGCCGGCATCCTCGGCGCGGCAGGCGAAGACGCGGGGGCAGAACTGGGAGCAGCAGTCGGTGGCTCGGGCGAAACCGGGCGCGGTGGCGGAGCAGGTGCTTGCGCGGTGGCCTGTAACAGCGTCGTTCCGCACATGCCGCAAAACCGGTTCGTCGGCGGATTCTCGTTCCCACACCGTGGGCAGCGCACACACCCTCCTGAACTTATAGCTTACGATATCTGCGAGCTTTGATGCAGAAACAAGCCGGTATGTGCCGCGGACGCCTCGTCCGCGACTGCCGTAGAATTTCCAATGGCTCACAGCTCATTTCAATGAATGAATCGCAAATTTCTTTCCTGAACATAGACAATCATCGCCTGGAAGTTCTCCGCATTCCCGCCCGCAAGCCAGGCGCTCCTGAACTCGTTTTTCTCCACGAAGGCCTGGGCTCGCTCTCGCACTGGAAGGATTTTCCCACACGCGTCGCCCAAGCCACCGGATGCGCCGTAACGGTCTACTCGCGCTATGGCAACGGGAATTCCGACGTTCTGACCGAACCGCGCCCCATCCGCTACATGCACCACGAAGCGCTCGAATCCCTGCCCGAACTTCTGTCGCAGCTCAAAATCGAAAATCCCATCCTCATCGGGCACAGCGACGGCGGCTCCATCGCCCTCATTTACGCTGGAATGCACAATCACGTCCGCGGTCTCATTCTTCTCGCACCGCATGTCTTCGTCGAAGAGTTGAGCGTGGCCAGCATCGCCGAGGCTAAGACGAAATTTGAAACCACGAATCTTCCGGAAAAACTCGGACGCCACCACCGCGATGCCGCTCGCACCTTCTGGGGGTGGAACCACGTCTGGCTTCATCCCGATTTCCGCAGCTGGAATATCGAAGAATATCTGCCGAAGATCACCTGCCCGATTCTCGTCATTCAAGGCCGGGAAGATCAGTACGGGACCATGGAACAGGTCGAGGCTATCCAGCGCCAGTGCGCCGGCCCGTTCGAAGTCCTCGCGCTCCACGACTGCCGTCATTCTCCACAGCGCGACCAACCCGACGCCGCGCTCGAAGCGATCACGCGATTCGTTGCCCATTCGCAACAGCGCTAGCGCCTTCCCTGCCGAGCAAAATCTTGCGCGCTTTCTGTTCCCGCTTTCTGAAACGAATATCCACAGGATGCAATCCCCGCTCTCCGACGATCTCGTATGCTATGCTTCGCTCTTCCGGAGGAAACTTTCAGCAGGAATGTCCTGCGCCCCGTAGTCTCCACTTCGACCTGGCACCGTGACGACCCAAACTCTCCAAGACGCAATCCAAACGCCGGCGCAACTGCACTCCTCGCCTCGGACACAGCCACCGACGCTGAAAGACGCGATCGTTCTGTGGGCCTGCTCCGCCCTGGCTTTCGTAACAACTGTATGCGTCCCGAGAAATTACGTGCAACTCATTCTGGGTTTTGGCGATAGCTGGACGTACATGCACATCGCCGACGCCATCCGCACCTGGAGCCTTTCCGGACTGCAGGTCAAACAATTCTGGGGATTGTCTTACGCCATCGCAGGGCTATCGAAACTGACTGGATTAGGCTCCCTGCCGGCCTTGCTGATTCTTTCGGCCGGACCTTCGCTGGCTGCGGTCATCCTTGCCGGGCGCCTCTGGGACGCCCGCATCGCCATCCTCTTCGCGATTCTCAATTTCGACTGGCTGCAGCGATCGTTTCTCGGTGGCTCCGAACCGTTGTTTGTCTTTCTGCTGTTCACCGCGTTTCTGGCGATGCGCCGACAGCGCTGGAAATTGGCCGCGCTGCTCGCTAGTCTCGCCACTATCACACGCCCGCTCGGCGTTCTGCTGCTGATCGGCATCGGCATCGATTTGCTGCTCCGCCGTCAATGGCGGCAACTCTTCTATGCCGTTGCGATCGCAGCCGTGATTGCCGTTCTTTACGTCACGCCGCTGCGGGTCTATTTGCACGACCCTCTCGCCACCGTCCACAGCTACGACGTTCTCAAGCCTGACAGTCCTTATCCCCCGCTGTTTGGCATCCCGTTCCGCGCCATCATCGTGGGCACGTTGCGAATTCCCTCGCCCATCACGAGTCTGACGCTGAACTTCGGCTGGATCTTTCTCATCCTCGTTGGAAACATCGCCATGCTCGCCTCGCCTGAATTCCGCGCGTATGCCCGTTCTCATCGGGCCGAAGCGATTTTTATCTTCCTTTATTCGCTTTCGCTCTATTGCTATAACCTCCCCTCGTACGCCCGCAGCAACTTCGCTCGCTTCGCTATTCCGATTCTTCCCTTTGTTTTTCTCGCGCTCCAGCTAGCGCTTCCTCGTCTTTTCATGAAGTTCACTGATCGCCGTTTGCTCTGGCTGCTCACTGTAGTGGCTGCCGTCCTTGCAGCTCTCTCGGCCATCGGCATTCACAACCTCTGACTATTTTTGGCGGGCTATCTCGCGCTCTGGAGTTCCCTTTGCGTTGAACGATAGAGTCACAATGGCAGAATTCCACCGCGGAAGAGAAAGTCAGACTGGTGTAAGAAATCTTCCGGCGTGTCGACTACCTTCATGTGAGGCCGGAACTGGCATGTCGCAGATGACCTCATCGAGGCTGCATTCTGCGCGTTCCTGCTGATTTACTCGATCGCGCGCAATCTGCGCATGGC
>Ga0335072_10008185_pt1 | contig 15177 bp, 18 predicted proteins | sample Lox_Sample_21_FD_206725 | JGI IMG/M metagenome (GOLD analysis project Ga0335072, IMG submission 206725) | Soil microbial communities from Loxahatchee National Wildlife Refuge, Florida, United States - Lox_Sample_2.1 | ecosystem: Environmental > Terrestrial > Soil > Wetlands | place: USA... | reverse complement strand
TGGGAACTCCGTCAACGCAGACCGGGCAGTTTTCGAGTATCGTCTTTATGTCAGACTCGCTCGGCAGGTACTGGAGGTGCTTGCCGCTCCTTGTGTGGTACAGCTGTATCTCCTCCAAATACCTCTCAACCTCTGTCCGCTGCGGTTTGTACTGGTCTATGTTGAAGAACTTTCTTGCATAGTCGCCAAGCGCGACCGACAGGGCCGCGCTCGTTCCGCCCGCAGCCCTTATCGGACCAGCGTAAACCATCGCGATGTAATCGGTGCCATCGGGGTTCTTGTACATCTCAATGGTCGGCATTCCCTCTGTTGGCGCCACAAGTATTCCTTCTGTCAGAATCGAGAGGCCTATCCTGACCGCAAGGATTATCCTTGCCTTGGTGTCCATCGCGAACTTCTCGTTTGTGCATATCTCCTTTACCATCTCGAAAGCGAGCTCCTGCCTTGTCCTGTCATGCTGCTTCTCCCTTATCGCACCCGCTATCCCATCGAGCCCTATGATCCCCTCAACCTTTGACGCTATATCCGGCGCAGGCTTTATCTCCACAAAGGTCTCTGGATCGTAGCCCTTCCTCCTCGCTGCCTCAGCAACAGCGTAGGCCCTGTCCGCGCCTTCCGACAAAGATCCAAAGTATTCATCTATTTCCATGCTTCCGCACCGTCAAAATTTACAGAGGTGAATGTCCCTTGCTTTCCCTCGTATACCGGAAGTATGCACGGGGTAGGCATGTGGCCCGAGCGCACCTGCAACGCCGTGCTGCCCTGCCACGTGCCGCTGTTCACTATCTTAACGCCGTGGTATTCCGCAAGCCCATTCTTGTGAATGTGCCCCATGTGCAGTATGTCGGGCACCTTGTCTATCACGAGCTGGTCCTCCTTGCTCGGCACGACAACATTACCTCCGTATATCGGGGAGAGGTGCCTCCTCTTGAGCAGCTCAACCATGGCCTTCTCTGGCGCGGAGTAGCTTGTGTCGGGCAGCGCGCGTATCATCGAGTCCAAAGATGTCCCATGGTATGAGAGAACGTCGATGCCGTGAAGCGTCATGAAGCTCGGGTTGGTGACCATATGGACGTTGTCCCTCTTGAAATCCTTGAAGAGCTCCTCGCCGATGGGCGGCTGCGGCTCGGCCCTTCCCACGGCGTCGTGATTGCCCGGCATCACAAACACATGGATGTAGTCTGGTATGGTCTCTATGAAGTTGAAGAGGAGCTTGTACTGGAGGTAGATGTCCGGTATCGCAAGCTCGCGCTCGTGGTCAGGATAAATGCCCACGCCGTCGGCGACATCCCCTGCCATTATTATGTACTTTATCTTCCCGGCAAGGGTTGCGTTCGCTGATTGCGCCTCCCCGTTAAGCCACTTGAGCATCTTCGAAAAGTTTTTCTCAAGGAACTGCCTGCTCCCCACATGAATGTCCGACATGAAGGCGATCCCGATGTCGTCATGCGTCCTCTTCACCTCCTTTATCGGTATATCGGGCCATACGATCGCGTTGGCCATCAGGAACTGGTTTGAGAGCTTGCCCTTTATTGCGACAACCTCGTCGTTTATCAGGTTCTTGCTGCTCTCGAAGAGCGCCCTCGACTGCTGCGACGACCCGTTCATGAATATGACCTTCAGGTCGGATGTCTCGTCCTCCACCACAACCATTATGTTGCCCTTCTTTGTGGTGATCTTTGACGAGACCATGCCCACGATGGTGACCTCCCTGCCGCTGGTGTAGCTTTTGGTAACCTCTATGTTTGCCGAAAATGACCCGCCAGACCTCCTTTCGGATATTATTCTTCGTACCTTCTCGAGCCTGCTCTTGAAATAGTCAATGAAATCGTTTATGTTTCCCTCGGCGGTAAGCCTCTCCTTGTTGAATATCCTGTACTCTGCGTCTATCTCCGCTGCGGTAGGGTTGAACCCGCTCTTCCTCACGATCTCTACAGGGACCGGCGTCTTCTCGCTCGAGAGGTCTCCTATTATGGAGATTATCTCATCCCTGCTCGCAACGCTTATCCCAAGATCGTTCTTGTGCAGCTCTATCAGGCGCGTTACTATCGTGTTTATATCGATCTCCTTGAGCAGAGAGGAGTCGACATCGCCTGCCAAAAGTATCCGCGCCTGTGATAGTGTGCTTGAGAGCTCTTTTACTACATCTTTTCCGGCCATGTAAATATTATTCCTTGATCGCTTCAAGCATGCTGAGTATGCTCCATAGCATTGTCCTGGCTTGGGGCGGAAGGTTGATGTCATTGCTTACGCTGTCAATGCTGTATATCGCGGAAGATACCCTCACGACATACTCCCCCTTCTGGTTGAGCTTTGCCTTCGCCTCGCTTATTGCGGTGCGCACGTTCTTTGGAACGCTCATGTCATTCATGAGCATCTCCATCCTCGCAGTTATATTGACAATCATCTCCGCTACCTTCTTTTCGTCTGCCATTTTAACCCCCTTATAACAAGTAAATTACAATTAGGAAAAATTGGTATTTATACCTATCTAAATTCCTTTTTACCTAGACTGTTATGTGGAAGGTATTCCTTATGTAGGCTCCAAGAAGTATCGTTATCGCAGCTACCCCGAGAGAGATGAGCAGGGTCTTTGCAATGCTCCTGATAACGCTCTTGTCGCTCGCAAGCGCGATCAAGGATGAGGTGAACGTTAGCACTATAGAGGTAAGCACAATCGCTATTATGATTCCTGTATAGCCGAACAGTCCAAAAGCGAATGGGGATAATGGAAAGAGGGAGCCAACAAAGTAGAATATTCCCACATAAAAGGCGGATGAGCGCGCCGATGCACCGCCCTCGATCCTGCGCGTTTTAACATCGATATCTTTCTGATAGCCTGTGGAAAGATAAGCCCCGGCTGCCATTGACAGAGTGCCGGATATCGCAACTATGAAACCAGCAAGAAATATCAGGACAGAAGCTTGCAATGCGGCTGCGAGTCCAACTGCAACGGCCAGCAGCTCAACAAGGCCATCATTCATCCCAAACATCACGTCCCTTATGTTCTTGAATATCCTGCTGTGGCCAACTATCGAGCCTTCGAGCCGCTCTTCCTCTGTCTCCTCGCTGTGCCTCACCTTCTTTATCAGAGAACTTTCCTTTGTAGATAGGCCTTCATCCCTAACTATTCTACCGAATCTCTGATGTAGGTTTGATTCAGTATGCTCGATTATCTTGACAGTGAGCGCAAGTCCCAATAACGATTTGCAAAAAAGTATCAATGATCTTTTTGCAGACTGGTCTGTCTTAGGTTTTGCAACCTTATTTAGAGAAAGCACCTTACCCCATAAACCTGCATGGTATCCCTCAAGTGATGAGAGCTTGGAGAGGGTGCTGCTCATCTTCTCATCGCTTTCAGAGATGGAGAACCTCTTGTATACCTCACCGTGCAGAAGCTCGGCGTCGTACAGCTTTACAAGCAGTTCCTGCTTTTCATTAAGCGTCATTCGTTCACTTTGAAAGTCTTTTCATTAAATCTTTAAGCGGCAAGGCATTAAGTATTCTATCTTTTGTCAGCCACCCACGCCTTGCAGTGCCAACTCCATACCTCATGAACTGCAGGTGTGATAGCATGTGGGCATCCGTGTCTATAGCGAACATTATCTTGTATTTCGATACGAGCATTATGTTCGTGTCATTCAGGTCCGTCCTATTAGGGAAAGAGTTGATTTCGAGGGCAACATTATTCCTCTCTGCGGCTTCTGCAACCCTCTCCAAATCTATCGCATATGGAGCTCTTGGATGGTGAAACTGGGTTTCACCTACGAGCCTGCCTGTCGGATGCGCAAATATATTGATAAGCCCGCTCTCGATCCCCTTTATCACCCTATCAGTCATCTCCTTCTGAGTCATTGTGAAGTTCGAGTGGATAGCTCCCACAACGCAGTCCATCGAGTTTAGCGTATTTTTGCTTAGGTCAAGGCTGCCATCCTTAAGAATATCAACCTCAGCGCCATACAGTATCTCTATCTTTCCTTCAAACTCTTTCTTCTCCTTCTCGACCTTCTTCGAAAAATCCTTAAATTTCTTGTCGTCCATTCCGCGCGCTACATACTCGCTCTTCGAATGGTTAGTGGTAGCAAAGTACTTCAGACCGTTCTTGACCGCAGCGTTTGCCAACTCTGCAAGAGTGTTAACGCCGTCTGTTTCTTTAGTGTGGGTGTGCAGGTCGCCATTTATGTCGGAAAGCTCCACAAGTTTCGGTATCTTATGCTCCAGGGCAAGCTTTACCTCCCCCCTCGCCTCTCTCATCTCAGGCGGCATGTACTGCATGCCGAGTTTTTCATATATACTCTCCTCTGTAGACCCTCCAACGTTCTTGTTTTTCTTGTCGAATAGGCCATACTCGTTAAGCTTCCACCCTTTGTTAACCGCGAGCTGCCTTACCTGTATGTTGTGGTCCTTGCTGCCCGTAAAATACTGCACCGCAGCGCCGAAACTCTGCGGTTCCAACACCCTAAGGTCGCAACCCATACCAATCTTCAGCCAAACAGAGGACTTTGTGGGCCCCTTTGACATCACATTGTCAACTTCATCCATTTTGGTGAAGAAGTCCATCACCTCCTCATTCTTTTTCGATATCGCAAGTATATCGATATCACCTATTGTCTCTCTCATCCTCCTTGCTGAACCGGCAATCATCACTTTTTCCACAAGACCGCTCTTCCTAAGCTTCTCCACTACACGCTCAGCTACAGGGAGGGCGTACCCGAGCAGCATCCTCCCTTTGCTTGACTCTAAAAGGGACAAGCCTTTCCCTATGACCTCCTCACTCTTCGCTCCAAATCCTTCAAGCTCTTTTATCTTGTGGGATTCCAGCGCCTTCTTCAGGTCTTCAATGTTCTTAACTCCAAGCTTCTTGTACAGCAGGATGGCACGTTTCGCGCCCAAGCCTGTTATAGATGTCATTCCAGACATGTCGATCGGGTATTTCTTCTTCAGCTTCTCGTACTTGAGAATCTTACCGGTCTTTATGTATTCCTCAATATGATTCGACATCGTCTTTCCTATGCCCGGAAGTTCCATGAGCGCCTCCTTGCCGCCTTTCTTGTATATCTCCTCTATCGGCTCCTGCATCGTGCTTATCATCAGTGCCGCTTTCTTGTATGCCCTCACCTCAAACCTCGCGGTTGGGAAATCCTCAAGGCTCAGCATGTCCCCTATCTCATCGAATATCTCCGCGATCTTCTTGTTCTCCATCCTCTCAGTAATAATTGCGAAAGAGTCATTTTAGTCTTTTGCGTCAAATATAAAAGGGGGAATATGGCTGAAAAAAGCCCAGACACAGCAGAGAGGCTTAGCAGGATATACCTTGCAATAATCTCCAGGTACAAGGACTACATTGAGGAAAAGGAGAACATATCTGTTGCCGAACTGCCCACTCTCATAACTCCGAAGAACGGGGCGGTCGCCGTAAGGGCCGACCAGCTAAAGTCGTCGTTCGGAGCCTATGACTACAGCAAAAACTTTGAGGAGGCAAGCAAAAAGGCATTCTCCTTCGTAAAGGACGAGGTCGAGGAGGCGCTTCTTCCTTTGCAATTCTGGCTTGTTCCGGAAGAGACGCTGGCGTTCATGATGGGGGACACTTTCGACAGGAACATACTGCTCTGCAGCATGCTCATAAACCTGGGCAACCCCTCTGCCAAGGTCCTTGTTGTGGTAGACGGGGAAATAAGGAGGCTTTCCGTATACTACGAGTTCAATAACTCTGTGGTGATGTTCCATCTTGATGATGGGATAAAGAAATTTGAAAGCAAAGAGAAGATGATAGAATCTCTCGGGACTGGAGACGAGGTAACAGCGTACGAGTTTAACGACAAAACCTACAGGGACATCGTCTGACTATCTTTTTACTCTTCTGGAGGTGCGCCTGTGAGCCCTCTTGATTCGTCTCAGCTTCTGCACATTCCTATACTTCTTTCCAATCTTCCTATGGGATCTTCTGATCGTCTTTTGCATGTTCACACCAAATCTATAGCAGAAAACATTACCGGCAGTATTATCGTAGCATCGCCATCTATCGTTGTATATTCTGCCTTCTCCTTTATCTTACCCCACGATACCGCCTCTGTAAGCCTGGCACCCGACAGGCTGCCGTCAAACTGCGTTGCGGTTGTTATGTACACCGCATAGTCAAGCCCTCCCTTGAACTGATTCCACCAGATGACGTGGTGTTTGCTTATTCCTCCTCCAATCATCAGTGCGCCAGTAACCTTGTTGTCGAACGATATGTCGCTCAACAGCAACTCATCGCGTATCAGGTTAAGCTTGAAGTCATGGCCTTGTGAAAAGATGGCAAGCTGCGTCCCGAATGCGCCGTCAAGTATGCCGGGGTTGAATATCGGCACGTTGTTCAGGAAGGCCTGCCTTATTATTGAGCCATTATCGCTCATCCTCCTTCCGAATTCATAGGTCAGCTCGCTCGCGCTGTATTCCTTTTTGTAGCCCTTTGACCTGTAAATGTCATTCATAATCCTGCTGAACTCCTTCTCGACCTTCTGTCCGTATTCCTTGTTTTCTATGAAAACGTTGCCAAGGCGGTATATTCCCATCTTGTGGAGCTGGGCATCGTCAGCGCTGAAAGAGCCCAAGCTGTACTCCCCCCCAATGCTCCTTGCGAGGTCGTGATCGAGCGTCCCACCCGTTGTTATTATCGCATCGAAGTACTTCACAGAACTTGCAAGGACCCCACGAAGCCCTGTGGATACAAGATCCGCGGGAAATGAGAGGAAGTTGAAAGATTTCTTGTCACCAATCATCCTTTTCAGTATTTTTATCCCCTTTACCATGTGCTGCGCTGAGAATCCTCCTATGGAATCCATGGAATGCATGAGTTCAGACACTTTCATGCCCTTCTTTAGCGAAATATCCTTTACAGGGCGCTTTAGTATCTCTTTTTTTGAAGCCATGCACTCTATTCTCATAACATAGCTTAAAATCTTTGCTTGGTAGTAGCATTTTTATCTCTTTGTAGACAATATCAAGTAGCGACTGGTAATCCGATGCCTCCAGAAATAAGCAAGGACGACGAGGAGATATTGCGCTTCATAGAGAGCGCAAAGCCAAAGATCTATGTGATTGGCACTGGAGGCAGCGGAAGCAATACTATAACTAGACTGGCGAGCATAGGCGTTCAGGGCGCAACACTAATAGCAATGAACACAGACGCCCCGCACCTTGTCAAGACAAAGGCGGAGAGAAAGCTCCTTATTGGAAAGAAGATTACAAAGGGCATGGGCGCAGGAAGCGACATAAAGGTAGGAGAGGAGGCGGCAGTGGAAAGCAAAGAAGAAATAAGGCACATGATCTCTGACGCCCAGCTCGTTTTCGTTACGTGTGGACTTGGTGGAGGCACAGGAACCGGATCGGTATCAACAATTGCTCACGAGGCTAAGGAAGCAGGCGCACTCACAATCGCAATAGTCACATTACCGTTTTCAAGCGAAGGCAAGACAAGGATGAGGAACGCGCTAGAGGGGCTTGCAAAGCTAAAGAGAGTAACAGATACAACAATAATAATTCACAACAACAAGCTGCTTTCCGTTGCACCAGACCTGCCGCTAAACATGGCATTCAGGATATCCGATGAAGTACTTGCGGGTGCCACAAAGGGTATAGTTGAGATGGTAACAAAGCCTGGAATGGTAAACATAGACTTCGCGGATCTTAGAACTGTACTCAAGGATTCAGGTTATGCTGTAATAGGAACGGGAGAAGGGCTGCCTGCAAACGATGGGACGAGCAGGGCAACAATTGCGCTTGATAACGCGATAAGGAGTCCGCTTCTTGATGCCGACCTTGCAACAGCTAACAGGGCGCTTGTAAATATAGTCGGCGGAGAGAGCCTCACGCTCAGGGAAGCGGAGAGCGTCTTCCAGGAGATATCCGGAAGGATAAAGGACGACGCGCTGCTGAAATGGGGCGCAAGGATAGACCCTGACATGCAGAGGGATGCGCTGAAGGTGATGCTTGTTGTCAGTGGAGTACACTTTCCAGACTACAGTGACGAAAATCTAACCAAGAAGATAAAGGAAAACGAGGAGCTGGACCTGGACGAGCTCTTTGAGAAGAGCGAGCACTAGAAGATGAAACGCATGGATAGTTGGCGCATAGCTGCACTTGTTCTTGCGGTTTTGTATGCAATTGGGCTTACGGCAATATTGATCACCTCTTTTGGCAGCCCAGTTCTCACTGCAATATTATTGATTAATACGTCTTATGCGGCCTGCATAGTCCTCCTGATTGTATCGTCATTGAAGGGAGCAAGGACTTTCGAACCGCTTTTCGTAGGCATAGTGAGCGCCATAATTTACAACGTAGTCATTCTTCTTCTATTGCCTCTGCTTGCGCTTCATTTTGTAAATGCAGGCCCGAATCCAATTGCTACATACACACCGATACCAACATCTGTTAATCAATCTACGCCTACTCTCGCCGGTGGAATCGCTTATCTCATCACTCCTAGGTTTCCGCTGCCGTTCAGTAGTTCCCTTGGCGGCATAGGCGGGTTTAGGATCTATTTTAATTATCTAGCTTCTGCTAGCTCGCAGCTTTATTTATCTAGCGTGCCCATACTTATTCCAGAGTGGGTGCACCTAGTAATAGTGTCAGTAGCAGCCATAATACTCATTTTCCTATTCCAAATCCTGTTAAAACGCTTATTTGCGCCCAGAATGAGGTTTGCCGCTTCAGGTAACAGAGGAGTGCTCTATTCCGCTTTGCTTATGGGGGCTCTCACCTTTGTAGGATTAGGGCTCTACTTTGGCCTCTTTGTGTATGTTGTTCTTCTGCTCGTGAGCGACAGGTTTTCAATAAAAAGTTAATCAGGCTGCCTCTTTTTCCCTATACACCAAGTTTTAAATATCAGGATAAATAGAGTGCTAGCATGGCAGCGCCATCAGTAAGAATAGATAGAACTCTAAAAGAGTTTGCCAGCCTTGCGTCTAATCCAAACGATGTAAAGTTCGCAGAAGAGGTTCCAACACTCGCTAGACTTACTGTTATTATGCGTAGAAATGGAAGACCTCTTCTACAAAGCTTCGAAAGAGGAGAAAACCCATATGGAATTAGGCCACTATCAGTTAATTCGCATGGACCATACGTCACAGTAACAGCAGAATTAGAATCAGGACAGCCTTTACAAATTTTCTATAGCACAATTACAGGAACCAAAGGGACATACCAACCTTTTTCAGCACGTGAAATTGTAGGAAACCCCGGAAACCCTGTCATAACTGATGCGGATTTGTATGACCGTGTCTCCGATTCAGATGTGACTACACGTGTGTCTTTCGGGTTTATATGGGAAAGTAGGACTGGAATGACTTTTTATCGCCAACAACCTATTGTAAAGGTTAAAAAAGCAACTCTCTTCTCTTCAGAAAAGTCAATAGTTCACTATATTTTTGATGAAAAAAGCAGAGTTGCATATAAGTTTTTAGGAGAGGCTCCGCGCGAAGAAGAGCGAGAGCCCAAGTTAGTGAGACCAGACACTGCAGATGCACTTAGATACTCATTTGAAGGGCAACAACTATAGAATTAGAAATCAACTTACTGCCTGCTTCTCTACCTTCTTCTCTCTCACTACATTTTTCTTTGAGATCTTTCTCCCAAGTATGACATCGTTCTTGTAGCACTTGCTTGAGCAGTAGTAGCTGACCGTGCCTATCTTGTAGACATACATTATGCCCCCGCCCCTAGGCACCTCACCAGAGCAGTATGTGCATTTCATAAAACGACCTACTTGACCTTGATCTCTCTCGCTTCTCTGCTCGTGTCAGGCAGCCTTATAACATCTCCAACGCGCGCAGGCCCGAGCATGTTCCTTCTTATGATCCTTCCCTTGTCCTTTCCTTCAAGGATTCTGCAGCTTACAGAATAAATTTCACCGTATATTCCTGTCTTGTTCTTGTTGTTGATCTCGACTATCTCAGCCAGGTAACCTGACAGCTGTCTTCCGGACTGTTCCTCTGCCATCTAATCATTCTTCCTCTTTCTCTTCCATCGGGGCTGCCGGCTGCGGCTTTGGCGCCGCCTCCTTCTTCGGCGCAGGCTTCCTCTCGGCCTTCGGCTGCTCCGGCTTTGGCGCAGCAGCTGATTTTGGAGCTGATCCTGTCACCCTTCCTACAACGTCCTTGATGAGCGCGCTTGCGGTGCCTTGCCCCTCAACCGCTATCGCAGCGCACGGAACTATTAGGCCTATAGCCTTTCCGAGCTCCTGCTTCGTAGGTACATACGAATATGGGATCTTCTTCTGCTCGCAGAGCATCGGAATGTGCATAACAACCTCCTCTGGCTCTATATCGCCGGCCATGACTACGAATGTTGCAAGTCCGCGTTCTACGCTCTTTGTGACCTCGTTGGCGCCCTTCTTTATCACGCCAGACTGCTTTGCTAGCTGCAATGCTTCGTACGTCTTCGCTACCACTTCGTTGGATACCTCAAACTTCACATATGTTTTTGCCATATTAACACCGTCGGTTTCCTTCATTCAGTATCAGGCACTGCCAATACAAGAAGAACAGACTGTAGTAATGTATTGAGTTATTAAGCTATTTAAAGCTTTTTATGAGGCACTTCAGTCCATGAAAGACTGGGCGTTTGGAGGCTCCTCCGGCTGCCCCTTCCTCTTCCTTATCTCCCTTACGACCTTGTTCTGCAGGTCTGTCGGTAGCTTTTCATAGCCCGCGAACTCCTGGTACCAGATAGCCTTTCCTTGCGTCATGCTCCTCAGGTCGTTCGAGAAGCCCTTTATCACCTCCGCAACCGGCATCTTCGACAGTATCGATACCTGCCCGCTCTCCTGCTCGATGTTTATTATCTGGCCCCTCCTGCTCTGCAGGAAGGAGATCACATCAGACATATAATCGAGTGGAATGTTTATCGTGAAGTTCTGCTTCGGCTCCTCGAGTATTACCCCTGAGGTGAGCAGGCCTGCGTATATTGCCCTCTTTATCGCTGGAATTATCTGGGCGGGCCCTCTGTGCACCGGATCTTCGTGTATTGTTGCGTCGACCACCTTGACTATTATTCCAGAGCACTTCTCCCTAGCAAGCGGTCCGTCCTTCACCGCCTCGTCGAATCCGTCGAGCAGCAGCTCCATGACCTCGTTCATGTACTGCACTCCCTTCGTTGTGTCTGCGAACATGCACCTGTTTGTTATCTGCTCGACCTCCTTAGCTGTCGGCCTGTCCAGTCCAGCAGCAATCATCGCCTCAATCGCAACCTGCCCCTTCGGCTTTCCTTCACGGATGTTTCCTTCATCTATTGCCTTCAGTATCGTCGCTGGCATGGGTTCGACCGTGATGTAGAACCTCGAGTGCCTGTTCGGCGATTTCCCTTCTATTGGGCCTGCCTTCTTCTCTATAGTCTCGTGGTAGACCACAATCGGTTCGCTTGTCGTTATTGGAACCTTGAAGTCGTCCTTCAGCTTTGTCTCAACAGTCTCAAGGTGAAGCTCTCCCATACCGCTTATGAGGTGCTCTCCCGTCTCCTGGTTTATCTCCGCCTTCAAGGTCGGGTCCTCCTTTGTAAGCATCCTGAGCGCTTCTATCAGTTTTGTAGTATCCCTCGAGTCCTTAGCCTCTATCGCCTTTGTCACGACCGGCTGCGAGTAGTGCTTTATCTGCTCGAACGGCTCTATAAGATCTTCGCTAAGCGTATCTCCCACAGATATGTCCTTTATTCCCACAAGCGCTGCGATGTTGCCCGCCGGTATCTCGTCGACAATGACCTTGTCCGGTCCCATGTATATTCCAACCTGCTGCAGCTTCTGGGTGTTTGACCTTCCCGATATGTGGAATTCTGTCCCCTTCTTTGCAGTTCCGGAGAAGACCCTGCCTACGGCGACCTCTCCAGCCTGCTGGTCGTATTTTATTCCGAATATGACCACGTTCGCCTTGGCGTTTATGTCAGTGCTAAGCATCGCCTTTCCATCCGGCGAGTTGAGATCGCCGTGCCATATCTGCGGTATCCTGTACGGCTGCGCCTCTGCGGGGTTTGGAAGGTGCTCCACTGCCATCGCGAGCGTTGCCTCATCGATTGGGCAGAGCTCCTGGAGCGCAGTCAGGTCATTCTTCGCTGTAAGCTCAAAAACATCCTTGAAGGTCGCCTTCTTCGTCTCCATAATCCTCTTCGATATCGCCCACCTTCTCAGTGCCGAACCGAATGCCACGCTTCCTCCATCAACGCTGACCTTCCACTTCTGCCCGTAGCCTTCCGGGGCATAGTTCTCGATCATCTGGTTTATCTCGTTTATCAGCTTGAGCAGCCTCTCTTGCGTCTGCTCTGGCGTCAATCGCAACTCTGTAAGAAGTCTGTCAACCTTGTTGAAGAACAGAACCGGCTTTGCCTTCTCCTTCATCGCCTGCCTCAGCACGGTTTCCGTCTGCGGCATGATTCCCTCAGTAGGATCGACCACAAGTATTACTCCGTCTATGGCCCTCATCGACCTTGTGACGTGGCCTCCGAAGTCGACGTGGCCAGGCGTATCGATCAGGTTTATTATGTAGTCTTCGTTCTTGTAGTTGAAGCCGAATGATATGTAAGCCGACTTAATCGTCATCCTCCTATCTTTCTCGATTTCCTCATAGTTGGTGTAGAGAACATCTCCAGCCACGCTCTTCGCTATGAGTCCTGCCCTGGCGAGCAGAGAATCTGTAAGTGATGTCTTTCCGTGGTGGACGTGCGCTATTATTCCAACGTTCCTGATGTGCTTGTGGTCCTTCATCATCTTTGCTACTTCTTCGACCACATATTCCTTTCGTGCCATGCGTACACCTTTACTTCGCGCTCCTTGCCATGCGCTCGGTCTCGTTCTTCCTCTTTATCGCATAGCTGTTTATATCGTTCCTAGAAGCGAGTATAAGTTCACTTGCCAATGCGTCGGCAAGGGTCTTCTTGCTGTGGAATGCGCTCGTGACGGTTGCCATAGCAAGATTCCTCAGCGCAATGTCGAGCCTCCTGCTCGCGCTTACGTCGACAGCAACGTTAGATATTATCCCTCCGTATCTGACCCTTGTAGTGTCTTCTATCGGAGCGCTATTCTCAAGCGCCATCACGAACACCTGTATTGGATTCATGTTTGTCTGCTTGTTGATCATCTCGAATGCATCCTGCACGGTCTTTATCACCTTCACCTTCTTGCCCTGCAGCCTGCCCTTTGTCCTTATCACCCGCCCGCCAACCTTTCCTCCTGTTCCTCCCCTCATCAGAGAGTTCTCAAGCCTCTCTATGATGTTGATGTTGGCCTTATGATACTGGTTCTGGCTCCTTCTTCCATAGGAATTTGGATAGATGACCGGCTTCAGGTTGACGTAGTTCCTGAGGCTCGGGTCAAACACTTCGACATCATAACTGTACTTGTTGAAGAGGAGAGCGGATCCAGACATGAAGATGTCCTTCTTCGCATCGGCAGATTGGGTTGGAGCAGCCCGTCTTACCCTCTTTGGAGCCGCGGGCTTCTGCTCAACAACGCCATGTTCTGCGTTTTGTGCACCGGCCCCTCTCTCTTCCTCTGCCATATCATCATCTCTTCGGTTTCTCCTTCTTTCCCTTCACTATCTGCTGCAGGTTTGTCCCGTTAAGCTCGACCACCTTGTACTTCCATCCTGGGATGCAGCCCATCTGCCCCCTCTGCGAGCCTCCGAGCCCCTCTATCGTTACCTCGTCGTGCTCGTCGATGAAGTTTATCGCTCCGTCGCCAGGCACGAATGCGTGGACCGCCTTCCCATTCTTTATTATCTGGACCTTTACACCCTTGATCATTCCGGATGTGGGCTGCTTCTGCTCCACGGCAGTCTTCTGCAAGACCAGCGCCCTGGCTCTCGGCACGGTGCCCATCTGGTCGTACTTCTGCTTAAGCTTGAAGAGCCTTCTCTTGAGCGGTTTCTTGAGGAGCCTCTGGTGCCTCCTCATCCTTATGAGCTTCCTTGCTGCAAATTCTCCGTTTGGCATAATATCAATCTTTTAGAATGTTCGAGTTCCCCGCCTCTATTACCGACAGCGTCGATATCGAGTATGGCTTTCCGCACACAGCGCCAAGCTCTACAGGGTTTCCCTGGAACCTTATTATCTTTATTCCCGCAATGCCGGCAATGTGCAGTATGTCCTGGAGGTTTGACTCCTTGTTCTTCTCAGCCACTATGACGAGCTTTGCGCTGCTGTTCCTTATCGACTCTGTGACGGTCTTGAGCCCGAGGGCTGTCTTACCGCTGTCTACAGCTAGTCGTATATCGTTAGCCAGATCTGCCATGCAAAACACGCCAGAATTAAGCATACGGGCACAATCCCTTTCGAGAGAGAACCCAAGAGTATTGATACGGAAAAATATATATAGGTATTTGAGTCGCTATGATAGAAACATGTGTCAATCAACCGAGTCCTAATCTCGAATACTTTTTCATTTTTTCTTCATAACCAGGTAACTTAAATTCCCTATAACCTCTATCCCCTCCATCTGAGAAGGCATTAGGGTCTCGCTCGCATTCGTCAATGGCGCGATAAAGATGCTTCAATAGCACAATAGCGGCCGCCGCAAGAGCATCTGCCTGGAACCTGTTATCTACATTATGGCAGTCATAGCCGTCTCCTCTGTAATTTGGCATTATTCCGCACGCATTGCCTGGTACAATATATACTGATGGGCCTTGGCTATTATTCGTATGAATCTCAAACGAAAGCACAGAGCTATATTCAGGGTCGCTAAGCACCTCTTTAATTTCATCCGTAAGAGCATCCATAAATTTTTTACTATCCTTAAGCCGCGGCATCCATTTTTTGGTGTCTTCAGGAAGTTGCCTGACACCTACCCAACCTGAGGTTCGACCAGCGTCGCTACTAACTCCCCATGTTGGAAGGTATATCCCCATGGCGAAATCTTCCGTAACAGACTTTGCCAACCTTTGGAAACGGTCCTCCCTCTGCACCAGCTTCTGGAATGTTGGGTCTGCCTTCAGATCTCCAAGCATCTGCTCTGTTTTAGTTGGTGCCTTCTTAGTTGCAGAATCTGGCATAGTACATCAAAAGTGCTCTATAACTCTTGATATTTATAGTTTTAGAAGTGCTTTTTAGTCCTGCAATGTTGAGTTGCAGCCAGCCGGCTGGCTGAGCGTTCCGCTGAGGATGAGCTTTAGGTATCCGAGCAGCGGTATCGTCCCTATCACCTTTCCTTCAACA
>Ga0335072_10008183_pt1 | contig 15178 bp, 13 predicted proteins | sample Lox_Sample_21_FD_206725 | JGI IMG/M metagenome (GOLD analysis project Ga0335072, IMG submission 206725) | Soil microbial communities from Loxahatchee National Wildlife Refuge, Florida, United States - Lox_Sample_2.1 | ecosystem: Environmental > Terrestrial > Soil > Wetlands | place: USA... | reverse complement strand
CAGGTTCTGCACTGGTACGATTGTATATAGGGCTTTCTTGTCGATCGATATCATTTTGTCCAACAATATGTATAGTTTATAATGTATGCTCCCATAGAGCCCATGCAACAGACTCGCCACTGTTTTCGCCTGGTTTTCAGCAATTTTCTTCACGTACTAGCTCAATCATCAGTTCTCTTCATTTCGCTCCGAGATGTATAGAGTAACTTAGCAATATTGCATCTAATAATAATGCAGCGAGAAGAATCATTGCCCACAGCTTTGCAGATAGGTTTGCGCATTGTGCTGCACACTGCATGTCATGATCCAATCCATTACGGAAATGCTGTAGGTAGTAGAACCCTCCATCCTTAAATGCTTTCTTGGATTCTCTGTAGGGGTACTTCATGTTGGTTTTGAGAAGATGATATTTCCAGTTACTGAGTTGTAGAATAGAATGCCCAACGGGAAGGGATCAAACTCACCTTTATATGCCCTCATCCACCCTTCAGCAAGCACCCTACGTCGTCGCAGAGGTTGCACAATGGGAAAAGAAGGAAGATGGGGCCCCCATCCTCCAATGGGGGACACGCGTCGCGCGGCGCTCAGCGACGCGCTCAGTGGGCGCTGTAGATATTTGGGAATATGGATGGCGGCAGCAGCTAGGCGAGCCGTAGATATTTGGGGGTGCGACTGGGGGGGTCGGCTGAGTCGGCCGCCAAAAAGTGGCTAAGCGCGAGCCCTCGGATACCACCGTACCTGTCAACAGTTCGAAAGAGGTTATGGTTGTGACTATCACCATACCCACTACAGCCTCGTAAGACCCTTAATGATATAGTAGTAGCACTACCATATCCGACAGTACTGAGAAGAACTGAGCACATGTATAATCCATACTAGAACATTTCAGTCACATACAAATTATCTATCCGGCTTTTCTATACCCGGGCTACAGATCAGTTGTATCAGTCTTAGTTCTTATCTTAAAAGGTTACCCTAGAAATAAGGGTAAGTCAGGATACTTTATTTGTAAGTCCTACTAATGTGAATGAAAACTAAATGTCAAGATTTATAGGCGGAGCACATGAACATGAGGATGATTGATTGCATTTATTGTATTGCTCTCATGGAAGAGGGACTAATATAAACTACAAGTGCCATACCTATTGTGAACCCTTACAATATACACCTTTTGCCACTTAGAGTGCGTGTTCCAATTCTCAGGTTTTACTTGAAGCTTGCCATGTAGTTCAAAGAAGTCTGGCCGACAGACTTTAGCCTCAATTTGAAGTGTAGAAGTTTTCTATATATTATAAGTAACTATTACTAGTAAAACAAGCAGTTTGGTACTTACATTATCTATAAAACTCTATATCAGGCCCCTGCCGGCGTTCACGTTATGCAAGCGTTCTCCACACCCTACCGCATTAGAATCGCATGTGCTTGGGAGCCCATTCCAGCCCCACTCTCACGTTCGCGTTATGCAAGCGTTCTCAACACCATACCACTATAATCGCCTGCACCAGGCGGCCCATTTCAGCTCCCACACCACCGTTCGCGTTACGCAATCGTTCTATCGCCTGGTGCTTCCAACCTAGTGCACACCAACCTAGTGCACACTAACTTGCTTCACATCAACCTGCTGCACACCAACTTTGTGCACACCAACTTGTTGCACAACAGCTTGCTTCACACCAACTTGCTGTATACTAACTTTGTGCATACCAACCTTGTGCACACTAACCTTGTACACACCAACTTGTTGTATACTAACCTACTAGAGTAGCTGGTTTGATAGGACTAAATTAAGGAATAACTGTTATAAGGAAAAATGGGTTACTATTCATATTGTGGTCCCCTACAAAATCACATGATTCTGGGTGATAGTTGTTCCCGTACCGAGCGCATTAGTGTATTTACCTAGCTCGTAGACTACCTTCAAGCATCACCTTTTAGGAAGTTACCTAGGAGGTCAGGAACTGGAGTTTACGGGTCAGATTGATTTACGGGAGGCTTACGGACGCAGATCAGTTTTACGGGAGGTTTACGGACGATTTACAGACTTTTGGACAGAGATTTCTTTACGGACACGGAATACAGTTGTTTCTTTTGTGCGTTTTGCTTCGAGCTGTACGCTGACCTATCCATTGCCTTGACGATCGTGCACTGCGACGGCACATCCATTCTATCCCTCCACAATATAAAAGGCATGAATTGGAAATTAAGTTAGGACCTTTAATTTAAGTGAACAGTTGCTGTATTTGAAAATTATTCTATAGAAAAGACAGAATATTTGTAACGAAGCCGCAGGCTTTAAGGGGGGTGACCGGGCTATTGCGTCACGAGATATCGATGCGGTGGGAAATCACTAGAGGGTGTAGTGGTTAGGGATTGATTACGAGACTGTTCTCTAAGGAGAGGAAATCTATAAGGGGAATAGTGTCAAGCGTAGTAGGGTAGATAGGGTAGCAATGAGTAGATTGATTGATGTCTACTAATCCTTAAGGATCCTCCTTAAAGGGAGACTCAAAGGTTTTATATGTCTAGCTGACTAAGCGCTCGTAAACCGCTGTGGAGGCTCCGGCTTTAGGCATACAAGGTCTACTCTTAGTCTTTGGAATCTCGCAAATTCATTTGATAGAGAGCTAGAAGATGCTGTCCAGCTGTAGTGTGAACCATGCCCAGTGATTTGCTTATTCAGAAAATCGTAAGATGCCACCTGCAATGCAAATCTTACTTTGGGGCGTAGTAAGAAGATGGTGTCACAGACCCGATTAACAATCACAAGAGGGGTGATCATTGGCACAAGGGCGCAATAGCCTGATGAGATTGGTAGTCCTTAAACGACTAGAATCTAAAGCTAAGGGAAGGAAAGAAGGAAGGAGACTCTCTACGGGTAGATATACTAGTTTGCGGGTCATGTGTGACTAGTGCCTTTCCATGATGGTCACCCGTAGTCTCCATAAGTGCCCGTAAGCAGCCGCAAGTGGTTGTACGTAGCCGTAACAGCTGGAGCTCATTCGGGTTCCTCGCTAAAAATTGACGATTCTCATGAGGTGGGTCTTGGTTGTGCGCGAGCAGGGTGAGCAGACCTGAGCCAAAGCTGAGCCGGGCCTGAGCCGCCCTGAGAAAAGGCGGCGTGGGATCACGTGCGCATCGATTTTGCAAAGCGTCGAGCTTCCGACAGTTCAAACGTGCCCCACGGGATTATGATGTGTCATTTTGTCTGATCCTTGCATTTGCATGTGATCTGCTGTCGTCTCGCTACGTCATTTGCGAAGTGTGACTGCCGCGTAAGGGAGGCACGTAGAGTTATTGACAACAGGACACTTTGCCTCACGCGCTTTCCCTGAAAATGAGACGAGGAACTAATCTTCGTTATTGTGATCCCTTCACATTCTTCACACTCATTACAACTTGCTGATCTAGTTTTGATTGCTGTCTTGCCGCTGTCTAGAGTCAATCATTTTCACGTCCTGACAATAGGCAGCACTGCTGGTTCAGGGTTGCAAAATTTATACTCCCAGCCTTCTCAGCCACTCTAGTAGGTCTTACTCCTCCAGACCAGACGGTACACAGTAAAACAGTCTGATGCAAAGTTACAGTCTGTCATGTCTCCCTCTAAGCACACCCACGGCCCAACATGTTATCTCTCCCGTGTGGTCACCTTCTCGAGTTCGAATGGTGACGACGACATACCAGCTCTGAAGGCACAGTTTTTCTATTCATCACCACTCCCTATTGATGATCCTCTCACAGCTGTCCCCACGCCCAGTGGTTCAGAGTCTCGGCCTACAAAGCACGCTCCTCGGCCCTTCTCTGCCTACGACAACAATGCTCTCGAGCAAGCCTGGCTTGGTCTTGGTTCTGAACAGGACAGGAAAAATCACCGCAAGCTCAAGAACAGTTCGCTTAGGCCGTTGATAGGACTAGAGGTTCAAACCCGAGCTTCTGTTGTGAGAGAGCTTGCTGCGAAGCACAACAAAAAACATGCAAAAGAGACTTTGGACAAAGTGCCTGTGGAGGAGGAACATGAAAAGAAAATTCCAAAGAGTGAAGGTGCAAAACAAGGAACGGCAAACTGCAATAAATGTAACAAACCTTCTGGCGATTGTGCTTGCCCTCACACGAAAGCTGGCTATGCAGCTTGCACAACCTCAGATGCGAAGCCGGGCAAGCGCTCAGGTTCTCCAGCTAAAGGCTCAAAGGTAGCCGCTAGTACTAAACATATCACTACCAGCATTAATCCAGTAACCACCACCGAAGTGAAAGAATCGAAGAAACAAGACGGAGGTCCGGCTCAAGGAGATGCCGTCGATGATACTTCACAATACTCGAAAGATGGTAGTGGTATTGCATCTGAACAGGTGCAATCGACCAATACATCGGCTAGTACCGCCTGCAATAGAAACAAGTTCGCAGTTCCAGGGATTTCTGAAACCGGAACAACTGGTTTTCCATTTCAGCGAGCACCATCACGCCGTGAGAACTTCAGCTCTATATCTCGTTCGCCATCTCCATCGATTCGCGGTGATACAGGTAAGGAGCTGGGAGCCGAGAATAATTATGACAACGATCTAGAAGGTCTGAATGTGCAGTCATCAGATGTTGCCGACATAATCCCTGTCCACCACTGCAAAGCACCCAAAACCGGACATGATTGCGCGGATGTTCCCGTTGGGATCTCAAGATTACACCTTGTCAAGCTTCCTGCTTTGCAGATGATGCCAATATACTGGTCTCCCGTCCATGACATCGCAGCCGTTACCCGCGGTACATGGTTCTACAAAGATACCATGTATCCTGTCGAACCTCCGGTTGCCAATCAGCTAGAAATTGGATACAGAGAACTCCGCCCTTGGTCTCAGACTTGGAACGATGAACTTCGCAGTGCCCTCGAAGTCGGCGCTGCTGGCGAAGAGAAGATCTCCCATAGAATCTGGCCAAAAGAGACCAATCAAGCGGAGGGAAACTCCAATATAAGTCAAACCATTACAGCGGCTGACCCGTTCTGTGCTGCAAGGTGCTTTCACGGAGAGGTTGCGGCTGTCGGAACTATTGAACCTGGTAATCCTGATGGAAAGAGCGCGGGCCCCGCACAAGTTGCGAAACGCTTTCCAAATTCTCATGTGATTTACAAGGATTCGCAGAACGCTTTTATTCTGAAGCCTAGTCTACAACCATCTGAATATTATGGCCGTAAACCCCTCGCAAAAATCAAGAAAGGTATCGCCGTTGGCATTCATGTTGTGCGCGGCTTCGACTGGAGGGCTTGGGAGAAATTGCATGAATCAAAGAAACCCTCAGTCGCAGTGAAAGCTGAGGAAGGGACTCTTGTTGTAGGAGATGCTGGTGCTGGTAAGAGAACAGTCTGTGCCGTATGCCTTGAGCAAGAGAAAAGGCCGACGGTCACCGACCTTATTCTTGTGATCCATGGTATTGGCCAGAAGCTCTCGGAGCGTGTTGAGAGCTTCCATTTTACTCATGCAATTAATTCATTCCGACGATCTGTCAACGTCGAACTCAGCACTGTTGCGGTTCAAAAGGTCCTCCGTAAAGATCTTGGTGGGGTTATGGTCTTACCCGTCAACTGGCGCTCTAATTTGAGCTTTGAAGATGGAGGACCCATGAAGAATGGCGATTCGCCAAAAGCCAATGCCATTTCCGACTTCACGCTCAAAGATATCACACCGGACACTATACCTGCCGTGCGAAGTCTTGTCTCGGACGTTATGCTTGATATCCCTTTCTATATGTCCCATCACAAGCCAAAAATGATAGAAGCTCTTATTTTTGAAGCCAACCGTGTTTATAGGTTGTGGTGTCAAAATAATCCGGAATTTCATATCACGGGCCGCGTTCACATTATCGCTCATTCCCTTGGCAGTGCCATGGCCTTGGATGTCTTAAGCAAGCAGCCGACTTCAATCGCGCATGTTGACCTGCGCAGCAAGACTTCAACGAAGCACTTTGAATTTGACACCAAGAACTTGTTCTTTGCGGGTAGCCCTGCGGGTTTCTTCCTCCTACTTGATAAAGGAAAGTTGATACCAAGAAGAGGCAGAAACAAACCCGACGCTGAACCTGGAGATGATAAAGACAAAGAGATCGCAGGCGAAGCTGGTGTTTTCGGTTGTCTCGCTGTTGACAATCTGTATAATATTATGCATTACAACGATCCTGTTGCGTACCGTATGAACGCTACAGTTGATCCGCTTTACGCTGCAACGCTCAAAAATGCACAGGTTCCGAGTGCTAGTACGGGATGGCTCGAGGCTATTGGTAACGCAATGCGAAGCATCACACCGGGTGTATCAAAAGCCTCTGAACTTGGTGTTGGCCAAATTGTAAAACCCTCAGTTGCTCGACTTCCCTCACTGCTTGAAATGGAAGTACACGATTTCAGTCGTGAAGAAATTGCAGAGAAGAAGTTTTACCTACTGAACGACAACGGCCAAATTGATTACTTTCTTAGTTCCGGTGGCGGACCGCTTGAAATACAATACCTTAACATGCTGAGTGCACACAGTAGCTACTGGAGTAGCGCAGATTTTGTTAGAATGATTGTTACGGAGGTTGGCAGGGAGCCTGGCAGATCTCATACATTGCCTAATATGAAAGTTATGAAGGCAGGTCATAAATAAGATGGTGGAATAACTCTAGAATCGGATGGCATTGCATTAGACCAGCACTTTGGAGTCAAATAGATTGAAGGTTGCATGGTGGATGGTAGACTAGCTCTCGGCGTTGCATCTTCACGGCCCATGATACCTTAAAACGATACTGCTAGATCATAAATATGACTTCTCAGTCTTTATAGGTTTTATTCGCAGCTCGTGACGCTGCTTAAGCCCAACAGAATATGTCGAAGAGCCTTGCAGATTTATCGAACTTTAGCCGGGCGGCATGAACTGCCTGCAGAAATAGCCGCAGCACTAACGTAGGCCCGCTAGGAACAGTTACAACACGGAGCGAGGCCCGAAAGGACTTTAAGCTTTGGATCCGCGCCCTCGTCTCTGGAATCGACTTAGGCAACATGATCGTATTCGTAATCCACACTACCTTCTGGACTTACTGTCTCTGCTTGACATGAGCCCAACTGTAAGGCCTAGCTGATATTGCACGCCTTCCTGCTTTAACCCTGTTACAAATGGCCAAAAAGGCGCGCCAGAGGATAAGCTATGGTCCGCCTAGCCCCACAGTTGTTAACACATGCGACATGTTAATTGTACAAGGAAATAATGACGCTGATGCTCTATAGTGTTGCCGCTTGCGAACTCGCCGGGAGGCCACAGATTAGGAGTCAATGGTCTGGCTGTTGATAGTAATCAATCGATCTTGTGCGTTAACTCTCGTTGGTCCTGAGTTGGAGGGTTTTAAGCCCATGGATTGTAATGTTAGTTGACCAATGTATAGATACACTGGAGGACGAGATGGCGCTATTTGCGCGTGGAATTTGAACCTCGACTTAAAGAACACAGTCCCTATTGAAGACCCGTTCGCCGATCCGACTGATGCAACAGAAGCTTCAACAGAATCGAGCTCGAAGACTAAAACTCCGACAACCTTTCGGTCGCAAACTCAAGCGCATACACATTGGGTGAATGACATTGTGCTTGCGCAGAGCAACACAGCTTTAGTGTCAGCATCTTCAGATCTGACTGTCCGACTATGGAGACCACTCTCGAATGATACAGAGGCCCCTCAGACAATTGGTCAACATGCAGACTACGTTAAGTGTGTAGCGACGCCAAGTCCCCAAGCTGATTGGGTGGCTTCAGGAGGATTGGACCGCAAAATATGTCTATGGGACCTCAGTGGCGCGGGCAAGAAGCTCGAAATTGAAGTAGGCGATGAGGTGAAGAGCGAGAAAGGTTCCGTCTATGCACTGAGTGTCAGTCGTTCCATTGTAGCCAGTGGAGGCCCTGAGAGCATTGTGCGCTTATGGGATCCAAAAACCGGAAAGCGCATTACGAAATTTGTGGGACACACGGATAACATAAGGGATATCCTCATCAATGAAACTGGTGATGCGATTATGACAGCAAGCTCGGATCAAACTGTCAAAGTATGGAGTGTGACGGCTGGCCGATGCATGCATACCTTGACAATGCACAATGACAGTGTCTGGTCGTTGTTCTCGGACGACCCACAGCTTGGGATATTTTATTCTAGTGATCGGTCTGGCCTGGTCGTCAAGACAGATGTCAGAGGTACATTAGGAGAGATGGATGATGGGCTTTCTCTAGCGGTAGCACAAGAAAATGAGGGTGTAAGTAAAGTCATCGCGTGTGGAGAGTACATCTGGACAGCTACATCTAGCTCTTCGATCAACCGCTGGGCGAATGTCGATACTGGGGCGGAGATTCAACTTCCGGAAGCGTACAGACATCACAGAGCGTCGAGTACTGCATCTAGGCCTCGACAAGTCTCCCCTTCTTTAGTAAATGGTCGTAGCAAGAAGGAAATCCCTGCTAAATCAATCTTAAGGATCTCAAATACTGCCAGCTTCCCGTCTCCGGCAGCTCGAGACACGGATACGACAACGACGTTCTCTGCTATTAGTACAAGGAAAGGCTCTGAACTTATAGTTGATCAGGACATTGGATTGATTGAACCGATTCATAGCCTCCCAGAAGAGACAATTGAGGGTCAGCATGGTTTAGTGAAGCACAAACTCCTTAATGATCGGCGGCGTGTCTTGACTCTAGATACTGCTGGAGACGTTCTTTTGTGGGATTTATTGCAGGTCAGTAGCAGGAGATATGTTTTAAGTGAGGGTTACTAACTTGAACGGCAGTGTGTGCCAATTCAATCTTTTGGGAAGCGTCACTTGGAGGACGTCGAACCAGAAGTGAATACTATGGAAGCCGTAGCTCCGTGGTGCTCTCTAGATACGCGGACTGGGCGATTGGCAGTTGTTTTGGAAGAATACAACTGTTTTGATGCTGAAATGTATGCTGATGAGCTTCATTTGGAAGAGCCAATTGAGTTCCGGGAGGATCAGAGAAGTAAGTTTATGCATATCAAAGCCGCTCTAAACTGACTCTTGAGTCCGCAGTCAACCTCGGAAAATGGGTTTTAAGGCACATCTTTTCAAAGCTCATTGATGAGAAAATCAAAACAGATGAAGTATACCGGAAGCTGCTCAACGAAGCGGCCAAAAAGGATACAACTGCTCAGCGAGGCAACCCCCCAACCTCAATCCAGATCCCTCCCTCTAATATAGTATCATGGGCGAACGGTGGGAATTCCGCAATTACACCTCGGGCAAACGGGAACAATTATCCCATGACACCAGGAATGGTTATTGGCGTAGCAACTCCAGCACCCGTTAACGTCCTTCCCGGAGTTCCAGAAGATAGCGCGGCACTCGACAAGAGGGCATCACGGACATCTGCGGATAAGCCCGGTGATTACTTTATGCACTCCCCAATTGCTGCCGTGCCAGAGACACCCAAAGCAGCGCCAACTGTAAGCGAGACACACGAAGAAAAGACCCCCCTATCTCCCTCCGATCCTGATAAGGAAGACAATGGCAAGGACTCGGGCACTCGCTTTGGAAAGAAATTTCGTATGGGTATGTCATTCGGAAGCAAAAAGCTTGGACGATCAGCTTCCACGGCGACAGAGAAACCTGTTGTGGTAGAGGAGAAGTCCGAGGGATCAGAGACCTCGGAGACCAATGAGAAAGAGGTCGACGACAGTTTTCACGGCGTTATCCAAAGGATTCAAATGGAATACGATAAGCAGATACTTGAGGATCCTGATCATCCAGTCGAAAGCTTAATCACCCCAAGCTTACCAAATGAGACACCCGTGTTAAAGCCACCACCAATGACGACGGTGATCATTCAAGAGGAGACATCTGGAGGAAGCGCAGACTTATATAGGGGAACGGTTGGAACAGTGGGCGAGGACGCAAGCTTGATTGAGCAAAGAGCGCCGATGTGGCTTGGTGACCTCTTGCTGAGAGTAGGTATTGTGGAAACGATTTACATGAAAATATGCTGATGAGGTTTATAGAATAGAATTCCGCTCAAAGAGCCTGTGAAGGTCTCTTTCGTCCTCCAGCCTTGGCAAGATCTGTTACCGAGTATTGCCGGCCCCGATGGGTATGTCAGGTCCTCGCTGCTATTTCACTCTTCTAACGGGTCCCAGAAATTCTCGACTGAATGCCAATCGAATGCTACGGGTCAAGAAGATATTAGCATATGTTGCTGAACGCATTGAAGCAGCTCCAGAACATCCAGATCCTAACGCCCTGAAACCGGAGGAGTATCTAGAACTTTACTGTTATGACCAGGTAAGTCTTTCGTAGTCTGTATTGAGACTCTTCACACTAATTTATGAAGAAATTGCCTAACACAATGACGCTCGCAACCTTACGTGCTCATGTTTGGAAGGGAGGGGCGGATGTCATGTTATATTACAAAAGTAATGGTCGAAAGCCAATTAAGTACGAAAAGAAGGTTGCCATAGAACCCAGTATTCTACCAACGTCGACCGCCCAAGCTTCAAAAGAGTCTGCCGCGGCGGGCACCGCCACTTGAGGACCTGTCTGCCTGTCTTTCTATTTTAGGGTATCCTGTTCTTGTTATAATACAGTCCATAGAGCCCCTTTGGATAATTAGAGACTTAATACAGTACCCCTTATACAATAATTTATGTATCCCATTATCTATCAAACGCCTAAAATGCAGATTCGTCATAAGCCAATCCATTTCTTCTGGGTTTTCTGACCCAATGCTTGCAGGCCGTTGTAGGCCCATTGATAGCTCCCTAGGAAGATGGCTCCTCCAGCACTGATCCACATGATCCTAGGCCCAATCCCGGCAAAGAATGCTCTTGGCCCACTCTCCCTCAATATCATTGTGAGCAGTGTCCACATTCCCGTTTTCTCCCTTGCGAGCATCATTCGAGTCTTTAAGACATCCAGCGGTGTCGTGATCCCCGCTGCTACCGCCCCAGCCGCACTTCCAGCAATCCCACTCTCTAGAGCTGAGACCGTATCTTTTCCCGTACTCCGCAGCCTGTACGTTTTCATAGCCTCCCAGAGCGGAAACTGTATGACCGTAAAAGGTACCTCCCGAAATATCGTAATCGACCACCCACGATACAACTCCCTCCACACCCCCGCTATACCCATCGCCTTCCGCTGCCCTAAAATCGACGACAGCGCAGCCAGCGAGCTAGGATACTGTTTCGCCTGCGCCCGCTGCTTAACCACCTCCGTGGGCACCCTAACCGCACAAGCAGCCACCTCCCCAGCGCTCGCAGCAAGCATATGCTCAATCGGCAACGCCCACTCTGCTTCCTCCTGCGTCGCACCCGAGATCGTCTGCTGCGCAGTCCGGCGCGCGGCAAGGAACGCTTTAGCGTGCTCGTAGGTGACGAAGAAGAGAGCGGCGCCGGGAGCGGAGCCCACGATGGCGGAGCCCACGCCGGCGTAGATTCCTGAGAAGCCACCTGCTGCCCGGAACGTCGTCGCGGATTGGAGGCGCGTTTTGAGCGTGTCGAGGGGGTAGAGGGACAGGTCGACTGTGGTGCCGGCGACGGCGCCGGAGAGGAGGGCGGTGGTGAATGGTGAGATTGCGGGAGAGGAGGACATTTGGGGGGAGGACATTGTCGAATTAGGATTATAATTGGGGCTATGAGTTCTTTACATAGAAGGCCGCAGCCAGCATTTGCGTTATTGTGGGAAATGCATGGTGATTGCTGTTTGATGACGACGGTGGTCGACAGCCTCGTCTAAAAATTGGCTTCTGCCCCTTGTCTTCTCCAATTCTGACCCCAAATTCTCCGAGTGTACCATCTATGGCGGACTCGAACTTTTTGGTTCAATAAACGTGGCATTGTTCACCGACAAAGTGCATGGGATGATCTTGAAATTGCCTCCTGCGGCTTTAAAGGCATTGCCAATCACATTGGAAGAATTTTGTGAATCTTTAAGCTCGATATGGCATCACAATGTACAAGGGACACGCCGTCCAACCACCCTTGGCAAGTAGAGGTCTACTCTATGTCTTTCAAACTTTTTAACTAATATATCTCTTGTAGGTCTGGCAATCAGCGGTGGTGTCGATTCCATGGCCCTGGCATCTTTATGTGCCAGGGTACAAAGCTCGGGTTCATATGACTGGAGGTTTCGAGCCTTTGTCGTTGACCATGGTGCTCGGACAGGTAGTAACGAAGAGGCTGAAGCTGTGGCAGAGCTTGTGGATAAGAAAGGTAAGTCTATTGTGGCCTTCGCAAGGATAACTTGCTGACAAAGCTAGGGATTGACACGAAAGTCCTCAAAATCGAATGGCCTAGAGATCTCGTACCTTCACAATCTCCCAAGTTTGAGTCTCTTGCTAGAAAATACCGCTTTCGAATCTTGGGGGAAGCTTGTAGGGATTCCAATGTGCGGAATCTATTGTTGGCTCACCACGAAGACGATCAATACGAGACTATTATGATGCGCTTGGCTACTGGTCATAAAGGTCGTGGACTTTTAGGCATGAAAGCCAGCGGTCAAATAGCCGAATGCTACGGGATTTATGGTGTATATGGCAGTGGCGCTATGGGCGAAGACTTTTGGAGGGTACCGCTTTCAGAGCTTGGAATATATAAAGAGCAGGGAAAGTCATCGTCATTTGGAGCCTCGACAGAAACACCACAAAAGCCCGTCCTGAGGCCTTTGATGGATGACTCCCAGATCAGAGAGCCGACAAAAGCTGAGATTAGGGCTCAAAGACGTCAAAAAAAGATCAGCCGCTTGCCAATCTTGGGACAAATGCGTTTAGAAGATGGCGGCATTAGAGTCCTGCGGCCTCTTTTGCAGTATAGCAAAGAGAGGTTGATAGCAACATGCTTGCAGGATGGTACCTCATGGTTTGAGGATCATACAAACGCGGACCCAACCTTGACACCGAGAAATGCAATACGACATATTTACAAACAGCATTCTATACCAGCGGCACTCCAGAAAGATTCAATCATCGCTTTTTCAGCTGCCTTACGGCGAAAAAAAGAGTCGCTGGATAGAGAGGCGTTCTCGCTACTGAATCACTGTTCCATTAAGGGCTTCGAACCACGTGCGGGCTCCTTTTTCGTCCGGTTTCCGAAGCTGACCTCTTCAGAGAGGAACTCTGCTGGTGTCGAAGACAAAACGATGGAAGAGCAGAATCGGCGGGAAATTGCCTGTCGGCTTCTGAAATATGCCATCGAGGCTGTAACCCCCAACGAGCGTGTACAGTACCCACACATAGAGCAGGTGTGCAGCATTGTCTTTCCTGAACTGAATACGGCGAAAGATCAAGGGAAAGTAAATCTTGTTACCTTCGCCGTAGGGGGAGTGATGTTCCAGAGGAATGAACTCCGGATTTCCCTCTCGACAGAATCTGAAGGTGCTGTTTCTAAGGTTGGATCAGACAAAGACGCCCAACAGCATACCAATACAATGCCTATGCAAGACTACGAATGGTTCCTCTCAAGACAGCCACATATATCGCTACCCGAGCATCAGCCTATACTGGAGTATCCTCCACTTACATTCTTCAAAGACGAAAATGACGGCTGGAAGTTCTACGATGGCCGTTACTGGGTCCGAGTTTTTAATCACACCCTTTCCACAATAAAAGTCCGCCCTTTCCGAAAGGAAGATCTCCCAGCCTTCAGAGAGCTAAAATTCAAGGCCTTTGAAACGTTCCAGCATCGTCTCCAAACCATTGCTCGAGGTAAAGTTAGGTTCACCCTGCCAGTGATCGTGCTCGCAGCAGCGGGGCCTGGCGAAAAGGAGAAGGTCCTAGCTCTTCCGACTTTAGACGTCACTGTCTATGATGCGAAGAAGTTTATGAATTATGAGATCAGGTATAAGAAGGTCAAGTGGCCTCGTCTCCAGGAGATGGGAGGACTACTCTCAGTGTCTGTACCACGTCCCAACCCAGCAACTTGAATTTGTGACAACCTAATGTCTGAGAATCCCTCTCAGCCTTTCGTCAAAAGATCTCCTACGATCAACGGCTAGGAGGGAGCTGTTCATGCATTTTGGCGATGGAGGAACTAACATATTTTCAATTGTTCGAAGACCGCATCCCAGAAACCGAAACACTCGAGGAACTACGATATACGACCTGCGCCAATATACGGCAATTCAGGGCTATTTATGGACAGAGTGAGATCAAGCCTGCGTCAAGGAGGCATTGTAGTGATTAACTTCATTATATTGTCCGATTCTAAATCAAGTACTATACTGGTATCATAAAATTCATGTATACCCAAAACATCAATGACAGTCTTATTCCGATACGCCCGCTCCACGCGATTAAGCATCAACCCGAAACCGCTTGCTGTACATCGCCTAAGCCATGGTCACATTCTGGTAGCGAGGATCGACAGGTACTTGGTTATAGCCAGTTGGCTGGGCGTAGTTGGTTGGCTGGGCGTAGCTGGTTGGCTGGGCGTAGCTGGTTGGCTGCTGCGGCTGGACGTAGATAGGTTGCTGCTGGGTGACTGTGCCCATCTTGTGGTCTTCGACGACCGCGTTGCCCGAGATGCCCTGCTGGTGTGACTCCCTCTCCGCGCGGCGGTAACGGTGGAGATAGATGGCGTAGGTGACCAGAGTGCCGCAAAAGAGGACCCACTCAATGGCGCCGAGCGCAGCAGCGGCTTTGTTCGCATTCGCTGGGCCATTGCTACAGACATCACCCCCGCAGTCGAACCAATCCGTTACAGCAGCGACCTCAGCGAGCCAAGCCCAGGCCCAAAGCCATAAGGGGATATGAATACACTCCAAGACGAGGTGCACATATTTGTTATAGGCGCCAGGGAGCCAGAATGTGCTAATCTCGATGTAGCAGATAAAGAGGATGGTCACGATGGAGGCTAAGACGCCGATGGCATCTCCAGCAAAGAAGCCAAACCAACTAGAACCACCGTATGCAGATAATGCCAATATGATGACGGCAAGAAACTAGTCACCAGAATCAGCGCAAAATCCAGCAATTGAATAGCTTCTCAAACTTACTATTTGAACACCGCGAATGATGAGCAGCCAGAATGGTTGATAGGGAATGTGGGCAACATCAGTACGGCCATTAAGGGTAACCATATTGTCCTTTGCGGAGACCATGACTGCTATGATGTGTTTGAGAACCTCTGAGAGTTTTCAATTATGTGTGATAGGAAATAGACTTGAGGAAATGGAAATATATCT
>Ga0335072_10008181_pt1 | contig 15180 bp, 15 predicted proteins | sample Lox_Sample_21_FD_206725 | JGI IMG/M metagenome (GOLD analysis project Ga0335072, IMG submission 206725) | Soil microbial communities from Loxahatchee National Wildlife Refuge, Florida, United States - Lox_Sample_2.1 | ecosystem: Environmental > Terrestrial > Soil > Wetlands | place: USA... | reverse complement strand
GCTCCCGCCGGGTTCGCTGCCTATGTTCAAGCCCACCGCAAAGCCACTCTCGGCCGAAGGCGTTGGCAAGTACGCGATTAAGTTCTCCTGGAACGATAACCACGATCTCGGGATTTATTCCTGGCGCTACCTGCGCGAGATTTGCCCCTGCGCAGAGTGCGCTGCCGCTGAACGTTGAAACCTGGCCTGATTTCGAATTGAGGTTTTTATGCGGGAAGGCGAATTCAGCAGAACTGCACACAGCGCAGCGATTCGGCGGGCAGCGCATCAACTTCTCGATCAGCCCCCAGTCCACGATGACCCTCTTGCGCTGGCCGTGATTGGCAGCGAGGCTGCGCAATCCCTCCGCTCCGATTTGCAAACGCAGCAGACCCCGCCCGCCCGCGCTCTGCGCGCGTTTCTGGCGGCGCGAGGCAGATACGCCGAGGACCAGCTCAAGCTGGCGCTCGCCGGTGGTGTAAAGCAATATGTCGTTCTTGGCGCAGGTCTCGATACCTTCGCCTTTCGCAACCCCCACCAGGACTTGCGCGTTTTCGAGGTCGATCATCCGGCCACACAGCGATGGAAACAGGATCGGTTGAAGGAGGCCGGAATCGATATTCCGCCGACCGCAAGTTTCGTGCACATCGATTTCGAAGAACAATCTCTCAGCGCTGGGCTGATGTTTGCGGGTTTCGTTCCGGAAGAGCCGGCGTTTTTCTCCTGGCTGGGAGTCACGCCCTACATCCGGCGCGAAACCTGCATGTCGACGCTGGCTTTCATCGCGAAGCTGCCGCATGGGAGTGGCATAGCGTTCGATTTCGTCGTCGATCCTTCTCTGCTGGATGGCAAGCATCTCGCGACTCTCAATACGCTGTCTCCCCGCGTAGCCTCGGTTGGCGAGCCGTTTCAACTCTTTTTTCAACCTGCGCAACTCCACTCCGAGCTGAATTTCCTGGGCTTTCGGGAAGTCGAAATGTTATCCGCGGAGCAGATCAATGAGCGCTATTTTCGCGGCCGCACAGACGCCCTTAAGGTCAGCGGAAGTCTCGGCCGGCTGATGTGTGCCTGGGTGTGAAATCAGAAGATGTGAGATCAGAAGGACTATTTAGGAACCTGCTTCCGGGGCGAATCCGCGATTCACAAATCTTCCAGTCAGCGATCCCTGTAAAATCGAAACAGACCCGGAGCCACTTTCGCATTGTCTTTTCTCGATCAACTCAATCCGCAACAGCGTGAGGCTGTTGAAACCACCGAAGGGCCGGTACTGATCCTCGCTGGCGCCGGCAGCGGCAAGACGCGCGTTATCACCTACCGCATCGCCTATCTCATCGAGCACAAGGGCGTGATGCCGGAATCCATTCTGGCCATGACCTTCACCAACAAAGCTGCCGCCGAGATGGGCGAGCGTGTCGAAAAGCTGGTGGGCGGACTGAGCATCGCCAAGCCGGTGATTTCTACTTTCCATTCTTTTTGCGTGCGGATGCTGCGCCGCGATATCGAGGCGCTGCGGATTCCGTCGACCGTGCCCGGCCAGCCGTCCATCGGCCACACGAAAAATTTCGTCATCTATGACGAAGCCGATATGCAGTCGGTCGTGAAATCGATCATGAAGCGCCTGGGGCTCGACGACAAGCAACTTACGCCGCGCATCGTCCTTGGCCGGATTTCCTGGGCGAAGAATCACATGCTGGATCCGCAGGAGCTTTACCTGCAATCGGCCGACCCCAAGACCGAAAGAGTCGCGCATCTTTACGAGGAGTACCGGAAAGAGCTGCGCAAAGCGAACGCGCTCGATTTCGATGATCTTCTCCTCGAAGCGGTGCGGCTGCTGAAGTCAGCCCCGCAGGTTCGCGAATACTACAATCGCCGTTTTCAATATTTGCTCATCGATGAATACCAGGATACAAATCGTCCGCAGTACGAACTCATGCGCATGCTGGCCGGCGATCGACACAATGTTTGCGCCGTTGGCGATGAAGATCAGTCCATTTATTCCTGGCGCGGGGCCGATATCCGCAACATTCTCGAATTTGAGCAGGATTTCCCCGAAGCGAAGATCATCCGTCTGGAACAGAACTACCGCTCGACCCAGAACATTCTGCAAGCCGCGTCGGCCGTGGTCGCAAACAATGTTCGGCGCAAAGGAAAAAATCTTTGGACCTCGCGCCAGGGCGGAACGAAAGTCGGCTATTACGAAGCGCCTGATGGAGAGAACGAGGCGCTGTTTGCGGCCGACTGGGTCGCGCGCTATGTGCGAGAGGCGACTGAGCGCGGCGAAGATCCGCGCGCCGCGGTTCTTTATCGCACCAACTCGCAGTCGCGATTGTTTGAAGAGGCCATGCGGCGCTACGGGTTGAAATATCACGTGGTCGGCGGATTCTCTTTCTACGAGCGCGCCGAGATCAAGGACATGATCTCGTATCTGAAAGTCATTCAGAATCCTGACGACTCCATTTCTCTTCTGCGGGTGATCAATACGCCGGCTCGCGGCATCGGCAAGGGCACGCTAGATACTCTGGAAAACTTGGCGTTGCAGACTGGACTGTCCCTATGGGGTGCGACTAGCGAGGCCATCCGTCAGCAGTTGCTGCCTCCACGTGCGTTAGCCGCGCTCAAGAATTTCCAGCAGCTGATCGAAGACGCTCGAGCCATGGCGGCGGGAACATTCGTGGAGCGGTTAGCCGGAGGTGTGGCGGGGGCGCCCTCGCCCGCGAATGCAGAGAGCGTGGAAGAGGCTGTGCAGTTAGAGGCACCGGAGAACGCCGCGCCCGACGACGCCACTGCCTTCGATCCTGCGGAATTCGGCAATTTTTCGTTCGATTTCGATGCGGCCGCGCCTGAAGATCCCTCAAAAAACATAGGGTCCCTCGACTCCGACGAAACGCTCACGAGCGAGCCGTCCGTCCCCGCCCGGGATGACAATGGAGCAAACGCGTTTCCTGCTCCCACCGTCTCCACCGCCGACATCCTCAAGTTTCTAATCGACCGCACCGGCTACATCAAGCTGCTTGAGGCAGAAGACACGCCCGAAGCATACTCTCGCATCGAGAACCTGCGCGAACTGGTGAATGCCGCCATGGATTCCCGCGATCGCGGCGAAACGCTCGACCAATTTCTTGATCACGCTGCCTTGATTGCCGATGCCGACGACTACGACGAGCGCGCGCAGATCACACTGATGAGCCTGCACGCCGCCAAGGGTCTCGAGTTCCCACTTGTATTTCTCAGCGGCTTGGAGGAAGGACTCTTTCCTCATTCGCGTACCATGCTCGTGCCGGAAGACATCGAAGAAGAACGCCGTCTTTGCTATGTGGGCATGACGCGCGCCATGGATCAACTCATCCTCACGCGCGCCGTATATCGCCGCCGCTATGGTACAGACCTGCCGGAAGCCAGCGTCCCATCGCGCTTCCTGGAAGAGGTTCCCGGTTCACTGATCGAAGAACTCGGCACTACTCGTGCCCGAGTGGGACGGACACCCGTGTCCGCCCCGTCGCGAAGCAACGACTCCGTTTCGACTCATTACTCTTACGAAGACGAAGACCAAAGTGCTTCGTGGCACGGCGACTACGGCTCCCACGTCTCGCAAAATCGGCGAGACATAGGTCATCCAACTAAGACCGCATCACCCATGGCGCGGGCCTATAACTCGATTGAAAATATTGCCGAGTTCTTCGCCAGCCGCGGCAGAAAGTTCAGCGTTCCGAAAATGCCGGTGGAAGAACCGACAGGCAAGCGCGGTTTCCGTCCCGGTCAGCGAGTTCGCCACCCAAAATATGGCGAGGGCACGGTCTATCAGCGCGAAGGGGAAGGCGAAGAAGCCAAGATTACGGTACAATTTCCACGCTTCGGCTTGAAGAAGCTGGTCGAGAAGTATGCTCAGCTAGAAAAAGCCTGAAGGCGATTTGGTAATTTTGTAATCGGATAATTTGGCAATTCCTGCCGAAGGTTGAGGCCCAATACAAATTACACAATTACCCGATTTCCAAATTACAAAATCAAGAAAAGGAATCATGGCCAATACATCAAAGTTGTCCCGGGAAGACCGCAAGAAATCCAAACGCACCTCGCGCAAGAAGCGCAAGGCCGAAAAACCACTCAAGGCCCGCGATTATCCTCGCGGATCGAAGAAGCCGAAGGTGAAGAAGATGGCCCGCGGCCAGGCCAAGCGTTAAGAAAACAAGCACCCGGCACTCAACACTCGGCAGTGCGTCGAATTGAGATCACAGAAACTCTCGACTCTTGCCAGGCTGAATGCCGAGTGCCGATTGCTGAAAGCTGGATTTAGGAGAACCCCAAACCTTGTCGCAACCCACGACCGAACCTCCACCTGAGCCAGTCACTCGCACTTCAAACAACCAGCTGTTCTGTTGTAAATCGATTGACAAGCTCATTTCTGAAGCCGAAACTCCCGGGCATCAGCTGCAAAAAACTCTGGGACCGTGGTCGCTAACCGCGCTTGGCATCGGCGCGGTGATCGGTTCTGGCATCTTCATCCTGACGGGCACGGCTGCTGCGGGAGAGAATTTCCAGGCTCCCTCGATTCTGCACGCACAAGTCCTCGACATTGTGGTCAATTTCCTGCGCGGCGGAAACATGGCCCAGATCCTCATGCACGGGCGTCCGCCCGCCGGGCCGTCGATTGCCATCTCATTTTTCCTGGTCGCGATCGCCTGCAGCTTCGCGGGTCTCTGCTATGCCGAGCTCGCTTCGATGATTCCCATCGCCGGCAGCGCCTACACGTACTCCTACGCGACGCTCGGCGAGATCTTCGCGTGGATCATCGGATGGGACCTCATCCTCGAATACGTTGTCAGTAATGTCGTGGTGGCGATCGGATTCAGCGCCTACACCAAGGCGCAACTGGCATCCTTCGGCCTGAATTTGCCGGATAGATGGTCAACCCCTGTCTGGGAATCCGGACACTGGACCGGATCGTATTTCAACATTCCCGCCTTTTTGATCATTTTCATTCTCACTGTCCTGTTGGTGCGCGGTGTGCGTGAATCTGCCGAAGCGAACAACGTGATGGTCGCCATCAAGATAGGCGCCATTCTCGTGTTTCTGATGGTCGGCGGCGCCCTGATCAATCCCACCAACTGGAAACCCTTCGCACCTTCCGGGTTCAGCGGCATCGTTACCGGCGGCGCGATTGTTTTCTTCACCTACATCGGCTTCGATTCCGTTTCTACTGCGGCTGAGGAGACTCGCAATCCGCAGCGCGACTTGCCGTTTGGCATCATCGCCTCGCTGATTGTCTGCACTATCCTCTACGTAGGCGTGTCGGTCGTCCTGCTGGGGATGATGAAGTACACGACCTTCGTTTCCGGTGAAGCGGCTGAAGCGCCGGTTGCCTACGCGCTGAAAATGCTGGGCGCCAGCCGTTGGTCACGATCGGTCATCGTCATTGGCGCACTCATGGGGATGATTTCCTCTCTGCTGGTCTTTCAATACGGCCAAGCCCGCATCTGGTACGCGATGTCACGGGACCGATTGTTTCCCAAGCTTTTTTCCGCGGTGCATCCGAAATTCAAGACTCCACACTACTCGACGTGGATTGCCGGACTTGCGGTCGGACTTCCCTCTGGCATCTTCGCCATTAGTGACGCCGCCGACCTCTCAAACATCGGCACTCTCTTTGCCTTTGTGCTGGTGTCGTTCGGTGTGATCGTCTTGCGCCGGACGCAACCCGATCGCCCACGCGCCTTCCGCGTTCCGCTCGTGCCCTGGTTCCCGCTCATCTCGATCATTCTTTGCGGTGGACTCATGACGGGCCTCACGGTCATCACCTGGGTGCGATTCGTCGTGTGGCTCGGTATCGGTCTGCTGATCTACATCTTCTACAGCCGCCATCGCAGCGAGTTTGCGAAGAACTAGCTCGAGTGTTCTGCAAGAATCAGGCTATCGCACGGCATCATTGACGTTCTCACGAAAATACGTCAATATGTCGCGCCATTATGAGTTTTCGTCGCGCGCTCGTCTCAATTTTCCTGTTCTCCTTTACGGTTCCCTCCCTTGCGCGTGATAGGCCCTGGATTGAGATCCGCAGTCCACACTTCCGAGTTCTCAGCGACGGCAGCGAGGCCGACGCCCGTCAGATCACACATGAATTCGAACAAATGCGAGCTGTTTTCGCTGATCGCTATCCACAATTTCGTCTGGAAGGAGGCGCGCCCCTGCTCATTTTTGCTGCACGCGACGAAATCACCGCCAAGTCCCTCGACCCTGCCATGTGGAGAGCGAAGGGCGTTAAGCCCAATGGTTTCTTCCACCACGCATGGGACAAAGAGTACGCGATGGTGCGCATGGATGGATGGAATGAGCGTGGCAACGAGGAGATGGGTCGGGTCATCGTCTATCACGAGTACACCCACTCCATCTTGCACCTGAATCTGCACTGGATTCCTACGTGGCTCGATGAAGGTCTCGCTAACTATTACGGATATACGCGTTTTCAGAAAGATAAAATCTTTATCGGCGCCCCTCCTACCCGAAGTATCGATATGCCAACGCAGTTCCTCATCCCAATTGAAAGTCTCATCAGCCAACCTCCTAATTTCCGGGACGAAATGAAGGTCCACCAGTTTTATGCCGAGTCTTGGGCGCTGGTGCATTTCATGATGTGGGGACCTGGAATGGATCGGGGCGAACGCCTCAATCAGTTCTCCGCTCTGTTGCAGAAAGGAAATGAGCAGAAGAAGGCCTTCCAGCAGGCTTTTGGATCATTTTCCGACATGGATAATGCCCTAGCCGTATACGTTAGGAAACTGGCCTTTCCTACGGGGGTTCTCACCAGCCCTCAGCAAATTGACGATAAGAGCTTCAGTACCCGCCAGCTGAGCATGGCAGAAACAGAAGCCGAAATGAGCGGCTTTCATTTTTGGACGCATGACTTGGCGGGCGCGAGGACCCTGGCTGAACAGGCAATCAAGGGCGATTCCAGGCTTGGCCTTGCTCATGAAATGATGGGCTTCGTGGATTTTGCTGACGGGAAAGATGCCGAAGCCCGAAACGAATTCTCCGAAGCTTCCAGCCTCGACCCAAATCTCTATCTGTCGATCTTCGCTAAGACCATGATGTCGCCAATTGCGACCTCTACTCAGCCTGCTGACGAAGATGCCTACAAGTTTGATCTTCTCAAAGTGGTTGAGCTCAATCGTCAGTTCGCCCCTGCATACGTGCAACTTGCCAAACTCGCCGTACGTCGCGGCGAATTACAGAATGCGTTATTTCTTTCCCGTAAAGCCGAAGAGCTCGAACCCACTCGCGCCGGCTATCACACCTTCAGTGGCGAGATTCTTTTACGCATGGGCAAGGGATCGGACGCGGCGGCTTTCGCCAAGTACGTCGCAGACCGCTGGGGAGGCTCCGATCATAACGAGGCCGTCGAACTCTGGAACGCAATTCCGCCCGAAATGCGCCCGGAGGGGACTATCTCATTTGAAGGTCCCATCAAAGACACGGAAGGCGCCGAGGGTCGCATCGTTTCGGTCAACTGTTCACAAAAAGATCAGGATTGGACTCTCACTCTCGCCCACGACGATAAAAGTCTCACTTTCCATCGCAAGGGGCCATCGTTCGTCGGCTTCACCGATACCATCTGGTACGGTGCCGATCACTTCAATCCCTGTCATCATATCGAAGGCATGATCGCCGTCGTACGTTACCGCCCAGCCGCTGATTCCACTTATACGGGCGATCTCGCTGATCTCGAAATCCGCGACGACTTCCCCGAACCTCCGCAGAAGGATCGAGCAAAAGAAACAGCAACTGCGCCAAAGCCGTAAACGTCCGCCCGTTGGCCCGCAATGCTGCTAGAGATTCACAAAGCGGCAGTGCTAACCTCTGCGGGCCTCCGTCGTCTCACAACCTGGCCCAACGTGTTTTTTTTGTCTTGTCCAAGGACATCCAATGCGACCTTCTCTTGTGAATCGATCTCTCCTTGCCTTGTTGGTATGCATCTTGACTGCGGTCATCGCACCAGCGTCATCTGCAGCAGCGCCTGCGAAAGGCGCGTTGCCGCCCGACATGGTCGCGTACTTCGCCGGAACCTGGACCGGTAGCGGAGCCTTCGCTAGGTCCGGCAAGCCGCTCGCTTCCGACTACAGATTCACTCCGGATATCGAGAATCAATGCCTCGTTGTCCATCAAAAAGAAAAGCCGCCGAATGATTTCGAATTCGTGGCGCTCTGGAGCGTGAATTCAGACACAGGACAACTCATCATGCTGCTGGTCGCCAACCACGAAGCCGGTGCTAGCGTCCTTCGTGGCAGTGGATGGCAGGATGGCAAGCTTACATTTGAGACCGCGCCTCCGGACGATCCGAAAGATCTCGGGCGCGAACGATTCACTTTCTATCGCGAATCGGCGACCGCCTTCCACACTATGTACGAATGGAGCCGCGACGGTGGTAAAACCTGGGCGGTGGGCGATCGGCAATCTTTCACGAAGACTTCTTGATTTCGCGAAGCCATCTCTTCCGCTTTTCGCAAAACTCGCGTTATCCGTCTACAATCTGATTCATGAATGATGCGGCCGACGCAAAGCCGCCCTCAAGTTTCATCCGCCATCTTCCCAAGGCCGAACTCCACCTGCATCTGGAAGGCGCCGTCGAACCGGCCACTCTTCTCGAATTGCGCCGGCGTCACGGGGACACTTGCGCTCTGGCTGATTGCGAGGCCCTTTATCACTACAACGACTTCCAGAGCTTCCTGATAGCCTTTAAGGAAGTCAGCGCGCACCTGCGCGGTCCGGAAGATTACGAATTCGCGACCTACCGCCTGATGCAACAGTTGAAAGCGCAGAACGTGCTCCATGCGGAGGTGTATGTCTGCGTCGGCGTCTGCCTCTATCGCAAGCAGGATTTTAACGCCATCTTCGAGGGTCTCGAGCGCGGACGCGCCCGCGGAGCACGCGATTTTGGAGTCTCGCTGTTGTGGATCTTCGATGCCACTCGCCACTTCGGAGTGGAAGAGGCGCAGAAGGTTTTTGAACTGGCCGTCCGCTATCAAGACCGGAACGTGATTGGCATCGGTATCGGCGGAGATGAAATCAAAGCTCCACCTGAGCTTTTCCGCGGCGTTTATGAATACGCGGAAGTAAACGGTTTGCGCCTTACAGCGCATGCCGGTGAGACAGGACCGGCTGAGTCTATCTGGGGCGCGCTGAACTTGCATGCCGAGCGCATCGGCCACGGGCTCGCGGCCGAAAAAGATCCTGATCTGGTCGAGGAACTTGCCTACCGGCAGATTCCCGTCGAGATTTGCTTAACCAGCAACCTGCGCACGGGTGTTTGCAAGTCGATTGCCGAGCATCCGGCCAAGAGCTATTTCGACCAGGGCGTAATGATTTTGCTCAACACCGATGATCCCGCGCTTTTCGGCACTTCGCTCAACCGCGAGTATCAGCTGGCGCAAGACACCTTCGGATTCACCGACGAGCACCTGCGTGAGTTGGCCCGCAATTCCTTCGAGGCCTCGTTCCTGTCGGCGGAAAAGAAGCTGGAACTTCTTAGCCTCTTCGATGCTGCGGCTGCGCGCTAACGCACATCCTCAATCATCACGAATGCGGTAAAATCACGTCGCTCGCGAGTTTCGTAGGAATCTGAGATGAAGACTCTTCAGATCAGCTTGATTGCTACAGCGGCAGCAATCATCGCCTGGCGAATGCGCCTTCCGCACAAGATTTGGCCTGCTCATCCGCAGATGGCAGACTTTTTGCTGACGTTAGTTTTGTGTATCGTTCTGCAGTTGGTCTGGTCGGATCCCAAAGAGCAGACCAAGAAAATAGAAACGCAGACGAAGAAATAGAAATTAAGAGTTTTGGTTGCCAGAAGTCATGCCCATCCGTCCCATTCTTCAACTCGGCGATCCCTTATTGCGGGAGAGATCCCTGCTAGTGGAAAATCCAACGTCCCGCCAGGTTCAAGATCTGGTGCGCGATCTCGCGGACACGCTCGCTCACTGGCGTTCGACAACCGGCTATGGGAGAGGCATCGCGGCGCCGCAGATCGGCGTCCTTCAGCGCGTGATTTTCCTGAAGCTGCCGGGAGTCGAGCCTTGGCCGCTTATCAATCCAGAGATTATTCAGCGCAGCCAGGAAAAATCTGTGGTCTGGGACGCTTGCCTCAGCTTTCTTTCCATCTTTATGCAAGTGGAACGCCACCGTCGCATCGTGGTTCGCTACCATAATCTTTATGGCGAGACGCTGGAGTTCGAGGCGAGTGAGGACCGCGATCTTTCGGAATTATTGCAGCATGAGATCGATCATCTCGATGGCATTCTCGCGATCGACCGCGTCACTGATATTAAAACGATCATCACCCGCGAGGAATTCGAAAAGCGTTACCGCCAGCTGAGCCCGTACGCGACAGCAACTTCGCCAAACCATCCAGATTCCGAGCCTCGCGACCCAACTAACAAGTGGCCGTTGATGCCTAACGCCAAAGCCTGATGCTACACATTGGAATTGTCGCCTGCAGCACCGAAGGCGCTGCGCTCTGCTATCGAACCATCTCGCTCGAAGGCGCGCAGCAACTGGGACGCCACGACCATCCCCAGGTCTCGCTGCACTCGTTCTCGCTGGCAGAGTACATGAAGTCGATCGATGCGGGAGACTGGGCTGGCGTCGCGCAATTGATGCTTGCTTCGGCCGAGAAACTGGCACGCGCGGGAGCCGACTTCCTGATTTGTCCGGATAACACCATTCATCAGGCGTTCGATCTGGTGGAGCACCGTTCGCCCCGGCCATGGCTTCACATCGCCCGCGAGGTCGCGGCTGAGGCTCAGCGGCGACAGTACAAACGAGTTGCCGTTCTCGGCACGCGTTATCTGATGGAGGGCCCGGTCTACCCTGTGGCTTTGCGCGCCCTCGGAATTGAGCACAGAATTCCTTCGAGCGAGCAGCGCAACCGGATCAACCAGATTATTTTCGATGAACTCGTCAACGGAGAATTTCTGCCGCGCTCGCTTGCCTACTACATCGAAGTCATCCGCGGCCTGCAGGAAGGAGGGTGCGACGCTGTGGCTCTGGCCTGCACGGAAATCCCGCTGCTAATCAAGCCTGAATCCTCGCCGTTGCCCACTCTCGACTCGACGCGACTGCTTGCCAAAGCAGCCGTGCACAAGGCCATCGCAGGGTAGCTATGAACCAAGGACTGCGCTTTCGCGCGCTCGACGGAAGGTTCGCGGTGGTGCGCCTCAATGCTGATTCCCCCGTTCCGGCCTGGGCGCAAGAAGGCCAATTCATCTCCGTCAGCCGGTCGGCAGATGAACTCTCGATCATCTGTCCGCTCGAGAACCTACCGCATGAAACGCATTCTCCTCGCCGCTGGATTTGCCTCAAACTGTGCGGGCCGTTTCCGTTCACCCAGACGGGAGTCCTGCTGTCGTTTATTCAGCCCCTCTCGGGCAACGATGTCCCCATCTTCGCCGTCTCAACCTTCGACACGGATTACGTGCTGATTCCCGAAGATTTCTCAGACAAAGCTCTATCGATCTTGAAGAAATCAGGCCACATCAAGGAAGATTGATTCTCTAATGGTTCGCGTCGCGCTGCCCTATCATCTTCGGAACCTCGCGCAGGTTGGCGACGAGGTCGTACTGGAAATTGCTGGACCGATCACCCAACGCTCCGTGCTGGACGCTTTAGAAGCGCGTTATCCCATGTTGGAAGGCACGATCCGCGATCACGTCACCAAGCAACGGCGCCCTTTTCTGCGATTCTTTGCCTGCGAGGAGGATCTTTCCCATGAAGCTCCGGATGCACTCCTACCTGAAGCTGTCGCTGCGGGCAAAGAGCCATTTATCGTGATTGGAGCGATAGCGGGAGGATGAGAATCTCTACCCCCGCAGTATCGGTCGCGTAAGACAGGTGGGGCCACCGCCGCCATTAATGCAAAGCTCATTGCCGGCGAAGCTTCGCACGTCAAATCCAGCTTCGCGCAGGCGGGCGTTGGTTTTCGTGTTTTCCTCAATCGCCAGCAGGCGGTTGTTTCCCAAAGAAAGCACGTTGCAGGCGAGCGTGTCGCGTTCGGAATAATCAATCTCGATCAAGTTGAAGCCTCTGGATCGCAGTAACTCGACCGTTTCCACCGCAAGCCATGGCAGATCCACTAGAATCGTGCGCTCGTTGAGCAGGCTCATCAGCGACATCAGATGCAGACACGTTGCCGGCCCCGATCCATGCGGCAGGGGCGCCGAAAGCACTTCGATTCCCTTCGCCCCGAGCAGTTCCCGCATCTGCTGAATGCCCACAGTATTGGTCCGGTATCCGCGGCCGATGAGAAGGGTCTTAGCGTCCAGCCAGACGATGTCTCCTGCTTCGCTTGTTCCCGGCTCCACGATTTTCGCCAGATTCGCAATCACCAGCTTCGTGCAGAAGGAGCCATGATTTTTCCCTTCCGCTAATCGGCTGACTTTCCCCGGACGCATCACGATCAACCCGAAATCAGTGGGAAAAGAGGCATCATGGGCGTAGACGGCATCCAGCGTGACGTCGGCCGCAGGTGGCAGTTCGATCACCTCGGCTCCGGAAGCTTCCAGTTGCTGGCAGAAATAGTCGTGTTGCGCCTGCGCCGTATCAAAATCGGGGGCATGCAGAAAGCCCAGGTCGCGCCACCGGGCAGTGCGCTCGCGCTGGTTCCATCCAGCCGTTCGCGGGGAGCACACCAGCACCCGTTGCAGTGCCCCAACCATGGAATGTCCATTGAAGCCTTTCTGCGGTTGTTCGATGGATAAGCCCGAAGGTTGAGCAGCCATAAGTGTCCTCACTAACGACCAGGAATCATTATGACAAAAGCCGCATAAAAAGTGTCGTGCTCGGAATTGCTAGTCCTTTTGATCTGAAAATGTTGTGGATCGTGGATCCATGAGGCCGCAGCGAGAAATCAAATGAAGGTACTTCCTTGTCAGAATTCTACGTGAACGCGGAACGTAGGCACCAGCACCGGACCGCGATCGCGGTTGTAGCCGGGATTATTGATGTGCTGCAAGCCGGGCGCAATATAGATGCCCCGCCAGACGTGAGCCGTATAGTAGCTCTCGATGATGTTCTCCCGGCCATAATCGAGGCCGCCATCCCCAAGAAGGAATCCCAAGCCTCCATCCGCGAGGTAGGTCTGGTGGTCCTTCTTGATCGCATTCGTGACAAAAGCGATGCCTGCCCGGTCCTGCCTGCGGTGCCACCACGCGCCGCTCGCGCCGACCCCTTGCGCGAACGTTTGGTCCACCTCGGTGTAGGCAAACGATTCTGTCTTGCCGTTGTCCCAGCCAAATCGTCCGAACGCCGTGAGATATTTCGTCAGCGTCTGCTCCACATTCACCTCGAAGCCATACTTGCGCGTCACATGCCAGGGATGATCGGTGATGTCGGGCGTCATTCCAGTTTCTTCCGCGAGTGCCACCTGATTGCGATAAATGCCCATGTTGGCGTAATTCGTATAAGCCAGCAGCCGCACGACGCCTTCTTTCCTGGGCAGCACGCCATGACGCAACTCGTATTCCCAATTTTCCGCGTGCACCTGCCACGGCTTCCACACCAGATCGATGCCATTGGCAACTTTGGGCATCAGCACTTCGGCAAAGCGAAATCCCCAGCTTCGATCCTCGAAATCCGCCGTGAGCCCGACCGTGTAACCGCGCGTGTCGGCCGCGTAGTCCCATGCGCCGTTATTGTCCACCGTCCAGTTAATGAACTGAAAATGCGTGTCTGAGCCCACGGAGTTGATGTCAAAAAAGTCGGGCATGCTGAATTTGCCGAAGCGAAGTTCGAGCCGCCGCCGCGGCAGCTCATCGAAGAGAGACAAAAAGTTGCGCTGGCTCTCGATCTTGTCTTTGCTCAGCGCGATCACGGTATGGATCATCCCCCGCCCAAGATACGGAGCTTTGCTCAGCAAGGGGTTGCGCACGATGTCAAGATCGGTATTCCCGGCCAACCCAAAGCCCTGGCTGAGGGCGGAGCCGCCGGCCTCTTCAACATCCACCAGAAATTCCGTGGAGTTGTTCAGGCGAAATCCCGTATACAGCGTCAGCACGCGCGAAAGTGCCTTTTCATAATGCGGATTCAGACTGTGCGGGCCGCTATAAAGAGCGGGAAATTCAGGATGTGTCTGATAGATAAAATTGGCCTGCCCGGACAGCCAGAATTGCGAGTTTCGGAAATGCGGTAGGATCGCCTCCGTGTTGTCGTCTGGCGGAGGGGTCGATACGGGCGAAGGGGCAGCCGCGGCCTCTGGCGTGCTCGATTGCACGGGGACGGATGCCGAAACGAGGCTTTGGCCGAAGCCGGGGCGGGCGAATAGCAGGATAGCGGCGAGAAGTGCCATCGCCGCGTAGCGCGGCAGCACGGTAGCCCAGAGCACTCGGGGAGTTGGGGAGTTGGCGCTCATCATATTGAAAATGAATTTCAATTTCAATTTCATGAAGCTACCCTATAGGACCCGCCTCGCTCCCTCCTGTATCACGCGTCACGGTCGCGCGTGATTGTCATCACGCTCCCTTGTTATCGGGCTGTTGCCCTTGCCCCACTTGATATTAATTACAATATATCGATAAGGTTAACCGAAGTTAATATGGGAGAGCGGCTCGCTCAGGCCCAAGGACCTAAGCGAAAGAGCCTACGCACTCTCGGTTACAGGAGTGTTACAGGACCACGAAGGCAGTGACTGGAATTTCAAAAATCCAGCCACCACCTCACGAAAGACCATCCTTCATGAGTCGCGGGACCACTTCATGCGTAGCTGTGCCTTGCCATCGCCGTCGGTGACCACGACCCAGTTCATGCTGAGCGGCAGGCGTTCCACGGCGGATTCTATGTGTACCGTGGGCACAAATTCCTGCCGCACAACGCGCGTGAACTCGTTCGTCGCCATCGTCATTGCGGGTGCGAAAATTGTCATGCAGGCCATTGTCGTTTTCCTCCTTTCCCTCGATGTCCGGGGCTTTCCCCATCGCAATATGATACCCCCCTATGGTATAAGTCAAGGGTAAAAATCAATCGAAAGCGAGAAAGGTTCATGAATCGGAAGGTGCCGGAAATTTCCAAGGAGAAGCAGAAACTTTATTCCCGCATCCGCCGCCTGGGCGGACAAATCTCAGCGGTCGAGCGCGCCGTCGCGGAAGGCGATGAATGCGCTGACATCCTCATGCTGCTGGCCGCCATTCGCGGGGGCGTCAACAGTCTGATGGCAGAAATTCTCGA
>Ga0335072_10008177_pt1 | contig 15183 bp, 13 predicted proteins | sample Lox_Sample_21_FD_206725 | JGI IMG/M metagenome (GOLD analysis project Ga0335072, IMG submission 206725) | Soil microbial communities from Loxahatchee National Wildlife Refuge, Florida, United States - Lox_Sample_2.1 | ecosystem: Environmental > Terrestrial > Soil > Wetlands | place: USA... | reverse complement strand
ACGAGGAAAAGGGGCTGGCAATTCGCGGCACCTTCATCATCGATAAGCAGGGCATCGTGCGCTGGAAGGTGGTCAACCCCATCCCGCAGGCGCGCGACATTTCCGACTACAGCAAGGCCCTCGCCGAGCTGGCCTAGTCCAGCCGGCGGGGCGGGTGGCCCGCGCGGTGGTCGCGGGACGAGGGGGTGGCGGGCGATGCCGTGCTACCGGTGCGGAGCCAGGCAGACCGACCCCGAGCGGGGTCCGAGCCCATGGAAGCGGGCGGTGGCCAGGCTCGGCGTGGCCGATGAGCGCCAGGTGCTCATCTGCCCGTCCTGCCAGCGGCTCGGCGGCTGGTCCGCCGAGCTGCAGGCCTGTGCGGGCTGCGGGAGCATGCACCTGATCAGGCGGCTGGACCAGGTCGAGTGCCTGGACTGCCGCCTGGTCAGGGAGGCCCTATCGGACGAGGAAAGGGCTCCGCCCGCACCCGACCGGGTTCTGGCCGCCGAGGTCGCTAAGGCGCTCGGCCGGCTCCTGGGCAAATCGGTGCCCGACTAGGGAGCCAGAGAACCATTCTGTGCAATCGCATGACTAGCAACTGCGTGTAGTGAAAGTGTGCTTTCCCCCGAAGGTTCCGCTCGGCACCTTTCCGCATATCCGTCACCGTTAGCCGACCAATTTCGCGGCAAGATGGTAGCGTTTCTCGCATCACGACGTCGTGTCTGCCGGGGGGAGGCGGGATCGTGACGGATGGTGATGGCTGCCACCAGCTGGCCCGCCCCTGGGCTGCCCTGGCCGCCCGTGACGTGCTTGACCAGATTGACAAGCTAGCGGAATCCGCGCTGGCAGTCCGTCCGGTGCGGGATCCGGATGGGGCGGTCGCGGACTTCACTATTGAGCACCTGAGTCCTGGATACGTGGACCCGGCTGGCAGGCCCCCGACGGACCTGGCAAGGGAATCACTGCTGGCCGCTTACCCGGGTTCCGGTGGATGGCTTTTCACCCTAGCAGTGGAGGTACTCACGAGCAGGACACCGAAGCACGTGGCCGGTCCGGTCGGCGGCCTGCTCTCCGATGGCGAGCAGGCGGTCGAGGTGGCCGACCTGCGTGCGATGGCATTTGATGAGGGAGTCATCATTACCTGGCGTCAGGCCGACCGGACACCTGGCCAGGATGGTGGCGCCGCGCTGCGTGACGCGCGCGATGGCGGATCGCTCCCGCTCGACGGGGTCGCCAGGGACCTGTCGCGCCTCATCCCGCACCCTGCCCTCTCGGTCGCTGGGCAGCCACCAGCCGCCTCCCCGCCCGCGACGACGGCCGGAGCGCACGATGACGCCGCGGGGCAGGCCGAGGCGTCGCCGGCTGACGCCCCTGACCCAGGCCAGCCAGCCGACGGCCTGGCCATCCGGGTCCGGCGCGCGCTGATGCCGCCAGATCGCGCGCTGACGGCGGCGGCGGGCGTCGACATCGCGGTCGGCTACCGGACGGCTGACGGGGGCCGCAAGGAGGTCTCCGGCGACTGGTACGACGTGTTCCCGATGGCGGACGGCGACCTGCTCCTGGTCATCGGAGATATCGCCGGGCACGGGCAGGACGCGGTCCACGCCATGGACAAGGCGCGGGAGGCGCTGCGCGCGCTGATCTCCACGGGAGCCAGTCCTGGTGAGCTGCTCAGCCGGCTCAACGTGGCCTCCGTCGCGTTCACCGAGGCCAGTACCGGGACTGTGATCTGCGGCCGCTATCACCCCGAGACCCAGCTACTTCGCTGGGCGCGGGCGGGCCACCTGCCGCCGGTCCTGGTCCGCGAGGGTGCCGCGAACGTCCTCGATCTGCCCGAGGGCATGCTGCTCGGGGTGAGCGCGAGTGCCGCCTACGACGAGGCCACCGTCCAGCTGCGGGCAGGCGACACCCTGCTGCTCTACACCGACGGGCTGATCGAGCGGCGAGCCGGGTCGATCAGCGACGCGCTCGCCGATCTGGCCACCGCGGCTGTCCCCGCGGGCCCGGACGCCGCCAGCCACGTCGCACGGATCATGGCCGGTGCCGCGTCCGACACGGGCGACGACGCCTGCCTGCTGGCCCTGCGGGTGCTGCCAGCCCTCTGAGCGGCACGCCCATAAATCGTGTAAATCGGGCAGTCGCGGGTAGCTGGAGGATCCAATCCTTAGGGAGGATCCCATGACCTTGACGCTCTCGGCGATCATCGGCTGGATCATCGTCGGCCTGATTATCGGCGGCATCGCTCACCTGCTCGTTCCCGGTCGGCAGCGGATCGGGATCTTCATGACCATTCTCGTCGGCGTGATCGGCGCGCTCGCGGGCGGCATCATCACCACGGCGCTGCTCGGGGCCGGCCACGTGATCATCACGTTCATCGTGGCGCTGGTCATCTCCGCCGTGCTGATCAGCGCGGTGAGCCACCCCAGGTCGCGCCTGTACTACCGGCGTCGCCGTTACCTGCGGCGATAGGACCCGACAGGGTCCCGCGCAGCGGCCAGCACCAGCCAGGCCCGCTGGCACTCCAGCCCGCTGGAGTGCCAGCGGGCCTGGCCTGTCGGGCTTCCGGCCCTCTTCAGCGGTGCCCGTTTCATCCGCTTCTGGCGGGTAGATGACATGACATGCGTGACCAGCTGCGACAATCTCACCTCATTGGTCTCCAGGATGCCCTGGTGAAGACGGAGACGGTTGAGCAGTTCCTCAGGGAAGTCGCGACGCTGGCCGCGCCGATTGCCGACGACGGGCCCGCCTGCGCCATGGCGCTGTCCTCCGCGGGCCGCCAGGCGGCCGCTCGTGCCTGCACGGGCACGGCAGCTGCGGAGCTTGACGACCTGCAGTCCGCAGAGGGAGACGGGCCGGGCCTGCGTGCCGCCCGGCGCGGCGAGGTGGTGCGGATCGACGACGTCAGCCAGCATGACAGGTGGCGGCGATTCGCGCGCCGGGCGCTGGCGGCCGGAATTCACTCCAGCCTGTCGGTGCCGTTGCTGGCCGATGGCAAGCCGGCAGGGGCCCTCACCTTGTACGCCAGCAGGCCGCACGCGTTCGGCCCGGAGGCGACCAGGCACGCGCAGTGGTTCGCGTCCCAGGCATCAGGCGCGCTGACGCTTGCCGTGCGCATGGCCTCATGCAATGACCTCAATGAGCAGCTGCGTTCGTCGATGGACTCGCGGGCGATCATTGACCAGGCTCTCGGAGTGATCATGGTGACGGACCACTGTCCGCATGACCGGGCGCTGGCCAAGCTCAGGAGAACTTCACAGAACACCAACATCAAGATCCGTGACCTCGCCGCCAGGATCGTGACCGACGCCACCGGCGAGGCACCTCAGCCACCGCGGCCATTCGAGGAGGACTGACACATGAAGGGCGCGCAGGCTTTCGTGAAGAACCCGGGCAGCGAGGCAATCCCGGCGGCGCGCTCGGGACTGGATCGCTGCCTGGTGGAAAGACGCTTCCGCTGGCTGGAGTTCCCGGTGGTGCGCCGGGTAGCGGCTGGATTCGGCGTCTTCCTCGGCATTGGCGCGGCGGGCCTGGCTGACTTCGTCCTCGCGGTCAGCGAGACAGCGGCCTGCGCGGTGTGCCATGGTGCCACGGGCGCGGTGCTCCGGCTCTGGCGCGACGGCCCCTGCGTCTGCTGCGAGGTCCGGGGAGAGGCGGCGCCGGGAATGGCGCAGCTGGCCGCTCAGGGCGACGGCGTGCAGGCGATGCGCCTGTCGCTGCTGCGGCAGGTGTGCGACTACGTCTGGGTGGAGGCCGACTCCAGCGGCGTGACGGTCCGCATCGCCATGACCGTCACCGCCCGGCCGCTGCCGGGCTGACCGGCCCCCCGGGCAGCGAGCCTGCGGCATCGGGCACAGTCGGGTGGACGCCGATCACGCGGTCGATGCCAAGGAGGGTGAGGATCCGCAGGACTGGCGGCGTGCAGGCGGCTAGCCGGATCTCGACGTGGCCCGCTGCGGCCCGCCGCGCGGCGCGGGTGATGGCGTGAACGGCCGCTGAGTCACAGAACGTCGTTGCGGTCATGTCAACGATGAGCGCGCGCGCCCCGGAGTTCACGATGGCGAGCAGCGCCTCGCGCAGCCGGTCGGCGGAGGTCAGGTCAACCTCCGCGGGAAGCCGGACGACCACGGCGTCGCCGAGCCGCTGCGCGGGAAACTCCTCTCCGGACATGGGTCACCGCCCCTTCGCGTGTTCCTGTCCTCGGCTCGTCGCCGTCGGCACAGGGTCAAGGCGGGCCACGTCTCCGGACCCCTCAATGGCGACTGTCCACGCTGGCCGTGCGGACGTCACTGGGCATTATTCCCGGTCTGGCCGTCCGCGCACAACTGACCACGGGCCGGGCCAGTTGCTCGGTGGTGGTGGAGCACGTTTCCTCGCGAGCACGGGGGTAGATGGATCGCGTCGTTCTTCGGAGGTGACGATGACCCTTCTCGGGCAGCAGGCCGACTCGGACATCTTCGCGGCCCAGGTACTGGGCTGCCGCCGTCACTTGCACGCCGCGGCCATGCGGCTGACCAGGAGCGCGGTGGATGCCGAGGACCTCGTCCAGGAGACGCTGGCGAAGGCGTACGCCCACGCCAGCGGCTATCAGCCTGGGACCAACCTGCGCGCCTGGCTGATGCGGATCGAGCTGAATACGTTCTACGACGCATGCCGGGCCAGGCAGCGCAGGCCCTGGGAAGTCCCGCTTGAGGCCGGCGCCGCGGACCTGGCGCCGGCCGTGCCCTCGGCGGAGGACGACGCGCTCGCGCGGATGCCTGACCCCGCGGTCGTGGCGGCCCTGCGCGACCTGCCGTGCCGCTATCGCGTGGTGGTGTGCCTGGCCGACGTCGAGGGCTACTCCTACGCGGAGATCGCCGGGCTGCTCGGAGTGCCGCTGGGGACGGTCATGTCCCGGCTGCACCGTGGCCGCAAGCGGCTTCGCGCCGCGCTCGAGGCCCGTCCCCAGGCCCAGGGCCGGACCCGGGACCGCGTGCCGCTGGCGGGGGAGGAAGCGGCCTGAGCACCCGGACGGACTCCAGGACCTCCGCGACCCCCTCACCCCCGAACCCTGTAACTGGAGGTACCCCGATCATGCGAATAGGCTCTGTCATCCTCGCGCTGTGGCTCATCATCGGCGTCATCGCGGCCGCCCAGCGCGGCTACTTCGGCAAGCTGCCCAGCTGCGCGAGCGCCGGCACGGTCGTCGTGACGGTCGTGGCCGGCCCGCTCAACTACGCGGGCGCCAACCCCAAGGTCACTTGTCACTAACGCCGGCGGCGGCCAGGTGCCGCGTAGCATAGGGTTACGCGTAAAGAACTGCTTAAGCCGTCTGGCGGTTTCGTGAGGCCGGCGAGACAGTGCGGAGGAGACGACGTGCCTGTCGAGGACCTGGGCTCCGAGGCCGCCGACCTGCTGAGCCTGACCAGCGGTGAGGCTAAGTCGCTCAACAAGCTGGCCGAGCTCGCCGTCCGGCAGGTTCCTGGCTGCAGCGCCGCGCACGCGACCCTGTGGCGGGACGGCGAGCTGGCCGGGATCGCCGCCACCCATCCCGAGCTGGCCGAGCTGGCCGAGGAGGAGATCGCGGCCGGCCGCGGGCCGCTGATGACCGTCGTGCACGGCGGCGGGCCGGTCCGCTCGGCGGACACGCTCGCCGAGGACAGGTGGCCCCAGTGGGCGGCTGGCGCCCTCAGGCACGGCCTGCGCAGCTCGGCCTACCTCGTGCGCAGGTTCCCGCCCATGACGCTGGTCCTTGCCTTGTTCGGAGTCCGGCCATCGGTGCTCGACGCTGACTCAGTGCCCGTCGCGGAGATACTCGCCCAGTTCGGTGGCGCGGCGTTCGCCAACACGCTGGTCTACGGTGAGGCGCACCGCACAGCGAGTCAGCTGAAGGACTCAGTCGCCGCCCGGGCGATCACCGACCAGGCCAAGGGCATCTTGATGCACGCACTCGGCTGCGACGCTGATGAGGCGCTTGCCTACCTGCGCCGCGAGTCGCAGCGTCGGCACCTGAAGGTCACGGAGGTGGCGGCGCGGATCATCGCCTCTCACCCCGGCCGCGGTGACGGGCGGCGGCGCTGACACACCGGCGGCGCCCCCGCCCAGCTGACTACCCGCCTGCGCGGCGGAACGGGCGGTGATCGTGCCCTATTGTTTTGACCTGGATTACGGAGCAATGGCGGACAAGGAGCGGGGGTGGGCAGGATGACACAAGCCGGATGGATGAGCGACTCGCCGTCAGGCCTAGCCGCGAGGCGGGATGCGCTGCGTGAGGCGGCTGGCATCCCGGATGGCGATCCCCGTGCGCTCCTTGATGCCGCACTGACTGAGCTGGACGCGGCCATCGACGCGCTGGTGGGAGCGGCATCGGGTCCCGGCGCAGACGGTGGCGAGACGACGGGTGACGGCCTCCCTGAGGCCGCGCGGGCCGAGCGGAGGCTACTGCACGCTGCCTTCCAGGAGGCGCCCGTCCCGCTGTTCCTGCTTGAGCTGGACGGAACGATCAGAAGGGCCAACGGCAAGGCGGCTGAGCTCCTCGGCTCTCCGACTGGCTATGCGACGGGACGGGCGCTGACGGTCTTCGTGGACCTGTCGTCGCGCGCGGCGGTGAACAGTCAGCTCGCCGCGGTGGCCAGGACCGGAAGTCCCCGGCAGGCCCACTGCCGGGTGCTGACCGCCGGCGGCCCGCTTGAGGCCGTGCTGGCGACCTCGGCCATCGCCGTGCCAGGCGAGCCTCCGCTGCTGGTCGCGACGATCACGCCTGGCGAGCCATCGACGGGACGCAAGAAGCCCGCGGCCAAGGCGGCGCCCGCGCCGGGCGGGCCAGGCAAGGGCGGGCAAGGGCAGGCCAAGGCGGGACCGGCCGACGCTGGCGACGAGGCCGTCCGGTCGCTGACCAAGCGGCTGGACATGGTGACGGCAGTGACCCGGGTCCTGCTCGACAACAGCACGTTCAGTGAGGCGGTCACGCTTCAGCGCTGCGCGCGGCTGCTGGCCGGCGAGCTCGCGGACTGGGTCATCGTGGACGTGGAGCGAGGCGGCCGGCTGCGCCGTCAGCTCGCCGCCGGGCCTCGCACCCGGCAGGCCGAGGAAACGGCGCGGGCCGTGCGCGGGGTTGATCCAGACCCGGCATCGCTGCCCGGGCAGGTGCAGGCGACGCGCAAGCCGCTGCTGCTCGCGCACCCCGACAACCCGGGCCTGCTCGGCGCGGACTCTGACGGACGGCAGGTCCTGATGACGCTCGGGGCGACATCCGTGCTGTGCGTGCCGATCGCCGATGAGATGGCAAGCTACGGCACGCTGACGCTGGCCAGGACCGCCGCCGGGCCCTTCGGGGTGGCGGACCTGGCGCTGGCGCAGGAAATCGGCCAGCACCTGGCGATCGCCATGCGGGTCGACCGGATGTTCAGGCACCGCTCGGAGGTCGCGGAGACGCTGCAGGCGAGCCTGCTGCCCGCCCGGCTGCCTGCCGTCCCCGGGCTTGAGCTTGCCGCGGCGTACATAGGCGCGACGCAGTCGCAAGAGGTCAGCGGGGACTTCTACGACGTGTTCCGGTCGCAGAACGCCTGGGCGATCGCCATCGGGGATGTGTGCGGCAAGGGACAGGAGGCAGCCGCGATGACGGCGGCCGCGCGGCACGCGATCAGGGCGCTCGCCCACATGCACGCCAACCCGCAGGAGGTGCTCGCGGCAGCCAACGACGTGCTGGTCGCGGGCGATTACGATGAGCGGTTCGTGACCGCCAAGCTTGCCGTGCTTGAGCATCGCGACGGCGGGCTGCTGGTGCGGCTCGGCAGCGCGGGGCACCCCGGCCCCGCGGTGGTCAGGGCGGACGGCCGGGTGGAGATCCTGGAGAGCGAGGGGCTGCCGCTCGGCCTTTTCCCGCAGGCGAGCCTCAGCCATATGGAACTCGAACTGGCGGCCGGTGACCTGCTGTTCTTCTACACCGACGGGGTGACTGAGGCCCGCAGCATGTCGATGGAGTTCTTCGAGGACCGGCTGGCCGATGAGCTCGCGGCCATGGCGGGCCGGTCAGCGACGCAAACGGTGCGCGCCGTCCAGGAGCTCGTCACCACGTTCTCGCAGGGCGAGCTCAGGGACGACGTGACGATCCTTGCCGTCCGGGTGGGGGAGGCCTGAAGCGGCTGGCCCGCTGAGCCGCGTGGAGCACGCCTCGGGGGGCCAGCCGGAGTCCGGCGCTGTCACTCCTCGTAGAGGTCCTCGATGACCTCGGTGTCGCCGGACACCACGCGCCGGCCGGTGGCCGGGTCGATCACCACCCGGTCCCCGGCCAGGTCAGCGCGCACCGGGTTGTAGGGGGCAAGCCCGGCCTCAGCCCGCGCCGCTCGCGGGTCGCCCGCGGCGTTCGGCGGCACGGGAACCTCCTGGACCTCGACCGTTCGGACCGGGCGCGCGTAACTCCTGCGCCGGACGACGCGCCTGCCCAGCCATACGTAGGTGCTCCGGTTAATGAGGATGCCGGCCAGGCCAACGATCATGAGTACCCAGCCGACCACGTGAACGTTGACGGCAGACCAGCTAGCGTTCACCGCGAACGCGAGGATGGCACCAACGGCGATGAGGGCAAGGCCCGCACCTGTTCTCATGGGTTCTCCCTTCCTGGCGGCGACGATGCCGCCGGTCAAGCCCGCGGCTGCCTGAACGTACCGGTGCCGTCTGGGACGTACCGCGGTTAGGCCGCGGTGGCGGAGCCGCCGAGCAGCCGGCTCCGCAGGTGGGTGAGCGCGCGGGTCAGCAGCCGGGACACGTGCATCTGGGAGATGCCGAGCTGGGCGCCGATCTCCGCCTGGGTCAGGTTCCCGTAGAAGCGCATCAGCAGGATGCGCCGCTCCCGCTCGGGGAGCTCGTCCCAGTGCGCCGCCACCGACTCCATGTCGATCGTGCGGGCGACCTCCGCGTCTTCCTCGCCCAGCACGTCGATCAGCTGCGTGGGGTCTTCCATCCCAGTCAGCGGGGCGTCGAGCGAGTAGGCGTGGAAGGCGAGGTCCGCCTGCCTGGCCTCGATGAGGTCCTCAGGGGTGCAGCCGAGCCGGTCAAGCAGCTCGGCGTCGGTGGGGGTATGGCCGACCTTCTGGGTCAGGTCCTCGGTAGCCTTGCGCAGCTCGAGCAGTAGCTCCTGCGCCGATCGCCGGACGTGGACCTGCCACCGCTTGTCACGGAAGTGCCGCTTGACCTCGCCCAGCACGCACGGGGTGGCGTAGGCGGACAGGCTGCTGCCGACGGCCGGGTCGTAGTTGTTGATCGCCTTAAGCAGGCCGACGTACCCGGCCTGCATCAGGTCCTCGACTGGCTCGGGACTCCCGCGGTACTGCCGCACGCAGGAGCTGACTAGCTTCGCGTAGCGGTCCACGAGCACTTCGCAGGCAACGGCGCGCTCCTCGCTGCCTGGCGGCATGGCCCTGAAGCGGGTGAGCAGGTCATCGTCGGGCATCGCGCGCAGCAGCGCACGCAGGTCGCTGATGCTGGGGGCGGCTACCGCCGCGGTCACCTTCGTCATGGCCATCTCCGGGGGCAGGAAGGACGGACGAATGCTGGTGTGCCCGCTCCATGGCGAATAAACGCGGCCCAGTGTGACCTGCATCACATGACGGTTGGCTGCCGTCGCCCGTTAGTGGTGCAGCAGCCGCTGGATGCAGGCGAGGAGCTCCTTGGTGTCCACCGGCTTGGTGACGTGCTCGCTCGCGCCGGCGTCAAGGCTCTTGTCCCGGTCGCCCGGCATGGCCCGGGCCGTGACGGCGATGATGGGCAGCCCGGCGAACTGCGGCATCTTCCTGATCGAGGTCATCGTCGCGTAGCCGTCCATGCCCGGCATCATCACGTCCATCAAGATCAGGTCGGTGTCCGGGGCCCCAAGCAGCGAGTCGATTCCCTGACTGCCGTCGGACGCGCTGATCACGGTCATGCCGACCTGCTCAAGGGCGCTGCTGATGGCAAAGACGTTCCTGGTGTCATCGTCGATTACCAGGACCTTCTTGCCACGCGGGTTCCAGGCCGCCTCGTGATCAGCCGTCCGTGCCCCGGCCCGGCCTGCCGCCCGTGGCGGGGATTGAGCCGTCCCCGCCTCACCGGCCGTGGCTCGCCCCGTCTCCGGCGAGGAGCCGTGCCCGGCACCCGGGCTCCCGGCGGCCAGCCGGGTGGTCAGCATCTCCCGCAGCTCATCGAGGGACTGGGCGACCGCCAGCGACGCGGCGGGCCGCAGGGCGGCCAGCCGGGCCTGCGCGGCGGCTCCCAGCGGGTGCGTACCGTGGGCGAGTACGGGGACGTCCCGCGCCCCCGCGCCCGGCAGGCGCTCGATGAAGTCAATCGCCGAGGGCAGGTCAAGGTCGATGAGGACGCACTGGACTGGCCGCTCACGCACGAGCCTGACGCCCTGGTCCGAGCTGGTGGCGGTGACGACGGCCGTGACGGCGCCAATGTCGGCGGTGGCGCTGTGCGCGAGCAGGCTCAGCAGGCCTCCGCTGGCCCCCTCGAGCACCAGCAGGTCGCCACGGTCCGCCACCACGGCCGGGAGCATCCCCGCGGCGCCCGAGGCCAGCGCGGCGGGCTCACGCAGGTCCGCCACCGATGCCAGCTGGCCATCGGCTGACTCCTGGTACTCGGCTGACCGCAGGCGCACGCTATCGTTACCGGCCGCCTCGGGCAGCGTGTGCGGCAGGTAGAGCGTGAACGTGCTGCCCTTGCCCAGGTCGCTCTCGGCGGCGATGGTGCCGCCAAGCAGGTCCGCTACGTCACGCGCGATCGACAGCCCAAGGCCAGTGCCGCCGTAGCGCCGGTTGAGCTTCCCGTCGCCCTGCTGGAACGCCCCGAAGATCACAGCGAGGTTTTCCGGCGCGATGCCGATCCCGGTGTCGGTGACGCCGAACGTGGCGAGGTCCGGGTCGTCGGACGGAGAGCCGATCGCGAGCGTGACACCGCCGCCTTCCGTGAACTTGACCGCGTTCGACAGCAGGTTGCCGAGCACCTGGCGCAGCCGCTGGCGGTCAGTCGACAGCTGTGACGGGGCCGAGGGGTCGATCCGCACGGTGAAGTCGAGGCCCTTCTCGGCGGTCAGCGGCTTGAAGGTCGCCTGGATGTCCTCCAGGAGCGCGGCCAGCGTGAACGCCTCCGCCCGGATGTCCATCCGGCCCGCCTCCACCTTGGACAGGTCGAGGATGTCGTTGATGAGCTGCAACAGGTCGGACCCGGCCGAGTGAATGACGTTGGCGTACTCGACCTGCTTGGGCGTGAGGTTCTGCCCGGGGTTCTGTGCCAGCAGCCGGGCCAGGATCAGCAGGCTGTTCAGCGGCGTCCGCAGCTCGTGTGACATGTTCGCGAGGAACTGGGACTTGTACTGTGAGGCCAGGGCGAGCTGCCGGGCGCGCTCCTCGATTTCCGTCCGCGCCAGCTCGATCTCGGCGTTCTTGGCCTCGATGTCCTGCTTTTGCGCGGCCAGCTGTGCCGCCTTCTCCTCCAGGTCGATGTTCGACCGCTGCAGTTCACCCGAGCGCGCCTGCAGCTCGGCCGTCAGCCGCTGCGATTCCGTCAGCAGCGCGTCGGTCCGTGAGTTGGCGACGATCGCGTTGACGCTGATCCCGAGCGCCTCGGTGACCTGCTCGAGCAACTCGACCTGGACCGGGGTGTAGTGGGTGAACGAGGCGAGCTCCACCACGCCGAGCACCTCGTCCTCGAACAGCAGCGGCAAGACCGCCAGGTTCGCCGGCGGGGCCTCGCCCAGGCCCGAGGAGATCTTGATGTAGCCGTGCGGGATCTGGTCGACCACGACCAGCCGCTTGCTCTTGGCCACCTGGCCGATGAGCGACTGGCCGATCAGGTACTGGATCGGCGCGTCCTTGTCCGCCCGCAGCCCGTACCCGGCGATCAGCCGCAGCCGGGTCTCACCGTCGGCCGACTCGGCCACGAAGAACGTGCCGTGCTGCGCACCGACCAGGGGTGCCAGCCGCTCCATCACCAGGTCGGCGACCACCTCAAGGTCGCGGTGCCCCTGGAGCATGCCGCTGATGCTGGCCATGTTCGACTTGAGCCAGTCCTGCTCCTGGCTGGCCAGCACCGTGTCGCGCAGCGACTGGACCATCGCATTGATGTTGTCCTTGAGCTCGGCGACCTCGCCCGCGGCCTCCACCGCGATCAGCCGGGTCAGGTCACCGGCCGCCACCGCCCTGGCCACCTCAGAGATCGCCCGCACCTGCCGGGTCAGGTTGCTGGCCAGCTCGTTCACGTTCTCCGTCAGCCGCTTCCAGGTACCGGCGACGCCCTCGACCTCGGCCTGCGCGCCCAGCCGCCCCTCCCGGCCGACCTCGTGGGCGACACGGGTGACCTCGGCTGAGAATGATGACAGCTGGCCGACCATGGTATTGAGGGTGGTCTTGAGCTCGAGAATCTCACCCCGCGCGTCCACGGCGATGCGCTGCGTCAGGTCGCCTCGCGCCACCGCCGTGGCTACCTGCGAGATGTTCCGCACCTGCGTGGTGAGGTTGCCCGCCATGGCGTTCACAGACTCGGTGAGGTCCTCCCAGGTCCCCGCCACCCCGGGAACGTGCGCCTGGCCGCCCAGCTTGCCCTCGGTGCCGACCTCCCGCGCCACCCGGGTGACCTCAGAGGTGAACAGGTCGAGCTGGCCGACCATCCCGTTGAAGACGGCCGCGATCTCGTCCGTCAGCGGGTCACCAGTGACGTCCAGGCGCACGCCGAAGTCCCCGCCGCGCACCGCGGTCAGGCCGCTCAGCAGTTGCTCGAGGGCCTGGCGCTCGGCCTTGGGCCGCTGGAAGTCGCTGTTGGTCATAGGGCAGCTCCCGGGGTAGTCGGACTGTTCTCACGATAGCTGCCGTATAAAGCGCTAATACGTGCGATCCAGGTGCGCGTGCCTGGCGGCCTCTGGTCGTCTACCCTGACAGGCAGCCCTATCCACGTTTCGAAACGGTCCGTCCCCCGGTGGTACCGTTCCCCTCATGTGGCCAGCCGGAAGGAAAAGAGGCCCGCGTGCCCGATAGCGGCGAGCTGGCGCGTCTTGCCGCGGTGGTTGAGCGCCAGCAGCGGGAGATCGCCGCGCTGCGCGCGGGCGTGGACGACGCCTGCGCGATCGCCATGGCCACGGGAACGCTGATGGAGCGCGAGGGAGGCTCCGTCTCCGAGGCATCCAGGCACCTGTCGGACCTGGCGGTGGCGGCAGGCCTGCCGCTGGCGGAGATGGCGACCGCGGTCCTCGGCGTTCCGCCGTCACCCGCTGTCCCGGCGGACGGCCCGGCCCTGCCCGACGGCCTGGCCCGCCCGGCTGGGGCTGGCCTCACTGGCCTCGACCTGACGCTGGTGGCCGGCCTGGCCAGGGACGGCGCCGAGCTGGTGGCCGCCCTCGCCGGCCAGGTAAGCGCCCGCTTCGCTACCGACGCCATCGCCGTCTGGCTGCTAGCCCCGGACGGCGGGCTTGAGCTGCTCGGCCAGGCAGGCCTGGGCGGGACCGACGCCAGCCGCTGGCACCGGCTGGCGCCCCAGTTCACTTGCCCGCAGCTGAGTGTCGCGGCTGGCCGACCCTCCGTTTTTTGGCCCGCCGGCCCTCCCGACGGCGTCGCGCCCGCCACGGTCGGCCCGGGGCGGCCGGAGGTAGCGCGGGCCATCCTCCCGGTCCGGGAGCGCACCGGGAACGTGCTGGGAGTAGTGGAGTTCATCTGGCCGGCGGCGCGGGACGGCTTCGACCCTGAGGACCAGGCCAGCCTCGCGTCCGTGGCGGCGGGACTCGCGGAGGTGCTCTGGGTCCGGCTGGCGCACGGCGCCACCGCGGCGCGGGCCCCGGTCCCCGCGCTCGCGGGCGTGCTGGACGACCTGATGGACAGCGCGCTCATCCTGCATCCCCTGCGGGACCCCGAGGGGGCCGTGGCCGACTTCGCGATCGTGTATGCCAGCCCCGGGTGCGCGGACCCGGCTGGTCGCCCGGCCAGCGAGCTGGCCCGGATGACGCTACTTGAGGCCTACCCCACGACCGCCACCACCGACGGGCTGTTCGCGATGGCCGGCCGGGTGCTGGCCAGTGGCCGCGCCGAGCAGGTGGCCGGGACGGTCAGCACGGCGCTCGGCAGCGCCACCGGCGCGATCGCGATCGCTGACCTACGGGTCGTGCCGTTCTTCGATGGCGTGGCCTGCGCCTGGCGGCGGAGCGCGGGCGCCGAGCCGCTCGTCGAGCTGCTGGACAACGCCCAGCGGCTTGGCCGGATGGGGGCCTGGGAGGAGAACCTCGTCACGGGCGCGGTGCGCTGGACGGACTCCGCTTACGACCTGTTCGGCCTTAATCCCGACCGCGCGGCACCGATCCCGAGCGCGGACCTGCACAGCTTCGTGATCGCCGCGGACCGCCAGCTGGTGCGGCGGTTCCGCGAGTCACTGCTGCGGCAGCGCGAGGCCGCGGGGACCCTGTTCCGCATCGTCCGGCCGGGCGACACGGCGCTGCGCCAGATCCGGATGTTCGCCGAGCCGGTCATCGCCGCTGGCGACGTGGTCGCGCTGCGTGGTGCCTTCCAGGACGTCTCAGCGCACTACCAGACCCAGGTGGCGCTGGCCGCGACCCAGGACCAGCTCGCGGACGTGGTTCAGCGCGCGGAGGAGGAGCATCGGCTGGCCGTCCGGCTGCAGCGGGCCATGATGCCACCCGACGCGCCTCCGGTGGACGTCGCGGGCATTGACGTGGCCGTCCGCTACCGGCCCGCCGAGGCGGGTCACCTGGTGGCCGGCGACTGGTACGACACGCTGGTGCTGCCGAGCAAGCGGCTGCTGATCGTGGTCGGCGACATCACCGGGCACGGCATCGAGGCGGCCACGGGCATGGTCGGCGCGCGGAACGCCCTGCGCGGGCTGGCGATGACCGGCGCGGGGCCCGCTGAGCTGCTGCAGAGCCTGAACTATGCCGCCTGCCACCTCGACGAGCGGATGGCGGGCACCGTGGTCTGCGGGGTGTATGACCCGGAGACCCAGGTGCTGCGCTGGGCGCGAGCGGGCCATCTCCCGCCCGTCCTCGTGCGGGACGGCGAGGCCGAGACCCTGCCGCTCCCTGAAGGGGTCCTGCTCGGCCTCGTCCCCGACATCGCCTACGAGGAAACCCGGCTGTCCATGCGGTCGGGAGACAGCCTGCTGCTGTTCACCGACGGGCTTGTCGAGCGTCGTGCTGGCTCCATCAGCGACGCGCTCTCCGACTTCCGCGCCGGCGCGACCCCAGTGGGATCCAGC
>Ga0335072_10008176_pt1 | contig 15183 bp, 10 predicted proteins | sample Lox_Sample_21_FD_206725 | JGI IMG/M metagenome (GOLD analysis project Ga0335072, IMG submission 206725) | Soil microbial communities from Loxahatchee National Wildlife Refuge, Florida, United States - Lox_Sample_2.1 | ecosystem: Environmental > Terrestrial > Soil > Wetlands | place: USA... | reverse complement strand
GTTAGGACGGTACCTTCCCTCCCCGCTACGCGGGCCAAAAAGGACAGGATATCCGAAGCTGGCTTCGGATTCTGGGTACCGATATATGTAGTTCCTAACACCACGCTACTCGATTGGAAACCAAATACGTTGACAAAATGTGCTTTGGTCATCTAATGTCAAATTGAGACATTGGATCGACCTGCTTTTTCCTCGTGCTTCTAGCTATCTCAATTTGGTAAACTTCTAGAGACGTTTACGCTTTTAGCGCGAATTGTGCTAACAGAACTGTTAGTTAATGAATGAAGGAGTATACCTATGGCAATTATTTTCCTGCCTGCAACACTCTCGGTGATAGTGTTAGAGAGGGATAAGCCATGGATAAGCATCTGGAACTCGTTCAACTCAACCACTGGAGTGTATAATTATGTCTGAGGGAATCTATGCAGGATTCGACGTGCCTTACGTCTTTGATGTTCCTGAGCCGGGAATGATACGAATGGTCCACAATATGGAATGGAAGGCTCTTCATCCTCTCTGGTATCAATTGATGGACCCTATTCTCTCTGGGTGGTTGTTTTGCCTCAAATGGAAATCTTCGGAATAGACTGGCCGATCTCGTAGTCTTGTACAAAGGAAATCAGCGCTCCAGCAACTATTTCAGAATTTTGCTATTGGTTTACTCGCAGAACCATCTTCAGTAAGATCTGTCTTGGTATTTTAAACCCGCAGAAGGGTTGGTGGAAGAGTAGAGGCCAATTCCTATTCGCTAAAGACCGCCCTTTATCGGTCGAGGGTAGTCTGAACAATCCAATGATGCTAGTTTGTACTAGGAATTAGTAAAAGCTGGTTTCGTCTCTCTAGAGGCAAGAACGAGAGTTTCTTTACATGGAATAAGTTTCGGCCCTTATGTTATGGGGTGATGGACTTTCCTGACTACTTGAGAGAAGGATCACGTCACTAACAAACAGCGTTAGAAGGCACACAAGTACTATTAAAGCCAAAGATCTGGTAAAACCAGCTGCGGCCCTTCGAAAAGTTATTCCCTTATGAACTCCCTCCGTCCAACTTCTCAGCAGAAACTTCAACCCGAAGGGCTTGCCTGTACTGGGCTAATCCAGCATGATCCCGAACGACAGCGGAAATCTCAACACCACTGCTTTGGTTGACAGGAACATTAAATGAGCCCAAGGACCAACCAATTATGCCGGCCCCGTCTAGTGCCATTCGAAGTAGCGCTTCTTTACTATCGACGTCCCATGCTAGTTCTTTGGCTGCTCCGATTTCTGTGTGATACGTCTGTCGATAAGAGGAGACGCAGTCTTTTGAGAGATAAGCCTATGACAATAACAACAAAACTGAATACTATGACGATTATAACACCAACAAAATTGAAATTCTGGATTTCGGCTGAAGACTGAATGCGTTGGTTTTGACATTGGAATATAGCGGCATTCTTCTGAGGAACCATTGGGCATACCAGCAACAGAGAAAACAGCCACGTCGTTAGAAAAGTTGGAGACCAAGGCATTGGACACGAAATCTACCACTGTTCTACATCTCCACTAGCGAGGTTTCGAACCATCGTTGGACTTCGAGTTGCCATTGGTTGTCTGCCAACCCAGCAGAGAAAACATTTGCGAAGAGTTGCTGTTGCGCTAGAAGACCTGGCTTCCTATGAGCAAAAATCAACTCACCTGCAGCACCTAGGTCAATGAACCCGGTATAAGTCTGGGAATTACCAGACCCATAGAGTAAGCGTGATACGGTGTAGTTTTGGGCCTCGTTATAACCCAAACCCGCCGCTTCATGTGCGACATCAGCAGCGTTTGTTAGATTGGTGCAAACCACGAAGTCGCTATTGTTATTGCAAAACTGGAATTGGTCCATACAAACTAGTAGGTTGAAATCGTAGTCTGAAGCAAAATACATTATGCTGCCGATGGTTTCATTGTATCGACCGGTCGCCGAGAACCAAGGATCAAATACGCGATCGTAATAAAGGACAGAGTTCTGAGCAAGGAAAAACGCAGTGGCATTGGCATCAGTGCGATTGAATGTTGGAATCGGCTCAAAAGTACCATATGGGCTATATGCTAAAGAGTAGGCAAGGCTGACTTCTGTTAGTTTCTGTTTGCACGAATATGAAAGGTATTACCTCATAGAGTATTCAACATTGTCGTCCACAGTATGTATGTTCCAGACGAATGTTTCATTTTGAATATTACCAAGACCAGCCCCTTTTTCGGCACCGATATTCAGTTCCAGATACGTTTCGTTGGTGGGAGATGTTACAGGTCCGACTGTGAAGTTCAAAGTCGGAACTGGAGCACATGTTATGACCTTGCGGTAAACAGCACGGCTATTGCGCGGAGCATTAATTCCAAAGTGTTGAAATGAATCAAGATAACCGGTATCTAACGACATTGCAGTGCTTCGAGAGCGGTTCACACCGAGACAATGAGTCAAACCGGTTTTATCCCATGGACAGTCACTCCAGTGTCAACAATAAACGGTAAAGTGACGGATGGAAACACAGATCGAACATAGATACTTGACGTCCCTCCTGGATAAAAGCTATTCGCGTAGATCTTGGCTTCAAGAGTGTCATTCAACTGTTTGGACTCGAAAACTGAAAGTTTATTCGATTGCGACGGATTAACGTCCCAGTTTAAAAACCCGCAATTTCCGGGTTTGGCGAGGGCAGTAACATCTCCATAAGAGGAACTTGCTACCTGCGCGATAAGAATTCCTGCTGAAGCAAATGTCAGCCAGATGGTGAGTGCATTCAGAACGATTGGTAACGTTCGACGGTAAACTCGTTTGGCCCGCGTTCTATACGCATGTTGAAGCCTCAATGTGTCCAGAATCGCTCCAGGTGGACCGCCTGATTCTCGCAGAAGGACTTGGAGTTGTGTATCAAGAACATCTTTTCCAGATTTGATGGCTCTGCTTTGATGGTGAATGTAGGAGCATACTGTCCACGCACTAATTCCAGCCCAGGATACCAAGAGTGAAAGAGCGGCTATAAGATATCTTCCATGGCTGATCGGAATAGTCAAAGTCAAGCCACGACTTTAGTCATGGCTGTAATCGCGCCAAAGTCCAATATGGGGAGTGAAAGCTGACATTTCGCTCAGATGTAAGGAATAAAGACTGGAATATGGTAGCCATTAGCCGGAAGGTTATACTGTTGATTGAATCTGCAAAAGCATTGTCCGAATTCTTGGCCAGCATAAGTGGCATATCGTACGATAGTCGTTGTAACACTTTCAAGCGAAAACGGCTGTTTCTCAAATGGCTGGTGAAGCCACTTTTCCCACGCGTTACATTAAGCTAACTCACATATTCTAAAGGTCATATTCGTCAAGGCTGAAACAATAGCGTGATATTTGAACAGACCACTCAGGTATGTAAAAGCGAGTTATCCGCAAGGCTGACTGCCCTAAGATCTCTTGATGACGTCCTCGTGTTGTAGCCAGTGACATGCCAGTGGTAACTGTATGATGCTTGAAGACGCGGACAATAAAATAAGGATAAGAGGAGGTGACACAATTAAAGAACCAAAATCAGTTAAAGCGAGCTCTTGTGTATTTGGCGAGTCTAATGCACTTGGTAACGTTGCAAGATACTGACAGATGTTGCGATGAAGGAGATCCTTTGACAGCATGCTCGTAGTGTGTTTTGTTAGAAAAGTAAGCGCAGTCAGAGCCGTCTAAACGGTGTCAAAAACTGCAACACTACCTAGGCTTTTGCGTGCTAGAGTGGGAAAGCGAAGATCCCTCACCTACTTTATCTGATTAGTAGGTACTAGAAAGCCGTAGAGCTTCTACGGTAAATACGTGCACCAAACTTTGCTGGATGATAAATAAATCGCTATAGACATCATCATACACTCCACAATATTATTCACCCTGCAATGATGCCCCTTCCAATCGTCTGGGTGCTATGTCATCGGTACACCGTTGGGAAGCGGTCTTTATTGCAGCTCATCCACGGCGACAGGCTACATGAGGAACAAGTGCTAAAGCAAACGATTTTGAAGTATCCGCTTGATGATGCTTAGCAACTTGCGGTCTGCTGGAGAAGAAAACCGCTGGTACTCATTGTGCTGAAGGTTATATCTTAACTTCGTAAGCCATACTCCGAGGCCCCTTTGGGTTTGTAGTTTCTCTTAAATGTAGAGTACGACATTTGCTCCGCTGTCAGTTTTCTCCCAATCAAGATGCCTCGGATCCAAAACCCCAACGCGGCTCCAAGCCGCCATCTGCTGGGGGCCAAGTGAGCAAAAAGCGGATACCGCGGAATTGTCGATGTGTCTTACCGCGGCGAGATTCTAGCTCCCCGCATAAGAACCTTATTTGGAAACTACTCGAGCATACTGTGGCACCAAGACTCACCTACATATCTAGCTCTGAGAAGCTAATTATCAGCTCATCTTTAAGCTGACTCTCCTTGGCCAGACGAAATTGCCACAAGCTCAGCTACCGTACAAAAGACCGGCCGCTCCCAGAATTCTCGTCGTTCGTAAAGCTTGAAATCCCGCGACCAAACTACACTGACGTACAGCCATGGCTTCTACCGGAATCGAAACTAGAAACTGGATTAATAATGAGGTAACTAATCCCATATTTAGCTTGACTTTACATAGATTCCTAACAATCGTTTGTAGTACGTAGATTCCCCGGCTAAGGAAAAGATCACCGTGGTATCTCCATTCGACGGTCATCATGTCGGGACGGTTCCAGTGGCAGATGAGCATGCAGTTGACGCCGCTGTGGCTGCCGCTCGCGCAGCTTTTGAGACTGGCCCATGGGCCAAATACACCGGAGCTCAACGTGCGGCGTGCTTGCTGAAGTTCGCGGATTTGGTTGAAAAGAAGGCCGACGAGATCGCCGCCATTGAAGTGGCGAGCATTGGTCAGCCGCAATTTGCAGCCAAGATGCTTGTAGGTGGTTGTGCAGCTACCTATAGGTATTACGCAGGTTGGGCCGATAAGATTGCTGGTGAAAGTTTCAAGGATGAAGATGGGAGCTACAGGATTGTCCAGTATGAACCAATTGGTGTTTGTGCTGGCATCGCTGCTTGGTGAGGAATTGCGTTGACTCTACCCACAAATAGTCATACTAATAACTTTCAAGGAATGCCACTATTCTGTACGTCGCTTGGAAGATTGCGCCAGCACTCGCCGCAGGTAATACTTTTGTCTTCAAGTCTTCCGAAAAGGCGCCGTTCGCGCCATTGCTCGTTGCGTCTCTGTACAAAGAAGCGGGTTTCCCTGCAGGTGTCGTCAATTTTATCTCTGGAGGCGGTTCAACTGGAGCATTGTTGGCCGCTCACATGGACATCGATAAGATCAGCTTTACTGGATCAGGAAGTACTGGTCGGAAGGTTCAGGACGCAGCAGCCAAAAGTAATCTGAAAAAGGTTACCCTGGAGCTAGGTGGAAAGTCTCCAGCCATCATTTTCGAAGACGCGAATATCGAGAATGCTATTGCACAGTTAGTTATCTTGTGTAGACCATATTGCTGCGGTTCATTCTGACAATATGATAGGAATTCCCAAGGATTCTTGTTCAACAGTGGTCAGGTCTGCGCGGCTACGTCTCGAGCGTTCGTTCACAAATCAATTGCCCCGAAGTTCATCGAAACGCTTAAGGCAGCTTTCAAGGGAGCCGAAGGTGCCATGGCGGATCCTTCTCAACCAACAACGATGCTCGGACCCATCGCAGATAAGGTACAGTTCGATAGGGTGATGTCTTTCATTGAGTCTGGCAAAAAGGAATCTGGTGCCGAGCTTGTCACCGGCGGAGAGAAGCTTGGAGACAAGGGTCTCTTCATTCAACCAACGATCTTCGCAAACGCAAAGGAAGATTCGAAGATCTACCGTGAGGAAATCTTTGGTCCCGTTTTGAACATCAAGACCTTTGAAACCGAAGAGGAAGCCATCAAACTTGCCAATGATACTAGCTATGGTCTAGCCGGTAAGTTCTGAACGCGTCGCTTCATCATCACAGAGCATTACCAGCTGACAATGAAATAGCTGCCGTTTACACCGATAGCGTCTCGCGTGCCTTGCGAGTTGCATCCAAGATCAAAGCTGGCAGTGTTGGCATCAATTCCCCATACTTCCCTAGTCCACTCACCCCATTTGGCGGCTACAAGCAGTCAGGCATTGGACGCGAACTGGGCAAACCGGGCCTGATGGCGTATCTTCAGGAGAAGACGATTGGTATTAATATGGCGGTGTAATCTTTGACTCCACTAGAAGGTGGATCGCCAGAGTCCGCACATAGCAAAGCGAATGTAGTTCTAGAAATTCTCCAAAAGGTCGGCTTAGTTAACGTACCAAACTTGACTTTCATCTAGCCACTGCGCCTCAAGTCCGCCATTCATGACATACCAAAGCCCAAAGAACCTATTGGCAGCTCTCACATCGACATGCCCAAGGAACTCCACACTATCTTTGAACTCACTGTCATCTGCAAAGGCTTCTTCCATAATCCGACTACATCTATCGCAAAATGCTTCAAGTGCTTTCACTTTTGCGACATCTGTGTCATCCTTGGCGTTTGCCAGCGCCATTACAGTGGCGTCACCTTCGAGTACTCTAGAGATTTGATCCATTTTAGAATCCATAAGCGCCAAATTTCTCCCAAGATTTCTAACGACAACGAGACATTGTATGTTCACCGCTGGCTAAACAAATTTAAAGCTTGAGCTCACCGGAGCAGATCTGAGATGAACCTGAGTTGAGATTGAGCTGGCCTGAAACAATAGCGGCGAGGGGACAATTGATGGAGAAGGAAGCTGAAATGTTGTGATGAATTTGTGCGAAGAAACATGCGGAAGTCGATATGATTTGGCTGCACTCTACTCTACTCTAAAATCTCGGCCCGAGTTCGGGCTTAGCCATGGAATTTTTTAAACTCTGCACCAGACTTTGTTATAACACGCCTTCATCAATTCCAGATATTTTATATCTTTGAGAATTGAGAAGTGAAGGGATTGCCGTCTATTTCTTTGCAACTAATTTTGCTATCGCTTTGGCCTACTAAAGATCAAGGACCACCTCCGGTCATCCGACTCCATACTACGAATAATCACAACGCGTGATCTCAAACAGAGAAAATACTCAGAAAGCCAGAGAATTTCGTCAATCTGACAAATCGTCGTAAGTAGCTCGTCTTAGAGCAGGTATCGAAAGCGACAGTGGATTTTGAAAGAGTAGACGGTGAAATCGTATCCAAGATGTCCGAGCACGATGTGTATCAGACGCCATTAAACTCTCGCTATGCGAGTATGCCCATGAAAGAGCTCTTTGGCGCCAGAACTCGATTCTCAATATGGCGTAAACTTTGGACTTGGCTTGCTGAAGCTGAAAAAGAGCTCGGCCTTAATATTACAGACGAAGCCATTCAGCAGCTTCAATCTCATCAGCAAATCACGAATGAAGAACTCGCCGCTGCTGCGGTTGAAGAGAAACGGCGAAGACACGATGTCATGGCGCATGTACACGTCTATGGACAAACCTGCCCTGCTGCTGCGGGAGTCATTCACCTGGGTGCTACTAGCTGCTTTGTGACGGACAACGGCGACCTCATAATCATTCGTCATGGCCTCGACTTGATCCTCAAACAGCTCGCAATAGTCATCAAACGATTATCGCTCTTCGCACAACAGTACCGCAATCTACCGTGCCTTGGTTACACACATGGTCAACCTGCTCAACTCACAACCGTGGGCAAACGAGCGTGTCTTTGGATACAAGATTTACTTATGGATCTATCAAATCTTGAACATGCCAGAAGAACGCTGCGTTTCCGCGGCTGTAAAGGCACCACGGGAACACAAGCATCATTTCTTCAGATCTTTGATGGGAATCATAATCTCGTCGAGAAACTAGATGAGCTTGTCACAAAGAAAGCGGACTTTGAAAGTGCGTTTATCATTAGCGGGCAGACGTATTCGCGGAAGATCGACGCTGATATTGTGAACTATCTCGCGTCATTCGGAGCAACTTGTGAGCGAATAGGCATCGACATCCGCCATCTTGCGGCGTTCAAGGAACTTGAAGAACCTTTTGAAAAAGATCAGATTGGATCCTCCGCCATGGCATACAAACGCAATCCGATGCGTTCGGAGCGACTTTGCTCATTGGGTCGACACTTGCAAACTCTACCACAGAACGCTTTACACACGTATTCTGCGCAGTGGTTTGAACGCTCATTGGACGATTCGGCCAACAGACGAATCACCCTTCCGGAGGCCTTCCTTTCTGCTGACGCATGCTTGATACTCCTTGACAACATCAGCAACGGTCTGGTCGTGTATCCCAAGGTCATTGCGAGCAGAGTGCAGCAGGAGCTTCCATTCATGGCGACAGAAAACATCATCATGGCACTCAGCAAGAAAGGAGTGAGCAGGCAAGACGCTCACGAAGAAATTAGAGTGCTTTCACATCAAGCGGCACAAGTGGTCAAAGGCGAGGGTGGTCAGAACGATCTTATTGAGCGCATTCAGAAGACCGAATTTTTTGGGCCGATTCATGGGGAACTTGAAAGTCTTCTTGAACCAAGCACGTTCATCGGACGTGCTCCGGAACAGGTTGACAAGTTTACAGGTGCTGGAGGTGAGGTAGAGAGTGCTTTGGCACCTTACAACGTAAGTACTTATAATAGTAAACGACAGTTTCTTAAAACTAATATTTCCGTAGGTCCACCTCTCGCAAGCGGCGGATTTGAACGTATAACCGCTGTGACTTCCAAAGTCTTCAGTGTGATAATTCTTAGTAGCCTTCGTCTTTGTATTCCGTAAATTATACACATGTTTATGCCCCTTGCTCATACACTTGGATAGCTGCCGTGATTATGAAGGCTTTTCTGCAGACGGACCTTGCTAAAGAAGACATAGAATCTAATTCTTATCTCTTCACATACGCATTTAATGGGGTGGAGTGATAATCGTCAGCTTTTGCTTAGAAGAATGTAAGGCGCCAAGGCGGAAAATATAGCCTCATTGCCTTCACCGGAGCTTTGTGCTTCGGGCCTCGTCATGGATTTGATTTGTGAGAAAGTTGAACTCGAGCTCTCTCATCGCGATTTACGTCTTTCATCCTTTGCAAACATCTCCCCTCCTGCTCCCGTGTCGCCCTACGGTCACTGTAAGTTTGGGAAACAATGTCACTAAATAAGAACCATCCCATGTCTGATTTTACTCTGATAGCCTTCGATTCGGCGACACGATGCATCAAGCACGACATGTCCAATGGAGAAGAGCACAGAGATTCTTCTCTCAGAACCTCATAGCATCCAGTCGTGTACCCAGTACTACGAGAAACCTTTCCATCCGATATCCTCAAATATCCTCTACCTTCCAGCACATATCTAGCTCTTCCACGACTCGTACCTCAAGCTTCCGGATACAATCTAGGAATTTCTCCACAGAGTCACGGTTATGGAAAGAGAAACCAAGCCGTTCCAAGGAAGAAGCGGAAGAGAAGAATGAAGAAAGTACAGATGAAAAGCAAATAGAGTCCAGCAAAGAGAAGGAAGATGGCGCAGAAGCAAAAGTCAAAAGCCCTGAGCCAGTGCCATCTGCGGATGGTCGTGGATCTGCAGCAGGCGGAGATGGTACCAGCAGCACTGGGGACTCGTCTGGAGGTGGTAGTGGCAAGAAGCGGAAATCATCAGGACAGGAACGCTCTCTGACAAAGCCGATGGTGCCAGAAGTCTACCCACAGGTCATGGCAATACCGATCGCGAAACGACCGTTGTTTCCAGGATTTTATAAGGCGATCACAATTCGAAACCCAGAGGTTACGCAGGCGATTTATGAAGCTATGAAGCGAGGTCAACCATACATTGGCGCATTCCTTCTCCGCGATGAGAACGCCGATAAGGACATCATAGAGAGCATGGATGATGTGTACGAAGTAGGAACCTTCTGTCAAGTCACCAGTGCATTTCCAGTACAAGGCGAAGAACCGAGCATGACTGCAGTCCTCTATCCACACCGAAGAATACGAATGACGTCTCTAATTCCTCCCGGTAAGAAGGAAGAGGGACAAGTCCCGTCTGCGGAGTTCACAATAGACAATGCTTTGGAAGGCAAGCAAGTGAAAGAGGAAGATTCTTCGTCTACGGAAGAGAAGAAGGGTGATGTCGTGGCAAGCTTTGAAGAGGCAAGCTCCGATCAGCAAAAGGAAGGTCAGAAAGACCAGAAGCAACTACATCAGTATGAGCCAACATCATTCTTGAAGAAATACAACGTCAGCTTGGTCAACGTGGACAACCTTGTGGAAGAACCACATGACAAGAAGAGTCCGACTATTCGCGCATTGATTGGCGAAATCATCAACGTGTTCAAAGAAATCGCCAACATGAACCATATTTTCCGAGACCAGATATCAACGTTTTCAATGAGTCAGAATGCTGGAAATGTTGGCGAAGATCCAGCTAAACTGGCCGATTTTGCTGCGGCGGTATCGGTCGGTGAACCAAACGAGCTTCAGGAAGCTTTGGAAGCCCTGAACATGGAAGAACGTCTCAACAAGGCCTTACTGGTCCTCAAGAAAGAGCTCATGAACGCTCAACTCCAGTCCAAAATCTCTAAGGATGTCGAGAACAAGATCCAGAAACGACAGCGAGAGTATTGGTTATTGGAGCAAATGAAGGGCATTCGCAGAGAACTTGGTTTGGAATCAGATGGAAAAGATAAGCTTATCGAAACCTTCAAAGAAAAAGCCGGGAAATTGTCTATGCCGGACGCAGTCAAGAAGGTGTTTGAAGAGGAGTTGAACAAGTTGGCACACATCGAACCTGCAGCATCCGAATTCAACGTTACGCGAAACTATCTTGATTGGCTTACTCAAGTTCCTTGGGGTAAGAGGAGTGCGGAGAATTTCGGCATTCAGCATGCTATGAAGGTTCTAGATGAAGACCATCACGGGTTGAAGGATGTCAAAGACCGCATTCTTGAGTTCATTGCAGTTGGCAAGCTACGAGGAACTGTGGAAGGCAAGATCCTCTGCATGGTAGGGCCACCTGGTGTCGGAAAGACTAGCATCGGAAAGTCTATCGCCAGAGCACTCAACAGACAATACTATCGATTTAGTGTTGGTGGGTTGACTGACGTCGCCGAAATCAAAGGCCATCGGAGAACATATGTCGGCGCTCTTCCAGGAAGGATAATCCAAGCACTCAAAAAGTGTCAAACGGAGAATCCACTGATCTTGATCGATGAAGTCGACAAAATTGGCCGAGGACACCAAGGCGATCCTGCTTCAGCTTTGCTCGAACTGTTAGATCCAGAACAGAACAACTCATTCCTTGACCACTATATGGATGTACCTGTTGATCTATCGAAGGTTTTGTTTGTTTGTACAGCTAACATGACCGACACTATTCCTCGACCTCTGTTGGACCGAATGGAGATGATTGAACTTTCCGGATATGTCGCAGACGAGAAAATGGCGATTGCTGAGCGCTATTTGGCTCCGGCAGCGAAAGATCTCAGTGGACTAAAAGACGCGGATGTGTTACTGGAGAAAGATGCCATCACCGAACTAATTAATAAGTACTGCCGCGAATCCGGTGTGCGAAACCTGAAGAAGCAAATCGAAAAAGTGTACCGCAAAGCCGCTCTCAAGATTGTGCAAGATCTTGGTGAAGACGCATTTCCAGAAGACAAGGCTCTGACAGAAGAAGGCAAAGCCGCGCTAGAAGAAGCAGAGAAAGACAAATCGGGTGCGGGAGAGACATCCGCAAACATCGAGGAACACACGATAGACAAGCCTAGAATCGCTCTGAAAGTGCCGGATGACGTGCATGTGCGTATCGATACGGAGAACCTGAAAGACTACGTCGGCCCACCGATCTTCACATCAGACCGCCTCTACGATACCACACCCGCAGGCGTAGCCATGGGCCTCGCGTGGACACAGATGGGCGGCGCAGCGCTGTACGTTGAGTCGATCCTGGAGGCAGCGTTATCGCACTCATCGCGGCCCAGCCTCCAGCGGACCGGCAACCTCAAGCCCGTGATGAAGGAGTCGACGCAGATTGCCTACAGCTTCGCCAAGAGCGTCATGGCGCGCAAGTTCCCCGACAACCATTTCTTCGAGCACGCGCGCATCCACTTGCATTGTCCTGAGGGCGCCGTGCAGAAGGATGGTCCTAGCGCCGGAATCACCATGGCGAGTTCTCTGCTCAGCCTTGCGCTCGACCAGAAGCTCGATCCTACGGTTGCTATGACTGGGGAGCTCACGGTTACCGGGAAGGTGCTCAGAATTGGAGGCTTGAGGGAGAAGACGGTGGCTGCCAGGCGGGCTGGTGCGAAGACCATATTGTTCCCACGAGATAACATGAGCGATTGGCTTGAGTTACCCGAGAACATCAAGAAAGGAATCGAAGGAAGACCCGTTGACTGGTACGAGGACGTCTTTGAGTACATCTTCCATGATTTGGATCAGGAGAGAGCGAATGGTCTATGGAAAGAAGAACTAAAGAAGCCTGCGAAGAAGGACGCCGAAAAGGATCACGATTCCGAGAATGATGAGGAGAACAACTAAGCCTTACAGCGATCTGTTGGCAAATGATGGCGATGTACATTCTGCCCTAGCATGAGGTTGGCTACAAATCCTGCATTGCATGTACGGCGTCGCAAGGCCTATGTATGTATATATCACCATTTGTTGAAGAGCGGGGACCGTCGACTACATCAGTCGACATAGAGATACACTCCGCTCCGGAAAAGATAGAATCTAACTACGAGAACACAATTAGCGATAAGTTGGGAATCCATGTGTATTTGGGTCAGAATTCCAGACTTCAACATGGCCAAATATCCTCCAAAGCCAAAAAAAAAGGGTCCAGCTTAGGAATTGAACGATGATATGCCACTCCTGTTAGCATCACGGGTCTACTAGAGATAATAGGGTTTAGAGTAGCGTAAAGCTTCCTCCACCAGTCGAATGATACAGAGGCTTGCTCAGCTGCTCTCTGCCCCGCGCTGCACAGCCTCTCGGCGGCGTCGGAGCCAATATTGATGTCGTGGATCAGAAGAAAGCTTTAGACTCTCTCGTTAACAGATATACACACTGTTCCAAAGCAATTGCTGTGTAACTTCATATTCTTAGTCACTTTCCTTCAGTCGTTCGAACTGGAGCTTCAATAATGCGTCTCATCAAGATCAACTCTGACGGCAGCTTCAGCCTAACCAGGTTTACCGCCAATATTCCCAGCTACGCCATCCTTTCACATACCTGGGAGGAAGATGATCAGGAAGTTACTTTTCAGGACTTTATAAAGAGCGTGGGAAGTAGCAAGAGAGGCTGGAAAAAGATTAAATTTTGCGGGAAGCAAGCCCAAAAGGACGACTTGTTCTACTTCTGGGTAGACAGCTGTTGCATCGATCAATCAAGTAGTGCGGAGATATCGACTGCAGTGAACTCAATGTTTGACTGGTACCAAAATGCGGCCAAATGTTACGTTTATCTCTCAGATGTCTCAACCGGTGTCCCCCGGGCTGAGAGCGAACGGCCACAGGCACGGCCATTAGCCTTTGTTCGGGATAAATGGCCCACTAAAGGACGGATACTCCAAGAATTTCTTCAAAGTCGATGGTTTACTCGAGGGTGGACACTCCAAGAACTTCTTGTCCCAGAATCGGTGGAGTTTTTCTCTAAAGAGGGTGAACAGTTGGGTGACAAAGTGTCATTAGAGCACGAAATCGGACAGATCACTGGTATTCCAATCCTAGCCCTTCGAGGAGATCAATTATCTCATTTCAGCATTGAGGAGCGGATGTCATGGATAAGAAACCGAGAGACTACAATTGAAGAGGATGCAGTATATTCCCTTTTTGGTATTTTCGACATTCATATGCCCCTTATATATGGCGAAGGGGCCGTGAATGCATTGCGTCGGCTTGGAGAGGAAATTGAAAAGTCTTTCAGTATTAATAAATATGGTAAGCCTTACTATTTCATATAATTTTGATCACTAGATGGCTAATTTACGGAGCGAGCTTCACACAAGAGGAGCAAAAATGCCTACAAGCGCTACGTACGATGTCGCTATTATATGCTTCCGCAAATGGATACACGGCTCTGGTCAAGCACCTACTTAAAAAACGTAAGGTTGACATCGACTTAAAGGACCAGTGGGGTCGGACACCACTATCGTGGGCGGCCGCGAATGGGCACTGGGCTATCGTTAAGCAGCTACTTGGCATGGGCGGGGTTGATGTATATTCAGAGGATACCGAGTTCAGTCGGACACCGCTGTTGTGGGCCGCCGAAAACGGGCACGAGGCCGTCGTTAAGCAACTGATCATCGCGTGCAAGGATCAGTTGGGTCAGACACCGCTGTTGTGGACCGCCGAGTACGAACACCTTAAGCTCACCGAGCTGCTCCTCAAGATGGACATGGCCGACGTAGCCGCGACCGACGAGCTCGGCCGGACACCGCTATCGTGGGCCGCCGGGAACGGGCGACAGACCATTATGGAGCTGCTGCTCAATATAGACAACGTCGAAGTCGACTCAAAGGACGTGCTCGGCCGCACACCGTTATCATGGGCCGCCGGGAACGGGCAAACGGTGGCTGCGAAGCTGCTACTCAATACCGGCAAAGTCGAAGTCGACTCCAAGGACAAGCACAGGCAAACACCGTTGTCGTGGGCTGCCTTAAACGGGCATAAGGGCGTTATAAAGCTGCTGCTTAACACGGGCCAGGCCGACATTAATTCAAAGGACGAGTACGGTCAGACGCCATTATCATGGGCCGCTCGAAATGGGCAGATGAGTGGAATTGAGTTCTTGCTCGAAACGGGTAAGGCCGAAGTTAACTCAAAGGACAAGTACGGTCAGACGCCGCTGTCATGGGCCGCCAGGAACGAGAGAACAGGCGTGGTCAAGCTGCTGCTCAATAAAGGCGAGGTCGAAGTCGACGCAAAGAACATGTTCGGTCAGACACCGCTGCTTTTGGCCGCCCGTAACGGACACGAGGCTGTGGTCAAGCTGCTGCTCGAGGCTAAGGCAGAGGTCGAATCGAAGTACGACGACGGTAATACGCCGCTGCTCTTGGCCGCCGGTAACGGACACGAGGCTGTGGTCAAGCTGCTGCTCGAGGCTAAAGCAGAGGTCGAATCGAAGGGAAACGGCGGTTATACGCCGCTGCTCTTCGCCGCACGTAACGGACAC
>Ga0335072_10008175_pt1 | contig 15185 bp, 8 predicted proteins | sample Lox_Sample_21_FD_206725 | JGI IMG/M metagenome (GOLD analysis project Ga0335072, IMG submission 206725) | Soil microbial communities from Loxahatchee National Wildlife Refuge, Florida, United States - Lox_Sample_2.1 | ecosystem: Environmental > Terrestrial > Soil > Wetlands | place: USA: Florida... | reverse complement strand
CGGCTGCGCAGCGCGTCGTAGCTGTACAGGCCGCGCCGGGTGTCGGCGAGCAGCTCGGGGGTGCCGCTGAACACGACGCCCAGCCCGGCGGCGCGGCCCTGCAGGCAGTCGTTGACGATCCGCAGGACCTGCTCGTAGTTGCCGTTGCGGGCGACGGTGTTGGCCAGCTTGTACAGGTTGACCATCTCGTCGAAGCACACCAGCAGCCCGGCGAACCCGGCCAGCCGGACAAACCGCGCCATCAGCTTGATCATGTCGTAGACGTTGGCGTCCTCGACGATGGTGCGGACGCCGAGCGCGTTGCGGGCGTCGGTCTTGGTGGTGAACTCGCCGCGCAGCCACCGGACGGCATCGGCCATCAGCTGGTCGTTGGCGTTCTCGTACCCGGCCCAGTACTGGCCGATGACGTGGGCGAAGTCGTACCCGCCGGTCATCTGGGACAGGTCGGCGAGCCGTTCGGCGATGACCGAGCCGACGCTGACGCCGCCGCTGCCGGCGACGGACTGGGCGGTGGCGACGAACCGCTCCACGACGCTGGGCAGCGCGCCGCCGTCCGGGGTCGAGCGGGTGGCCAGGTTGGCGATCAGCTCGGCGTACAGCGCGCGGGCCGCCCCGCTGGACGACTGCAGCCGCCGGTCCGGGGTGAGGTCGGCCTTCGCGGTAACGAGCTTCTTCTCCTGGGCGATGGAGGCGGCCAGGTGCAGGAAGAACGTCTTGCCCGCGCCGTAGTCGCCGATCACGAACCGGATCATCGACCCGCCGTTTGCGACCCGGTCGAGGTCGTGGGCGAAGGCGGCGATCTCGTGCGCCCGGCCCACCTGGATGTGCGCGAACCCGCGCTGCGGGACCACCCCGGCCCGCAGCGAGCTGACGATGGCGTCGCGGTCACGCGGGCGCAGCCGCAGGGGCGCCACGGGCGCGGATTCGGTCATCGCAGTATCTCCTTAGCAATATCAGTGTTGACTTCGACCGGGTCGCTGCCCTCGGTCGCCGGGTCGCCGACGAGCTCGAAGGCTGCCTCGTTCACGATCTCGAGCGCCCCGTCTGGCATCAGGCCGAGCCCGGCCGCGATGCTGGCGACCTCGCTGCGGGGCCAGCTTGGCCGCTCGGCGAGCCGGGCCAGGAAGGAGCGGTGCGCGGCATCCAGTCCCGGGAGGAGCTGGCTCCCCGCCTTCGGCGACGGCGATCCTTGCGGGCCCGAGCTGGCGGTCAGCGCGGTAAAGGACGACGTGGGCTCCCCGGTGAAGATCCCGGCCAAGAGGGACGCCGCCTGCTCGGTCTCAGCCATCTTGGCCTTGATCAGCTCGGGATCCAGGGCGACGCGGGCACTGGCGGGCTGATCTTTCGGTGGCGACTGGGGGATGGCATAACCGGGGGAAGAGGCCCCCGCGGTCCGCACCGAGGTCAAGTCCCGGGCCCCGGGCGGCTGCCTGTGGCTGCCAATCTCGGGCCGGTCCAGGCCCAGCGCGTCGAAGTAGCGGTTGACCCGGGTGGCCTCAGCGCGGTCGATGGGGCCGTTCGCGAGCGCCACCGCGAGGAGGAGGTCGCCTGCTTCCTGCCGCAGGGAGGCAGGCAGCAGGCTGGTGTGCTTGCGCAGCGATGACGGTGCTGGCGGGTCGGCGGTCACTCGGGCGAAGTGCGCGTGCAGCCGACGGCGCTCGTCGTCGCCCAGGCCCGGCCGGCTTATGATCCGCTGCTCGATCACGGTGCGCTCAGGGTCCGCGAGGCGGCCGTCGGCCAGGGCGACCGCAGTGCTCAGCTCAATCAGCGTGGCTGCCGTGGCGTACCCGGCGCTGGGCGCTGTCGTGATCTCGCCTGCGTGCCGGAACAGCACCACCTGGGCGGGCGCCGCCGGGGCCGGGCCGCCGAACCGGACGTCGGGCTCCATTCCTACGCCTGACCGCTCCAGGGCCCGGGCGAGGAGCTCCGCCTCGGCTTTCGGGGACCCGCCCCCGGCGGACGCCGCCGTCCAGCGCGCCAGCAGGTCAGCCGCGGACACCGTCGCCTGGTCTGCACGCTCCAGGCTGGAGCGGGCCCAGTCCACCAGCGCCTGCGCGGCAGCGCTGGCTGGCCGTTCGAGGCCGGACGGGAGCAGGGCCAGGGCGCCGGCCGTCCCGGCGGCATCAGGATGCCGGCCTAGGTAACGGCTGTAGGCGTCGAGTTCGGTGCAGACGGCGCTGGCGAGCCCGCGCAGCCCCTCCAGCGGACCCTCCGCATCCCCGGCATCGGGGATGCGCTGGCCCGCGAGCAGGTCTCGGCTGGTGATCCCGGGGCTCGCGGGCTGGTATGCCGCCTGCAGCAGCGGGCCGCCGCGGTCGAGCATCATGCCCGCGCCGAAGCGCTCGCGGTAGCGGTGGGTGAACAGTTCGTCGAACTCCCGGGGGCAGCGTTCCGCCGGCGTCCGCAGCCAGGCGGCCGGGTGCTGGCGGACCCAGGCCAACGCCCATGGGGCGGGCACCGGCCTGGCATCGGCCGCGAGCTGGCCGAGGCCCAGGCGGAGCTCGAACGGCAGCTCCCATGCTTCCTGCTGTTCCGGCGGCGCGGACAGATACCGCCGGGGGCCGCCGCCCAAGGACAGGAAGCGGAGCAGGTTGCTGGCGTAGCCACTGAACGAGCCGTTGGCGCCGTAGATGCGCAGCAGGCGCTCCACTTCCCGGACCAACGCGGGCTGCTCGGCCCGGGCCGCCTGCGACGACTGCGAGTCGACGAGCAGGCGGCGTTCCAGGCCGTAGAAGTACAGGAAGACGTACCCGATATACGCACCGGGGGCATGCCGACCGTCGAGAAGCCAGTGCAGGTACGCGGCCCGGCAGTCGGGCCGGATGCTCGAGTAAGACGGCCAGTAGCCCATCTTGGCGCCGGCGTAGTCAGGGGTGCGCACATCGACCGGCAGGCCCGGGTCGATCAGCGCCGGCTCGGGCATTCCCCCTTTCTCGGCGACAAGCCCGCTCCCGGCGTAGACCAGCCCGCCGTGAATGGCGTAGCCGCCAAAATACACGGGCTGCCCGGCAGGGATCCAGGCCGCGTCCCCAGCCTCGGCTGGCGGGCGGGTCGCGGGCGGGAAGGCGGTAGAGGGAGACCTGGATTGGCGGTGCTGGTGCTCCGCTGCGGGGTGCGTTCGGCCGTGCAGCGGCGCCCCCGGCGTCCTCGGCGGCTGCGCCGGGGTGAACCGCGGCGCGGCACCGGGAACTGGTGAGCCCGGCCGGCTCGATGCCTGCCCAGCAGGCGGTGCCGTCGGCGGCGGGGACCAGGGTCTTGCGTCAGGGGCGGACGCGCCGCTGCGATGCGACGTGGGAGCCTCTCTCCGCGGGTCGAGGGGCCCGGGTGCGGGCACCCGCCCTGGACGCCGGGCAGTCCGCGGGGATGGATGGGGGCCGCCGACGGCGCCTGCGCCTGGGTAGGTGCTGCCGCCGCGCGGGCCGATCCAGCGGCGGAACCAAGCAGTAAGACCAGCCAACATAATTACAAAGGGATCCCTTGCTGGACCCCGCCCCCAGCCCTTGCTCGTGCAACTAATCTTCCGCAGTCGTCCCGCCGGCCTGGTCCGGCAAAGCTTCAGCCGTCAGGCGCAGTGCTCCGGCGCGGGACCCAGATAACTGGTAATGCGGGTCTGTATCCCGTGGAGCTATGGTTGCACGCTGCGGGCTCAGCTGGGGCTCTGTTCGCGAACAGTTGTGGGCGCCGACCGCCATAGTGGCGAACTCCGATGCCTTGGCCAGGGGCAGGGCCGCAGCCGTCCAGCAGGCCGGGCGGGAAACGAGCAAAGGCCTGAAGCGCATGACCGGGGCGTTGCGCTTGGTTCGGCTCTGGCCTACAGGCCACGCGACGGCTGGACGCTCGCGCAGCCCCCGAAGCGACTGCAGGCATAGCGCCAATCATGACAGTAGCCGACCTTGCAGATCGATGCTTGCCGACATTAGCAGGCTCTGCGAGGCCGTAAACGAGCCACAGCCGGGAGTTTGGAACGCCAGGAGGTGTTTGGACTTCGTTGGGTCCTTACTAGATTCTCACGCTCCTAGCGAAAGGCGGTTCGCTCGCTGCTCAAGAGACACTGAGAGGCGGCGTCTTCTCGCTAAATCCATTCCTTGAGGGAATATTGTCCGCGGCTGATCGGACTTACCTCACCTTCTAGTTGCTTCGGTTCCTGTGCCCGATGGCCTCGCCAACGCTGTTGAGGCGCCCGAGTACTTCACGCGGAGCTGTTTGTCCGTTGTTCGCAGTTTGATTCGTGTAACGTCCTGATTCGGGTTAGTGGCGCCGAAGGACATGTTCGCAGCTTGGTGAACCGCTCGAGGGTGTGGAGTGCGGCGAGTAGGGGCTGCTCGTCGTACCGTCCGACTAACCTGATAACACCAGTACCTCGACTGGCTATTCGTTCCATCTTTAGGAGCCGCTGTGGTCGATCGCGTGACCTCAAGTGCAGGTTCGGACGGCAACGGTTTGCTGGGGCCTATCGACGCTGAGGTCGTCGTCGCTGTTCCGCCGGTGGATCCAGTCGGCCGCGTGGGACTGGTTGCCGGCACCGAGGACTCGACGCCCCTGCAGTTTGTCGTCGCGCTGGATGAGACCTCCTACCTCCAGTTGGACGATGTGGTCGTCACACAGCGCCTGGTCCCTGAGGTCGGGTCTGTGTCCACCAGTGGCCTCGTCACGCAGGTCCGGGCTAGGCATGAGGGTGCGAGCTACGGGTCAGACGTCTTCCTGATCTCGGAGGGCGTGCTGCCCGCAAGGACCCAGGAGGTCGCTGAGGTCAGCACCACGCGAGTTGAGCCCGAGATCTACGTGCCCCCGCGGCCCGGTGAGGTCGTGCGCCGGGCGACTGGGCAGGAACGCGCGCAGGCGCTCTACTTCGACCAGATGGCCGATCGGGTTCCCGTCGGCCGCGGCCGTGATGGCTCCCCCATCTACGTAAACATGGAGTTCCTCGACGGGACACGTGGCGCCCACGTGTCAATCAGCGGCATATCCGGCGTGGCGACGAAGACCAGCTTCGCGCTATTCCTGCTGCACTCCCTCTTCCGTTCTGGCGCGCTAGGTTCGCGCGCTGTCAACGCGAAGGCCCTCGTGTTCAGCGTGAAGGGCGAGGATCTGCTGTTCCTTGATCAGCCGAACCGGCACCTAGACGATGCGTTGCGGGCCCAGTACGCCGACCTCGGCCTACCGGCTGAGCCGTTCGCGTCGGCTGGTTTCTGGGCGCCGCCGATCCCGGGTGACCAGACCGCACGGCCGAACGTGGCCGGGCGGACCAGCGGGGTGGAAGCCTTCTGGTGGACGATCGCCGAGTTCTGCTCCCAGCAGCTGCTGCCGTACGTGTTCACCGACGCCGAAGATGACCGGCAGCAGTACACGATCGTGATCCACCAGGTCGCTGCGCGGCTGCTGCGGGACGCCGAGCCGCACGGCAACGACGGCGCGGTGCGGCTCGACGGCGAGGTCGTGCGCACCTACCACGAACTCGTCGACCTGGTCGTGCAGCGGCTGACCGATGAGGACAGCCGCGCCGACTGGGCAGGCCCGGTCACCGGGATGGGCACGGTTAACGCGTTCGTCCGCCGACTGCGCTCCTCGCTGCGCCCGCTGTCAGCGATCATCCGTGCGGACCTGAGCGAAACGCCTCGCCGCCGGATCTCGACCGCCGACCAGCAGGTCACGGTCGTTGATCTGCACAACCTGCACGAACGCGCGCAGCGGTTCGTCGTCGGCGTGGTGCTGGCGGCCGAGACGGCGCGCAAGGAAGACGCCGGGCCGGGCGGGCTGATGTTCACGATGATCGACGAGCTGAACAAATACGCTCCGCGAGAAGGCAGCTCGCCGATCAAAGACGTGCTCCTCGATATCGCCGAACGCGGACGGTCCCTCGGCATCATCTTGATCGGCGCGCAGCAGACAGCGAGCGAGGTCGAGCGCCGCATCGTGTCGAACTCGGCGATCCGGGTGGTCGGGCGCCTTGACTCGGCCGAGGCCGGACGCCCCGAATACGGATTCCTGCCCGCCTCGCAGCGGGCGCGCGCCACCATCGCCAAGCCGGGGATGATGTTCGTCTCCCAGCCGCAGATCCCGGTTCCACTCGCGATCGAGTTCCCTTTCCCCGCCTGGGCGACCCGGCAGTCTGAGTGCGCGCTACCGCCCCGCGCTGCAGATGAGACCAGGCCGGACCTAATCGCTCGGCTGCCGGACGATGACGAACTCCCGCCCTTCTGACAGATTGTCCGCTACGAGGGAGCACGCCGCGCCGTGAAGTTCCTGCACACCTCCGACTGGCACGTCGGCAAAACGCTCAAGGGCCGCGACCGGCTCGATGAGCAGAAGGCGGTCCTTGCCGAGATCTCGGCGATCGCCGAGGCCAACCAGGTTGACGCCGTACTGGTCGCCGGGGACGTTTACGACTCCTCGGTACCGTCGGCACCGGCCCAGCAACTGGTGGTTCAAACGTTGCTGGCTATGCGGCGGGCAGGCGCGGAAGTAATCGTCATTGCCGGCAACCACGATCACGGACCGACCTTCGAGGCATACCGGCCCTTGATGGGTGTCGCGGGAATCACCCTTGCTGGGATGTACCACACGCCGGACCGAGGTGGTGTGATCCGGTTCCCCGCCCGTTCCGACAGCGTGAAAGTCCACGTCGCCGTGCTGCCGTTCCTATCCCAGCGCTACGCGGTCAGGGCGGCGCAGATCGCAGGGAATACCCCGTCGGAGAACGTCCGAGCCTACGACGAACAGGTCCGGCAGGTCATCGACGTGCTCACCGGTGGCTTCACCCCCGACGCCGTGAACATCGTGATGTCTCACGTCACCTGCGTCAACGGCATCTTCGGGGGCGGCGAACGGCCCGCGCAGTCGATCTTCGAGTACAGCGTGCCCGCGACAATCTTCCCGGTCTCGGCGCACTACGTGGCGCTCGGGCACCTGCACAGGCGGCAGTCGCTGCCCGCCCACGCCCCCGTGCACTACAGCGGCGCCCCGCTCGCGGTCGATTTCGGCGAGCAGGACAACACCAGCGTAGTCTGCCTGGTCGAGGCGGCGCCTGGCATCCCAGCCCGCGTCACCGATATCCCGGTACGCTCGGGACGGCGGCTACGGACCGTGCGCGGGACGCTCGCAGAACTGGCGCCGCACGCTGCGTCATACGGCGAGGACTACCTGCGGGTGTGGCTTCGGGAACCGACTCGGGCCGGGCTGCGCGACGACACCATCGCGATTCTGCCGAACGCGCTGGAGGTCCGCATCGACCCGGACTTCGCGGCTCCCGCCCAGCCCAGCAGACCCGAGGCTTCCCGCGAACCCAAGAGCCCCGGCCAGCTATTTCAGGAGTACTGCGCTACGCGGAACGTCGCCGACCGGCGGGTAGCGGCCCTGTTCGCGCAACTGCACGAAGAGGTCACTACCGCCATCAGCGCTGAATAGGGGAAGGACCACGATGCGCCCGATCGTCATGGAGATGCAGGGTTTCGCGTCCTTCCGCGAGCACACCCGGGTCGACTTCACTGACGCTGAGTTTTTCGCCCTAGTCGGCCCCACCGGCGCCGGCAAGTCAACGGTGATCGACGCGATGACGTTCGCGCTGTACGGTTCGGTGCCCCGCTGGGGTCGGAAGAACATGGTTTCCCTTGCGCTGGCGCCCACTGTCGCCCGGGCGACGGTGAAGCTCGTGTTCGAAGTCGAACGGCAGCGCTATGTCGTCGCGCGCGAATTGCGCCGGATGGGCGGCCAGGTCGGCCAGCGCGCGGCGAGCCTGGAACGGATCATCGACTCCGATGGCGTGGCCGCGAAGGATGACAAGACGACGCCGATGGCCGGGGATCTGGCTGGCGTCACTGCCGCCGTGGAACGGCTTCTCGGCCTGTCGTATGAGGACTTTATCCAATGCGTGGTGCTGCCTCAGGGACAGTTCGCGGACTTCTTGCACGCCAGGCCGGCGGATCGGCAGGAGATCCTGCTCCGCCTGCTGGGGGCGGAGCACTACAGGCTAATGATGGTGAAGGCGAATCAGCGGGCGAGCACGGCGGCGCAGCGCGCGGAGACTATCGGCGAATCGCTGATCAGCTATGCGGATGCGACGGAAGAGTCCGAGAATCAGTCCCGTGCCGCCGAAGTTCGCCTGGTCACGCTCGTGGAACGAGTCGCAGAGATCTTGCCGCGTATCGGTGAGCGCCAAGCTGAGCTGTCTGTTGCCGAGGAATCGCTACGGCGGTTGCGGGCTGAGCACGCGGCTCTGTCCGTCCTCCAGGTGCCGGACGGCATCGGCGCGCTGGACGCGGACCTGGCAGCCGGCCGGGCTCGGGTCGCCCAATTCAAGGACGCCGAGTTGGAGTCGGAGCGTGCTGACACGGCTGCCCGGGAGTCGGTCGCGGCCGGACCGCAACGAGCGCCGCTTCAGCTTGCACGCGAGCGACGTGATGAGCGGAACCGGCTCAACAGATCGCTTCCGGGTCTGGAAGCAGAGGCGGACCAACTCGCGACGCGAGCGCAAGCGGCTTCCACATCTGTGGAGACCGGCGCGGCCGCCCTAGAGGAACTCCGCCTCCAGCGTGACACGGCGGCTCAGGACGCCTCGACCGCAGCCGAACAGGTGAACCGGCTGGAACGCGAGCAGGCTGCCCTCGCTGCGGTGACGGTTCCCGACGGGATCGCGGCGCTCGACGAACGCCGGCGGATCGCCCACGCCGCCGCAGCCAGCGCAGTCAGCGCTGTATCAGAAGCCGAGCACACCGACACTGCCGCGCGTGAGGCGCGCGATCGAGCTGCTCCAGAGGTGCCGCTCGCGCAGGCGCTCCGCGACCTGAACGAACTCCGGGGGCTCCTGGCCGAACTCGAGACCAGCCGGCGTGCTGCAGGGAAGGCGCGCACTGCCCAAGCGGCAGCGGAAACCTCGCTGGCAACCGTAGAGCATGCGCTTACGGACCAGCGTGCGGCGCTGGAAGCGGCTCAGCGTGCGCATGTAATCGCCGAGCTTCGTCCGCACCTCGTGGTCGGCGAGGCCTGCCCACTGTGCGAGCAAACCGTTGCGCTTGTGCCGACGGCTATTACCGTGACCGAGGTTGATGACGCGCGGAGCAGTATCACCGAAGCGGAAGATGCCGCGACAACTGCCCAGAACGCCGTAAAGGAGGCGGACGGGTCAGTCGTCAGGGCCGAGGCCGAGATAAAGACCAAAGCGGCACGCGAGACGAGCCTCATCGGTTCGCTCGCCGCAGCGCTCGCCGGGCCCCTCGCCCGTTCGCCGATGGAGGCGGCGCGCCTGATCGCTGGCGCCAACACGGACGGCCCCAGTGAGAGCTTGATCGAGACCAGCCTCGTTGATCGCGCACTTGCCGAGACCGGCGCGATGATCCGCGATCGCCAGAAACTCAACCATGCGGCCGCCGAGACAGCCAAGGGGATAGCGGCCGCACGACTGGGCCATGCAGCCGCCCAAACGGTGGCTCAGCAGGCGGACGCCGAAATGGCGGCCGCCACGAACAGTCTCCGCGTCGCACGCGATCCGCTCGTCCAACTTGGCGCGCCCCAGGTGGACGCCAACAGCCTTTCCGCCGGCTGGACAGCGCTGGCCGAGTGGTGCGCAGACGAGCAGCGGGCGCGGGCGGCCGACCTGACAGCCGCCCGCGAGACCGCCGCCGCGAATACCAGCCGGCACCGCGCGGCCGCGACCGAGTTCGGCGCCGGAGAGCAAGATCTGTCCCGGCTGCGCAACGAGGCAAATACCGCAGTCAGGGCCGACCAGCAGGCCAAGGCGAAGCTGAGCCAGGCCAGCGAACGTGTCACGGAACTCGTCGAGCTCTTGCGAGACGCACCGGACGACAACCAGATCATCGAGCAGTTGGCTCTGATAATCGAGCTGGAGGACGCCGCGACCAAGGCGGGAGAGGCACTCCGGGTGGCGCGCGCTGACCGGGCCAAGGGCGAGGCTGCACTCGCCAACCTCGAGCACGCCGAAGCCACAGCGCGCGCCGAACTGTCTGCCGCGCGCGACCGCGTCGTCTCATTGGGGGCGCCCGCCCTTGAGACCTTCGGTCTGCACGATGCGTGGACTGCGCTCGTCACCTGGGCCGTGGGGCAGGCGGCGCTGCGCGAACAGCAGGACCTGGCTGTGTCGGCCGGACTCGAAAGCGCTCAGGCGGCGATACGTCAGTTGGTCGGCCAGCTCAGTGCTGACCTTATGGAAGCTGGGGTCGAATTGGCCCCGGACGCGGTCATCTCCCGGGCCACGTCTGTCGCGGCAGAGGCCCTCGCTGGCGCCCGCGCGGCCACCACGCGAATTGTCGAACGGCGAGCCGAAGCCGCAACCCTGCTCAGGAGACAGCAGGCAGCGCGTGAGGAACAAGAGGTCGCCGGAATGCTCGGCGACCTGCTGCGCGCGAACAACTTCCAGCGCTGGCTGGTCAACGCTGCCGTAGACGATCTTGTCACGGAGGCATCCGCCACGCTGTCGGCGTTGTCCAGCGGCCAGTTCGACCTCGCCTACGAGGGCGGCGAATTCCACGTCATCGACCATGCCGATGCGGATGCGCGCCGCTCGGCACGCACTCTTTCTGGTGGCGAGACATTTCAGGCGTCTCTTGCGCTCGCACTGGCCCTTTCGTCGCAGATCTCCTCTCTTGCGGCCGCGGGTGCGGCACGCCTGGATTCGATCTTCCTAGACGAGGGATTCGGCACGCTGGACCCCGAGACCTTGGTGACCGTCGCGACCACACTGGAGACCCTCGCCCAAGGCCAGCGGATGGTCGGCGTCGTCACCCACGTTACGGCTCTCGCCGAACGCGTCCCGGTACGTTTCCGCGTGACGAGGAACGCTCGGACCTCGACCATCACTCGCGAGGGCTTCGGAACGCAGGAAGAAGAGGAGGTCATGGCATGACGACGGACGCTGCGCTAACCGCGCTCACCTCCGGATCGGCCTGGGCGCCGCCCCGGAGACGGCACGACTCCGGTCAGACTCGGATGCGCTACACCGTCGACGGATGGGACCCCGCCTACGGCGCCAGCTTGCAGCTCGATGAGTACCTGCAAGAATCCACCGCTGAGGTCGACCTCGATGTGGAAGTACCCGCGGGTCAGTGGCATGCCATCGAAGCCAGAGCTGGCATCCCAGCGCCTGCGGCAATGCTGTTCGTGGACGGCGTGCGCCGCATCGAAGCACGAGTCTGGATCGACTCGCCCACTGACGGGGCTGGTCCCGCGACCGAGGCGACCGCGGCGCTCTGCGCCTCCTACGCGGCCGGTGTCGTGTGCTGCTCCGGACAACAAGCGCATCTTGTGACGGCCGAACTGCGGCGCGGGCTGTTCTCGATCGCACCGCACGCGACCGACATCAACACCCGCGCCGGGATGTACACGGCGAACCTAGTCACCGACAGCACGGTCGGCATGCCGTTGATGGCTCGGCTTTCCCAGGCCCTGCAACGCCGCCTGGCCGACGTTGAGGCCACGGAGGCGGCCGCCGCCCGCTCCGCCGTACACGATCACTGCCCATCGGGTGATGATGACCTGCTCATCATTGACGGGCCGCTGCGTGGGCGCCAGCACCTGCCACGCGCCCTCGGTTACATCAAATCGCACCAGAGCACCTACCTGCCGGCCGAGCTCAACACGCTCGTCGGCAGGCTGACGCCCGGCCAGCGCACGCCGGTCTTCCTCATGGGCACCACCTGGGACCGGCACAGCTGGTACATGCGATTGCCAGGCCCACCCGGGTCGCCCTGGGCTGGTGTCGTCCGCGTCGAATGCTCCGCCGCCCTGGCCAGCAACGAAGCGGTCAAACTCGCGAACCTCAGCCAGGCAGCCCTCGGCCGGTTCGCCTCCACCGCCTACAAGGATTCCCGCGCGCCCCAGAACCTCTACCCGATCGGGGGCCTGGAACGTGAGCTGAGGCACCGCCTCGGCGATCCTCGGCTGCTTTACCGAGCATTGCGAGAAGCCGCCGTCGGCTAGCGGTTGCACGCCCTGCGGTCGGCCTTGCGTAAGCACCTGGCGGACCTTCGGTGACCCTAATGCACAAGGCCGTGCCATCACCGGAGACTTCGGATGCAGAGGATTCGGGCTGGTACCTGTCGCGCCGAGCTCGTCCACCGGATGACCGCGTCGCCTCCGGCGCGTCTGAGCCAGTTGATCGAATCGTGGTCGCCGATCGGGCCAGAATCTCGGCGTCGGCATCGACAGCGAGAGCGCAACCCTAAGCCGCGGATTTGGCGTCTACCCGCTGAGCCTCTCGCTCAGGCTCAACCCGATGAATTTCGATCGCGGCACCGTTGTCGAACTGTCAGGCGAACTTGAGGTCCACGGGAACCCAAGCCACTGGCTGGCCGCCAGTACTCACTCGGTGCGAGTCCCACTCCACGGAACACAGACTTCCTGCTCGATCAAGTTCCCGCTGACGAGTGCCCAGATACTCGGCATCGAAGAACACCGTGCAGGCTGCAGGGCGGGCTTCGGTCTTAAGCTGCGCGGCTTCCTCCCAGGCGATCCGACCGAGACTGGCCAGGAGTCGAGTGAGTATTTCGCGATCGCCGCCAGCACCTGGCTTGACCTGGTGGAGCAAGTCGACGCCGGCGTCGCGTTCACGATCCCCATCCCGATCATCATCGGCACCGGGGCGCGCGCTGAAGGGGCCGAACTGCTGAGGGAGGCGCGTGGCCACCTGAACGCCGGGAACATCGATGCCGCTATCGTCTCGGCGCGAGGAGCTATGGAGCGCGCCGAGGCGGCCGCACAATGGCCTCGTATCGCCAAGGACGATGACCTGCGCACACGTAGCCAGGCTCAGAGGTGGCGAGCGATCTACAGAGCAGCATTCGACCAGGCAGCGGGTGCCGTGCACGAAGACGAGGTAACGAAGGAGTTCGCCTACAGCCGACGGGAGGCCGAAGCCCTGATCGGAATCGCTGCGGCGCTTCTGAAGGCCGCGCCGGACCCGATCGTATGAGCAAGGGTCCACTCTCCGAATATCCTGACCTGCGCGAACCAGACTGTCTCGGATTTCCTCGGACGGACCCCGGGGTGCATGGCGCACAGGAGGTCAACGATTCGAGTCTCCTTGCCCTGCCGGTTGCCGGTGCCCCGACTGCTGCACTTCACACCATCAAGCCCCAGCAGGATCCACGGTTTCGCAGCGAGCCCAATTTTCTACCCAAACTTCTACCCAGGTCGCCGCTTAGAGGTCACGTCGAGGCGCTACATCCCCTGCTCTGTAGGGCTTTTGAGCGCATGCGTAGGAGAGTCGCGGGCCATTCTTCCAAGCTGGTCACATAGGTTCGATTCCCGTCGTCTGCTGTCTATATTCGACGTAGATCACGGCGGTGAGCGCTGGTACCTCACGGGAGGCGGAACACCCGATGACTACTACCCGGCGTGTCGCGACGGCCCGGGAAGCGGGGGTCACGGGGGCGGGCCAGCAGGTGCAGCAGGTAGAGGTAAGCAAGGTCTGGCAGATCGACCGGGACTACGCCGTCGTGCGCCGCCAGCAGGACTCCGTCGCCTGGCTGCTGGCGGCCTCCGAACGCATGCCCGCCGTTGCGGAGAACCCGGAGGTAAGCGGAAACGGCTTTCTCAAGGCTCATCACGACCTCGGTGCCGTCCCTGCGCGGGACCAGCAGACCGCCGTCCCGCAGCCGCGACGGGGCGAAGAACCCGTCCTGGAGCTGGCGCAGCGCGGCGACGGCCCGCCGGGCGCGCGGCAGGAGCACCCGTCCGGCGAGCTCGCCAACCAGGCCGGTGACCTCGCCTAGTACCCGCTGGGCGTAGGACAGCTCGCACATCTTCTGGAAGTCCGGGCTGCGCAGCCCCTCGAGCGTGTCGAGGGTGTCGAACAGCAGGACCCGCCGCACGTGGTTGTCGCGGACGTGAGCTGAGAGCGACTGAAGGTTCCGGAACGCCTGCTCGATGCTGAGCAGCGCCTCGAAGTTCTCCTTCGCGCGGTACGTCCCGTCGTCTGCGGCATACCCGGCCGGATCGGTGTCCTCGGTGAAGAGGCTGTCCAGTGCCTCGGTCCACCAGGTCATCGCGGCGTGCGTGTCCGCGGCGCTGGCCTCGGGCCGCAGGCCGCTTTCCGCCCGGCCGTCAGGGAAGAACAGCTGCAGGAGCTCGGCCGCCTCGCCGCGGCGGCCGACTACCGGGCAACCGAATGAGTAGACGACCACGCCGCCGATCCGCTTTGCTGGCACCGCCCATACCCACGGGGAAAGCGAGAGGAAAAGCGGCGAGAGATAAGCCTCCAGACCCAGCTGGTGTCGCTGGACAGGCCACGCGCCGCGTTGAAGACGGGCTTGCCGTCGCGCGGGACCGGGGGCCGCAGGGACATCGCGCTGTCATCCTCCACCTGGCGGAGAAGTCGGGCCGCCCCGTAGCGCTTGCCCAGCGCCTCATCGACTTCCACCAGGTACACGGCCGCGTCCGGCAAGACCGGGAGGAGGTGGTCTCGCAGTGCCTGCCGGACGATGTCCGGGAGCTGGCCCGGGGCAGACGAGAGCGTTGCCAGCGTGACCTGGTACATCAGCGCGGCCAGGTCACCGGGGTGCTGCGCACCGATCCGGTTGAGCTCGGCCTGGACCAGCTCGCGGGGCACGCGCCCGTACAGGTTCTCGCTGGCCGGCAGGCGGCGCAAGCGCGAGTATGCCCCGGCCGCATCCGCGTTGCGGCTGCCTGCCAGGCGGTTTACCTGGAGAAGGCGCGCCGGCCGGCGCCGCACGCGCTCATCGAGCCGGACGTCCCACTCCCCTGCGGCGAGACCGGCGGCCTCCATGCGCCACCGGCACATGCGGCCGAAGTCGAGGGGGTCGCCGCCGGCCAGCCAGGCGGGCAGCCGGACCCGCACCGACCGTCGCGCAAGTTCGACGTCACCCTGCGGGACAGCCGCGATGGTCAACGAGTTCACCTCCTGCCCGGGCCTGCTCAGCGACCGGGACCTTGCAACGATGTGATCCGGGTCGGAGTAGATACCGCGCAGGCTGGTCACCTCGACTGCGACGCCGGTCTCCACAAGCGTCTCGCGCATCCCGCACTGGGCGACAGCTCCCCGAGCTCCTGTTTGCCCCTGGGAATGGCCCACTGGCCGGTGTCGCGACGCCGCTGCAGCAATACCCGGCCGCTCTCGTCGACCGCCAAGATCCCATCAGCGGGGGCGTGGCTGTTCGGTCTCGGCGCGGCCGGGTCGTTCAGGTACTCAACGCGCCCACTCCTAGACCTTTGCACGA
>Ga0335072_10008174_pt1 | contig 15185 bp, 12 predicted proteins | sample Lox_Sample_21_FD_206725 | JGI IMG/M metagenome (GOLD analysis project Ga0335072, IMG submission 206725) | Soil microbial communities from Loxahatchee National Wildlife Refuge, Florida, United States - Lox_Sample_2.1 | ecosystem: Environmental > Terrestrial > Soil > Wetlands | place: USA... | reverse complement strand
CGGGCGTAGAGCACGGCATCGCCGGTGACGGTGACAACGAGATCGTCGCAGCAGAACTCGCGCTCGGCGCGCATGTGGCCGGAGATCCACCACACGGCGGGATGGTAGAACAGTACGGCTTCGAGCATATGCTGGAGGACTTCGACGATGTAATCGTGGCGGCGGATGTGCGCCAGCTCGTGGAGCAGAAGCGCCTCTATTTGCGCGGCGGGCACGCCGGCAAAGACGCCCGCCGGCACGAAGATGACGGGGCGAAACCAGCCGGCGGCCGCCGGAGCCTGAAGCACTCCGGAGACAACCAGACGGACCTTTGCCGAGACAGACATACGCGCTTTGAGGCGAGGGAGAGCACGCTGCCAGAGTGCCGGGGCAGGGCGTGCGGGGCGCGATCGCAGCCGGTGGGCGAGGATCCAGCCGCCGAACAGGCGGAGCGAGAAGACCGTCGCACCGGTCAGCCATAGCAGTACCACCAACGGAAGAAAGCCAGCCGGGGGGTGCGGGGCAAGACCAGCGGGGATGGGCAAAACGTTCGCTCGCGGCGGCGCTTCGTGGGACGCGGAGAGAGGCACGGCAAAGCTGGCCGAAGCGGCCTTTGGCGTGGAAAAGCCGAGGGTCATCCAGGTGGTTGCCGATGCCGCGGCCATAGCGGCCAGAGCCATGGAGGCCAGCAGGTAGCGGCTGCGGGGAGACCAGGCGAGCGCTATGGCGGCTCGCAGCGTGCCGTAAAGCGCGGCGACGATCGCGCCCTGCCAGACGCTGTGGAGCAGAGTGAGGCCAAGGCGTTCGACCCATGGCGCGGTAACCAGCAGGCTCATCATGACCTTTTCTTTTTCCCGTCGAGTTGGTCGAGCATGCGGCGGATCTCGGCCCGCTCACTCGGGGTTGTAGGCTGCGCGCCGAGGGCGCTGAGTATGAGGCTTTCGGCCGAACCTCCGAAGACGCGCCTCAGAAGGTCCCCGGTAAGACGCACCTGCATCTCACGCTTGGGAGTTGCCGGCTCATACAGGTGGGAGCGAAAGCGCTCGCTGCGTTTGAGAAGTCCTTTTTCCAGCATGAGGCGCATCTGGGTGAGGGTGGTGTTGTAGTCGCAGGACTTGTTCTGGGCGTCGTGGACTTCGCGAACGGTGGCGGGACCGAGGCGCCAGAGCGTGGCGAGGATCTCGGCCTCGGCGGCGGTCGGCATGGGAAGTTCGGCGTTCGGCATCTGCAAAAAGCCTACTACTATTCCGCTCTTATGTCAAAGATTTAAATCTTATATCAACTATGGAAATGGTTTTTGGGATGGTAGGAATCTGTGAGCGCGGTTGTCGTTTCCGGTACGAGGAGGCACGGTTGTGGCATGCTTCCTGCCGTTCGGCCGTCCTCCGGTGGCTGAAATCCACCAATCCGGTGGTTCCCGGCCAGTGGTAGCATCCTCGGGGCGCCCGTATTTTCAAGCGTTTGGCAGGATGGCGAAACGCATGCACTGCGGTCATACGTCTGTAGTGTGTAGGCAGCAACAGATTGAGGCAAGCAAAATATGATCCGAATTTCCTTTCACTCCGCAGCACTTCTTCTGGCCGCATCGGGCATGATTTTCGCGCAGCAACCGCCGGTGGATCAGCAGAACGCTCCGACAACCAATTCCGGCTGGCGGCGGGCAACCGACTCCACGTCGCAAGATCCGGCGCAGGACCAATCGGCGCAGCAGTACCCGCCGCCGGCTCCGCGCGACGCTTACGGTCAGGCGCAGCCTTCCGCGAACCGCCCGCCGGCGGCGCAACGCCCGGCCTATGGCATACCGGCCGAATTGACCCTCAAGGCCGGCACGTTCTTCACCATGCGGATCAATCAAAAGCTGGCCGATAACAAGAATTCGGTCGGCGACACTTTCTCGGGTACTTTGACGCAGCCGGTGGTGGTGAACGGCATTCTGCTGGCGCCACGCGGCGCAATGGTATATGGCCGGGTGGCCGAGGCGGACAAGATCAAAGGCATGCACCGGCTGGGCATCGAAGTGACGGGCATCGTCCTTTCGGACGGCTCACAGGCCGCGGTGCACACGGAATTGATGTCCCGGCAGTCGCCTCCGATGCCTTACTGGGAGCACGAGCGCGGCGCGATCACCACGGCGACGGCGGATGGTTCGGCGCCCGCTGCCGGAGCTACCATCGGAGTGCTGGCGACCAAGGGGCACAATAGCGAAATCTTTCCAGCGACGCTGCTGACCTTCCAGACCGAGAACGCGGTGACCATTCATACCGGAGATGCGGCGGGCGCGTTCCGCTATGTCAGCCCGAGCGACTACACCCGCGGGGAGATGACGACCCGTGTGGCTTCGCGGCCGGCGTATGGATATGCGGGATATCCGTATCCTTACTATCCCTACTACGGTTGGGGCTATCCCTATCCTTATTGGGGTCCGTTTGTGGGATTCGGAATCGGATTCGGAGGTGGATATTGGGGCGGATTCCACGGCGGCTTCCGGCGATAAGCCAGGGAGAGCCGGCTTAGTAATCTACAACCCGGTAGCCATCGGGCACGCGGAACATGGCGGGGTCCGGCTCACCGAGATGCAAATTGCGGATGGTGGCGACTGAGTCGCCGGCCTCGGGATGAGACATCTTCGCCAGAAGCGCGATTCCGAGAACGGGCGAAGTCCAGAATTCGTTCGAGGTAACAAAAGCGCGATCGTTGCCGCCCATCGTTCCCGGAGGGTAGCGAAGAGTATCGCGCCGGCCCACGGTTTCATAGCCTCCGATGGTCTGCGTGCCCAACCATTCGAACACCGACACGACCCCGTTTTTCATGGTGTCAGTCTTGGTGGCCTCGGCGGCGGGCAGCGTCGCTTCGGACGCGGGCTTGAACTTCACTTGCACAGTTCGGCGGTGCGCGATCTTGCCTTCGTGGTCAAAATTGTAGGAATAGCCTGCGACCGGGTCCGTGAGATTCGTGGGCTGGAAGACCTGCTTGCCGGAGGAATCGGCAGCCATCCGTCCCGACGCGGTCCGTCCCCTGCCGTCGCGATAGTAGAACATGCTGAACTCTTGCGTCATGGTGGCGCCGCCGGGGTCCGTGCGGCGGCGCTCGAAGTCCTGTTCGGCTGAAAAGGGCATCTCGGTGAGAGCGGTGACCTGCCGGACGCCTGGCACCGGCGACGAACGCGGCAGGGAAATGGCAAATGTCCCGGACTCGTCGACTACGGAATATTCCGGGCGCGGCCGAAAGAGCGCGGAATCAGGCTCCGAAAGACTGACAGCTTTGATCCAGGAAACACTACTCTGGCCGCCTGGCCAACTGTTCTTGTGTAGAGAGAACGGCAGGCCGTCATCCCAAGCGGTCCACATCTCGTTTACCACCGTCACCGGCCGGTCATTGTGGAACATGGAATCCGGCGGATAGATCGAGGTTGTTTTCGAGCCGCAAAAAGAGACGCCCTCAACCATCTGTGCGGCGAGCGGTTCGGTGGTCATGGCGCTTCCGTCCTTCATGGTGCCGGTGTTGGCCGAAGATTCCGTGGCGCACACCACCTTCGCGCGGACAGCTGGCTTGGAGTTCACCTTGACGGCCAGGCGGTGCGCCACGCGATTTTGGGAGTCGAGAAGATAAGAATATCCGGCAACCGGATCGACGATTTCCACCACAAGGAAAGGGTCCGCATAACCGATGGGCCGGAGTTCTTCGGTGCGGGTCCGGCCCTGCGAATCGCGATAGACGCGGCGGCCGGGCTGAATCATGCGCGTCCCGTCGGCCAGGGTGCGCTCCGAGGTCAGTGTCGCGGAATAAGGCCGCCCCGTAATGGCATCGGCCGCTTGGATGGGACGGAAGGTGAGGATAACCCGATCGCCGGCTTGCGAGGCGGTCATGTCAAACTGCGCCGCCGGCGCCACGCCGGCCGCGCAGAACATCGCCAGAAGGCCAACCCGAATCGCCACAACGCACCTCCTCAGTGGGTCATCGCGTAAACCACGTCGTTCACACCTATTCTAATGCCGAGAGCCGCCATTTCCTGCGGATAGCGCGGGTCGTCGGCCCACTCCCAGGAATCGCCGATGTCGGAATTGAAAGAGATGGCCACCATCACGCGCTGATGATCGTCGTAGATGCCCATCCAGTGGGCCTTGGTACCGACGGCGCGCTGCCACATGCCGCCGCCCCCGCCGCGGCCCCACCCCGGCATCGCCCAGGTGCCCAGAATCTGGAAGCGATCTTTAAGATCGTAGACCACGTGGAAGATGGAGTCTCCGTCCTCGATATCGACCACCGGCCGGTCGGGAAAAACTCTTTTCATGCTTTCATCGAAGCGACCGTATTCCTCGGCGCCCCAAAAATCGTCGAGCATCAGGAAGCCGCCGCGGAGGAGATACTCGCGAAGGGTTTTGCACTGGGCATCGGTGAGCTTCCAATCGCCCATTTCACCGGCGGCGAGCCAGGGCCAATTGAAGAAATCGTCGAGGTCGTCGGGGTTGGAAGGCTGCTCGGTGGAGCGCGCATTGACACGCGTGAGGCGGCGGACGGCGGCGGCGAAATGGCGATCGGCGCGGGGATAATCCTGAGTCCAACTGGTGAAGCCTTCGCGCCAATCCAGGTTGAAGCCGCCGCCGAAGCGGCCACGGCGGCCGTACGGACCGAACAGCCCTTCGGGATGCTCGGGATACATCAGGCGGGCGAAAACCCACTCGCTGGCTTCCTGGTAGTCGGGCGGAAGCGCGATCTCGTCATAACCTTCCATGCTGGGATATTGGCGGAAGGGTTTCTGGAACGCGTAGAGGGCGGTAATGAGAAGTAATCCGCAGCCCGTGAGGCACAACGCCCTCTGAGATTTCATCAGTCCCGCCTTGTCCGAAGGATAGCATTAGCAGGTCGATCACGGATTCCTGCTGTGTGAGGAAAAGCAGCTCTCAGGGAAGCGCGGAGGATATGCAGAAGATTGAGGAGAAACTCGTCCCGCCCGGAGCCGATCGAGTTTGCGAAACTCTATCTTGTCCCACCCAGGGGCGCAGAGTACGCAGAGATTGAGCTTTGGCTTTCCTCTGTGCTCTGTGCCTCTGTGTGAAACACCGTTTTACTCCCCTTTCGGAGCGATTTGCGCGGCTTTCGCCTTTTGGTCGGGAGTGAGGAGAGCCAGGAATTGCGCTCGGCCCGCCGAACGCGCGGCGATCACCTGGCCGCGGAGAGTTCCCATCGCCGTGGAGAGTTGCTGGATTTGCGTGGTGTCATCGGCCCGGATCGCCGTTGCCAGCGATTGCCGGTCCTGCCGCAGTTGCTGGACGAGGGGCTGCACTTGTTGGTGTGTATTTTGGAAAATGGACTTGGCTTGCTGCCTCTGCGCGGGAGTCAGGTCTAGCGCCTGCATCATTTCTCGCCGTGAATGGCGCGCCGGTGCCTGCGCCGCCGGCGCGGTTTGCGCGATTGCCATGGAAGCGGCCATGGTTCCGAGTACCGTAAGTGTTGCTAAAAAGCGTTTCATGGGTAAGTTGCCTACCTGACCGTAGAAACCCGATTTTCGGCGGAAGGTTTCGGTTTTTCAGTAATTTACGAAGAGTTACAGAGGCCATGGCCCGATGGCGGATAATGAAGTCAGGCCGATGCACATCCTCCTGGTCGATGACGATTCCGAGCTTTGCGCGCTGCTCACCGAGTTTCTGCGGAGGGAAGGATACACCGTGGATTGCGCGCACGAAGGCCATCAGGGGCTGGAAAAGGCCCTCGAACCGGGCGTCGATATGGTGGTGCTGGACGTCATGCTGCCTGGCCTCGACGGGTTCGAGATTCTCAGGCGCCTGCGCCAGCAATCGAGTGTGCCGGTAATGATGCTGACGGCGCGTGGCGAGGATGTCGATCGCATTGTGGGCCTCGAACTGGGCGCGGACGACTATCTGCCGAAGCCGTTCAATCCCAAAGAACTGTCGGCGCGCATCCGGGCCGTGCTGCGGCGCTACGAACCGCGGCCGGCGGCGCCTTCCGGGCGCGTGGAAATCAACGGGGTGCTGCTCGACCCCGGCACGCGCGAGGTGTTCTCGAACGGCAAACCCGTGGAACTCACCACGTTCGAGTTCGACATCCTGGAATTGCTGATGCGGTCGGCCGGGCGCGTGCTTTCGCGCGACGCCCTCATGGAGAATTTCTACAGCCGCAAAGCGACGCCGTTCGATCGTTCGCTCGATATGCACATCAGCCACCTGCGCAAAAAACTGGAGAACGGCGAATCGTTGATCAAAACTATCCGCGGTGTGGGCTATCAGTTCGCCCGTTCGCCGGAAGAACCCGCCGCGGAATGAAATCCCTGTTCGCCAAAATTCTGGTGTGGTTCGGATGCACCATGCTCATCACGTTGGTGGGCTCGGCATTCATTTCCGCGCTCAGCATGAATCCCAACGACGCCGACGAGCGCGCGCCGTGGTCCCGTCTCATGCGATTTCAACTGGAAGAGGCGCGCACCGCGTATGAGACCGGCGGCCGGCCGGAATTGGAAGCTTATCTCGAAACCCTGCACCACAGTTACGACGCCACCGGTATCCTGGCTGACGACAAGGGCCGCGATGTGCTCACCGGCGAGGACCGCTCGAACCTGGTTCGGCGGGCAAGGTTGGGCGCTCCCGGCTGGACGCTCTTCCGCTTCATCCCGGTAGGAACGGCGACGCTGGCACGCGCTTCTGCCGACGGGCATTATTGGTTCTTCTTCATCGTGCCGCGCAGTTCGCTGGCGCCGTCGTTTCTTACGCCGGAACATTTGTTCTTCCTGTTGGCGGCGGTGCTGCTGTGCTACTGGCTGGCGCTGCATCTGACCAGCCCCATGCGCGCGCTCCAGAAAGCCGTGGAACGGTTCGGCGGCGGCGATCTGAGCGCCCGCGTCGGATCCACGCGGCGGGATGAATTCGGGCGCCTGTCGCAAACCTTCGATCGCATGGCGGGACGAATTGAAACCCTGCTGGCGGCGGAACGGCGGCTGTTGCTCGATATCTCCCACGAATTGCGCTCGCCGCTGGCCAGGCTGGGAGTGGCGGTGGAACTGGCGCGTTCCGGGGAAGACCGGGAATCGGCCCTCAATCGCATTCAAAAGGAGTCGGACCGGCTGAACACGCTTTTGAACCAACTGCTTCAGGTGACGCGCGCGGAGGGCGACCCGCGCTCGTTGCGCCACGATCACGTCCGCCTCGACGAACTGTTGCAGCAACTGGTAGACGATTCTTCGATCGAAGCGTCCGCGCGCGGCTGCCAGCTTGCCTATCGCACCAGCGCGCCGGTAACCGTGGAGGGCGACGCCGAGCTGCTGCGCCGCGCCGTGGAGAACGTCATCCGCAATGCCATCCGCTACGCGCCGCCTGAAACGCCGGTGGAAATCACGCTGGGGCGGCGCAACGGCACGGCGGTGGTGGATGTCAGGGACCACGGGCCGGGCGTGCCGGAAGAAGCCTTGCCGCGGCTGTTCGACGCGTTTTACCGGGTGGAGAAATCGCGCGACAGCTCGAGCGGCGGAATCGGTCTGGGCCTGTCGATCGCCCGGCGGGCAATCGAGCTCCACAAAGGCGGAATTCGCGCGCGCAACGCGAGCCCCGGCCTGGAAGTGGAGATGGAATTGCCAGTCTCCGAGGCGTAAATTAAGAAGAATACTTTGGGTGCGGCGGCAACTCGCCTGGCGGTGGGGAGTTTATACCCCATAGTGAGTCTTTTTTCCCGTTTCCGCAACCTGATAGACTTTGGAGACGTAACCATGATTATGCCATCAGGGAAGGTTCATCGCGCGCTCTCGAGCGCCGTTCTCGGAGCGATCTTCTGCGCATCGGCCGCGCTCGCGCAGCATCCGGCCACGCATAAGCCGCAACACCAAACGCAGAAACCGAAAGAACCCAGGATTTCGCATACGCGGCGCGGGGGCCTCGCCTATGTGCCCAATCGCTACATGCTTTTCCTGTCGGACCAGCCGGTGGCGGCGCACTTCGCGCGGCAGGACCAACTGCAAACCCAGGCCGCAATCGCCTACCGCCAGCAGGTGGAATCGCGGCAGGCATCGGTGATGCGCGATCTCGCCGGGCGGAATTTCCAGGTGGTGGGCTCGGCTTCCATGGTGATGAATGCGGTGTTCGTGGTGGCCACACCGGACCGCCTCGCGGAACTGCGAAGCGTTTCCGGTGTAATCGGAGTAATGCCGGAACGCCGCGTGCGGCCCAGTCTGAATAAGGCAACAACGCTGGCCAACGCGCCGGCCGCGTGGGCGCAGGCGGCCATCGGTGGCCAGTCGAATGCCGGGCACGGCATCCGGATCGGCATCATCGACAGCGGCATCGACGTGAGCAACCCCGCCTTCAAGGATACGGGATTCACCGCCCCGGCAGGCTTTCCTAAATGCAATGCCGCCGTGCCCGGTACGCCAAGCGATTGTGGCTTGTACACCAACAACAAAGTGATCGTGGCGCGCAGCTACATCTCCATGATGGCCTTCGGTAACTGCGGCGGAGCCTCGCAGACGGGAGCGTGCGCCAGCGCCGGCACCGCGACAGCAGCCACTTCCATTCCCGACGATTATTCGGCGCGCGACCGCGACGGCCACGGTTCCGGCACCGCGGCGTCGGCAGGCGCAGTGCAGAATTCCGCCGGCAGCGTGGCTTTTAGCGGCATGGCGCCCGGAGCTTATCTCGGCAGCTACAAAATCTTCGGCAGCGAAGGCGTGAGCTTCGAAGGCGCGCCGGAGAGCGTCATCATCAAGGCGTTGGACGATGCCGTCAGCGATGGCATGAACGTGATCAGCGCTTCGTTCGGCACTTCGGCGGTGGCGGGCGCGAAGGACGATGTCCAGTGCGGCAATGCGGCCGGCGTATGGTGCGACCCCCTGGCGCACGCTTTTGAGACCGCGGCGGAAAACGGCACCGTTGTGGTGGTGTCGGCGGGCAATTACGGCAGCGATCCCTATACCGATCCTTACTACAACACCATCACATCTCCGGGCTCGGCTCCTTCGGTGATCACCGTGGGCGCCACCATCAACTCGCACGTGTTCAATCCGAGCGTCACGGTGAATGGCTCGGGCGCTCCCGCGAACCTCAAAGGAATCGCGGCCGCGATTTCAGATTCGGCATTCTATCCTTCGGTGGTGGGCGCGAACTCCGGCGTCTTGATCGATGTGACCAAGCTCGGGGACAACGGCCAGGCGTGCTCCGCGCTGCCGGCGGGATCTCTTACCGATGACTACGCGCTGGTCCAGCGCAGTCCCTCGACGGGTTCGGGCTGCAGTTTCGACACCAAGGCGCAGAATGTCTCGGCAGCCGGCGGAATCGGGATCGTGTTCTACATGGCCGACACTACCGCGCTGGTGGCCCCCGGGCAGATCTGCTACACCAATCCCAGCGGCGCGTGCGATCTCTACGGACCGGGCGTGATGATCTCGCTCGCCGACGGCCAGAATCTCAAGGCGTATATCGATGCCAACCCGAACACCACCGTCACCATCGACACCGCCGGCGCCGAGGAAGCTTTGCCCAACACCTCGAGCGTCAATACGCTGGCCAGCTACTCTTCTGTGGGCCCGGCGATTGACGGAACCATCAAGCCGGACATCGTGGCAACCGGAGGATTCGACGGCTACCAATCGCTCTCTCCGAGCGCTACCAACGGGCTGTACACCGCGGGCGAGAGTTACGACCCCAACGGTGTCCTCTTTTCGACCAACGGATTCGCGGCAGCCAACGGGACCAGCTTCTCGGCGCCGCTGGTAGCTGGCGCGGCGGCGATGGTGCTACAGGCCCATCCAACCTGGACTGCGCTCCAGGTGAAGTCGGCCCTGGTGAATTACGCGGCGCAAACCGTGACTTCCGACGACAACGGAAACACCGTGGACGTGCAGCAAATCGGCGGTGGGTTGTTGGATGCCAACGCCGCGGTGACCGCTTCGGTTACCGCAGTGCCATCCACTCTCTCGTTCGGGTACGTATCCAGCAAAACGACATTGCCGCTAACGATTCCGGTGACGGTGCAGAACAACGGATCGCAATCGGTGACGCTGGCGGTCGCGGTCACGGCCACCGACGCTGCCACCGGCGCGACCGTAAAGACCGATCAATCCAGCCTGACCCTGGCGGCGGGCGCCAAGGCTACCCTGAACGTCTCGCTGAACGGCGCAGCTCCCGCGCCGGGCGAATATAGCGGCGCCGTGACGCTGACCTCCTCGACTCCGGCAATCGCGCTGCGGATGCCTTACGAGTTCCTGGTGAGCGATGGAAACGTGGACTTCGTGAATCCGCTCTACGACTTGAGCGATTGGCAGAACTATGACGGGACCTTCGCTTATGGGGCAGTGAATCAGGATATGGGCCCCCTTCCGGTGCAGGCCCTGGATCAATTCGGTGTGCCGCTCGCCGGCGTCTCGATTGTGTACACCGTCACTCCCTCCGGCACGCTGAACCTGCAAGCCATTCCCGGCAAGGCAGGTTCGACCGGCAACGTAGTCCCCTTCCAACCATCGAATTGCACGCCCAGCAGTTCCGGGTCGACGTTGACTTGCACCACTAACAATTACGGCATCGCCTGGGTGGAGTTGGTGAATGGCTCGACCGCGGTGGGAAGCACGAATGCCTCCACCGTGGATGCCACCGAATCCACCTCCGGCGCCGATATCACCGATTATGTGAGCATCATTCCGGTGCCGGGCCTGACCTCGGTATACGAGAATAACGCGGGCGGCGCCACGATTGCACCGGGCTCGTACATCCAGATGGCCGGTTCCAATTTCGCCGATCCGAATTTCCTGGCCGATCCCACCAACGGCGACAAGGTGGACGTTACTTACAGCAGCGGGCGTTTGCCGCTGGTCTGGGACTATGTCACGGTGAGTTTCGATGCTCCGGCCTCGGGCAGTTTGCCCGCGATCAGCGTTCCGGGCTACGTGGAGTACGTCTCCACCGGCAAAATTAACGTGTGGGTACCTTGGGAACTAGAGGGCTATCCCTCGGTCAACGTGAAGGAAATCTACCAGGGGACGGCAGCTATTTTCAGCAACGTATTAAACGTGCCGCTGAGCACCTATACCCCGACGTTCTTCATGTACCCCAGCGGCAGCGTCTTAATTGCGGACGCGCTCGACAACAACACCGGCGCGCTGATCACCACCTCCAACCCGGCCACCGCCGGCGAGATCCTGCAGCTCTATTGCAACGGACTCGGACCGACCACGAACCAACCGGCCAGCGGAGATCCGGCGCCATCCGGCTCTCTCTCCCAACTGGCCCAGACTACTACCCCGGTGACGGTCTCCATCGGCGGACAGAACGTCACGCCCATCTTCGCCGGCCTCGATCCGCCGTATGTGGGCCTCTATCTGGTGGATGTGACCGTGCCCTCGGGGCTCTCCTCGGGCAATCAGCCGATCACCGTATCCGTCGGCGGGAAGACTTCGCCGACCTCGGTCGCCACCTATCAGATTGTTCTCCCGATCAAATAATCGGGGCTTCCTGATATACTCGTCATTCTTCCTTATGGCGAATCCGAAATACGCGGTTTCCGACAAGCCGGTTCCGGTATCGGAGCTGGTGGCCACGCTGGGCGACGGCACCAAGGTCAAGCGGCGCACTCCGCGCATGCGCGCGTGCAACGAAAAAGACGACAAGGGCAAGCTTTGCGCCGGCCATCTGAAGCGCTGGTATTTTTTCGGCGACGAGGTAAAGGCTAAATTTGGAGCGGATGCGGAAGTTTACCGCTGCGAGCATTGCAAGACGCTGTATCTGCCAAACGCCGAGGAAGAGCCGCGCACCGGAACCTTGAGTTACTAACCGAGTTTCTGCCCTTAGCCGCCCCGCCGCGCGCAGCCTTTCCAGTGGCAGGCGGGCCATTAATTTAAACGCGTGGAGAATTCCACGGACATCGAAAATGCCCGGGAAGACGGGCGAATTCGCTGTCGTTCTCATCGGCATTTTAAGGGCGGTTAAGCTGGGATCCCCGCGCATTCCGGCCCGCAGGCAATCCACGGCGCGGTGAAAATCGATCTCGAGTAAATAATTCCTGTCCCGAGCCTCGCACGGAGCCGGCAGCCTGGACCGCCAGCTCCGCGCGCGCCCGGTGCGGCTTATACTGTCAGCAGCCTGTCGAAGAATGTGCGGTATTTCTTCAGCGCGATCCGCAGATCCTCGGTGGAGACATTCTCGCCACCACCCCACTGACCTTCCAGTTGTTGGCGTGCCGTGGCAAAGCTTTCCGAAAGCCGGTTGATGGTTTCCGTTACCAGTTCATCCGCCTGTTGGACGGCTGTCCTCGGTTCATCTACAAAGCCTGTCTGGATACGGTCCCATCGCGACCGGAATTCAGTGGCCGTTTCCTGGGGTAACAGCACCGCTCTTTCATCCGAAGTCTGTTGTTCGACCATGACTCGTTCCATTTTCTACCTCCTCGTCGCCAGATGCCGCTCCAGCAACTCTTCGAACAGCTCGCGGTAGCAAACCACCGCCTGGCGCAACTCTTCCGTCGTCGCCGCACCTTTTTCGTGCTTTCCCGCAATCTCGTGCGCCTTGCGATAGTGGGTCACCACCAGCGGGTGGTCGACCGATAGATCGTCCGCCCGCCCTTCGAAACCGATCGTGGGATAGCCGCGCGCCGACATGATTTCCGTCACTAGCAGGTCGGCATCGTGAATCGTCCCCGCGGGGTCGTCCACAAACCGCGACTGCAGCACCTGCCACCGCTCCGCAAATCGTTCTCGTTCCGCCGGCGTTAGCGACCGGATATTCACCTTCTGCATGCGTTTTTGCCGCAATTCGAGGTCCCGTTCCGCTTTCGCCGCCGTCCCATACTGCTTGATCGTACGGTCATATTCAGGACCGAACTGCGAGCGTAATTTTTTCGTGCGCTCTTTCCGAAACAGCATCCACGCAAGAATTGCAATCACCACGATTGCAACAATCAGAATGACAATAGCTGCTGTACTCATATCTGGGCTCCTGCCCGCTGAAAGTGCAAGCGGGGGGCCACTGTTGGAAACCCCAGGTTCCCGGGAGCGCGAGGCCAAATGAGTGCGCATGCGTACCACGGCGGGAGCAGACTCCTAGAGATGAAATCCGTTTTCCGGACGGGACGCACCGCTCCCTCGCGGTCGCGGCTCAGCCATACCGTCAAGCGGCGGCGACCGTCACGATCGCTTGTAGGATGCGATGTCGATCAGGTGTTTATTGAGTTCCCTGAGGTTTTTAGCATCGTCCTCGAAATTCTTCTGCGCTATCTTGAAAAAGTTGGCAAAGATCTGGTGCGCCTGATCGATCTTTTTCTTGTCGTCCGGCTTCTTGGAGTCTAAGCCAAAGTCCTCGTCATCCATCTCGTCAGCCGCCAGCCCCAGTCCGTTATCCACCCTCGAGTCCGCGGTTTGTACCTCCAGGATCTTCTTCTTCATCTGCTCCCGGAGAACGTCGAGCCCATCGAACGCTTTGTGGGCGATCACCGCATCTTTGAGTACGTCATCCACCCTTTTCGTGGGAATCTTGGCGGAATTCCCCAGAACCCTTTTGGCATCGGCAACAGCCTTATTCCACATGGCAGAACTTGGCATGATTCTCTCCTGTAGGCTTGAAAATTGGGTCACCCAATACCCGGCATGCCTAACGGACGGGCCGTAGGCTTAGGGTTAAGATACCACGGGATTCTGACAGCGCGTCGATTCACAGTACTATCGATATGGAATCGCTCGCTCCGGCGCTTCCAGGTCTCCAAAGCGAGGAACTGGTGGCCTCACGATCGGGCATCGGGTGGAGCGCCGGACTGGCGCTGTTCGCGCTGGGCTGCCCCCGCTTCCAGGCGCGAACGAACTGGTTTCCGATCGGGCTGGGGGTTGCAAAAAGGCCCAACCGCGATTTCGCCGTTCCCGGTTATTCGTTGCGCAGGGCGACAGCCGGGTCGATGCGCGAGGCGCGCCATGCCGGCAGGTACCCCGCAGCCAGTGCGGCGGCAAGCAGGATCGCCACGCCGCCCGCGGTCGCCAGCGGGTCATTGGCCTTCAGGCCGAAAAGGAACGATTCCACGTAGTGGGTAGTGAAGCGCGCGGCCGCGTATCCGATGGCGAGCCCGGCGGCGGTGAGCGCGAGCACTTCGCGCAGCACCATCCAGACAATGCGCGGACGCTGCGCGCCCAGCGCCATGCGAATGCCGATTTCTCCCGTTCGCCGCGCCACCGTATACGCCATCGCGCCGTAGAGCCCGACGGAGGCGATCAGGAGCGCCAGCAGTGCGAAGCACGTGCCAAGATTGGCGAAAGTGCGTTCCTGCGAAATGGTTTGTTCGATGCGCTGCGCTTCGGTGCCGACGTCGGTGATGGAGACGGCGGGGCTGGCCTCGTGGACCATTCGGCGGACGAAGCTCATGACGCTGTACGGGTCGCCCGCGGTGCGTAGTTCGAAGTAAAGGCCGCGCAGATCCTCGACCTCGTGGGTGAACGGGAGGTAGACCACCGGCTCCGGCTGTTCCTGGAGAGAGTTGTAGTGGGCATTGCGGATAACGCCCACGATCTGGAGCAAAGGCGCGCCGGATTTATCCCCGAAAGCGAACTGGCGTCCTACGGGATTGGCGCCATCGAAAAAACCGGCTGCGAATTTCTGATTGACCACGGCCACCATGGGAGACGCCATATCGCCGGGCTGGAGACTGCGCCCCAGCAGAACGGGGATCTGCATGGTTTCGAAGAAATCCGGGTCTACGTTCAGAATATTCGTGGTGTTGCCGCTGGCAGGCAGTGGATGGCCGGGAATGGTGATGTCCTCGTCATTAGCGTATTGGGCCACCAGCGGAAAGTTCGATGCGGTGGCGGCGCGGACACCCGGAATCTCGCGGAAGCGATCGAGCAGGCCGGAGTAGAAGCGCGCCAGCGCGTCGTCTTTGTAGCCCGCCTGGCGGCCGTTGATACTGAACAGGAGGATGCTCTCGCGGTTGAATCCCACGTCGATGGAATGAAGGTTCGTGAGCGTGCGCACGAACAACCCCGCGGCCACCACCAGCAGCAGCGACACGGCGATTTGCGAAACGATGAGCGCGTGGGTGAGACGCGGACGGAAACGATGACCGGGGGTGGAAACACCGATCGTGCGGCTCTCTTTCAGCGCGGGAGTGAAATCGACTTTGGTGGCTTCGAGGGCCGGCGCCAGCCCGAAGAGCACTCCGGCAACCAGCGCCAGCGCAAAAGTGAAGGCCAGCACCGGCCAGCTCAATTCGGCGCGTAAGGTGAAATCTGCCCGGCCGTT
>Ga0335072_10008173_pt1 | contig 15186 bp, 14 predicted proteins | sample Lox_Sample_21_FD_206725 | JGI IMG/M metagenome (GOLD analysis project Ga0335072, IMG submission 206725) | Soil microbial communities from Loxahatchee National Wildlife Refuge, Florida, United States - Lox_Sample_2.1 | ecosystem: Environmental > Terrestrial > Soil > Wetlands | place: USA... | reverse complement strand
GCGAAGGCGCCCCCCGGCTCGCGGGCGGCGGGCGAGGGCGGCGTGGGGTGGGGGGCAGTAGGTTGACGGGTCGTGGGCTGCCGGGGTGCCTCGGCAATCGTCACTGATCGGCCTTCCTTTTGCCTGTTTGTCCTCTCAATCCTGTGCCCATCGCGGCTTATATGGAACCGCGATGATATACCTAACAGTTATTATGAAGCGCTATGACCGGATATGATCCTCAGCTGCTGGCCACCTTCCTGGCGGTCGAGCAGACCGGCAGCTTCACCCGGGCGGCCAGCCGGCTCGGCATCCAGCAGCCCACGGTCAGCCAGCACATCCGCCGCCTGGAGCAGCAGGTCGGCCGGACGCTCGTGCTCAGGGACACGCACTCGGTGTCGCTGACGGCCGACGGGGAGGTGATGGCCGGGTTCGCCCGCAATATCCTGGCCCTGAGCGAGCAGGCCACCGCCTACTTCAGCGGGGCGAGGCCCAGCGGGCGGCTGCGCATCGGCTTCGCCGATGACCTGGCGCTGACCCGGCTGCCGCAGATCCTGCGCGACTTCCGCAGGGACAATCCGCTGGTTGACTTCGACTTGACCGTTGACCAGAGCGGCCTGCTGCACCAGCGCCTTGAGAGCGACAAGCTCGACGTCTTCATCGGCAAGCGCCCGAGCGGTGAGCAGCGCGGGCAGCTGGTCAAGCGGGAGCGGCTGGTGTGGGTGGGCACGCCCTCGACCCGGCTGGACCTGTCCAAGCCGCTGCCGCTGGTCGTCTACCCCTCGCCAAGCATCTCCCGCACCGAGATGCGCACCGCCTTGCACCGGGCGCGGCTGCCGTTCCGTACCGCCTGCGTCTGCCGGGGCGTCAACGGCCTGATCGCGGCGGTCGCGGCGGGCGTCGGGATCTCGGCCATGGCCGACAGCCTGGTGCCGGCCCAGCTGGCCACGCTCTCGCCCGGCCACCGGCTGCCCGAGCTGGGCACGATCGACCTGATCTTGCGGGCCAACCCGCGCCGCGACACCGAGCCCGCGGTCCGCGCCCTCATCTCCACGGTGCTGGCCAGCGGCTCCCGCTCGCTGGCCACCGAGCGTTCCTGACGGCCCGGCCGCCGAGCCGGGGTCGATGGCTGACGGCCAGGCCGCCGAGCCGGGGCCGGTGGCTGACGGCCTGGCCGCCGGGCCGGGGTCAGTGGCTGACGGCCAGGTCGGCGTGATGGCAGGCCACCACCCGGCCGGTGGCCTCCTCGCCGTCACGGGGCCGCAGGGGCGGGCGCTGGGCCGCGCAGGCCTCGGAGGCCAGGTGGCAGCGGGTACGGAACCGGCAGCCCGACGGGGGCGCGTGCGGCCCGCACGAGGCCGCCTCGGCGGCGGAAGTCAAGCCCAGCCAGGACGCGCTGTTCGGCTTCCTCACCGAGACCCTGGCCACGCTGGAGGGCGTGCACGGCTGGCAGGCGAGCATGGAGCTGCTGACCGTCCGGCGCGGCTTCGTGGAGACGCCGTGGTGGCGGCGGGAGCTCGAGGGACATCTCAGTACGTCGATGCCACTGCCGCAGGCCGCGGGCCAGTCCCATCGGCATCACGTGACCCGGTCATCGCCGGGGTCGCCGTAAGGTCACTGGTGACGTTCCTGGCCGGCGGTGACGTTCCTGGCCGGGGTTGGTCGGCGTTGGCGTTCCTGGCGGGCGTTGGCGTCCTGGTCGGCGGTGGCTTTCCTGGCCGGCCCGCGCGGGCCGGCCAGCACCGCCGGCGGCATTAGGCGGCGTGCGGCTGGGACGGGGCGACGGCCTCGTAGACGGCCAGGGTCTCGGCGCTGATCCGGTCGCGACTGTAGCGGGACAGGGCGCGGTCGGCGGCGGCGATGCCGCAGGCCTCGCGAAGCAGCGGGTGGCTGAGCAGGTGGCGGATGCGCGCGGCCAGCAGGTCGGGACGGCCCGGCGGGACGAGCAGGCCGGTGGTCCCGTGCACGATCATGTCGGTGTGGGCGCCACCGGCCGAGGCGATGACCGGGGTGCCGCAGGCCATCGCCTGCAGGGTCTCGGTACCGCGCGGGCAGTAGGCGGGCACGTGGACGAACAGGCTAGCCGAGCGGAGCAGGGCGGCCCGCTCACCGTCGGGGGCGCCGGACGGGCAGGCGATGAGCTCCGCGCCCGGGATCGCGGCCATGGCCCGGGCCAGGGTGGCCGACTGCTCGTCGTCAATGCCCGCGGCGGTGGTGATCCGCGGCTTGACCTTGTCGGCCTGGCGCGCGTGCGGGCTGACCGGGCCATCGGGGCTGAACACACTGGTGTCCACGCACGCGGGGACCAGGTGCACGCGACGGCGGTTCACGCCCATCCGCACCAGGTCGGCGGCCTCCTCGCTGCTGGCCGCGATCACGGCGCGGGAGGCCGCGCCGAGGGCGCGCTCCAGCCGGCCCCGCTCTAGCTCGTCCGGGCCGAGCCCGTGCCGCCGCTCGGTCATCGCTAGCGACCCCAGCGACGTCACCACCGGCAGTCCGTCGGCGTCGCGCGCGCTGGCCACGGCGGCCAGCCCCGCGGCCCACCCGAAGGCGTGCACGATATCGGGCCGCTCGCGTGACCAGGCCGACTGCAGCGACCTGGCCAGGCCGGGGACGGCCGCGCGCACGTCCGCGTCGCCGGTGGCCTCCATCACTTGCTGCGATACGTGATGCCCGGCATCACGCAGGGCGGCGGCCAGGCCGCGCATCTCCTCAGCGTCTGCTACGTCAGTACCTGCAACCAGGGCTATCTTCACCGGGGGTCTCCTCGCCAGAAATCTGGATGCGCCACGGCGAGCCCACTCGGGAGCAGCGAGGAAAAAAGAAAGCGGCCGCGCGAGCACGCACGCCATGACGGCGTGGAACGTGCCTGCGTCGTAGGCACCGCTGGGTATAAGCATATCCGCTCGCGAACCCGGCCAAACCCCTAGCCGGCCACAATCCGCGGGCAGGCCCGCTGTGGCGGCACCACCAGGCGGCTGGCGGCCCCTACTGGAGCACCTTGTCCACGGTGATGGGCAGGTCCCTGACGCGGACGCCGGTGGCGTGGTAGACGGCATTGGCGATCGCGGCGGCGGTGCCGACAATGCCCAGTTCGCCAATGCCCTTGGATCCCATCGGGTTGACGTGCGGATCCTGCTCGTTCAGGGTGTGCACCTCGATGCGGCCGACATCGGCGTTGGCCGCGATGTGGTACTGGGCGAAGTCCTGGTTGACCACGTGCCCGAACCGCGGGTCCAGGACGCTGTGCTCGTGCAGCGCCATCGACAGTCCCCAGGTCATGCCGCCAAGCAGTTGCGAGCGGGCGGTTACCGGGTTGATGATGCGGCCCGCCGCGAACACGCCGAGCAGCCGCCGCACCCGCACCTCGCCGCTATCGGCGCGCACCCGCACCTCGGCGAACTGCGCGCCGTAGGCATGCATCGAGAAGCGCTCGGTGTCGGGGTTGGCGGGCATGTCGGCGGTCACCGTCAGCCCCTCGGGCGGCACCACGCCGCCGTGCTCGGAAGAAAGTCGCGCCCGCAGCCGGCGGGCCGCCGCCACGACCGCCGACCCCCAGGAGGTGATCCCCCACGAGCCACCCGCCCCGACCGCCACCGGGAGCGCGGAATCCCCGATCTGGAGGTCGATGTCCTCGACGGGAACGTCCAGGGCGTCGGCGGCGATCTGGGTCAGGGCCGTCCAGGTGCCGGTGCCGATGTCGGCCGCGCCGATCGCCACCGTGTAGCGCCCGTCCGGGCCGGCCGAGATGGTGGCCGCGGTCCGCGCTCGTCCCCGGTACGTGGGGTAGGTCGAGGCGGCCACGCCCGTCCCGACGAGCCAGCCCGCCTCATGCCGGGTACCGGGCGCGGGGTCGCGCTGTGCCCACCCGAACCGGCGCGCCCCCTCGCGCAGGCAGGCAACCAGGTTGCGGCTGGAGAACGGCCGCCCGGAATCGGGGTCGGAAGGGGGCTCGTTGCGGATCCGGAGCTCGACCGGGTCAAGGCCGCACCCGACGGCCAGCTCGTCCATGGCCGACTCGAGCCCGAACATGCCCGGGGTCTCTCCCGGGGCGCGCATGATCGTGTTGGGCGGCACGTCCAGCGCCGCGAGCCGGTGGGTCGTGCGCCGGGCGGGCGCGGCGTACATCGTCCGGGTCGCGATCGCCGTCTGCTCGGCGAACTGCTTGACGTGCGACGTCTGCCCGACGCAATCATGGGTGATCGCGGTCAGGCAGCCGTTCTTGTCCGCGCCGAGCCGAATGTGCTGAATGGTGGGGGTTCGGTAGCCGACCTGGGAGAACATCTGCCGCCTGGTCAGGGCCAGCTTGACCGCCCGGCCTTCCATGACCTGAGCGGCCATCGCCGCCAGGATCACGTCCGGGTGGACGAAGGCCTTCGAGCCGAAGCCGCCGCCCACGTGCGGGGAGATCACCCGCACCTGCTGCGGGTCAAGTCCGAGCGTGGTCGCTACCACCGTCCGCACGGTGTGCACTCCCTGGGTGGAGACGTACAGGGTGAGCTGGCCATCGGTCCACTGGGCGATGGTCGAGTGCGGCTCAAGAGGGTTGTTGTGCTGCATCGGCGTGGTGTAGGTGGCGTCCACCGTCACGGCCGAGGAGGCCAGCGCGGCCTCGGCGTCGCCCGCCATGGTGTCGGGCGGGAGCCCGGGACCGATCGACGCGGGCGTGTACAGGTCCCGGCGCCCGGCGTGCAGCTCGACGTCGTGCGGCCGTTCCTGGTAATCCAGCCGGACCAGCCGGGCGGCGTGGCGGGCGACCTCCAGGGTGCTGGCGACCACGCCCCCGACGACCTGGCCTCGGTAGTGGACCTGCTCGGACTGGAGGATCACCAGCTCGCCGTCGTGCGTCGAGGCCAGCCGGGGCGCGTTGTGATGGGTGAGCACGGCCAGCACCCCGGGCTCGGCGGTCGCGGCGCTCGTATCGACGTGGATGATCCGCCCGGTGGCGATCGTGGCTTGCACGGGATACAGGTAGACGGGGTGGTCGGCGGGCTGCTCGCAGGCGTACCTGGCGGTCCCCGTGACCTTGGCCCGGCCGTCAAGGCGACGGACGGGCGCGCCGATGGCCTGGGCGCCGGCCCTGGGAGTGGTCATGGCTGGCCTCCGGCCAGCTCAAGCAGGACCGAGACGATGAGGTTGCCCGCCAGCGGGACCTTGAACGCGTTGCCCGACAGCGGGCGTGCGTCGGCGAGCTCGGCGGCGGCGGCGTACCGGAAGCGGTCCGCGGTGGCGGGCTCGCCTCGTAGCGCCTCCTCGGCCTGGATGGCCCGCCACGGCCGGTGCGCGACCCCGCCCAGCGCCAGGCGCACGTCACGCACCAGGCCGTCGGCCACGTCCAGGGCCGCGGCCACCGAGACCAGCGCGAACGCGTACGAGGCCCGGTCGCGGACCTTCCTGTACCGCGAATTGGCCCCGAACGACAGGGCCGGCAGGTCCACGGAGGTGATCAGCTCGCCATGGCCGAGCACGGTGTCACGGTCCGGGCAATCACCGGGCAGTCGGTAGAGGTCGGTCAGCGGGATCGCCCGCTGGCCGTCCGGTCCCTGGCTGCGCGCCACGGCCCCGAGCGCGGTCATCGCCACCGCCATGTCGGACGGGTGCGTGGCGTAGCACGCCTGCGACGATCCGAGGACGGCCAGGTCCCGGTGGTAGCCGTGCTGGGCCGAGCAGCCCGTTCCAGGCTCGCGCTTGTTGCACGGCGTGCTGAGGTCCTGGAAGTAAGGGCAGCGGGTCCGCTGGAGCAGGTTCCCGCCGACGGTGGCCATGTTGCGCAGCTGCCCTGAGGCGCTCGACAGCACCGCCTGGGACAGCACCGGGTACCGCTGGCGGATCCTGCGGTCGGCGGCCAGTTCGCTGTTGATCATCGCCGCGCCGATCCGCAGTCCACCGCCAGGCAACTCCTCGACCCGGTCGGAGGTCAGCCGCCGCACGTCCACCAGCACGTCCGGGCTGCTCACCCCGAGGCGCATCAGGTCGACCAGGTTGGTACCGCCGGCCAGGAAGGTTCCGTCTGGTGATCCAGCGAGCAGGCTCACCGCCTCGGCCACGTCGGCGGGCTGCTGATAGCTGAACGGCCTCACCGGCCCGCCGCCTGTGCGATGGCCGGGACGATATTGGCGTACGCCGCGCAGCGGCACAGGTTGCCGCTCATCCGCTCGGCGATCTCCTCGTCGTCAAGCACGACCTTGTCGGCGTCGAAGTCGCTGCTCACGGCGCTGGGCCAGCCCGCCTCAGCCTCGGCGAGCATCCCCACCGCCGAGCAGATCTGGCCGGGCGTGCAGTAGCCGCACTGGAAGGCGTCGTTGGTGATGAACGCCTCCTGCAGGGGATGCAGCCGGTCCCCGTCGGCCAGCCCGGCGGCCGTGACGATCTCCGCGCCCTGGTGGGCGACCGCGAGGGCCAGGCAGCTGTTCACCCGGCGGCCGTCGAGCAGGACCGTGCATGCGCCGCACTGGCCGTGATCGCAGCCCTTCTTGGGGCTGGTCACGCCCAGTCGCTCGCGCAGCGCGTCAAGCAGCGTCGTGCGCGTGTCAACGCTGAGCCGGCGGTCCCTCCCGTCCACCCGCAGCGTGATCTCCACGTCCATGGTCCGGTCCCCCCGTGTCCGTCGCGGCCCTGGTCAGCAGCTGGAACATTCCCCGATCGCGGCAGCTGACTACTCATGCCGTGGCCTGGCTGCCGCGACGGCGTCGGTGGGCTCGCTGCGCTAGGCGGCCTGGCTCGCGTCCGGGACCAGCAGGACCGGGCAGGGCGCCTTCCTCAGCACGTACTGGTTCATGCTGCCCGGCAGGGCCGAACTGGTGCCGCCGCTGGTCAGCACGAGGAGGCCGGCGTTGACCGCGTTCGCGGTCACGACGAGGCTGCGGCCCGCCGGGCCGGGTATGGTGCGCTGCTCGACGCCGCCCGCCTGGTCGCCGAGGGCGTCCACGATCGCATGGTGCAGCGCTGACTCCGCGGTCCGCTGCTTGTCGCCCGAGGAGTGATAGCTGCCGACCGGCCGCGCGGCCGGCGCCCCGAGCACGGGGTTGGTGTTGTAGGCGGCGACCGCGATAAGCGGCGCCCCCCGGAACTGCGCCTCCTTGGCGGCAAGCCTGATGGCGTTGCGGGAGTCCTGGGTTCCGACGGCCACGACGACGGCCGTGCCTTGCGATGATTCGGTCATGATTCCCTCCTTTCCTGGTGGGGGCTGAGGATGTCCGCGCTGGTGCTGGTGCTAATAGCGGGACCGTGACTGGCCGGGCTGGCGGGTCTCGCTGGTCTCCTGATGCTGGGCCTCGGCGGCCGTCAGCGGCTGGGCGATGTCCTCCAGGCTCCGCCGCTCCGCCTTGACGCCGAGGAAGATCTCCACCAGTCCGGCGATGATCATCAGGCTGGCCCCGATCACGAAGGCGATCGCGGTGTCGAACACCCGGCCCGTGCTGACCAGCGAGGAGAACAGCAGCGGCCCGGAGATCCCGCCCGCCCCCGTGCCGATCGCGTAGAAGAACGCGATGGCCATGGCGCGGGTCTCCATCGGGAAGACCTCGCTGACGGTCAGGTAGGCGGAGCTCGCTCCCGCCGAGGCGAAGAACAAGACACCGCACCAGCAGGCCGTCATCGTGATCGCGGTCAGGTAGCCCGCGTCGAACACCACGGCCGTGATCAGCAGCAGGATCCCGGAGAGTATGTAGGTGCCCGCGATCATCGGCTTACGTCCGACCGTGTCGAACAGCCGGCCAAGCAGCAGCGGGCCGAGCAGGTTGCCCACCGCGATCACCGCGAAGTAGTAGCCGGGGCTGGTCTTGACGCCGAAGAACGTCTGCAGGATCTGCGCGAAGCCGAAGGTGATCGCGTTGTAGAGGAACGCCTGCCCGACGAATAGCGAGAAGCCGAGAATGGTGCGCCGCGGGTACAGGGTGAACATGGTCTTGGCGATCGTGATGAACCCGATCGTCTTGCGCTGCCGGATGGTGATGGACCGGGCCGGGGCGGGCAGCGGCCGGCCGGTGTCCTTCTCGACCCGTTGCTCGATCCCGTCCACGAGCCCCTCGGCCTCGCGGTTGCGCCCGTGGATGAACAGCCACCGGGGACTTTCTGGAACGTTGCGCCGGACGAGTAGCACCGCGGTGCCGAGGACGACGCCGACACCGAAGCACAGGCGCCAGCCGATGTCGACGGCCAGGTCGCTGGTGGCGGGCACGGTGAGCAGCGCGCCCGCCGCCGCGCCGGCCCAGTAGGTGCCGTTGATGACGATGTCGATGAGGCCCCGGTGACGGCTCGGGATCAGCTCGTCAATGGCGGAGTTGATCGCGGCGTACTCACCGCCGATGCCGAGCCCGGTCAGGAACCGGAACAAGAAGAACCACCACGGGGCGAACGACGCCGCGGTCAGCGCGGTGGCCGCCAGGTAGGTGCCCAGGGTGATCATGAACAGCTTCTTACGGCCGAACCTGTCGGTGAGATAGCCGAAAAGCAGCGCGCCCACGCACGCGCCCGCGACGTACAACGCGGCGGCCAGGCCCGATATCTGCGCGGTCGTGACATGCAGGCCGCTGCCCGGCTTGGAGATCTGCGTTGAGATGTTGCCGACGATGGTGACCTCGAGGCCGTCCAGGATCCAGACGGCGCCCAGGCCACAGACGATCATCCAGTGCCACCGTGACCAGGGCAGGCGGTCGAGTCTGGACGGAACCTGGGTGGTCACGGTCCCCGTCGATGGATCGCTCACGCTGCTACCTCCGGTGCCGGGGGCTTCGGCCGCGGTCCGCGCCGGGGCCTATTGGTTGTGCTTTGGGAGGCTGCCCGGCAGCCGGCCCGTCAAACGCGAGTGACTCAAGGTGACGATGGGGTATGAGTGCTTTGTGTTGTTGACGACGGTGACCGGAGTTGCGTGACCGTACCGATGAGGGCGGCCGTAGGTGGAAATTTCGCCGATTGCCGGAATAACGCTGTCCAGGATGGGCAGCGACGCCTTCATGACGGACCAGATGCCACCCGACTGGCGCGCCGAGGGCGCCTGCCTGACCGCCGACCCCGACCTCTTCTTCCCGATCGCCACCGGGGCAGTCGCCGCCCGGCAGGCCAACCAGGCCCGCAGGATCTGCGCGGGCTGCCTGGTTCGCGCTCAGTGCCTGCGGTTCGCCATGAACATCCCTGAGGCGCACGGAATCTGGGGTGGCACCACCCCCGAGGAGCGGCTGCGCGAGCGGCGGCGGGAACGGGAAAGGGACCGCCGGTACGCCCGCCGGGTGGCATCGGGACTCGCCGCGTCCTGACGTCCGGACTGGCCGCGTCTCCGTGTCAGGCGGGCTGGCCGCGCTGGTCCTGCTGGCGCTGGTCGGCCAGCCTGCGCGGCAGGGCCAGGGCGCAGCCGAGCGCGGCCGCGATGAAGCACAGGTTCACGGCGGTCGCGGGCTGCGCCGAGTGAATCAGGGCCGGCATGGCCTTCCCCGCGCCGCCCGCCTCGCCCGAGCCGCCCCCGCCGCCCGACCCGAACAGCGCTGTCCCGACGGCCGCGATGCCGATAGCCGCGCCGAGCCGCTGGGCCGTGATGAGGGCGCCGCCCGCCGTTCCGGCCTGCTCGCGCGGAACGGACCCGAGCACGAAGTCCTGGTTGGGCGCGATCACCAGGCCGTTGCTGAGGCCGGCGATCAGCAGCGCCCCGGCCAGTGCCCAGAAGTCCGGCCGGGTGCCGGACAGCTCCAGGACGAGCAGCAGCAGCCCCTGGCCGGCCAGCATCCCGCTGATCCCGGCGACGATCGCCAGGCGGCCAAGGCGCCGGGAGAACCGGTAGCTGTTCGATGCGGTCAGCAGGCTGCCACAGGCGAACGGCAGCACGAGGAACCCAGTCTGCAGCGCACTGCGGCCCAGGCCGTCCTGCCACAGGATCGACAGCGTGAAGAACAGGCTGGTGAAGCCGGCGAAGTACAGCAAGGCCAGGGACTGCCCGACGCCGAAGGCGCGGTGCCGCCGCAGCAGCCCGATCTGTAGCACGGGCTCGCCGCCCCGCCGCTCGAGCCGCGCCTCCCACCAGATGAGCAGGGCCGTGGCCGGCACGGCCAGGCCCAGCAGCAGCCAGCTCCAGGCCGGCCAGCCCGATACTCGCCCCTCGACGAGGGGAAACAGGACCAGCAGCAGGACGGTGGCCAGTCCGGCGTTGCCGACCGGGTCAAGCCGGTGCCGCTCGGAGCGCCGGCGCCTGGGCAGCCGGAAGAACGCGACCGGGATCGCCACCGCCCCGATGAACAGGTTGACCAGGAAGACCCACCGCCAGCCATCCTGCGGGCCGGCCAGCTCCATGATGACCCCGCCGAGCAGCGGCCCGGCCGCGGTTGAGACGCCGACCACTCCGCCGAGGTAGCCAAACGCGCGGCTGCGGTCCCGTCCGGTGAATCGCCGCTGGATGATGGCGCTGATCGCCGGGTAGTAAATTCCGGCTCCCAGGCCCTGGACCAGGCGCGCGATGATGAGCTCGGTCGCGTTCTGTGACAGCCCGCAGCCCAGGCTGGCCACGGTGAAGACGATCAGCCCGGTCAGGAAGAGCTGCTTGAAGCCGATGCGGTCACCGACCCGGCCCGCCGGCACCAGCGCCAGGCCGAACGTCAGGGCGTACCCGGAGATCACCCACTCCAGGGCGTCCGAGCTCGCGGAGGCACCCCGCTCGATGCTCGGCAGGGCCACGATGACGATGGTGGTGTCGAGGACGGCCATGAACGAGCCGGTCAGCACGACCGCGAGGGCCTGCCATGAGCTCTTGGTTGAGCCGGTCACTGCGGGCCACCGCCCGTGGCCCGCAGCCCGAAACGACGCTGCCGCCTGGCCGGCAAGCTGCTATCCGAGGCCCTCAGCCGTTCTCGGCTGGTGGACCGGATCGTGCAGCAGGCGCTCCCTGAGCTTGCCGAGCGCCCGGGCCAGCAGCCGGGACACGTGCATCTGCGAGATGCCGAGCCGCCCGGCGATTTCCTCCTGGGTGAAGTTGCCGTAGAAGCGCAGGACGAGGATGCGCTGCTCGCGCCGGGGCAGCTCATCCCAGTGCCGGGCCACGGCCTCCATGTCCACGGCGCGGTCGACCGCCCCATCGTCCTCGCCGAGCAGGCTGCCGAGCTCGCACGGGTCGTCCTGGCCAGCCAGTGGCGCGTCCAGCGACAGGGCGGTGAACCCCTCCCCGGCCTGACGGGCCTCCCGCAGCTCGTCGATGGTCACCCCGAGCCGCTCGGCCAGCTCGGGGTCGCCCGGGTGCCGCCCGAGCTCATGGGTGAGGTCCTCGACCGTGCCGCGCATCTCGAGCAGCAGCTCCTGGGTCGGCCGGGTCACCCGTACCTGCCATCGCTTGTCCCTGAAGTGACGCTTGACCTCACCGCCGATGCACGGCACGGCATAGGCGCGCAGGCCCCCGCCGAATCCCGGGTCGAAGTTGTTGATCGCCTTGAGCAGGCCCACGTAGCCGACCTGCATCAGGTCCTCGACCGGCTCGGGGCTGGCCCGGTACTGGCGTACGCACCCGCGCACGACTGGCTCGTACCGGCGGACGAGCACCTCGCGTGCCGCGGCACGTTCCTGGCTGTCGGGGGGGAGCTGCCGGGATCGCGCGAGGAGCTCCTCGTCGGGCAGTCCTTCCAGGTCCGCCCTGCCTTTGGAAGAGAAGGGCAGTTTGGGCATAGCCACCTCCGGGCCTTCGAAAATGCACCCCTGAGCCATGCCCGTACAGGGGGGACCAAACATGAGCTGCTTCATGTTTGGCAGGGCGCTGACCAGGCCTAATGGCGCCGGGCTTGTTTCGGTCGGCGCGTGTCGGCGGGCGTGTTTCGGCGGGCGGCAGTGGGTAGCAGGCAGCTTCCTGCGGACGGAGGGAGCGCTCGTGGCGGCGGGAATTCCGGCGGGAGAGCGGGTCAGCGATGACGTCCCAGGCGCGTTCCAGCCTGCCTGGAGGGAGAAGCTCATGATCGATAGCAACCGGGTCGTCTGGGAGCTGCTGGAGAACTACGGCCAGACCTACAGCGAGGAGGCCGGCATCAAGCTGGCCGACAAGCCCTCGCCGCTGTACCAGCTGCACGTGCTGAGCACGCTGCTCAGCGCCAGGATCTCCGCGAACGTGGCCGTCGCGGCGGCCCGTGAGCTGTTCGCGGCCGGGTACCGGACGCCCGCGGCGATGACCGGGTCCAGCTGGCAGGACCGGGTCGACGCCCTCGGCCGCGGTCACTACCGGCGCTACGACGAGCGCACCGCCCGGATGCTCGGCGACGCCGCCGACATGATCGCCAGCGACTGGAACGGTGACCTGCGCCAGCTCCGCGACCAGGCCGAGGGGGATCCCGGGCGGATAGCGGACATGCTCACCGGCTTCCCGGGAATCGGCCCGGCCGGGGCCGACATCTTCCTGCGTGAGGTCCAGGCGGCCTGGCCGTCGGTGGCCCCGTACGCCGATAAGCGGGTCGCCGCCGGCGCGCAGCGGCTCGGCCTGCCCGCCGACCAGGACAAGGTGGCCGGCCTGCTGGCCGACTCCGGCCGCCCGGCCGAGCTGGCCGCCGCGCTGGTCCGGGTGTCGCGCGTGCGCCAGGCGCCGGGCACCTCGGACAAGGACTCGGCGTGACCGGGCCGGGGCAACCGCGGGAGACCGAGGTAACGCTGGCGGTCAACGGGCAGTCCCGCACCGTCCGCGTCGACAACCGGACATCCCTGCTTGACCTGCTGCGCGAGCGACTCGGCCTGACCGGCACCAAGAAAGGCTGCGACCACGGCCAGTGCGGTGCCTGTACGGTGCTCATCGGCGGTCGCCGGGCCAACGCCTGCCTGGCGCTGACCGTCGCCCACGAGGGCGCCGAGATCACGACGGTCGAGGGACTGGCCGGGAAGGCCGGCCGATTGCACCCGCTCCAGGAGGCGTTCGTGCGCTACGACGCCCTCCAGTGCGGGTACTGCACGCCCGGGCAGCTGTGCTCCGCGGTCGCGATGCTGGGCGAGGGTGGCCCGAGCGCGGTCACCGACGACCTGACCTCCGAGCCGGCCCTGACCCCCGGCGAGATCCGCGAGCGGATGAGCGGGAACCTGTGCCGGTGCGGCACCTACCCGAACATCGTCCGGGCGATTGACGCCACGGTTACGCCATGAGGAGCTTTGCCTACAGCCGGGCCGCCGACCCGGCCGACGCTCTGGACGCCTTTCGCCGGGACTCCGCTTACCTCGGGGGCGGCACGAACCTGGTCGACTTGATGCGCCTGGGCGTCACCGCTCCGGACAACCTCATCGACGTCACCGGGGCCACCAGCGGGCAGGTTGACGAGCGCCCCGGTGGCGGCCTGCTCATCGGGGCCGCTGTGCGCAATGCCGACCTCGCCGCCGACCGCCGGGTGCGCGAGCGCTACCCGATGCTGGCCAGGGCGGTGCTCGATGGCGCCTCCGGCCAGGTCCGCAACATGGCCACGGTGGCGGGCAACCTGCTGCAGCGCACCCGCTGCCCGTACTTCCAGGACGTCGGGGTGGCCTGCAACAAGCGCAGCCCGGGGTCCGGATGCCAGGCCCTGGCCCCCGGCGCCGAGACCGTCAACCTGGCGATCCTGGGCCAGTCCGAGGCCTGCGTCGCGACACATCCCTCCGACATGGCGGTGGCGCTGACCGCCCTCGGCGCGACCATCCACACGTGCGGCCCGGCCGCATCTGAGGACCGGCGCATCCCGATGCCGGGCTTGCACCGGCTGCCCGGGGCCAGCCCGGAGCGGGATACCGTCCTCGCCCCTGGTGAGCTGGTCACGGCGGTCGAGCTGCCGCCACCCCCGCCGGGCCGGTCGACGTACCGCAAGGTCCGCGAGCGGGCCTCGTTCGCCTTCGCCCTGGTGTCGGTGGCGGCGATTCTCGAGGTCGCGGAGGGCACCGTGACGAGCTGTCGGCTCGCGCTCGGGGGAGTGGCCCACGCCCCGTGGCGCTGCCATCGGGCCGAGCAGGCGCTGGCCGGGCAGCCTGCGACCGCGGGCAGCTACGCGCGCGCGGCCGAAGCCGAGCTGGCGGCGGCCCGCCCGCTGCCCGGTAACGAGTACAAGGTCACCCTGGCCCGCAACCTCATGCCGGCCGTACTTGAGGAGCTGTCGGCATGAGCCGCGTCGAAGCTCCGCAGAAGGTCACCGGCCAGGCCAGGTACGCGTTCGAGTACCCGGCCGAGGATGTCGCCTACTGCTTCCCCGTGCTTTCGCCGGTGGCCAGCGGGCGGCTCGAAGCGGTCGACGACCGCGAGGCGGCGGCCATGCCAGGGGTGCTGCGGGTGCTCCATGGCGGGGAGGAAGGCTCATTCGGCCTGACCGGGAGCTTCGAGCTGGCCATCTTTGGGACCCGTGACATCACCTACCGTGGCCAGCTGGTCGCGGCCGTGATCGCCGACACCCTGGAGAACGCCCGGGCCGCCGCGGCGGCGGTCCGGCTGAGTTACCAGGCCGGGCCGCATGACGTGCTGCTGCGCTCCGGGCACCCGGGCCTGTACAAGCCCGAGAAGGTCAATCCGGCCTTCCCGACCGACACCGGCTACGGTGACGTCGAGGCCGGACTGGCCGAGGCCGCGGCCCAGGTGTCGGTCACGTACACGACCCCGGCCGAGCACAACAACCCGATGGAGCCGCACGCGGCCATGGCCGTCTGGGACGATGAGGCGGCCACCCTGACCGTCTGGGATGCCACCCAGGGGCCGACGGCCGACCGGGACGTGATCGCGTCGGTGCTCGGCCTGCCGCCGGAACGAGTCCGGGTGATCTCGCCCCACGTCGGCGGCGGCTTCGGGTCGAAGGGAACGACCCGGCCGACCCCGATCCTGGCCGCGGTGGCCGCCCGCGAGGTGCGGCGCCCGGTGAAGGTCGCGCTGACCAGGCAGCAGATGTTCTCCCTGACCGGGCACCGGACCCCCACCATCCAGCACATGACGCTTGGCGCGACCGCCGACGGCGCGCTCACCGCGGTCGCGCACGACGTCATCGAGCACACCGCGCTGCGGACCGAGTTCGCCGAGCAGACCGCGACCTGCACCCGGGTCATGTACGGGACCCCGGCTATGCGCACCACGCACCGGGTCACCCGGCTGAACGTGCCCTTGCCCGCCTGGATGCGAGCGCCAGGCGAGACGCCCGGCATGTACGCGCTTGAGTCCGCCATGGACGAGCTGGCGATCGCCCTTGACATGGACCCGGTGGAACTGCGGATCCGCAACGACCCGCGGACCGAGCCGGACAGCGGGCTGCCGTTCAGCTCGCG
>Ga0335072_10008172_pt1 | contig 15187 bp, 13 predicted proteins | sample Lox_Sample_21_FD_206725 | JGI IMG/M metagenome (GOLD analysis project Ga0335072, IMG submission 206725) | Soil microbial communities from Loxahatchee National Wildlife Refuge, Florida, United States - Lox_Sample_2.1 | ecosystem: Environmental > Terrestrial > Soil > Wetlands | place: USA... | reverse complement strand
GAAGGGCTGGCCGTGAACGGGGCAGGGGAGGAGGGCGGGGAGCTGGGCACGCTGCAGCAGGCGATGTGGGATTCGCATAGCTTCCAGTGCGGTTTCTGCACGCCCGGCATGGTCATGCAGGCGGCCGCGTTCCTCAGCGACCACCCAGACGCCGATGAGCAGCAGATCCGCGAGGCGCTCTCCGGCAACATCTGCCGGTGCACCGGCTACCAGAGCATCATCGATGGCGTCCTGCTGGCCGCCGAGCGCTACCACGGCCGCTGAGTGAGGGAGAGACCATGACGGCAATTGCGGCTGAGCGGTACACCGGCGCCAGCATCAAGCGTTCTGAGGACCCGCGCATCCTGACCGGCGCGGGCCGGTACGTCGACGACATCAAGCTGCCAGGCATGCTGCACGCCGCGTTCGCGCGCTCGCCGATGGCTCACGCCCGGGTGCTCTCGGTCGACGTCTCAGCCGCGCGGGAGCTGCCCGGGGTCGTCGCCGCGTACTCCGGAGCGGACCTGGAAGCGATGACGGTCCCGGGGCCCGATGCGCTGATGGCGCTCATGGGCTGGCAGGGACCCACCCCGCAGTTCACCTTGCTCGCGACCGACAAGGTGCGCTTCGCGGGAGATCCCGTGGCGGTCGTCATCGCGGAGAGCCGTTATCTCGCCGAGGACGGCTGCGAGCTCGTCGCGGTGGAGTACGAGGACCTGCCGCCGGTCGTGAACGCGTCCTTCGCGCTCGACCCGGCCAGCCCGCCGCTGTTCGCCAACCTGGGAGACAACATCGCCCGCCCGCACTCGCGCAACGAGTTCGGTGACGTCGCGGCCACGTTCGCCGGCGCCGACCGGGTCTTCGGCTTTCACATCGACGTGCACCGCCACCAGAACGTGCCCATGGAGGGACGCGCCTGCGTGGCCAGCTACGACGCCGGCACCGGCGCGATGACGGTGTACGCGGCAACGCAGAGCGTTCACGTCACCAAGGTTGCCGTGGCCATGCGGCTCGGCATGGAGCAGGAGAAGGTGCGGGCCCTGGCCGGCGACATCGGCGGCTCGTTCGGCCTGAAGATCGGGGCATCCCGGGAAGAGCTCGCGGTCGCGGCCGCGTCACGTGCTCTCGGCCGGCCGGTCAAGTGGGTCGAGGACCGCGGCGAGAACCTCACCACGTCGGGTCAGGCACGCGAGGAGAGCTTCGACGTCCGGGCAGCGGTCAGCGACGACGGCGGCCTGCTCGGACTGGACGTGAAGATGGTCGTCGACACCGGCGCATACCCAGGCATGGCCATGGGCGCGATGGTTCCGGACATCGTCCAGGCGATGTTCCCGGGCCCGTACAAGATGACCGCCCTGGGTTTCGAGTCGACGGCTGTCACGACCAACAAGCCGACATACGTCGCCTACCGGGGCCCGTGGGCGTCCGAGACGTTCGTGCGGGAGCGCATCCTCGACATCATCGCCAAGGACCTCGGACTTGATCCGTTCGAGATCCGGCTGCACAACGTCGCCCCGCGCACCGATCCGCCGGCCGTCATGGTCACCGGGCGCCCGCTCGTCGGGGTCACGGCGAAGGAGTCGCTGCAGCGGATCGCTCAGCTCGTGGACTTTCCGGAGTTCCGGCGCCGGCAGACCGAAGGGCGAGAACGGGGCGTGTACCTCGGAATCGGTGTGGCAACGTTCATCGAGGCCGCGCCCGGCCCGCGGGAGCCGGAAGGAGCCAGCGGCCCGATGGGCATGGAGTCCATGCGGCTGCGGCTCGAGGAAGACGGCATCGTCGTGCTGTTCACCGGGCAGATGCCGCACGGCCAGAGCCACCAGACGACGCTGGCCCAGATCGCCGCCGACGAGTTCGGGGTGCCGTTCGAGCAGGTCCGCGTCGTGGTCGGCGACTCCGACGTGGTCCCATTCGGGCTGACCGGCGGCAGCCGGTCGGCCACCATGACCGGAGGCGTGGCCCTGCACGGCGCCCGGCAGCTCAAGGCCAAGGTGATCGACGTGGCGTCGCATCTCATGGAAGCCAGCGCTTCGGACCTGGAGCTAGCCGATGGCCAGGTCTTCGTGCGCGGTGATCCGGCCAGCGGCATCCCGGTGGGCGAGGTCGCGCGGCGCGCGGCAGCGGGCGAGTTCGGTGCCGAAGTAGACGCCAGTCTCGAGATCGTGGCCACGTTCGACGGCGGCGAAGGAGGATGGTCCGGCGGCAGTCACTGCGCCATCGTCGAGGTCGACACCGAGACCGGCATCGTGAAGGTGCAGCGGTACGTCGTCGCCGAGGACTGCGGCGCGCTCATCAACCCCGCCGTCGTGGAAGGCCAGATCCGGGGCGGCGTCGCGCAGGGCATCGGCGCGGTACTGCTCGAGCGGTCCGCGTATGACGAGGACGGCAACTGCCAGTCGGCCACGTTCATGGACTACCTGCTGCCGACCGCCTGCGACGTTCCCCGCATCGAGGTAGAGCACCTCGAAACCGTGCCGCTCGACTCCGACGTCAACTTCCGCGGCGTGGGCGAGGGCGGCATGATCGTCGCGCCGCCGACGATCGTGAACGCGATCGAGGACGCGCTCTCGCCGTTCGGGGTGCGGATCTACGAGCAGCACCTGCCTCCGGCTCGCATCCTGGAGCTCATCGCCACGGCGGACCCGGGCGAGTAAGCCGCAGAGCCCGTAGCACCGTTTCACCGGGGCGGTCGTGGGCAGGGGAAAACGGCTGGGCCTGCGGCAGCAGCGTGGCCGTGCGTGCCGGGCAGGAGGAGACAGCCATGACCAATCCTGATACTCCCCGGCATGTCGAAGTCAGGGACGGCGATCAGACAGTGGCGGCGGCGGAGGTGGCCGCATCCGGCGATGCTGGCGGAACCGCTCGCACGTCGTTGCATGCCGAGTCTGGGCATGTGGTCCCGGGCAAGCGGGCGGACCTGGTCGATGCCGTGATGGATCTGCCTGAGGTGCGGGCCAGCGCCCGGCTGCAGGCCGCGGTCCCGATCGGTGACAGTGAGTCCCTGGAACGCCTGCGAGAGCGGACCGAGGAGACGGTCACCCGCCCAGCCGGGTCTACCGCGCTGGTCGAGGCGGTCATCCCGGCCGAGGACAAGCCAGGAGACGGCCAGGAGTCTGGTAGCCACACGTCCGGGTCGTGACTTCGGCACCGCCGCGATGGTGATCAGGGTCGGCACGTCCGGTTGGAGTTACGATCACTGGCATCCCGAGCTGTATGGTGCGGGGCTTGCGGCCGGGGACAGGCTGGCTCGCTATGCGGCTGTGTTCTGTACTGCCGAGCTCAACAGCAGCTTCTACCGGTGGCCGCGGCCGGCGGCGTTTGGCCGCTGGCGCCGCAGTTTGCCCGATGGCTTCGCGCTGTCGGTGAAGGCTCCCCGGGGGCTGACCCATGGGCGCCGGCTGTATGCGCCCGAGACCTGGCTGGAGCGCATCGCGGCGGGCTGGCACGAGCTGGGTGACAAACGGGCGGTGCTGCTGGTCCAGCTCGCGCCGTCGCAGGCGCGCGATGATGCCCGGCTGGCCTACTTCTTGCGGCTGGTCCCCGAGTGGATGCGAGTCGCGGTGGAATTCCGCCATCACAGCTGGCATTGCCAGGAAGTCCTGACCCTGCTGGAAGCGCACCGTGCCGCGTATTGCGTGATGAGCGGCGCGGGCCTGCCCTGCCTGCTGCGGGCCACAACAGATTTCGTCTACGTGCGGATGCACGGCCCAGATCACCATCACCTGTATGCCGGCTCTTACCCTGACACCGACCTGATGTGGTGGGCCGAGCGAGTCCGGGAATGGGACCAGGCCGGCCAGGACGTGTTCATCTACTTCAACAACGACGGCGACGCCAATGCGGTCCGGAACGCTCGGACCCTGCAGCACCTGCTCGGCTGGTAAGCCGGGCCGCGGGCAACTGGGCGCCGCGGCACGTGGACTAGATTCGCCAGGTGGCGTCTGATGCATTTGATGTAGTGGTACTCGGGGCGGGCTCAGCTGGTGAGTGGGTAGCCGGTGCTGTCGCCGACGCTGGCAGATCGGTCGCGCTGGTAGAGAAGCTCCGGGTAGGCGGCGAATGCCCTTACGTATCGTGTATCCCAAGTAAGGCGATGCTGCGCAGTGCCGGGGTGCGTGCTCAGGCGCGGCGTGCCGCCGATCTGGGCGGTGCCTCTGGCCCGGTGCGGCTCGGCGCAGACGCTGGCGCTTTCGCGGCCGCGGTGCGCAGGCGCGATGACCTGTCGGCCCGACGGGATGACAGCGATGCGGCGGCGAGGATCCAAAACCGCGGTGTCACGCTGATTCGCGGGAAGGGGCGGGTAACCGGGCCGGGCCGTGTTGATGCCGGCGGCCGTGAGCTGGCTTACCGCGATCTGGTTGTAGCCACTGGCTCGCGGCCGGCTGTCCCGCCCATTGATGGCCTGGCCGACGTTCCGGCCTGGACCAGTGATCAGGCGCTTTCCGCGGCTGACTACCCGGCCTCGGTGGTCATCTTGGGGGGTGGCGCGGTCGGGTGCGAGCTGGCCCAGGTTTACGCCGGCTTCGCAGTGCAGGTCACGTTGATCGAGCCGGCCGGCCAGCTCGCCGGTGACGAGGAGCCTGCCCTGGCCAAGGAACTCGCCGTTAGGCTACGGGCGGCTGGCGTCAGTCTGCGGATCGGCACGGGCGCAGCGCGCGTTGAGCCAGCATCCGCAGGCACCGCGAGGGTGGTCCTGCAGGACGGGTCGGCCGTTGAGGCGGATCGGGTGATCCTGGCGGCCGGCCGCGAGCCAGTGACCACTGACCTGGGCCTGGAGACCCTCGGCGTCACGGTGCAGGAGAACGGCGCGCTTAGCGTCGATGATCACTGCCGCGTTCAGGGCCAGGAGCATGTATGGGCGGCAGGCGATGTGACCGGGATCGCGCCGTACACCCACGGGGCGGACTATCAGGGGCGCGTAGTAGCCGACAACTTGCTCAGCGGCTGCGCGACCGCCGACTACACCGCGATACCCAGGGTGATCTACACCGATCCGCCGCTGGCTGGCGTCGGCCTGACCGAAAGCCAGGCCCGCGCGGCCGGGCTGGATGTCGTGGTCGCGGCCACGGATGTGCAAGACCTTGCCCGGTCATCCATCGACGGCTCGGCTGGGGGACGGCTGATCCTGGTCGCCGACCGCAAGCGAAGCGTCCTCGTCGGAGCGGGTGCGGTTGCCGCCGGCGCTGACGACTGGATCTCCGAGGCCAGCGTGGCCATCCGAGGCCAGGTGCCGATCCGGGTCCTGGCTGACGTCGTGCACCCCTTCCCAACGAACGCCCAGGCTTATGAGGTCCCGCTGCGTGAGCTCGCCCGCCAGCTGCCCTGAAGCCAGCGGCGCAATAACGCCGCCGGCCGTTCACAGCTGATGGGGGAAGGCCAGGTGCAGGGCTTCGCCCAGAGCGGCCAGGATCTCCGCCCGGTGTGGCGGGATGCAGGTGCCGTCGTCGTCCGGGTCCAGCCGAAAGCCGCGGTCGGCCATCAGGTAGAGGCTGCGCAGCGTGCGCATGGTGTTGGCCATGGGTGCGGGAACCGGCTCCGGTCGCCGGTCTTCGAAAGAGCGGCGCACTGCGCCGAGCCAGCGAGTGGCCGCCGCCTCCGAAAGCTCCGGGCGGGTCAGCACGGTGGCCATGGCCAGTGCGACCCGGTCGTCTTCTTGATGGGCGAACACCTGGCTGGTGGGCGCGAGCAGCCGGGCGCAGGCCAGGGCCAGCAGTCCCGCCAGGGCGTCACCGTCGAGCCGCGGGGACAGGCCCAGCTCGCCGATGACGTCGGCGCCGTGCGCCGCGGCGTGCAGCCAGCCGCGTTCGTCATCCCAGCCGCGCAGGTCGGTCTCGGCCAGCCACCACTGCGCGAAGCCGTCTCGCCAGCGCAGCACGGTTGGCGTGTCGAGCACTGCCGCGGCGGTGTCGCGGTGGACCAGGACGGCGAGGATCAGCGCGGCGAAGGTCCGGGCCTGGATCTGCGGGTGCGCCAGCAACCGGATGACCCGATCGCCAAGCTGGGTGAGCTGGTCATCGAGGTGCCCGGCCACGATCCAGGCGGCCAGGACGGGATAGGCCTGCTCGTCCCGCAGTGCCGGGTCGGGTGAGCACAGCACATCGAGGAGCTCACCGGCAAGTTCAGGGAGCGCGCCGTCGGCAGGGATCGCGAAATCGGCCGCAATGATCGCTGACCAGTCCGTCACGCCTGCAGTTTAGAACGCTGCGGCCACGCGATCTCCGGCCAGCGCCTCGACCCCTTTGCTACCGCCAGCCGGGTCCTCTCCGGAGAGCCCGGCAAGAGCCTGGCTTCGTTCGCGCGTTCGCTGCCCGCCATCGCCGAGCACTCGCGGCAACGGAAAAAGCCGTAACTATGCCCCGCGGAACGCGGCCTCGGTGAGGGCGCGTGCGGTGCTCACGGCGCTGTCGACCGCGTCCGGCCTGCTCAGCTCGCACAGGTCGGTGAGCGTGAACAGTGCGTCGGCGCTGACCACCACCGCCAGGTCGCGCCGGAGCTGGGCCAGGGCGGCCGGACCGAGCCGGTCCGCCGCGGGAGCGAGCGCGGCGTCGATCAGGCCGAACCGGTGCCCGGGCCGCCGCGCGGCAACCTCAGGCCTGCTGATCGAGCCCGCGATCATCGCGCGGACCCCGCTCTCGTTGGCCAGCACACCGTCGAGCAGCAGCCTGGCCGCGAAGCCGATCCGGTCGACCGGATCCACGCTGTCCGCGACCGGCGCGAGCGCTTCGGCTGGGTCCGGCCAGGTGCCCTCGTCGGCTTCCAGCAGCAGCGTGACCAGATCGGGGAAATACCGGTAGGCGGTCGCCTCGGAGACCAGCGCCGTCTTCGCGACCGACGGCATCGTGATTTCCGCGCCGGATCTGGCCAGCTCGTGGACGGCCTGCACGATGGCGGCGCGGGTACGCGCCTTCTGGTTAACCCGGGCTCCCACCCACCCATCGTGCCCTCACCCGCTCGCTTCCGTCAAGCTGGCTCTCGTTATGAGAGTAAACTTGCATAAGCTAGCACCCAGCCTTAAGCTTCGTGAGAGTCAACTCTTACGAAGGGTCAGTCAGATGTCTACGTACACCGTTCAGGCGGGCCGGCTGGGGCCGGTGCGGGTCGATGTGACCGAGTACGGCGCCGGGCGGCCGGTCCTGCTGTTGCATGGCGGGGCCGGGCCGCAGTCGGTGGCCGGGTTTGCCGAGACGCTAGCCGCGGCAGGAGCGCGGGTGATAGTGCCGGTGCACCCCGGGTTCGGCGGCACGGCGCGGCCGGAGGACCTGCACAGCATGCGCGGGCTCGCGCTCACCTATATTCATCTGCTCGACCAGCTGGACCTGACCGGCGTGACCGTCATCGGCAACTCGATCGGCGGGTGGATCGCGGCCGAGATGGCCATCCACGCGAGCCCGCGGATCAGCGGCGTCGTCCTGGTCGACGCGGGCGGGCTGCAGATCGACGACCACCCGGCCGCCGACTTCTTCTCGCTCACGCCGGATCAGGTCACCGAGATGGCCTACTACCAGCCGGACAAGTTCCGCGTCGATGTCGCCGCGCTGCCGGAGCAGGCGAAGGCAGCGATGGCGGGCAACCGGGCCGCGCTGCAGGCCTACACCGTGGAGGGAATGACCGACCCGTCGCTGCTCGGCCAGCTCAGCTCGGTGCGCGTCCCGGTGCTGGTGGTGTGGGGCGCGGCCGACCGCATCTACCCGCCGGAGCACGGGGAGGCATTCGCCAAGGCCATACCGAGCGCGCGGCTCGTCGTGCTCGACCAGGCCGGGCACCTGCCGCAGCTGGAGGCGCCGTCGGCCCTGCTGGCGGCGGTCCTGGACTTCGCGCCGATGAGCGAGATCCGGATAACTGGCCCGGACGACGGCGAGGTCGCGCTGTCCGGGCCGGTCAGCCTGCGGATACTCGAAGACGGCGGCACGACCGCGCACCGGCTGGGGGTGGCCGAGATCGTGCTCGCGCCGCACACCGACGGGCCGCCGCAGCACCGGCACGGCCGGCACGACGAAGGCTTCTACGTGGTGTCCGGGACGGTGCGGTTCACCAGCGGTGAGAAGTGGTTCGACGCACCGGCCCGCACGCTGGTGATGGTGCCGCCGGGCGCGCCGCACAGCTTCGCCAACCCCGGGGACGAGCCGGCCGTCGTGCTGAACACGTTCACGCCCGACCTTTACATCGGGTACTTCCGCGAGCTGCGCGACCAGATCGCCGCTGGCCGGCCGCTATCCGCGGAACTCATCGGCGAGACGATGCGGCACTACGCGACCTTCTAATAGACGGCCGCCATTGGGGGTGTGACCTGCGACGGGCTGAGGAATTTCGGGGTGTTCAAGGTGCAGCCATGAATATGCGCAACGCCGAGAGCGTGCTCTTCACTTCCGGCCGGCAGCTGGCGGGCCTGGCGCCGCTCTGGGCCGGCCTGGCGGTGACATACCGTGGCTGCGTCCCGCGCGAGGGGGGTGCGCTGGTGGCGGCGGCGCGGGTCTGGTGGCGGCGGCGCAGTTCGCGCCGCCGCCTTCGGCATCAATACCGGTGTCCTGGTCTGGGGCGTGGCGGCGGCGGTGGGGGTTTCCGCGCTGCTGGCCGCCTCCCAGCTGGCCTACGACGTGGTTCGCGCCGTGGGAGCCGCCTACCTGGTCTGGCTCGGCACCACCATGCTCTGGCGTACCTGGACGCGCCGCGACACCGCACGCCGCGAGGCCGCGAACGGACAGCCGGTAACGTCGCGCCCGCAGGAGAGCGTGGTTCGCACCTGGCTCCGTGGTGCCACCGCCAACCTGCTCAACCCCAAGATCGGCGCGTTCTATCTGGCCATGCTGCCCCAGTTCATTCCCGCCCACGCCTCGCACCTGCTCATGGGGCTGGCCCTGGCCGGGATCCATGACGCCGAGGGCCTCATCTGGTTCACGGGGCTGATCAGCGCCGTTCACTTCGCGCGCGGGTTCCTCGACAGCAACCGGATGCACAAGATCATGGACAGGATCACCAGCACCGTCCTGGTCGGTTTCGGGCTCAAGCTCGCGCTGTCGAGCCGCTAGCCGAAGGCGGGTTTGACCGACTCACACCGGGCCCTTCGCGGCGCGAAGGAAATCGATGATCCGCCAGCATCTCGCGGTGAGCGCAGGCCCGGCTAACTGTTTGTTGACAAAGTCGGTAGGTTAAATAGGCTATTGGGCGGAGGAGTCACCATGTCCCCGAACCAGGGCGCACTCGCTCCGCTGCGGCGCGGCGACATCCCCCGGACGGCGGACTGCCGCCAGACCTCGAACGCGGCAGCCGTGCTCCAGGCGGCGCTGGACCACGGGCCCGTCGCCAGGAGCTCCGTCGCCCGGCTAGCGGGCCTGAGCCCGGCCGCGGTGAGCCGGCTGAGTGCCAGGCTGACCAGGGCAGGGCTGCTGCGGGATGCCCCGGAGGCATCGGGCCCCAAGGGCGTTGGCCGGCCACACGTCCCGGTCGACGTCGATACCAGCCGCCTGGTGGCCTGCGGCCTGCACATCGCCGCCGAGCACGCCACGCTGTCCCTGCTGGACCTGCGCGGCCGGGTCGTCGCGCGGGAGAGCATCGCGCACGTCGATACCCGGCCCGAGCAGCTACTGAGCCGCCTTGCCCGGCGCGTGCCCGCCTTCGTCGGCGAGCACGCCAGCGGCCGGTCCCCGCTAGGGCTCGGCGTGGCCACCGGCGGCTGGGTCGACCCGGCCGACGGCCGCGTCGTGGAGCACCCGGTGCTGGGCTGGCGCAGCGTGCCGGTCAGCGCGATGCTGGCGGCCGCGACCGGCCTCCCGGTGCGCGTCGACAATCACTCCCGCGCGCTGGCGCGGGCCGAGCGGACGTTCGGCGACGTCCGCGCCAGGACCAGCATTGTGCACCTGCTGGTCGGCAACGTGGTGGACGCCGCGTTCGCGACCGGGGGCACGGTCCACCACGGCCCTCACTCGGCAGCCGGGGCGGTCGCCCATCTTCCGCTGCCGGACCGCTCCGAGCCGTGCTCGTGCGGACGGCGTGGCTGCCTGCAGGCGGTGGTCTCCAGCCAGGCCCTGGCCAGGCGGGCGGCGCAGGCCGGCATCGGCGGCGGGTTCGCCGGGCTGCTGGACACCGCGCTGGCCGGGGACGAGCGGGCCATAGGCATCTTCCGGGACCGGGCCCGGCTGGTCGGCGCGGCCGCGGCGCTGCTCCTCGACGTGCTCAACCCCGAGCTGCTCGTGGTGGCCGAGGCCGGCACCGCGCGGCTGCCCGGCTGCCTGGAGCTGCTGCGCGACGAGGTACGCGCCCGCTCGGTGATGGCCGAGGACCCGGGCCGTGCCGTGGTGTCGACGAGCTTCGTGCTGGACGCGCTTCCGGTGGCCGGCGGCGCGGTCATCCTGGACGAGGTCTACGCCAGCCCGCTGCGCCGGCGCACCGCGGCCCGGCGCGCCTCGTAGCCGCCGCGGCCCAGCACCATCAGCAACTCAGGCCCTGCCAACAACGCCACGCGGGCACCTTCGAGCTTGTGCCCCAGTTTTGTCCGGCGCGAGCCGGACAGAACTGGGGCGGTGGCGTGGGGCCCCGGCGCCTCGTGGCGGAGGCCCTCGCGCACCTCGTGACGGACCGGCGCACCTGGTAGTGCCCTGCGCGCCTCGTAGCCGTGGACCTGCGCAGAGTTATTTTCCGAAGTTGCAAAGTTGACTCTCCGGACGAGGCCTGCGGAAGATGGGATTTCCTATAATTTCGATCAGAAAAGTTTAACCATGTCACACACTGTCCTCCGCTCGTCCCGTCACCTCCGAGCGCTCCGTCACGTCCGGGGGCTCGGCCTCTCCCTGGCGCTGCGCACGCGCACCCCCCGCCCCCCGCTCGGGAACAGCGATGGCCTGTCCCGCTCTAGTCCTGGCGGACGTCATCCCGGCGGCCGGCGCCTGCGGGCCGGCCTCGCCGCCGTCCCGGTGGCCGGGCTCCTGGCGCTGGTCGCGGGGTGTGCCGCCACCCCGGCCTCCGGGCAGGCCTCGTCAGGAAAGTCCGGCGGGACCGTGCTCAACGTCGGCGACCAGCAGCAGGAGATAGAAACCCTGATGCGCGCCTCCGGCGCCCTGAATGGCGCCTCATTCAAGGTGAACTTCGTGGAGTTCGACAGCGGCCCGCTGGTCGACGCCGGGTTCGCCGCGCACCAGATCGACATCGGGACCATGGGAGACCTCCCCGCCGCGCTGGCGGTCAGGTCCGGGCTGCCGGTCCGGGCCGTCGCCGTCTACCTGCCGATCGGCGCCGATGAGTTCCTGGTGGCCCAGCCCGGCATCAGCTCCATCGCCCAGCTCCGGGGCAAGCCTGTGGCCTATACCACCGGGACCGCCGAGCAGGCCTTCGCGCTGCGGGCGCTGAAGTCGGCCGGGCTGACCCAGGCCGACGTCCACCAGGTCAACGTGAGTCTGCTGCAACTGGGCACGGTGCTGGAATCGGGCTCCGCGGACGCCTCGGTGGTCAGCGTGGAGCAGAAGGTCGACTACCAGCAGACGCATCCCACCGCCAAGGTGCTGGCCAACATCGACACGGTGGCCCCGCCGAGCTACGGCTACCTGCTCGGGACCACGGCCGCGCTGGGCAGCCCGGCCAAGCTGACGGCCATCAACGACTTCGTCAAGCGGCTCATCCAGGCGGAGAACTGGGAGAAGACGCACCAGAGCCAGTGGGTGACCGACTACTACGTCGACGTCGAGCACCAGACCCCGGCCGCCGCGAAGCTCATCTTGGCCGCGGGGGGCACCGAAACCTACGAGCCCATCACCCCCGCGGTCCAGGCCGCGCTGCAGGGCGTGGTGAGCCTGATGGCCGGCGCCGGCGCCTGGCCCAAGACGTTCAGTGTCGCCTCGCTCTACGACGCCGCGCAGTCCGGCCGCTACAACGCGATCGTCAAGGAGGTCCCGCAGAATGGCTGACATCATGGCCGCTCCGGCCACCTCGGCTATCTCCTTGATCCGGCCGGCCGCCGCCCGCCGCCGGCGGCTGCCGGTACGGGTCCCGCGCCTGGCCCGGCGCGTCGTCGGCCCGCTGGCCGTGATCGGGCTGTGGCAGCTGGTCTGCTCGCTGGGCGTGTTCACCAGCGTCGAGGTGGCCTCGCCGGTCGCCGTGATCGACGCCGGGCGCCAGCTGTGGGACCAGGGGGTGCTGCAGTCCAACCTGCTGATCTCGCTGCTGCGGGTGGTCGAGGGGCTGGCCCTGGGGGTCGCCACTGGGGTGGCGCTGGCGGTTATCTGCGGCCTGTTCTGGCTGGGCGAGGACTTGCTGGACCCGGTGATCCAGGCGGCCCGCGCGGTGCCGATCCTCGGGCTGGTCCCGCTGGCGATCATCTGGTTCGGTGTGGGGGAGACGCCGAAGGTGTTCCTGATCGCGCTGGGCTGCACCTTCCCGGTGTACATCAACACCTACGCGGCCATCCGCGGGGTCGACATGAAGCTGGTTGAGGCCGGGCAGACCTTCGGGCTGAGCCGGTGGGGCCTGGTGCGGCGGGTCATCCTGCCCGGCGCGCTGCCTGGATTCCTGACCGGGCTGCGGTTCGCCCTGGTGGGAAGCTGGATCATCGACGTGGTGGCCGAGGAGATCAACGCCCAGAGCGGCCTGGGCTACCTGATCAACCAGGCGCAGACCACCAACCGCACCGACATCATGTTCTTGTGCCTGGGCATCTACGCGATCCTGGGCCTGCTGACCGACGTCATCGTCCGGGTGCTGGAACGCACGCTGCTGCGGTGGCGGCGTGGTTTCGCGGGGGCGTGACGATGAATACGGACCAGCTCGCCGTCGTCAGCCGGGATGTGCGCCGGTGCTTCGAGGGCCGCGAGGTGCTGCGCGGCGTTGACCTGGCGATCAGCCCCGGCCAGTTCGTTGCTCTGCTGGGCCGCAGCGGCACCGGCAAAACCACGTTCCTGCGGGTGCTGGGCGGCCTGGACCCGGATTACGACGGCGAGGTGCTGGTGCCGCGGCACCGGGCGGTGGTGTTCCAGGAACCCCGGCTGATCCCCTGGCTGAAGGTGCTGCCCAACGTGACGCTTGGGCTGCGGCCCGGTGGCGGCGGCCGCGAGGCGCTACGCCAGCAGGGCATCGGCGCGCTCGGCGAGGTCGGCCTGGCCGGCCACGCGGAGGCCTGGCCCGTCACCCTGTCCGGGGGCGAGGCCCAGCGGGTCGCCCTGGCCCGTGCGCTGGTCCGCGAGCCGCAGCTGATGCTGCTGGACGAGCCGTTCGGCGCCCTGGACGCGCTCACCCGCAGCCGAATGCACGCGCTGCTGCAGGACCTGTGCGCCCGGCACCGCCCGGCCGTCCTGCTGGTCACCCATGACGTCGACGAGGCTCTGCTGCTCGCCGACCGGGCGCTGGTCCTGGTGGACGGGTTCATCACCCTGGACGTCCCGGTCACCCTGCCCCGGCCCAGGGACCGGGGCCACCCCGGCTTCCTCGCGCTGCGGGGCCGGCTGCTGCGCGAGCTCGGGGTGACCGAGCCCGGGGTGACCGAGCCGGGCCCGAATTAATTTCATTTGTTGCAATATTGACGCGGAGCAGCAACTGAAACACAATTATTAGTGTAGCTAACTAATTGGCTGCAAGAATGAGCCAGAAAGGGAAGAGGAAAGCCATGACCGCGATCCAGGACATTGCCACGGACGTCACAGTCAGGCCGGTCGCCGGCTATATCGGCGCCGACATCTCCGGGGTGGATATCTCCCAGCCGCTGACGGTGGAGCAGGTAGCGGCGATCCGCGACGCCCTGCATCGCTATAAGGTGATTTTCTTCCGCGGGCAGAACCTCGACCACGCCAGCCAGATCGCATTCGGGCGCCAGTTCGGCGAGCTGACCTACGCCCACCCGCACGACGACGCGCCGCCGGAGAGCTACCCGGAGATATTCACGGTCGACCCCGACCGGTTCAGCCAGCGCTATGGCGAGGAGTTCCGCCAGGAATACCGGCGCCGGCAGTACAGCTATTTCACCGGATGGCACACCGACGTCACCGCGGCGGTGAACCCGCCAGCCGGCTCGATCCTGCGCGCCGACGTGGTGCCGGAGATCGGGGGCGACACCCAGTGGACCAACCTGGTCGCGGCCTACGAGGGACTGTCGGCGCCACTCCAGGAGTTCGTCAAGACGCTGCGCGCCGAGCACCGCTACGGCGGCGCCGCGGCTCCGGCCAGTTCCAACAGCACCTACTCGCGGAGGATCAACGACAACCTGCTGGTCGCCATCCACCCGGTGGTCCGGGTGCACCCGCACACCGGGGAGAAGGCGCTTTTCGTCAACCCCGGCTTCACCAGCCACATCGTTGGGGTGTCGGCGCGGGAGAGCAAGGCCATCCTGGACCTGCTGTACGCGCAGATCACCGAGCCCCAGTACACCGTGCGGCTGCGCTGGGAGCCGGGCACCGTGGCGTTCTGGGACAACCGGGCCACCTCGCACCTGGCCCCGCGCGACATCGAGCACCTGGACCTCAAGCGCACCCTGCACCGGATCACGCTGGTCGGCGAGGTGCCGGTGGGCCCCGACGGCCGCGAGTCCGAGCTGGTCGCCGGGCAGCCGTTCACCGCCAAGCACACCGTCGTGGTGGCTGACTGATGCACTTCAACCTGTTCATCATCGACACCGGGCACCACGAGGCGTCCTGGCGGCTGCCCGGCAGCCAGCCGCTGGCGCACATCGATGTCGACTATCACGAGCGGCTGGCCCAGGTCGCCGAGGGCGCGAAGTTCGACTCGGTGTTCCTGGCCGACAGCCCGGTGCTGTGGAACAGCCCCGGGCGGCGGCCGAGCGGGCGGCTGGAGCCGATCACCCTGCTGACCGCGCTGGCCCGGGCCACGCAGCGGATCGGCCTCATCGCCACCGCCTCGACCAGCTACAACGACCCCTACAACCTGGCCCGCCGGTTCGCCTCGCTGGATCACATCAGCGGCGGCCGGGCGGGCTGGAACATCGTCACCACCGCCGGCGACGAGGCGGCGCGCAACTTCGGCCTGGACGCCCAGCCCGCGCACGCCGAGCGCTACCAGCGCGCGGCGGAGTTCGTGGAGGTGTCCCGCAAGCTATGGGACAGCTGGGAGGACGACGCCATCGTCGCCGACGCCGCGGCCGGCGTGCATGCCCGGGATGACCGGGTGCACGTCATCGGCCACGTCGGCCGGTTCTTCCGGGTCCGCGGCCCGCTGAATCTGCCCCGCTCCCCGCAGGGCCATCCGGTGCTGGTGCAGGCCGGGTCGTCGGAGGATG
>Ga0335072_10008171_pt1 | contig 15187 bp, 16 predicted proteins | sample Lox_Sample_21_FD_206725 | JGI IMG/M metagenome (GOLD analysis project Ga0335072, IMG submission 206725) | Soil microbial communities from Loxahatchee National Wildlife Refuge, Florida, United States - Lox_Sample_2.1 | ecosystem: Environmental > Terrestrial > Soil > Wetlands | place: USA... | reverse complement strand
TTGAACCAATGAATTTCCGAGTCGGTGTAAAAGCGTTCCTGGCTAAGGACAGGATGGGCGCGCCGAAAGGCGATCATTTCCCGGGTGAAGCGATAAATCTCCTGATGCTGCTTCAGAAACCTCCAGTCATACCAACTGGTTTCATTGTCCTGACAGTAGGCGTTGTTATTGCCGTGTTGCGTGCGTCGGAACTCATCACCGCCCAAAAGCATGGGCACACCACGCGAGACCAGGATGGTCAGAAGGAAATTCTTGATCTGACGCTTCCGAATGGAGTCGATGCCCGCATTTTCCGTCGCGCCCTCGAAGCCGTAATTGCAGCTCAGATTGTCACCGGCTCCGTCGCGATTGCCTTCCCCATTGGCTTCGTTGTGCTTTTGTTGGTAGCTGACGAGATCGTTCAGGGTAAAGCCGTCGTGGGACGTGATGAAATTGATGCTGCATTCGGGGCCTTTCCCCGACTTGGCGTACAGGTCGGAACTTCCGCAGATGCGACTGGCGAACAAACCCACCATTCCGTCGTCCCCGCGCCAGAAGCGGCGGACATCGTCGCGATAGCGGCGGTTCCATTCGGCCCAGCGCCGGTCGGAAAAGCTTCCGACTTCGTAAGCGCCCGAGGCATCCCAGGCTTCGGCGATGAGTTTGGTTTCCCGGAGAACGGGGTCTTCGGCGATGCGTTCGAGCAGGGGAGAGTTGGACATCAGGTTGCCGTTCCCGTCGCGGCCAAGAACCGAAGCCAGGTCGAACCGAAATCCATCAACATGCATCTCCGTGACCCAATAGCCAAGGGCGCTCAGGATATGGTCGCGCACCACGGGATGGTTGGCATTGATGGTGTTGCCGGTTCCTGTGTAGTTCTTGTAATAGCGTTTGTCCTCCGCCAGGGCATAGGCAATGGAGTTATCAATTCCGCGAAACGAAAGGGTGGGGCCTCGTTCATCTCCTTCGGCGGTATGGTTGAAGACGATGTCCAAAATCACCTCGATGCCGGCCTCATGAAAGGCATGGACCATTTCCTGGAACTCGAGCTTCTGTTGCCCCAGGCCGCCCGCGCTGCTGTAGGAGGCCTTGGGGGCAAAGAAGACGACCGGATCATACCCCCAGTAATTTCCGAGCGGTTTCCCGGTTTGCGGATCGATGGACTTGGCCTGATGCTCATTAAACTCCTGCACCGGCATCAATTCCACGGCGGTGATGCCCAGTTCCTTGAAGTAGGGAATCTTCTCCATCAGTCCACGGTAGGTGCCGGGATGCGTCACCGCAGAGCTGGGGTGGACGGTCGAGCCACGAACATGCGTCTCGTAGATGATGGTTTTCCACCAGGGATGCCGCAGGGGACGGTCGTTCCGCCAGCTGAAATGTCCATCGGTGAAAATGCACTTGGGCATGGTTCCGGCGTCATCAAAGGTTGAGCACGCCAGATCCGGCTCCAGCGCGGACGGGTCATACCCACAGGCGGGGCCGAAATTCCAATTTGGCATTCGTGAGATGGCGGTCGCGCACGGATCAAGAAGCAGCTTGTTGAAATTAAAGCGCTGCCCCTCATGGGGAAGGTAGGGGCCGTCCATCCGGTAGGCGTAGAGTTGGCCGGGACGAATACCGTGAATCCAGACGTGCCACACATCGCCGGTGCGGTTTCGTACCGGATCAAGGTCGATGGATCGGAAGGGGGTCGCGTCGTCGGGATGGGCGAACAATTCCAGCCTGACCCGGGTGGCGTGGCGGCTGAAGATCGCAAAGTTCACCCCGTCACCCCATTCATGGGGGCCGAACGGAAAGGGATATCCCACGCGAATCTCGGCGTGCTCGCAAACTTTCGCCTCATAATCGGGCAGCGGACGCTCGGACAGGGGAATGTTTGAATCAGACACATCCGGCGGTTCCATGACTTGGGTTGAAGAGAGAGAGGACATTTTTTCAGCTTTCGCAGGGTTGAAATCTTGTGTTGATGTTGAAGATCATTGAGCTGGTGGCGGTAGTGGCGGTGTGAGGGGCTTTTCCTTCTTGGCCTGCTCCTGCAGTCCCATCGTCAGCGCAGTCATTCCGGCCAGGCCGCCAAGTTGCATGCTTTCCACGGCGGAACTGGGCACGATGACGATGGTCGAGTTTTGCTTGAGTCCCTCGTAGAGCATGTTCATGGCCCTGAGGTGAAGCGCCGTCGGGTTGTTGGTATAGGTCCTGGCGGCTTCTCCGAATTTTTCGGCCACCTGCCGCTCCGAATCGCCCAAAATCACGCGAGCTTGGCGCTCCCGCTCCGCCTGGGCCTGCATCGACATCGCATCTTCCAGTGCCGGGGGAATAAGCACATCCTTCACCTCGACGGAAATGACCTTGATGCCCCACGGTTCGGTGCGTTCGTCGATGATCCTTTGCAGTTCACCGCTGATTTTTTCCCGGCCTTCCAGCATATCGGAGAGCATGGTCTTGCCGATGACGTCGCGCAGGGCCGTCTGCGAGGCCCAGCCGATGGCGCTTTGGTAATCGGCCACATCGAGCGCGGCTTTCTTGGCGTCGACGACCTGCCAAAAGAGAACGGCGTCGACGTCGACTGGCACGGTGTCCTTGGTCAGGGTCTTTTCCGCTTTGAAGGAAGTCGGGATCACCCGCGTATCGATCCAGTAGGGAATCATGTCGATGATCGGAATTATGAAGAAGAGCCCAGGCCCGTTTAGTTGGTGGAAGCGTCCGAGCCGTAAAATCACGGCCCGGTCCCACTGATCCGCCACTTTGATCGCGGACGAAGCGAAGATGGCGACGGCAAAGGTCACGACTCCGATGCCGGTGCCGAGCACGTCCGAAACGGCTGAGATAACAAAAGCAAAAAGTCCGCCGACGCCGAGGATGATAAAAAAGACCAAGGTTGCGAATGGGTTAGGTTTTCTCATGGGATTTGCCTTTCAGAGTTGGGTGAATTATCGCTGCCATAAAATTTGCGTGACCTCCAAGGGGGCCTTTACACCTTCAAAGTGGGGGATGATGCGCGCCGTGTAGTCGGAAGCCGGACGAGTTGCCGGTACCGTCCCGATATAAATATAGCCATGCGTTGTTCCCGTGAGTGACCGGGTGCGCGTCAACTCCTGCCTTATGGGAGAACCGCTGCCGATCTCGTCGGCATAAAGGTCGACCTGGATGGCATCCGGGTTGAGATCGTCGAGATAAACCTGGACTTCAAAGAGATGCTGCCCGTCCCTGGTTTCGACTTTGACGTCGCCAAAACGCAAGGCGTCCCATTTCTGTTCGAGATCGTGTTTCCAATGGATCAACTGGTGACCAACCGCGCCTTGATCGGCGGCACGCTTGCGGTAGGCAGACGCTGCCGGCAAATAATAATGCTCCGTATAGTCGCGCACCGTCCGGTCGGCGGAAAAGAGCGGGGTCAGCCGCGCCATGCTTTCCCGCATGCGTTTCACCCAGGCGGTAGGGATCCCGTTTTCATCGCGGCTGTAAAATTCCGGCACGATTTCCTGCTCGAGAAGATGGTAAAGAGCCTCCGCTTCAGCGGCGTCCCAGGCCGGATCGTCGCCATGTTCCCGGCCATCACCCAGCGCCCAACCGACTTCGGGGGCGTACGCTTCCGCCCACCAGCCGTCCAACTCGGACAGATTGATGCCTCCATTAACGAGGACCTTCATGCCGCTGGTTCCGCTCGCCTCCCAGGGCCGGCGTGGGGTGTTGATCCAAACGTCCACTCCCCGCACGAGATGTTCGGTCAAAAGCATGTCGTAGTCGCTCAGAAAGGCGACGTGTGGGCGTACCTCGGGGCGGCGGACAAAGTCTATCCATTGCCGAATCAGGTCCCGACCGTGCTGATCACTCGGGTGAGCTTTGCCCGAAAGAAGGAGTTGTACCGGGCGCTGGGGATTGGACAACAGGCGAAGCAACCGCTCAGGATCGTGCAGCAGAAGGTTGGGTCTTTTATATGACGCAAAGCGACGGGCAAATCCGAGGGTCAGGACATCGGGATCAAACCGGTGTCTGGCGCTTTCGACGATTTCGTGGGATAGACCCGAGGCCGCCAATTGTCGGGGCAATCGTTCGCGGACATAGTGTATGAGAGAACGGCGGGCGCAGGTGCGCAATTCCCAAAGCCTGGCGTCGGGGATGCGGCTCAGGTCATCCTCCAGTGTTTTCTCCGGCCCCAACCAGCGGTCCTTGCCGCAGGCTTCCGTCCAAAGCTCATCGGCCGCCGTTGACTCCCAACTTGGAATGTGCACCCCGTTGGTCACATGGCCCACCGGCACTTCCTTGTGGGGCCAGCGCGGAAAAAGAGGCTCGAAGATGTGCCGGCTGACTTTCCCATGCAGGCGGCTGACGCCATTGACCGCTCCGCTTCCACGAATCGCCAGATAAGCCATATTGAAATTCTCGGCGGAGTCACGGGAATTTTGACGGCCCAGGGTCAGCAACTCGCACACCGAGATGCCAAGCCGGTTCTCCGCATAATGGGTCAGGTATTGTTCGATCAGTGCCGGAGAAAAATGGTCGAAGCCGGCCGCGACCGCCGTATGGGTGGTGAAAAGGTTGCCCGCCCGCGTGACGGCAAGAGCGGCTTCAAAAGGCAGACCGGTTTCTTCCATGAATTCCCGGGCGCGCTCCAGCACGGCAAAAGCCGCATGGCCCTCGTTCAAGTGACAGACTTCAGGACGAAGGCCGAGTGCGCGAATCAAGCGCCAACCGCCTATTCCAAGTGCGAGTTCCTGGGCAAGACGCAGTTCATGCCCGCCGCCGTACAATTCGCTAGTGATTCCCCGATGGGTGGGCGGATTGGCCATGTCATTGCTGTCCAGAAGATAAAGCTTCACCCGTCCAACCTGAACCTGCCACGCCCGCAACCAGATCGAGTAACCGGGCAGTGCGACTTCCAGCCGCAACCACTCACCGTTTGCGCCCCGTGCGGGTGTGATCGGTAATTGCCCGGGATCGTTGTAGGGGAAAAGCGCTTGTTGCGAGCCGCTCCGGTCAATGACCTGGCGGAAGTATCCCTGCTGGTAGAGCAATCCTATGCCAACGACCGGCACGCCGAGATCACTCGCGGCCTTGAGCTGATCGCCGGCCACATTGCCCAACCCACCGGCGTAGATCGGCAGCGCCTCGCTCAACATGAACTCCATGCTGAAATAGGCAACGCAGTTCAGTTCGGCTTGAAAGTGATGATGCTGGAACCAGGAGGGAGCCTCCGTCAGATGCCGCCGCTCCTGCACAAGCTCATCAACGTGTTTGCGGAAGCCGGGATCGGTCCACAAGCCCTCGATCTTATCTCTGGAAACGGTCTGGAGCACGGCCCACGAATTTTGCGTCAGGCTCCACAAGGCCGGATCAAGCTTCCGCCAGATCGCATCGGCGCGGTGATTGGATGACCAGCGCAGGTCCATGGCCAACTCCGCCAGGACATCGTATCCCTCGATCTTGGTGGTGCTGGTATCGGAAGACATGGGGTGAAGATCTATTTTCGGGTTGTTTATTTCGACTTAAGGCGATTCGAGTGCCTCTATATGCAGGTGAGATATTTTCTCTTCTTCCGTACGGTGTAATCCCGATTTCGGCAGGAGTTGGAGAATCAGAAGAACGGCTTTTTCAGCCGACACCCGGTCGGTATTGATCGTGAGGTCGTAAAGGGTTGCGTCATCGGGTTTGACGTGAAAGTAGTTGGAAACGAAATGAGAGCGGTCGTAATCGGACTTTCGTACCAGGGCTTCGGCGTCGGCCTTTGACAATTTTTCAGATTCCATGACCCGTTGTACGCGGCGCTCCAGCGAACCGATGACTCGAACATGGTAGGCCTGCGGAAGGTGGGCTGTTACCAGGTTGGCGGCCCTTCCCACGAAGATGACCCGCCCAATCTCAGCCAAATGCATCATGGTCTGGGCCATCTTTTCCACCACCGTCCAACGGGAGGGTTGGAGTCCAAGCATCTCCTCGACGCGGTCTTGAATGGACGCCGTTTGTCCCTCGGTAAAAAAACGACTGAGGCGCTCGGACAAATGATGGTCGTCCATGACCCGCTGCGCGAGGCTTCGGTCGACGACAACCCAGGGCTCTTTGCCGTTACTCTGTTGCGTAAGAAAGTCAGCGGTCTTGTGGGCTATGATGGTTCCCAAGCCGCCCCGTTGGCGTGAAATGGTTATGATCGGCTTGGGGGCATCTACGGCAGGAGTCTCTTCCATGCTGTATTCCATTGCCCTGAGATAAGCCATGAGGTGACGAAGATCGGTTTTCATTGAAACGGCATCCTTTCAGGTTGCTTGCATATATTTCGAGGTCTTGATGAAAGATACCCTCGTCTCGACCAGGCAAACTTGTCCTGCCTTGGCCAATATCGGCCCTTATTTGTGACAAGGGCATCCGCCGGAAACGGCAAGAGAGCGTTTTAAGACGCCACTAAAACAGCCGCACCCTGCAGTCTGCCGGTACGCAAGCGGGTCAGGGCTTCGTTTGCTTCTGAAAGTGGAAAGGTTTGGATGGTCGTCTGGATCGGGAAGCGTGAGGCCAGCGTCATGAATTCTTCGCCGTCCCGCCGGGTCAAGTTGGCCACGGAGCAAACCGTTCGTTCCTGCCATAAGATATCGTAAGGAAACGCGGGAATGTCGCTCATGTGGATGCCGCCGCAGACAACCGTACCGCCCGGTGCGATTGCTTTGAGTGCCTGGGGTACCAGTTCCCCGCTGGGTGCGAAAATGATGGCGGCATCAAGCTGCTCCGGCGGCAAAGTACTGGAATCACCGGCCCAACCGGCACCCAGAGATAGGGCAAATTTTTGAGCCTCATTGTCTCCAGGTCGCGTAAAACCGAAAACCTTTCGCCCCTGATGCCGCGCAATCTGGCAGACAATGTGCGCAGCCGCTCCAAAACCATAAATGCCCAGCCGCTCCGCATCGCCCGCCTTGACCAGGGATCGGTAGCCGATGAGCCCCGCGCAGAGGAGTGGAGCGGCGTGGGCATCCGAATAGCTGTCGGGAATGGGAAAACAGAAGCGCTCGTCCGCCGCCATATACTCGGCGTAACCGCCATCAAGCGTATAGCCGGTGAACTTGGCCTTTTCACAAAGATTTTCCCGGCCCGACCGGCAGTAACGGCATTGGCCGCAGGTCCAACCCAGCCAGGGAATCCCCACGCGGGTGCCTGGTTTGAAGCGCTCCGTCCCCGGGCCTGTTTCCACCACCCGCCCCACCACTTCGTGGCCCGGCACCAGCGGTAGCTTGGGCCGGGTCAGTTCGCCATCGACGACGTGGAGATCGGTCCGGCAGACGGCGCAGGCGCAAACTCGTACGAGGATCTGACCATTGCCAAGTTTGGGAAGCGGCAGGCATGTCTTGCGTAATGGCGCATGGGCTGACTCCAGAACCATCGCCTGCATCTGGGATTCGCTCTCTGGGATCGCATTCATGGCACGGAAGGAAGAAGTTCCGCTTCGGCATCATGGCCTTTTCGGACTTCAATCGGTATGCGGCTCAGCTTATCGAAGATTTTTCCACGACGACGCAGGGGCCACCAATCATAGAAGTAAATTTCCATGGGCCGCCACATCGCGACCCAGCCCGCAATCGTCAGACCCTGCTGGATAAATTCGGGAAGAATGCCCGTCGACTTGGGCAGAAAAACTTCTGTGATCAAAAGACAAAGCCCCAGGAAGGAAAGCCCGACCATGAGACTGGTTCGGCCTTGCCGCATCAGACGCCGGAACTCCAACTGGTTCAGCCGCATGCGGTAAGCGAAATAGTGATGGATGGCCTCTTCCACGAGATGTTTGCCGTGATGCCCGTCGGGGAGTTTTTTCAGGTAGACGATGAGATCAAGCGGTTCATCGAGGGGAAACTCCTGCGCCCAGCTCACAATGAAATCCTCGGCGCTTCGGTCGAGGTCCTTTTCCGGAAAGGGCGACGGGTCGATGGTATTGAAAAGCTGGTTGATGTCCCGCAGGTTCAGTTGAATTTGATTGGCCACAAAGCAACGTAGTCCCTTTCTCCTATCTGCAAACCGAGTGTCACTTTAGTACTGAAGGCGAAAATACCGGTACTTTCCGGTGGGAGACTGTTTGATCTGCCGCTCGCCACGGTCTTCACAGATGTCGCGGGACTGGGCGAAATTAGGGTCGTGAGTCCGTGGCCGATGGGCCAACTCATTACGATTGGCTCCTCGTTTGTGGAATATCCGAGTGGATGTGGTTTTCATAATTACTCCTCGGTTCTCAGTTTTGTTGGGAAGACTTGCCCCTCTGAGGCCCTGGCAGAGGGCTTTCACCTCCTTTACGATGCCCTCTGTCGGTGCCTCAGCCCTTTCGACCGGCTTTACGCTACCTTGACTTCGATGGTTTTCGGTTTGGCCTTTTCGTTTTTGGGCAGGTGCACTTTCAGCACGCCATCCTTGAACTCGGCGTTCACCTGGGTGCCATCAGCGTCATCCGGCAGCGTGAAGCTGCGCAGGAAGTTGCCGTAGGACCGCTCGATGCGGTGGTATTTTTTGTTTTTCTCCTCCTTCTCGAACTTGCGTTCGCCGGTGATCGTCAGGACCCCCTTTTCCACCGTGACCTTGACGTCATCCTTCTTCACTTCCGGGAGGTCAGCCTTGACCACCCATTCCTTGTCATCTTCGACGATGTCCACGGATGGTGCCCACTCGGCTGTGGTCATGAATTCCTCGCCGCCCGTTGTTGGGGCCGTAACGGGAGTGAAACCCAAGGCCTTGATCAGACGGTTTTGGAATTCCTCGGCCTCTCTCAGTGGATTCCAACGTGTCAGTGTCGTACTCATAACTAATTCCTTTCAGCGGATTCTGATGAAGAAAGTGGAGTGGTTCCGCCGTTTGGCCATCCCACCTCCGGTGCAGGCATGTCCGTGAGTAACTGGGCTGCCTGATCCTATCAAAGCCTACTATTAGACGAAGAGCGCTGCTTTACCTGGCTTGCCCGACACTGATCCTATTTTGCCGCCTCCGGAAGATTTTATGGAGTGAGTAGTTGGGTGGCTCTTATATCGTTCGGATTCGTGTCAATGTAGACATCCATCTGCTGTCCCGCAAAAATAGGCAAGTCATTGCGCTGGATGCTATAAATGACTTGCAGCACCCGGGTGTCGACCCGCTCGGTGGGAACACCGGTAAGCGAAGCCTTCGGAATGACGTAGGGCTCGAATCGAACGAACTTTAACGGCGAGCCGATGTTCTTGTTGCCCATGAGATAGCCCACAGCGGGAGCATTCGGCCGTACGCGCCAGGCGTCGTTTTCATCCACATCCGTTCGCACATTGAGAGGTGTCACAGCGCCAAAGAGAATGAGCGGCTGGTCCAATACACCCGTCGGGGCATATTCGCCAAGATGGACTTTGAGCTGCAAGACCTGGCCATCAACGGGCGCGCGGACCGTCAGCCGATCCAAGTCTGTTTGGGTGGCGTTGACCTGAGCCTGCGCCTGCGCGAGCTGAGCTTCAGCGATCTGCACGGTGTAGCGGCGCTGGTCGACTTCCTCGACACTGACAGCTCCCGTAGCAGGAACGGTAGAAGCGCGTTCAAAATCGTGCTGAGCCGTGGCCAGCTGCGCCTGGGCGACTTGAACGGCGGCCTGCTGGACGGCCAGAGTCGCCCGGGTCGCGCGATCATCAATGGTAAAGAGAGGGTCTCCCGCTTTGACTCTGCTGCCGATCTGGACATAGATCTTCGACACAATGCCGGCAATTTGCGTTCCGATGGCGATGTTTTCCGAGTTGGCTTCGACGAGACCCGCTCCGGCGACGAAGTTCGGAAAAGGCGCTTGCGCCGGCTGGGCCACGGGAGGCGCGGGCGGCGTGACTTCGGCGCTTTTCATGGCCGCAAAGACTCCAATGCCCACACCGATCACGGCCAATAGAGGTAATAAGTATTTTCTGATCATAATGAACTCTCTTTCGTTGATTCCAAATCCTGGGGCGAGTCGACTACTCGCGTGATCCGGCCGTCCTCCATCGTGGCAATCCGGTCGGCAAACTCGAAAACGCGGGCGTCATGCGTCACAACCACCAGGGCGCGATTGGTGGCGAGGGCAAGTTTCCGCAGCAGTTCCATGACCTTGTGCCCCGTTTCACCGTCAAGGGCGCTCGTGGGCTCATCACAAACGATCAGGTGCGGGTTATGCGCCAGAGAACGAGCAATGGCGACCCGCTGTTGCTGTCCGCCGGACAAGTCCATCGGCAGGGAGCGCATGATGCGCTCATCCAGTCCGACCTGCGCCAATATTTTGCAGCCCTGCTCGACGGCCATGCGCGGCTTCATGCCATTGATGATCAGCGGCGTGGCGACATTTTCCGCAGCGGTAAGTGCGGGGATGAGATTAAAGGCCTGAAAGCAAAAACCGATATTGATGCCGCGAAAGCGGGTCGTTTCGTCCGGCGTCATTTTTTTGTAATCGTGATCGAAGACCGAGCATTCGCCGCCATCCCGATCAAGCACGCCGGCAATGATTGAAATCAGCGTGGTCTTCCCGCAACCCGACGGCCCCACCAGCATGAACAATTCTCCGGGATAGATTTCCAGGTCCACCCCGCGCAACGCGTAGACGGCATTGCTTCCTTTTCCATAGGTCTTCGTCACGCCCTTGCAACCCACGGCAACCTTCGGCTTCTTGGCGGGTTCTGCGATGGTGGCGATCATGGTCAACTCCTAGCTTCGGAATACCACCCCGGGTTCCAGTTTCATGACCTTGCGGATGCTCAGGGCGGCTGAGCCCAGGCAGATGAACAAAACGGCAATGGCGCTGATAACCAAGAGTTGCCACGGCAATCGAAACGCCAGCTGGGTGTTGCTACTCAACAGCAAACCCCACACCGAAGCGATGCCCACGCCGAGCCCGTAACCGATTCCGCCCACCAGCAACGCTTGCAGGAGAATCATGCGGAGGAGGGTGCGGTTTCCGGCTCCCATGGCCTTCAAGGTTCCGAAGTAGCGAAGGTTATCGAGGGTGAAGTTATAGAAGGTCTGACCTGAGATTGTGATGCCGACAATGAAGCCGAGGGCGACGGCCGTCAGGAAGTTGACCGGCATGCCCGTGTACTTCAGGTAGTACATAAAAGTCAGCCACTTGAAGTCGTCGCTGGTGTAGGCTTTCAGGCCGGTCGTGCGGTCGATGCGCTCGCATAGCGCCCGCAAATCGACGCCTGGCTTGGCTTTCGCAATAACAAAAGAAAGTTGTTCGCGTTGCGAGGGAGCATAGAGCGTGGCGCGGGAATAGGTGGTGTAAACGACGGGATTGGCCTGAAAGGTTTGCGTGACGCGACAGATGCCCACCACGACGACGCGATTATCGTTCAGCTCCATTTGATCACCGACCTTGAGGGGCACGCTGGTGCCGTCCGGCATGATGCGCGCCAGCTTGCCATTGGCTCCAGCCTCGTCGACGATGACACTATTGGCTTGCCGAAGGTTGGACAATTTGCCCTGCACCATGTAGGGCGGTCCACCAATCAGGGTTTCGTCATCGAGACCGATGAAGATGCACGTTTGAAAGGTACCATTGGCCATGCGCGCCGGAAGTGAACCCTTGTACAATCGCACCGCCCACAAAATGCCTTCCGTGCCGCGTATGCGCAGGTACTCGGTATCTCTTATCGGTTTGATGTCATCGACGTATTGCACCTTCGGATCGACGATCCAGAGGTCCGGGAGACTGACGTCGGTAATGAAGCTGTAGGTGCGGGTCATGATGCCCGCAAAAATCGCCGCCTGCTGGGTGATGAGCAGCGAGGCAAAGGTGAGCCCGATGATGATGCCGATGTATTTGGCCCGATCTCCCAGCAACATTTTCAACGCAATGAAGTTCATGGCTTGGTCCATTGTGCCTGTACGGAAAGCCTCGATTGGGCGTCTTGCATTCTTTTATGACCGGCGTAGATCATGGGCGTGATGCTCCTTTACTGAGCGGGTCATGATTGCCAGGTGCAACTCCCTCGCTCTGGCCGGTGGTTTGAAGGAATCTCCGCTCCAATAGGGAGCGATTACGCAATGAGTGTACAGGCCCGCTGTGTGCCTTGTTTCAATACGGTGCTCCACATAGGCTACCCCAAAGCCTGCACCCAAGATCAAGGCATAGAACAGAACGAAAAGTCCAAGCGGCATTACCCATAAGCCCTTTATGATCAGGATGATCGCGAGCATTGGCATCAGCACATCGATACCGATTTGTGACCAGCTTATTTTCGACGGATCTACTCTTGGAAGCGGTAACATCTTCACGCAAACAACCTAAGGGCGCGATCCGAACGCGACCTCACCATTATTGGTGAAAACCCATCCTTTTTGGCTCTCCTAGCTCAGATCAAAGGAGGAGAGGTTTCCGCCAAGGGCGAGGGAGCCGGGAGCCAAGTTGAGATGGAAATTGAGTCGTGAAAAGGCCTCTATCAACTGAGGATATAATTGATGAGATCGTTACCGACATCTCGGTTTTCTTTATCGTCCTGTTCGCGACGTTGGCCATGTTGGACTATTTTTCGCTTACGCTTTTGTTTAGCGGATTGGGCGTATTACTGGTCGCTGGAATCATCACGGCCTGTCTTGTGCGTATTGGATCGCAAAGCCAATCAGAGCAGCGAAAAGGGAAGGATCCGTCCGAGTCCGATTTTGGGCAGGTTCTCAACGAAGTGAAAAAAACGCCGCCGACAGACGGGCGAAAAGATTCGGTCGATGATCTCCTAAAGCAGCCAAGATATTCATCGAGCGACAAGCCCAAAGCGCAATCGCCGGACGAACTACAGCACAGTAAGAACTGAAGGTTACTACTGGGTTTAGAGCGACGAAGGGCGAATTAGATTGCGGTCGAGCTATTTGAACAGTAAGGCCACCATGAAACCCTTTCCTCTTTCCAAGGTCTACGGGTTACTCGAGCCGGGGCCGGTTGTCCTGCTCACAACCGCCCGGCGCGGACGCCCCAACATCATGGCTATGTCATGGCACACCATGATTGAGTTTGAGCCGCCGCTTGTCGCTTGCGTCGTCAGTAATCGCGACTATTCCTTCAGCCTGTTGAAGGCCACCATGGAATGTGTCATCGCCATTCCCACGGTGGAAATAGCCGAAAAAGTCGTGGGTTGCGGCAACACATCGGGAGCCAAGATCGATAAGTTCAAGAGGTTTGGCCTCACGCCCAGTCCTGCTGTTCTGGTTGGACCGCCTCTTATCGAAGAATGTTTCGCCAATCTCGAGTGCAGGGTCGTGGACACATCGATGGTCGCGAAGTATTGCCTGTTTGTCCTTGAAGTCGTGAAAGCGTGGGTGGATCCAGCCGTGAAAAAGCCACGGACGATTCATCATCTCGGCAGGGGACACTTCATGGTTGCTGGCGAATGGATCAAGCTGAAGTCGAAGATGAAATAACTCCGGGCGAGAATGGATGCCGGCGGATCGAGTTAACGATCAGCTTCAGCCAAAAGGGCGTGCAAATCCAAGGCCCGCGTGAACATGGCCAACCTGCCATCGGAAGTGCGGGGCCATTCGGATTCGGGGCGATCCCGGTAAAGCTCCACGCCATTGCCGTCCGGGTCGCGAAGATAAAGCGCCTCACTCACACCGTGATCGGAGGCACCGTCCAATGGAATTTTGGCTTGGATCAGGCGCTTGAAGGCATCCGCCAGCGACCGGCGATCCGGATAAAGAACGGCCAGGTGATAGAGCCCGGTGGTGCCTGGCGCGGGCGGTGCACCGCCGAGACTTTCCCATGTGTTGAGGCCGATGTGATGGTGGTAGCCCCCGGCGCTGATGAACGCAGCCGAGTTGCCCATGCGCTGCTGGATCTCAAATCCCAAGACGCCGTGGTAAAAGGCCAAAGAGCGTTCCAAATCTGCCACTTTGAGATGGACATGCCCAATGCGGACGCCGGGGTTAATCGAGGGAGCAGTCATGGGCGAAGGTCATTTGTGGCATCAGGGATGTCGTTTGGACATAATCTCTATGCTTTTTCTCAGCATTTTTTCCCGCTTTTTTTCGTTCGAATCTTCCAAATCGGTTCTTGCTTTAAATTCGTTGTATATCTCGGTCGCGATCATCCAGACAAATCCCCCGACGAAGATCAGTCCGGCGATGATGGCAAGCGTTACTGCAAGAATATCTGACAGTGTCATAATAACTCCGATTTTGGCTTTGGCAGAGAGGCTTCAACTTAACGCATTTATTTGCGGGGCGAGACCCTTTTAAGATCGAGCTAAGCTAAGACGGAGTCATCCTTCCCGTTGGCAAACATTCGCCGCTTTTTGTTGTCTCGCATTTAACCCCACTTGGTGACAACGCTGGGGTGGTTAGATGTAAAACGCGAGTCGTGGATGTGTTTGAGCAGCCCAAGGATAAGTGTGGTAGGCTTCTTTCATCCATCAGCGCGAGCTTCAACGTTTTTCATGACAAAAGTCGGTCATAAGACGAGGCCATTCTACAAAATCGTCGGACACTTGCGTTCGCCAACCCGGTGGGTCAAAAGGCATTTATCAACGACAAACTCGATTCCCTGCTCGATCAGCTCAAAAAACTGGAGAGCGAACTGCTCATTGAAGTCCAAAAAAAGGGGGTGGAATTCGGCTACGAGATCAAGGCCAGGAAGGTCCATTTCAAGGAAGCCATTGTCACGCGACATAAAAAGCTGGTTCAGAGCATCGCCCGCTATCTTTACGGGGCAAATCCCTTATGCATTGTCACCGCTCCGGTGATTTGGTTTTGCGTGGTCCCGGCGGTGTTTATGGACGTGGTTGTCAGTTTTTACCAGTTTGTCTGCTTTCCGATTTACGGCATACCGAAAGTACGGCGCGCAGACTACATTGTCATGGATCGGGGCCGGCTTCGGTACCTCAACTCAATCGAAAGGTGGAACTGCATCTATTGCGAATACTTCAACGGGTTGATCGCCTATGTGCAGGAAATTGCCGGGCGCACCGAGCAAAATTGGTGTCCGATCAAGCATGCCATGCGCATGAAGACGATGCACAGCCGTTATCAGTATTTTTTGGACTACGGCGACGCAGAGCAATATCGGAAACGGCTAAGCGAGGTGAGACAAGCTTTCGAGGATCTGAAAAAGAATAGCTAGCCTAGGTACGGCGACCGCTTGAGCCGGACAAGCTGGGTATCGATGGCCAGTTGCAGTATTTTAGGAGCGCGGTGCTTCCCGCAAGCGCGGTAGGTTGCGGCGATCAAATCCCCCAAAGTCAGGGGTTTGATTTCGATTCCGTCGGATACGATTTTTGTT
>Ga0335072_10008170_pt1 | contig 15189 bp, 14 predicted proteins | sample Lox_Sample_21_FD_206725 | JGI IMG/M metagenome (GOLD analysis project Ga0335072, IMG submission 206725) | Soil microbial communities from Loxahatchee National Wildlife Refuge, Florida, United States - Lox_Sample_2.1 | ecosystem: Environmental > Terrestrial > Soil > Wetlands | place: USA... | reverse complement strand
CGTGCTCGTCCCCGAGCAGCTTGGCCGCCGCCGACAGCGACGCGAGCGCTAGCACGAACGCGAGATAGCCGAGCGGCCGGACGAGGAAGCGCAGCGCTTGGGTGATCAGACTCAAGCCGGGCCTAGACATTGGTGTCTGAAAGATATCTCACGATTCGAGCAACGCCTTGCGAAGGACTGAAATTGCGTCCTCGCCGGCCGGTGGGTCGAGCGCCTTGCGCCTGACGCGGCCGAGGTAGGCCTCGATCGATCCGTCTCCGTGCACGTCGATCCCGGCGTGCACTTTGGCCAGCCGCTTCTGCGGACCGGAGAGCTCGACCCTGGCAATGACCTGCTCGTCGGGCGTGTAGCGCTTGAGCTGAGTTTTCGCGGGGTCCCGCTCGGCATCGTCCGCCAGCTTTCTGACTCGGGTCTCGAGCGCGTCGAGAGCCGCGCCGAGCGCTGTGAAGCGTTCGTGCTCGACGCGCGCCTCGACGCGGATCGTGAGCGTCCAGGTTTCGCCGGCCAGGTGATCTCTACCGCTTGTCCATCGGGACGTAATCGCGTCCGCGAGCGCCCGTGTAGATCTGGCGCGGCCGCGCGATCTTCTGCTCCTTGTCGTCGATCATCTCGAGCCACTGGGCGATCCAGCCGCTCGTGCGTCCGATCGCGAACAGCACCGGGAACATCTCCATCGGCATTCCGAGCGCCTCGTAGATCAGCCCCGAATAGAAGTCGACGTTCGGGTACAGCTTGCGGTCGATGAAGTACTCGTCCTCGAGCGCGATCTTCTCGAGCTCGAGCGCGATGTCGAGCAGCGGGTTGGTGCCGGTCACCTCGAGCACCTCGTCGACGGCCTTCTTGATGATCTTGGCGCGCGGGTCGTAGTTCTTGTACACCCGGTGCCCGAAACCCATCAGGCGCTCCTGGCCGTCCTTGACGCCCTTGATGAAGTCGGGGATGTTGTCCTTGGTCTCGATCCGGCGCAGCATCCGCAGCGCCGCCTCGTTCGCGCCGCCGTGGAGCGGCCCGTACAGCGCGGCCACGCCGGCGGCGACCGCCGAGTACGGGTCGACCTGGCTCGAGCCCACGCTGCGCACGGCGCTGGTCGAGCAGTTCTGCTCGTGATCGGCGTGGAGGATGAACAGGACGTCGAGCGCGTGCTCGAGCCGCGGGTCGGGCTCGTAGCGGATCTCGGTCATCTTGTAGATCATCGAGAGGAAGTTGCCGGGGTAGGACAGCTCGTTGTCCGGATACACGTACGGCTTGCCCTGGTTGTGGCGGAACGAGAACGCCGCCAGCGTCGGCATCTTCGCCAACAGGCGGATCACCTGGATGTAGCGGATGTCGTGGTCGTGGATCTTGCTGGCCTCGGGATAGAACGTCGACAGCGCGCCGACCGACGCCAGCAGCATCCCCATCGGGTGCGCGTCGTAGCGGAAGCCCTGCATGAACTCCTTGACGTTCTCGTGCACGAACGTGTGGATCGTGATCTGGTGCGTCCACTCGTCGAGCTGCTGCTGGCTGGGAAGCTCGCCGTGGATCAGCAGGTACGCGACCTCGAGGTAGGTCGACCGCTCGGCGAGCTGCTCGATCGGATAGCCCCGGTACTCGAGGATCCCGCGCTCGCCATCGATGTACGTGATCGCGGACCGACACGACGCGGTCGCCATGAAGGCCGGGTCGTAGGACATCAGCCCGAAGTCGTCCTCGTCGACCTTGATGTTGCGAAGCTCGGTGGCGCGGATCGTCCCGTCCTCGATCGGAATCTCGTATTGCTGCCCGGTTCGGTTGTCGGTGACCGTCAGGGTCTCTTTCGCCGTCGCTGCGCCGGCGCCGTCTAGTTCCTGCGTCTCAGTCGTCATGGCGCTCCTCTCGCGCGGTTGCCGGGGGGCGGGGTCTTCCGCGGACCGGGTGTTGCTGGCCGGATCCGAGCGGAATACGTGCATTCAATGTAGTACCCAGAGGGTGTCGACGGGACGCTAGAGGCCGACGTGTACGAACGTCGTCTGGTTCGGCTCGTTTGGCAGCGACGTCTGCGCGGGGGCGCTACTTCGGGAACGCGCTGGTGAGCACGGCGGCGGCCATCGCGGCGACCATCAGCACGAAGCTGACCGCCATCACCCCGCGCGCCCCGCGGGCGCTGCCCGGGAAGGCCGGGCGCGTGAGCCCGACCGCGGCGAGGGCCACCGCCCACACTACGAGCAGCCCGCCGGCGATGTAGAACGGGACCTTCGAAGGCTCGCCGGCGGCAATGATCAGCGTCACCACGGCCGCGAGCCTATCCGATGTCGTTTTCCGGTGGGTTCGCGCCCGGGACGCCGGCGCGCAGACCTTCGTAGCGGCTCTCGGTGGCGGCGCGTTGTCCCTGGTAATGACTGCCGAGCTCGGGGCTGCCGTAGGGCCGGAGCGCCGGCCGGTCGAGCGCCATGAACGACAGCTGGGCGATCGGCAGGCCCGGATACAGCTTGATCGGGATCCGGGTGAGGTTGTTGAGCTCGAGCGTCAGCGTGCCCTTCCAACCGGGGTCGCAGAAGCCAGCGGTGGCGTGGACGATCAGCCCGAGGCGACCGATGCTCGATTTCCCTTCGATCCGGGCGACGATGTCGTCGGGGAGCTCGACCCATTCGAGCGTCCGGCCGAGACAGAACTCGCCGGGGTGGATGACGAACGACTCGTCGGTCTTGAGCGTCACCTCTTCGGTGAGACCGGCCGGCGGTTCTCTTAGATCGATCGCCGATGCGCGGTGGTTGTGGAACACGCGGAACGAGTCGCCGAGGCGCAGGTCGACGCTCGCCGGCTGGACCAGGCCGGGGTCCCAGGGGTCGATCCTGATCCGGCCGGTGTCGACCAGCTCGACGATCGTCGCGTCGGAGAGGACGGAGGCCAGGGCGCTCATTTGTGTTGCAGTCTGCCAGCGGGCGGGGATGGGGGCCTCGCGGGTCTGGATGGGGTGCCCGGCCCGTGGTGCCCGAGGACGACCGAGTGCGTCCGGGTACCCGAGACGACCTGCATATCACGACAATTGACGCGATCCCGGCCGACCGTGGCCTGTGAGGCATGTGGGGCGTGCGAGATCTGCCACGGTCAGGCCGAAGGGGCTCCGTTGGCAGGTTATGCAGGTCCCGCGCGGAGGGGGCGGAGCGGCTAGCGCTCGACCGTGCGGGTCCGCGCCCGCGCGGTCCGCACCCTCGGCGGCGAGGGCGGGGCGGGATCGCCGTGCGGTCCGCGGCGCGGATGACGCGGGAACGGCTTGCGCGGGTGGGTCGGGTAGCGCTTGATGCCGCCGTCGTCGTCATGCGAGGACGACTCGTCGGGCTCTTGCTTGATCGCCCACCAGACGATGTAGATCAGCCCGGCGAGAGGGATCTTCAGGGCGAACATCAACCAGATGAGTCCCCAAGTCACGGCGCTCGATCCTACCGGGATCCAGCCGTAATTTCACGCCGAGCGAACGCGCCGGCGGGGTCTGTCGGGACATCGAACGTATTAATGTGCCCAAGACGTGTCGCTTGCTCGCCTTCGCCTGATCTCGCTCACCGGCGCGGCGCTGATCCTGGTGTTGCTGGTCGTGCTGTCGCTCCTGGCCCGGCTCGATATCAAGCGCCTCCCGGCCGCCAGCGCCGAGGTCCCCGCCCCGCTCGCGATCGGCACCGAGCTCCAGGTTCCGCGCCCCGTCCCGCCGGTGCCGCTGATCGACGCCAACGGCAAGCCGGCGTCGCTGAGCGCGTGGCGGGGGAAGTGGGTGATCCTCGCGCCGTCGATGACCCTGTGCCACGAGGTCTGCCCCCTGACCACCGGCGCGCTGATGGAGCTGGTCAACGACGTGCGCCTGGCCGGCCTGTCGCGCCAGGTCGTGATCGCCGAGGCGACCGTCGACCCCTGGCGCGACAGCCCGTACCGGCTGCGCGCCTACGAGAAGCTGACCGGCGCCAATTTCCAGATGCTCACCGGTACGCAGTCCGAGATCAAGCGGCTGTGGAAGTTCTTCGGCGTCTACTACACGCGGGTCCCCCAGGGCAAGCCGCCCGACGTCGACTGGCTGACGCACAAGCCCGAGACGTTCGACGTACAGCACACCGACGCGCTGTTCTTCATCGACCCGGCCGGGCAGGAGCGAATCGTCGACGAGGGCATGCCCGAGGTCGACGGCCAGCTGTCACCGGCGTTGAAGCGGCTGCTGAGTGACCAGGGCATCCAGAACCTCGAGCACCCGCAGCTCCCGTGGACCGCCAGCCAGGCGCTCGACGACCTGTACTTCCTGATGAACCGGAACGTCCCCGCTAGCGCGGTGCCGAAGGTCACCGCGCCGACCGCGGCCGCCGCGGCGCGCGCGCTCGCCGGGTCGCCGGGGTCGCTTGCCGCGCTGCACGCTCAGGCCGGCCAGCTGATCAGCTCGGCCTCGGGCGGGACGCTGACCGACCGCCTCCGTTCGCTGCGCGGCTACCCGGTCGTGCTGAACGCATGGGCCTCCTGGTGCCCGGCGTGCCGGGCGGAGTTCTCGCTGCTCGGCGCGGCGTCGGCGCAGTTCGGACGCAAGGTCGCGTTCCTCGGGGCGGACACGAACGACTCGGCGGGCGACGCGCGGTCGTTCCTCTCGCACCACGCGATCAGCTATCCGAGCTACACGGTGGCGTCCAGCGACCTGTCCTCACTCGCGGTCCTCGAGGGGATGCCGACGACGATCTTCGTCAACGCCGCCGGCAAGGTGGTGTTCGTCCACACCGGCGAGTACGACACCGCCGCGGCACTCGACAACGACATCGAGCGCTACGCGCTCGGGCGCAAAGCCGAGTAGGGACTGCCGAGGAACCGCCCGCATAGGCGATTTCTCGCGCAGGGCTACGCGAGCTGCTGCTGAAGCTGGCGTTCGCCAGCGGAGAGCTCACTTCCCCTCCTGTCCGAGTCCGAGGGCGGCCGCGCCGCGAGCGCGGATCCGATCGCGAGCAGCGTCCACGTGATCGGATCCTCGAGGAAGTCCGCGTACAGCAGCGTGTGGAACAGCAGCGCGAGGAACGCCGCGGCGATCGCCACACGCGCGGGATCCGAGCGGCACCGCCTGAACAGCACGAACAGCGCCGCGAACACGAGCCCGATATAGACGACCTCGCCGATCAGCCCCTGCTCGGCGGCGATCGTCACCGGGATCGTGTGCGACGCCGACGTTGTCTCGCCAATCTCGTGATGGCGGGCGGCGAACTCGGTCTCGAACGACCCCGATCCGTAGCCCCACAGCGGTCGTTGCTTGAACAGATCGAGGCCTCCGGTGACGAGCCCCGGCCGGCCGCTCGAGGCGCCGTTGAGTCCCTGGTTGAGCCCGAACGTCGTCGGCGTGACCGCGATCACCGCCACCGCCAGCGCGACCACGCCGGCCGCGATGAACACCGCCCTCCCCACCCTCCATCGGATCGCGGCCAGCGTTCCGAGGCCGACCAGCAGCGCGCCGATCGAGGACCGCGACAGCGTCAGCAGCAGCGCCACCCACAGGATCGCCAGCACTGCACCGGTGACCAGCACCGTCCGTTGCCGCCGCGCGTACAGGATCACCGCCGCCAGCAGGATCATCACGAGCGCGAGGAACCGCCCGAAGATGTTCGGGTCGAAGAACACCGAGTTGACCGTGAAGTACGCGTGCAACTGGTTGGCGGCGATCAGCTTCGGGTTCAGGAAGATCGTCTTGGTCTCGTACTCGACGAACCCGACCAGCGCGAACAGCACCGCCAACCCGGCGAGCAGCGCGAGGCAGGTCCGCGTGAGCCGCTCAGTCCAATCGAGTCGGCGCAGCAGGCAGTAGGCGAGCGCGAACGGCACGTAGAAGAACACGACCTGCTGGAGCGCGGTCGTGAACTTCGGCGAGTATGCGGCCTGGAGCGCGTACAGGACGACGTAGCCGGCGAGCAGCCACTCGAGCCAGCGGATCGGACCGTCGCGGGGTGTGGCGTCGGCGGGGGTGGTGTCGGCGGGCGCCGGTGGCGCTCGCCCTCTCAGCGTGGTCACGATGAACGCGAGCGCGCCGGCCGCGACGACGAAATACAGCGGCACGAGCAGGTTCGAGGTGACGCCGCCGGCCGAGATCGGAATCCGGAACGGGAGCGCCAAGATCACGGCGCCCGCGAGCACCTCCGGGCGCTTGCCCACAAGCACGGCGGCGCCGGCCACGGCGGCGAGCGCGATCAGCGCGGCCGCCCCGGCCCACAGCGGGTGCCGATGGACGATCCCGAGCTGCGGCGAGTGCCAGATGTCGCCGAGCAGCAGGATCGGCGCGAGCACGAGCGCGCCGAGCATCGCGAGCGCCTGCACGCGCGTATCGCGGTGCAGCATCGCCACGGCCGCGAGCACCGCCGCCACCACGATCCCCACCTTCGGCAGCGGTCCGCTGAGGGCTCCATATACGAGCACGGTCAGAATGATCCTCTACCTTTGTCGAGCGCATGTCTCCTAAGAAGCTTCCAATCGCCCGCCGTCGCGGCCTCTGGCCCGCGCTGTGCCTCGCGCTCAGCGCGGTGGCGGTGACCGGCTGCGGCGGTGCGGTCAGGGTCCAGCCGACCACCCCGGCGGGCTCCGCGGCGCTCGCGAGCCGGGGCAAGATCGACAGTCCGCTGACCGACGTGCACAACCACCTCGGCTGCATGAAGTCCGATCACCTGGCGGTTCAGACGGTCAGCCCCACGAAGCTCCAGATCGGCGCCGCACCGGCGGGGCCGACAGTCGTGTTCACGCCCACGGCGGGAGCGGCGCAGGCGCTGCAGATCGACGGAAACGCGCAGGGCGCCGAGGTCATCGGCCCCGCGTTGCTGTATCCGAATCAGGGGTCGCCCGGGGAGTTGACCCAAATCGAGGACTGCCTTGCACAGGGCGTGCAGGGATAGTCGAGCACTAGAATGCCCCGCGATGCCGGCGCCCGGTGCGCAGGCTCACGTATGCGTCTGCCGCTGCCGTGCGTAACTTGGCGAGCGCGGCACCAACCAGATCTTCCCGGTCCCCTTGTCGTCTGTTCCCACCGCTGAGCTGACCGCGCCCGCGCCGTCGACTGATGTCACGGCGCGCGCCCGCGCGCTCGCCGGACGAGTGTCCGGCCCCCGGCTGTATCTCGGACTGGGCGCCGTCGCGCTGGCCATCGCCGCGCTGTCGCTGCTGATCCCCTCCACGCCGAGCTACGACCCGTGGGCCTGGCTCGTCTGGGGACACGAGATCATCCACCTCGACCTCCACACCACCGGCGGCCCGTCGTGGAAGCCGCTGCCGATGCTGTTCACGACGGTGTTCGCGGTGTTCGGCAAGGCCCAGCCGGACCTGTGGCTGATCGTGGCGCGCGCGGGCGCGGTGATGGCGGTGGCGATGGTGTTCAAGGTTGCCTGGCGACTGACACGTGACCTCGTCGGCGGCAGCGTCGAGCCGACCGGGTCCTGGCGCTGGCTCGCCGTGATCGCGCCGCTGCTCGCGGGCGTGATCGCCGCCGGCAGCCTCGTAAACTCGGGCGGGTTCATCTCCGACAACGCGCTCGGGTACTCGGAGGGCTTCGCGACCGCGTTCGCGCTGATGGCGGTCGACAGCTTCATGGACGGGTCGCGCCAGCGCGCGTTCGTGTTCGGTTTCTTCGCCGCGCTCGACCGCCCCGAACTGTGGTTCTTCTGGGGCCCGTACGGTCTGTACCTGTTCTGGCGCGATCCGGGCGCGCGCAAGCTCGTCGTGGGCCTGTTCGCGCTGATTCCGGTGCTGTGGTTCCTGCCGGAGCTGTGGGGCTCGGGCCACCTGCTGCGCGGCGTCACGCGCGCACAGCACCCGCGCTCGAACAGCGCCGCGTTCGCGAAGTGCCCGGTGTGCACGGTGTTCAAGAAGGAGGCGTGGCCGACGGTGCTCAACCGGGTCAAGATCCCGGGCATCATCGCGCTGTTCGTGGCCGCGTTCGGGCTGTGGCGGACGCGCGCTCAGTGGTGGCGGCACAGTGGTCCGGTCGACGCGGCGATCCGGGCGCGCGCATGGCTGCTCGGCCTCGGCGTGTTCGGGCTCGTGTGGTGGCTCGGGATCGCGTTCGAGACGCAGGCCGGGTTCTCGGGCAACAACCGCTACCTCGTGCTCGGTACCGCTCCGGTCGCGATCGCCGGCGGGGTCGCGTGGGGCTGGTTCTCGCGAACGCTCGCGGATTGGATCCGGCGGCTCGCGGGCGTGCTCGGATCCGGATTCCGGCGTCTGACCGCTCCCGCGTTGGCCGTGTCGGGCGGCGTCGTGGTCGCGGTTGCACTGTTCCTCGCCGTGCCCCCGTGGATCGGCACGAACATCATCAGCCTGCCGCGTACGCACCACGCGCTCGTCTACCAGGCCCACCTGCGCGAGGACCTGACCGCGGCCGTCCAGAAAGCGGGCGGCAAGGACGCGCTGCTCAGTTGCGGCGCGGTCATGACCGAAGGCTTCCAGGTGCCGATGGTCGCCTGGACGCTCGGCGTGCGCACGCTGCGGGTCGAGGCCGAGCCGAGCAACCTCGCGGGCCCGCCGTGGCCGGCCGTGATCCTCCAGACCCGCGCCCAGACGAACGCGACGCTGCTACCGACCCCGCAGCAGATCATCGCGTGGGAGCACGAGGGCGCGAAGTACAAGCTGATCGCGCACGTGCGGACGTTCCGGGTGTTCTCGACGTGCGCCCCCAAGGCGCCGGCGTCAGGCGCCGCCGACCATGCAAATCAGGTGACCAGCTAGTGGCCGTCAGCGCTCCGCCTCGCGGAATCCCGCGAGTCATCGACGTCCACGAGCCGAAGCTGCTCCGGCGCGTCCCGGTGTGGGCCAGCACCACGGGGATCCTGATCATCATCACGCTGATCTCCGCGTACCTGCGGACGAAGTACATCACCGGGCAGTTCTGGGAGGACGAGGCGATCACGACCGGGATCGCTTCACACTCGCTGAGCGCGATCCCGGGGGTCATGCGCCACGACGGCTCGCCGCCGCTGTTCTACCTGATGCTGCACGTGTGGATCAGCATGTTCGGCGCCAGCGAGGCGGCGACGCATTCGCTGTCGCTGTTGTTCGGGCTGCTATGCATCCCGGCCGGCACGTGGGCCGCCTGGAGCCTGTTCGGGCGCCGCGCCGGCCTGTACGCGGCCGTCCTGTTCGGGTTCAGCACGTTCCTCACGGCGTACGCGCAGGAGACGCGGATGTACGAGTTCATGGCACTGCTCGGCATCCTCGAGACCGCGGCGTTCATCCATGGCTTCGTCTACCGGCGAAGGCCCTACCTGATCATGTTCGCGATCTGCCAGGCGCTCATGCTGTACACGCACGGCTGGGGCCTCTTCTTCGGCGTCGGGACGGTGCTCGCGCTGATCCCGGTGTGGCGCGCGAGCGACGATCGGCGGGGTCTCGTGCGCGATGCGGTCCTCGCCTACGTCGGCGCCGGCATCCTGTTCCTCCCCTGGCTTCCGAACTTCATCTACCAGGCGACCCACACGGGCGCGCCATGGGCGCCGACGATCCGCTTCGGCGTTCCGGTCCTGCTGTCCAGGGATCTGCTCGGCAGCGACCGCATCACGGTGGCGCTGCTGGTCGCGATCATCATCGGGCTCGCCCCGTTCTTCACCAAGCGCGGCCGCGGCACCCGCGAGGGGACCGTGATGTGGTCGATCATCTTCCTGCTGTTCGGGACGCTGATCGTGGCGTGGCTGGCGTCACAGATCACGCCGGCGTTCGTCGCCCGGTACATGGCCCCGATCCTCGCGTCGATCCTGCTGCTGGCCGCGTGGGGCGCGGCCCGGTCTGGAGTCGTGGGGCTGGTCGCGATCGCGCTGTGCGTCGTGTTCGTGGTTCACCCCTCGTCCTACGCCCCGCAGTTCAAGAGCGACATGCGCGACATCACCGGCGAGATGAAGCCGCTGATCCAGCAGAACACGGTGGTGTTCAACGCGCAGCCCGACTCGACCCCGCTGGCGTGGTACTACCTGCCGGCGGGGCTGCGCTACGTGAGCTCGCTCGGACCGGTCAAGGACCCGAGCTACATGGACTGGGTGTACGCGCTGCGGCGTCTGCAGCACTCCAACCCGTCGGCGGTCCTCGATCCGGTGGTTGCTAGCCTCAAGCCCGGCCAGCGGTTGCTGTACGTGCGACCGCTGACCGAGGGCGCCCAAGACTGGAAGGCGCCCTGGGTACAGCTGGTCCGGCGGCGCGCAGCGCAGCTGGGGCAGATCCTCCAGGACGACGTCAACAGCGGAGTGCTCAAACCGATCGCCACCGCGCCGCACAACTACCGCGGCGCCAGCATCCTTGCTTACGCCGCAGTGTTGTACGAGAAGGTTTCCTGAGATCTCGATGACCGATCTGAATTCCAACCCCCGCGGCGACGGTTTGGCCCGCGGGTCTGAGATCACTCCGGAGCACCCCGTGGTCGCGCTCGGGGGCGGGCCGGCCGGCCTGACCGCCGGCTACCTGCTCGCCAAGCAGGGCAAGCCCGTGATCGTGCTCGAGTCGACCGACCAGGTGGGCGGCATCGCGCGTACCGACGTGCGAGAGGGTTACCGCTTCGACCTCGGCGGCCACCGCTTCTTCACCAAGGCGAAGGAGGTCGATGCCCTGTGGCACGAGATCCTCGCCGACGAGTTCCTCAGGCGGCCGCGCCAGAGCCGGATCTACTGGAACCACAAGTTCCTCGAATATCCGCTACAGGGGATGGACGTGATCAAGAAGCTCGGGCCGGTCGACCTGACCAAGGCACTGTTCTCCTACATGTGGGCCGCGATCAAGCCCAAAGGGCGCGAGGACACGTTCGAGCAGTGGGTCACCAACCGCTTCGGGCGCTGGCTCTTCAACCAGTTCTTCAAGTCCTACACCGAGAAGGTGTGGGGAGTCTCGACATCCGAGATCCGGGGCGAGTGGGCGGCGCAGCGGATCAAGGGGCTGTCGTTCTTCGCCGCCGCCAAGAACGCCTTCTTCGGCAACCGCGGCAACCAGATCAAGTCGCTGATCTCGGAGTTCAACTACCCGCGGTACGGACCCGGACAGATGTGGGAGAAGATGCGCGACGAGATTCGCGCCAACGGTGGCGAGGTTCGTCTGAACGCGCCGGTGACGCGGATTCGCTTCGACGGGAACCGCGTGGCCGAGGTCGTCGCGGGCGGGGAGACGCTGACGCCCTCGCACGTGATCTCGTCGCTGCCGCTGCGCACGACGGTTGGGATCGCCGAGCCCGATGCGCCGGGCGACGTCCGAGACGCGGCGCGCGGGCTGCGCTACCGCGACTTCCTCACGGTGCTGCTCGTGATCGAGAACGAGGACGTGTTCCCCGACAACTGGATCTACATCCACGACCCGTCGGTGAAGGTCGGGCGAATCCAGAACTTCCGCTCCTGGAGCCCATACATGGTTCCCAACGACAAGGACGCGTCGATCGGCATGGAGTACTTCTGCTTCGAGGGGGATTCGCTCTGGAACATGAGCGACGACAACCTCGTGGCGATGGCGACGCGCGAGATCCAGCAGCTCGGCCTTGCCCGGGCCGACAAGGTCAAGATGGGCTTCGTCGTCCGCGTGCACAAGGCATATCCGATGTACGACGCCGAGTACGCCGACCGGGTGAGGACGATCCGCGGCTGGCTCGATCAGATCCCGAACCTGATCCAGGTCGGACGCAACGGGCTGCACCGCTACAACAACTCAGACCACTCGATGCTGACCGCGATGCGCGCCGTCGACAATATCCTGACGGGGTCCCACCACGACATCTGGGCCGTCAACGCTGAAAGCGTGTACCACGAGGAAGACGTCGAGGACGAGCAACCCTACGTCTCCGCGCCCGACACGCCGGCGATGGAGCAACCGCTCGCGTAGGGCGGGTCCGTGCAAGTAGGCCGGTTCGTCATTGGGAGCGGGCGCAGGTTGAGGTCACTGCGGCGCGTGTTGCTAGCGATGGCGCTCGCTGTTGCGGGGGCGGTCGCGGCGGTGGCGCTCGTGGGTCCGGCAGCGTTGCCTGCGTCGGCCGGCGCCCAGACGACCAGCCCCCTGAGCCCCGGCTTCCCACAGCCCTCGGTCTCGATCCCGACGTCGACGACGGCCACGCCGACGATCCAGACCACCGCGACCGCCGGCAGCGGCAGCGGGTTCACAGGCAGCTCGGCGATCATCATCGCGGTCGGGGCGATCGTGGTGCTGGGCGGGATCTCGCTGTACATCTGGCGCGACGCGCGCCGGCGCGCCCCGAAGGGCCACCGGCTGAACGCCCCGATCGACGCGGAGGGCAAACGAGCCGGGTCCAAGGCGCGTCAGAAGCCGCGCAAGCTCAGCCAGGCGGAGAAGCGCCGGCGCAAGCGCGGTCGGGCGCGGTAAGCAGCCTTTCTGGCCCGATCGGGTCCGACGGCGGGCACCTGGCGGCGCGGGCGGGCGGGTTGCCGGCGTTCGGCGGGTCGCGGATCATGCATAACGCGCCAATTGAGGTGATTCCGACGAGCCGTGGCGTGTCAGGCATGTGGGGCATGCGTGAGAGGCCACGGCTTCGCCGGCGGCGCTCGATTGGCGCGTTATGCATGCTCGACCGCCCGCGACCCGGCCCCTGGACGACCGCACCGACTCTCAGGTGCCGCCGCCGTCTCGGATCGTTCGCCTCGCCCGTACGAGCTGGCGGTCGACCGTCCGGAGCGTGCACCCTTCGTGGGCGGCCATCTCGGCGTAGCTGAGCCCAGCGGCATGTAGCCACACGAATCGCTGCTGCCGCTCCGGGAGCCGGCACACCTCGCCTAGGCGCTCCCGAAGCTCGACGAGCTCGTGCGGCGTCGCGCCGGCGATCAAATACGCCGGTGCCTCGCCGTCCTCGATCGCGGCCTCGAGCGGCAGTTCGCGCCGGCCGCGACGCAGCGACCGCAACGCCTCGTTGACCGCCGTCCGTGCCAGCCACGCGATCACCGTCTCGCGGTGGATCCGCTGACAGTGGTGCAGCAGACGGAACCACGCCACCTGGCACGCGTCCTCGATCACCGCATCCGACGCGCGCACGTCGAGACGCACGATCTGCTCGAGACGGCCCGCGAATGAGCCATAGAGCTCGCCAACCTCGCCGGCGCCTATTTCCGTCGCTTCTTCGATGAGGGCCATATTGAGTCTAATTGAGACTAAATTGAGTCGAACAAACCTAGCAAGCTTCATTTCATATTGCTAGGTTCAACTAGCTTCAATTGGCTCAATTAGACTGAAGGGAGAAGAAAATGCTGATCCAGCTCCTGTCGCCTTTCGGCGATGTCAGCGCCACGCCCGATGTGAGCGGTCTGCCAGGGAGCAACGTCCTCCAGCAACTCGTGAATGGCGCCGAGGCGTGGGCGCTGGCGATCGCGCTGCTCGGGGCGTTCGTCGGCGCCGCGCTGTGGGCAGTCGCGTCGCACGCCCACAACCCGCACTACGCGGCGCGCGGGCGGATGGCGGCGGTGATCTCCGCCGCCTCGGCGCTCGTGATCGGCTCGGGCCCCGGGATCGTCAATTTCTTCGAGCACCTCGGCACGACCGCCCGATGAGCGTGGGCTCCAGAACGGCAACGGTCGGCGCGATCTGCCTGGTGGCGATCGCCGGCTCGTGGGCGGTGGCGCCGGCGCCGGCTTCGGCGCTCGGCCCCGTCAGCGCCGGCCTGGACGCTGCCGGGCTGGGCGGTGCCGGGCTGGGCGGCGCCGGGCTCGGCGGAGCCGGCTTGGGCGGAGCCGGCTTGGGCGGAGCCGGCTTGGGCGGAGCCGGCTTGGGCGGAGCGGAACAGACGGTGGTGTCGTCCACCAGCACGGCGATCGGAGCCGCGATCGCCGCCTGGGTGCTCGGAAGCGCTCAGGGAGTGCTCGATGACACCGCGACCGCGTTGGGCGAGACCACCGCCCCTCAGCTGCGCGCAACCTGGTTTTCCTCGACGTACTGGCGAATGGGCGCGATCGCCGCGGTGCTGACACTGCCCTTCCTATTCGCGACTGCGGTCCAGGCCGTGATCCGCTCGGACCTCGCCCTCCTGGCGCGAGCAACCTTCGGTTTCCTCCCGCTGGCGATGCTCGGCATCGCGATCGCCGCCCCCCTCACGATGCTGCTGCTGGCCGCGTCCGATCAGATGAGTGGATTCATCTCCTCGGCCGCCGGCAACGCGAGTGCGCACTTCCTCGCCAAGGCCGCGGTCGTGATCAGCGGCCTCGACGCCGCCACCGGGTCGCCTTTCCTCGCCCTCCTCGTTGGGCTGTTCATGATCGGCGCCGCGTTCGCGCTCTGGGTCGAATTGCTGATGCGGGAGGCAGCCGTGTACGTAATCGTGCTGATGCTGCCGCTGGCGTTCGCCGCGATGGTGTGGCCGGCGCGGCGGATCTGGGCGGTCCGGGCCGTCGAGTTGCTCGTCGCGCTGATCTTGTCGAAGTTCGCGATCATCGCGGTGCTGTCGCTCGGCGGCGCCGCCATCAGCTCCGGGGCGGACCAGGGGAGCGTCAGCGCGGTCATGACCGGCGCCGTGCTGATCTTGCTGGCGGCGTTCTCGCCCTGGGCCCTGATGCGGCTGATCCCGCTCGCCGAGCTTGCCAGTGGCGCCGCCGGCACGCTCCGGAGCGAGGCCGGCCGGGGGAACCCTGTCGCCCGGGCCGCGCGCGTGACGGCGGATGACTGGAGCTCGATCGCCACGGCCGCGATGCGGCGCGATGCGCAGGCCGACGAGCCCGACCCGGGACCGCCGGCGCGGCCCGGTCCCGACCCGTCCGGTGGCGGAGACCCGGGTCCGGATGTCGGCGGCGGTCCGACTCCGGGCGACGGCGGCGGTCCGGCTCCGGGCGACGGCGGCGGCCCGGACGGGGACGAGCCACTACCCGCTCCCGCGTCCGATTGGGCCCAGCTGCGCGAGGTCGGACTCAGCCCCGACGGCGTGCGCGAGGTGCACGCCTCGCCCTACGAGGACGCGTCGTGACCGACGAACGGCTCACCTACCGGTTCGGTCCGCTCGAGCGCCGCGGTCTGTTCGGGCAACTACGGGGCGGGCAGGCGGCCGTGGTCGGGGCGGGCGCGGCAGCGGCGATCCTCGTGCTCGACCGGGCGCCGTCGGCGGCCGGCGCGTTCCTGGGGACGCTGCTGGTCGGCGGCTCGCTGCTGATCGCGTTCGCGCCGCTCGGCCGCCGCAGCGCCGAGGAATGGGCTCCGGTCGTGCTCGCGTTCTCACTGCGGTTCGTGCGCGGTCGGCTCCGGTTCCGCTCCCGCGCGCCGGCCGGCGGGATGCTGGCGACGGAGCGCCCCGGC
>Ga0335072_10008169_pt1 | contig 15189 bp, 11 predicted proteins | sample Lox_Sample_21_FD_206725 | JGI IMG/M metagenome (GOLD analysis project Ga0335072, IMG submission 206725) | Soil microbial communities from Loxahatchee National Wildlife Refuge, Florida, United States - Lox_Sample_2.1 | ecosystem: Environmental > Terrestrial > Soil > Wetlands | place: USA... | reverse complement strand
ACATTGCTGGTGTCCGTCGTTCTCGTCGTGGCCGTGATCTTTTTGTTCCTGCGCTCGCCGCGCGCGACCTTCATTCCGGCGATCGCGCTGCCCCTCTCCCTGATCGGCACGTTCGGCGTGATGCACTTGCTTGGCTACGGGCTGGATAACCTCTCGCTGATGGCCTTGACCATCGCCACCGGCTTCGTGGTGGATGACGCCATCGTCATGATCGAGAACGTGGTTCGTTACCTCGAACAAGGGATGCGTCCGCTCGAAGCCGCCTATCGCGGCGCCGGCCAGATCGGCTTCACCATCGTATCGCTGACAGTCTCGCTGATCGCCGTCTTCATTCCTCTGCTTTTCATGACCGGCGTGGTCGGGCGGTTGTTCCAGGAATTCTCCGTCACCCTGTCGGTGGCCGTCGTCGTCTCCGCGGTCGTGTCGCTGACGCTGACACCAATGATGTGCGGCCGCCTGCTGCGCCCAGCCGCGGGAGAGCATTATGGCCGCATCGCCCGCATCAGCGAACGCGCGTTCGAGGCATTGCTCGCCGGCTATCGCCGCAGTCTCGACTGGACATTCCGTCATCAGACGCTGGTATTGCTCGTGGGCGCCGCGACGCTGGTGGGCACGGTGTGGCTCTATATCATCGTGCCGAAAGGTTTCCTGCCGCAGCAGGACACCGGCGTGATCGTCGCCACCACCGAGGTCGCGCAAAGCGCCTCCATCCCGCATCTTCTGGCCTTGCAGACCAAGGCGGCCGCCCGCATCGCCAAGGACAAGGCGGTCACCGGCGTGGTGTCATTCGTGGGCGCCGGCACGATCAACGCAACGCCGAACAGTGGCCGGCTGACGATCGCGCTGAAGCCGGTGGGAAAGCGGGACAAGGTGCCCGTGATCGTCGCACGGCTACAATCCGCCATCTCCGACATCCCCGGCTTCACCGCATTCTTTCAGCCGGTGCAGGACGTGACCATCGGCACGCGTCTCAGCCGCACCGAATATCAATACACGCTGATGGACACCGACGCCGCCGAACTGGCGCGCTGGGCACCGCGGCTGCGTGATGCCCTGGCCCAAGAGCACGCGCTGGCCAATGTCGCGTCGGATCAGGCGAATGAAGGATTCCGCACGCTCATCTCGGTCGATCGCGATGCCGCGATGCGGTTGGGCGTGTCGATGCAGGCGGTGGAGGACACGCTCTACGACAGCTTCGGCCAGCGGCAGATTTCCACCATCTTCGGCCAGGCAAATCAGTACCGCGTCGTGCTGGAGACCGATCCTTCCTGGCAGGCCGATCCGTTCTCCCTCCGCCTGTTGCGAGTCCCGGGCACCGCCGATGCGCAAGTGCCGCTGGCGGCGATCGCCACCATCACGCGCAGCGTCGCGCCGCTGGTGGTGACGCACCAGGAGCAATTCCCCTCGGCGACCCTGAGCTTTGATCTGGCGCCGGGTTATTCGCTCGGTGACGCCGTGCGCGCGGTGCATCACGCGGCACAGGCGATCGGCCTGCCCGACACGATCATCGGCAGCTTCGCCGGCGATGCCGCGGAGTTCCAGCGCTCGCTCGCCGCCGAGCCGTGGCTGATCATCGCCGCCGTCGTGGTCATCTATATCGTGCTGGGCGTGCTGTACGAGAGTTGGATCCATCCGGTGACAATCCTGTCCACGCTGCCCTCCGCCGGTATCGGAGCGTTGCTCGCGCTGATGCTGTGCGGCGCGGATCTGTCGCTGGTCGCACTGGTCGGCATCGTATTGCTCATGGGAATCGTCAAGAAGAACGCCATCATGATGGTGGACTTTGCCTTGGAGGCAGAACGTGGCGGCGAGCCGCCGCAGGCGGCGATCCGCCATGCCTGCTTGCTCCGCTTCCGCCCCATCATGATGACGACGATGGCGGCGCTGCTTGGCGCGCTGCCGCTGGTGGTGGAGCGCGGCGCCGGCTCCGAATTGCGCTGGCCGCTCGGCGTGACGATCATCGGCGGGCTGCTGTTGAGCCAGGTCCTGACACTCTACACCACGCCCGCCGTCTACCTGGCGTTCGAACGCATGACAGGGCACCACAGAGCACTCGATACCGGCGCGGCAATCGCGGAGTAGCCTCCTCCCTCCGGTTGCCGTCACTGCCCGTGCGCCCTAGCCTGCCCGCCAGGAAGCCAGGGGGAGAGTCCATCATGGACCGCGCCGCGTTCGAGGCCGAGCTGCAACGCGAAGGCCGGCAGGTCGTCACCGTCACCATGCAGCCCAACCAGGTGAACCCAGAGCATGCGCATGATTTCGAGGCGCGGCTGATGGTGGTCGCGGGCGAGATGACCGTCGATTGGGGTGACGAGCGCCGCACCTTCGGCGAGGGAGACAGCTTCGCCATGCAGCTCGGCCGCCGCCACAGCGAGATCGCCGGTCCCGCTGGCGCCATCTATATCGCCGGCCGCCGCAAGCCGGACTGAGCCACACGGGCCGGACGCATCATCCGGCAAGACGTATCACGCAAGACACAACAGGGCAGGGGGCATCACATGGACCGCACCGCATTCGAAGCCGAGCTTCGCCGTGAAGGCTATCAGATCGTTCATGGCGGCCTCAAGCCTGACTGCGTCAATACCGATCATGCGCATGATTTCGATGCGCGCGTCATGGTCCTGGGCGGCGAGATCACCATCGTTCGCGACGGCCGCGCGGAAACGTTCCACGCCGGCGACACCTGCATGGTGCCGGCCGGCACCATGCACGCGGAGCAAGTCGGGCCGGAAGGCGTGGCCTATCTCGCCGGCCGCCGCGCTCCCGCTGTCTGATCGCCTTCACTGCCCGATTACGAACGACAGAGGAAACGTCGAACCATGCCCGAACCCGGACGCGCCTTGCCGCAGCCCACGCCCGAAACACAACATTTCTGGGACGGCACCCGCGAAGGCGAATTGCGCCTGCAACGCTGCGATGCCTGCGGCAAGATATACTTCCCGCCGCGCCCATTCTGCGCCGCTTGCGCCTCACGCAAGGTCAGCGTGTTCAAGTCCTCCGGCAAGGCCGTGCTGTGGAGTTACGTGATCCACCATCGTCCGGTGCCCGGCTTCACCCCGCCCTATGCCATTGCCGTGGTGCAGTTGGCGGAAGGGCCACGCATGATGACCAACATCGTCGACTGCCCGCAGACGCCGGAGGCCTTGCAACTCGACATGCCGCTCGAAGTGGTGTTCGAAAAACAAAACGACACCATCACGCTGCCGTTCTTCCGTCCGGCGAAAGGATAACCGCCATGCGCCGCAAGACCGTTGCCGTTGTTGGCGCCGCCGAGACAACCAATCTCGGCGTGATCCCCGATATGTCGCAGATCCAGTTGCATGCCGATGCAGCGCTGAACGCCATGGCGGACGCCGGACTGAAGCCGAAGGACATCGATGGCATCGCCACCGCCGGCGAGACCCCGGTGCAGATCGCGCACTACCTCGGCATCACGCCCACCTGGGTGGATGGAACATCCGTCGGCGGATGCTCTTTCATGATCCACGTGCGCCATGCCGCGGCGGCGATCGAGGCGGGATTGGCAAAGACCATCCTGATCACCCATGGCGAAAGCGGCCGCTCCGGTATCGGCCGCATTCCTCGCCCGGTGCCGCCGTCCAGTTTGAACGGCCAGTTCGAGCAACCGTTCGGCCCGATGGGTCCGCCCAGCATGTTCACCATTCCCGTGCTGCGCTACATGCGGACATTCGGCGTAACGGAGCAACAGATAGCGCAGGTCTGCGTGGTGCAGCGCGAATGGGCGGGGAAGAATCCCCGCGCCACCTTCCAGAAGCCGATCACCACCGATGACGTGTTGAACTCGCGCATGATCGCCTATCCGTTCCGATTGCTCATGTGCTGCCTCGTCACGGATGGCGGCGGCGCGCTGATCCTCACGTCGTCGGATCGCGCGGAAAGCTTCGCCCGCCCGGTATACATCCTGGGCACCGGCGAAAGCGTCGAAACTCCCCTGGTCAGCCAGATGGAGGACTTCACCAGCTCCCGTGCCTTCCGTGTCGCCGGCCCCACCGCATTCCGCGAGGCAGGCATCACCCATGCCGACGTCGATCACCTGATGATCTACGACGCCTTCGCGCATCTGCCGATCTATGGATTGGAAGACCTCGGCTTCGTACCGCGCGGCGAGGCGGCCTCGTTCATCGCCGAACGCAATACCGCCCCGGGCGGCAGGCTGCCGCTCAACACCAATGGCGGCGGCCTTTCCTACATGCATTCCGGCATGTACGGGATGTATGCGTTGCAGGAGAGCGTCCGCCAGATGCGCGGCATCGCGCCAGCACAGGTGAACGGCGCGAAGATCTCGGTGTGTCACGGCGTCGGCGGCATGTTCGCCGCGTCCGGCACTATTATATTCTCGAACGAGGCACACTGATTCCTGGACAACGCACCGGGGCGGTCGACCACAACCCCCTGATCGACTCGCGATACTCCTGGTTCCGGCTCGGCGTCGCGTTGCTGCTGTCCAGCATCGGCGGCGTCGGCATGTGGTCGATGGTCGCGACGCTGCCGGCAGCGCAGGTCGAGTTCGGCATCACGCGCGGCGACGCGTCGCTGCCGTACTCGCTCTGCATGCTCGGCTTCGCGGTCGGCGGTGTCTTGCTTGGCCGCGTCAGCGATCGCCTGGGGGTGATGCTGCCGGTGCTGGGCGGCACGATCTCGCTCGCACTGGGTTATCTGGCGGCGGGCTTTGCCACCACGGTGTGGCAGTTCGCGCTCGCCTACGGCGTGCTGATCGGCTTGTTCGGGTGCTCTGCCACGTTTGTCCCATTGCTCGCCGACGCATCGCATTGGTTCGACCGCCGCCGCGGCCTCGCCGTGACGATCTGCGCATCGGGAAATTACATCGCCGGCGCGTTCTGGCCGCCGGTGGTGGCGCATTTCATCGCCACCGCCGGCTGGCGGCAAACGCATCTCTACATAGCGGCATTCTGCGTCATGACGATGCTGCCGCTGGCACTGCTGCTCCGCCGCCGTCCGCCGCTGCATGGCACGGGCGCCGCCGCGGCGCCATCGTTCCGCTCACCCGCCGCGCTCGCCCTCAGTCCCGGCTCGCTACAAGCCGCGCTGGCCCTGGCCGGCCTCTGTTGCTGCGTGGCGATGTCGATGCCGCAGGTACAGATCGTCGCCTATTGCGGCGATATGGGTTACGGCGTCGCCGCCGGTGCCCGCATGCTCTCGCTGATGCTCGCCTGCGGCGTGGTCAGCCGCATCGGTTCCGGTTTCATCGCCGACCGCATCGGCGGCCTGCGAACCCTATTGCTCGGTTCGCTGGCACAGATGACCGCGCTGGTCCTCTACCTGATGATGAACGGCCTCACATCTCTCTATGTCATCTCCGCCTTGTTCGGATTGTTCCAGGGTGGCATCGTGCCCTGCTACGCCCTCATCGTGCGCGAGCACTTCCCGGCGCGGCAGGCCGGCACACGCGTCGGCATCGTGATGATGGCAACATTGTTCGGCATGGCGCTGGGCGGCTGGATGTCCGGCGCGATCTTCGACCTTACCGGCTCCTACCGCGCCGCCTTCGCCAACGGCGTGGCATGGAATATCGGCAATAGCCTGATCGTGCTCTGGCTGCTGTTGATGCTAAAACCCCTCCCGCGCGTGACACGGGAGAGGTCGGGCGCGCCCGCGCCGGGCTGAAGGCGATCATGCCTCGCCCCGCGCGTGCGAACCTCCGCCGCTCTTCTCCGGTCTCGCGTGCGACCACCCTGGAAGGACCCTGACGCATGGACACCGCGCCCGCCTTCGCTCTTCCCACCGAAAAAATGCTGGCGCGGATCGAAGGTCCGATCGGCTGGATCGTCTTCAACAACCCCGCCCGCCGCAACGCGGTATCGCTCGACATGTGGGAGGCCATCCCCGCCATCCTCGACCATTTCGAGAGCGATCCCACGGTGCGGGTCATCGTCCTGCGTGGCAGCGGCGAGACCGCGTTCGTGTCCGGCGCCGACATATCCCAGTTCGAGCAAACCCGGTCGTCACCGGAAACCAATATCCGCTACGAGCATGCGGTGAACGAAGCGTCTCGCCGCCTGCACGACAGCCCCAGGCCGACCATCGCCATGATCCATGGCTGGTGTATCGGCGGCGGCCTCGGCATCGCGGTCAGTTGCGACCTGCGCATTGCCGCCGACAACGCAAGATTCGGCATCCCGGCGGCGCGGCTCGGCGTCGGCTATGGCCATAAGGGCGTGAAGAAACTGATGGACCTCGTCGGCCCATCCTTCACCAAGGAGATCTTCTTCACCGGCCGGCATTTTTCCGCCACCGAAGCGCAGGCCATGGGCTTGCTCAACCGCGTGCTGCCACCGGCGGAGCTGGAAGCTTACGTCCGCGACTATTGCGCCACCATCGCCGACAATGCGCCGCTCACCATGCATGCGCTGAAACGCACGGTGAGCGAATTGCTGAAGGGCGCCGAAGGCGATCTCGCGTTGAGCGAACGCCTGGTCAACTCTTGCTTCGCCAGCCAGGATTTTATCGAAGGCCGCCGCGCCTTCATGGAAAAGCGCCGCGCCGTGTTCCGTGGGGTTTGAACGCGCCTGCAGCGATTACGCCAAACGGCGCCTGCTTACCGCCCGCCGTCCCAACCCGAAGAACGCGCCCGCAAGCAACGTCACCGTTGCCGGCTCCGAAACCGGCACCCCCGGCGCCGACGAGCCGGCGAAATTCAACGTGTCGTAGTGGCTGCCGTCGGCGCTGACGTAGATCGTCTGCTGATACCAGGTCGTGTCCAGCGCGAACGGGGCATCGATCGTGACGCCCGGCACCCAGGCGCCGGTCGCAAGCAACGTGAAAGCGATCAGAGGCGTCGGGGCGAAAGTCGCCAGCGTCCATTCGGTGTTGCCGCCGTCCCGCGTGTCGATCACCTCAGCCTCGGTCCCATCCGCCAACTCTCGCGTGACGCCGTCGACGGTGACGCTGAGCGAAAGTCCGCCGCTGCCGATCCATGCGTCCCACTCCGGTTGCCGGACATAAGCATCCATCGTCGTGTCGTAGGCGTAGCTGGCGGTCAGGACCTGGTGCGAGAGATTGCCCCCTGCCGTGCCAAACAGCCCGTAGGTATCGAACGTGTTCCCGTCGATGATCCCGGTGATCGTGCCATCGACGATGGCGCCCTGCGCCGCGTTGGCGGCCAGCGCCGACCACACAAGCGCTGCAATGATCGCGCGGTTGTTCATGGCTGTGTCCTGACATTGCGCCACCCGCCGCCGGTGGGCGCGAGTGGCGCCAAGAACAAAAGCAAAACACGCGCCACGATCTAACTGGCCGAAAACACACAATTAATTTGAATGCGGTTGCATTCGGAAAGGAAAATGTAAGATTTTCCGACCCCCTCGCAGCCGCAATCCCGTTCCGTCGGCCCCGGCCCGGACCCGCCGATCCGTCCCCGGGATGCGCCTCTCCGCGCCCGTCCCCATCTCGGCTAAAACCTGCGCCCCACTCCTCGCCATTAGCCGCCGGATCACCGCCCGCCATGCCTCTTTTGACCGTGTCCGCTGCCACTATCCGCCTCGGCGGACGCACCCTGCTCGACGCTGCCGACCTGGTCATCGACCCGGGCCGCCGCATCGGTCTGGTCGGCCGCAACGGTGTCGGCAAATCCACCCTCCTGCACGTCATCGCCGGCGAACTTCCGCTCGACGGCGGCGACGTCCGCCTCGCCGCGCGGGCCCGCCTCGCCACCGTCGCGCAGGAAGCACCCTCCGGCGCCGCCTCATTGCTCGACACCGTCCTTCAGGGCGACCCGGAACGTCTGGCCTTGCTCAGCGAGGCCGAGACCGCCGATGCCTCCCGTCTCGCGGAGGTCCACGAGCGCCTGCGTGCCATCGGCGCCGATGCCGCACCCTCGCGCGCCGCCGCCATCCTCGCCGGCCTCGGCTTCGACGAAGCCGCCCAGCAGCGTCCGGTGCATGAATATTCCGGCGGCTGGCGCATGCGCGTCGCCTTGGCCACCGCCTTGTTCGCCAATCCCGACCTGCTGTTGCTGGACGAGCCGACCAACCACCTCGACCTCGAAGCCACGCTCTGGCTGGAATCCTGGCTGTCCCGCTTCCCCGGCGCCGCGCTGATCGTCTCGCACGACCGTGGCTTGCTCGATCGCGCGGTGCAGGCCATCGCCTTCCTCGATCGCGGCAAGATCGCGGTGACGCCCGGCGGGTTCGACGAATTCGTGCGCATCCGCACCGAGCGCGCCTTGCAGCAGGCACGCGCGGTCGAACGCATCGCCGCCGAGCGCGCCCATATCCAGTCCTTCATCGACCGTTTCCGCTACAAGGCGAGCAAGGCCCGCCAGGCACAGTCGCGCATCAAGGCGCTGGCGCGGCTGCCGCAGATCGAAACCGTGATCGATCCGACACCGACGCGATTCGATTTTCCCGAACCGGCACGCATCGCCCCGCCAATCCTGGCACTCGATCGCATCAGCGTCGGCTATGACGGCGTGCCGGTGCTGCGCAATGTCTCCGCCACCGTCGATATGGACGATCGCATCGCATTGCTCGGCGCGAACGGCAACGGAAAATCAACTCTGGCAAAGCTGCTGTCCGGCCGTCTCGCACCGATGAGCGGCGAAATCCGCCGCGGCGGCAAATTGCGCGTCGGCTATTTCGCGCAGCATCAGACAGAAGAGCTGGTCGCGCAGCAAACTCCGATCGACCACATGGCAGGCGCTTTGCCACGCGCCACGCCGGTCCAGGTGCGGGCGCAGCTCGCGCGTTTCGGACTGGATGCCGATCGTGCCGAGACGCCGTCGGAAAAACTGTCCGGCGGCGAGAAGGCACGCCTGTTGCTCGCGCTTGCCACCCGCGACGCACCGCAACTGCTGATCCTCGACGAGCCAACCAACCACCTCGATATCGATGCGCGCGAGGCATTGGTAAAAGCGCTCGCCGATTTCCAGGGCGCGGTGCTGCTGATCACCCACGACCCGCATCTCGTCGAGCTGGTCGCGGACCGATTGTGGCTGGTGGCGGACGGCACGGTGCGTCCGTTCGATGGTGATCTCGACGACTATCGCTCTCTGCTTGCCGATCGCTCTCATCCTGCGTCGCGCAATGACGCCGCCACCCGGCGCGATGAGCGCCGCGAACGCGCGGAGGCGCGCGCCGCATCCGCGCCACTGCGCCGGCAGGCGAAAGAGGCACTGGCCGCACTGGGAAAACTCGCCGCCGAGCGCTCCGCACTGGAGGCGAGCCTGGCCGATCCAAAACTCTACGCGCCCGGACGTGCCGCGGAAGTCACCGCGACCAACACCCGCCTGGCCGCGATCGCACGCGAGACGGAGGCCGCCGAAGCTGCCTGGCTGGAGGCCGAGGCGGCACTGGAAGCCGCCACGTGACCACGTCCGCCCGCCGACGGCAGTCAAAGTTTGATTTGCGCGCCACCTCCAATTTGTAAACAATGGCAGCGCCGTTACGAACGGGGAAATCGGCGTGACAACGTACACGTGGAAAACCGGCGTCAGTAATGACTGGGCAACGCCGGCCGACTGGAGCAGTACAAGCTTTCCTGATGCGAGCGATGCGGCGGCGCTGATCGATGCCACCGGCGTCGGCTACAGGGTCACGATCGCCGTCGGCGAAAGCGACATTGTCAATCAGCTCACCATCGGCAACAATTTTGTCAATGTCGGCCTGACCGCTGCTCCCACCCTCTATATCGCCGGCACACTGCAATTTGCCGGCAGCAACGCCACATCGGCGTTCCTCCAAGGCGGTCTCGTGATCGCCGCCACCGGCGTTGTGGAAGGCGCCGGTGAGTTGGGCGAATCTTACCTTCAAGGTGTCGCCTTCAACTTCACCAACGCCGGCACCATTGTCGCCAACGCCGGCAGCAACTCCAGTCTGTTTATTTTGAGTGCGTTTACCAACAGCGGCACCCTGCTGGCGGATAGCGGTGCGCTGTATGTCGAAGGCACGAGTTTCGCCAATATCTCCGGCACCACGCTGACCGGCGGCAGCTACATCGTGCAAGGTCCCAGCGTTGGTACCGACAACCAGATCGGCTTCGACATCAATAACGCGACCGACATCGCGACCGATGCCGCCAACATCGTTCTCGACGGCGGCGCCACCGAGTTGTTCGGCTATAACGGCGACTTCGTGCCGCTGGAATCCCAACTCGAAACCATCGCCTCCGCCGGATCGCTGCAGCTTCTGGACGGACGCGGCTACATCACCTCGAACGCATTGACCGATGACGGATTGCTCTTGCTGCAAGGCGGCTCGTTGGCCACCGATGGCCTGGGAATCGGTAATGCCGGCACGTTCGAAGGCTACGGCGTCGTCTCCGGCAGCGTGTCGAACAATGGCGGGATTGTCGCCGAAGGCGGTGCCCTCTACCTGCCGGGTACCGTCGCCAGCACCGGTGCGCTCACCGTCGAGCCAGGCAGTTCGCTGATCCTCGCCGGCGCGGATCCCTCCGGCGTCACCAACAACGGCATCATCTACGACACCTCCGGCTTGCTCGACGTGAACGCGTTGACCGGCAGCGGCACTCTGGTGGTGCAGCCGGGCGGCACGCTATGGCTCGACGCGGCGACGTCAGAAGAGATCGTGTTCTCCGGCACCAATGCCGCCGTCACGCTCGCCACGCCGCTGGTCTACAGCGGCACGGTCGCCGGACTGGGGCTGGGCGATTCACTGGTGCTGAACGGCATCAGCGCCAACGCCGCGACGGTGGTCAATGCCAACACGCTCGCGGTGACGTCCGGCGGCGTCACGGTCGATACCGTGACGCTTGCCGGCAACTATGGCGGCGCAAGCTTCATCGCGACCACGTCCGGCACTGCCACCTTCATCAGCAATACCGGCGGCGCGCCGGCGCGCGACGACATGGCGTTCACCATCTCGGTGGACAACACCGCGTCAATCACCGGCGCGCAGGAAACCGCCATACTCAACGATCTGAGTGCGGCGGCACTCGATTGGGCACAATACGTCACCGGCCACGCGCCGTTGCGCATCCAGCTCAATATCACCACCGGCGCACATGGCAATGAACTCGCCAACGGCGGCTTTGCCAGCTCGATCGACTCCGGGGAGGTCATCAACGGCGAGACGGTCGTCATTCCGTCCAGCATCTATGCGCTCACCACAGGCAATTATGTGCCCGGCAGCACCGCCGACGTCATCATAAACCTGCCCTTGAGCGCGGGCGAACTCGATAGTGCGGGCGGCCTTTTCGCCGCGCCCGATCCGGCAACTTCCGGCGACCCGCTGCCCGGCAACGAATACGATTTGCTCAGCGTGTTCCGCCATGAACTGGCGCACGGTCTGGGTTTCGGCGGCCTCACGCAGCAGAACGGCTCGCTTGGTCCCGATGAGACCCTGTGGGACTCCTATATCCAGGATACGGCAACCAACGGCACCATCACCGCGGCTAACTTTGTCGGCCCCGACGCCGAAGCAGCCTACGGCGCTTGGCTCGGTACTGATACGCCCACGCCGGTGCCGCTCACCTTGCTCAACAACGGCGAGAACTTCGCTCACGTCGCCAACAGCAGCACCGATCCTCTGGCACAGGACCTGATGAGCGGCCTCGGCATCGGTGCGGGCCAGATGCGCGACATCTCCTCCGTCGATCTGGCAATGCTCCAGGATGTCGGCCTGCCGGTGACCGCCGCGGCGATGTGCTTCCTGCGCGGCACCCTGATCCGGGTGCCCTCCGGTGAGATACCGGTGGAGCAATTGCGCCCGGGCGAGCTTGTGCTGACGCATGACGGCAAGGCCCAGCCGATCGTGTGGATCGGCGAAGGCCGCGTGCTGGCAACCCGTGGCCGGCGCAGCGCGGCAACGCCGGTCATCGTTCGCAAGGGCGCGCTCGCCGACAATGTGCCGCACCACGACCTGCGGCTCACCAACGCGCATGCATTATGGTTCGACGGAGCGCTGGTGCCGGCCGAGTTCCTGGTCAACCACCGCTCCATCCTGTGGGACGACCGGGCACAGGAAGTGCACCTCTTTCACATTGAACTCGAGACCCATGCCGTATTGCTCGCGAACGGCGCGGCGGCGGAAAGTTACCGCGACGACGGTAACAGATGGTTGTTTCGGAATGCCAATACAGGTTGGCATCTTCCCCCGAAGCCGCCCTGCGCTCCGGTGCTGACCGGCGGCGCGTTCGTCGATGCGTTGTGGCGGCGATTGCTCCACCGCGCCGGGCCCCGCCCGGGCCAGGCGCTGACCGATGATCCGGACCTGCATCTTTTGCTCGACGGCCAGCGCGTCGACGCATCGGCTTGGCAACAAACAGTGCGGATTTTCGCAATCGCCTCACCATGCCGCGAGATCAGGATCGTTTCTCGCGCGGCTGTTCCGGCCGAACTCGGCCTGGCACGCGATCCGCGCACGCTTGGCGTCGCGTTGCGTCAAATCGTGGTGCGACAGGGGACGCGATTCGCTATCATCGATGCCGCCAACCCCCTGCTACGGCACGGCTTTCATGCGTTTGAGCAGGAGGCGGGGCTACGCTGGACTGACGGCGATGGCGTGATCCCGGTTGACGCATTCGCCGGATTCTCAGGCGCGCTTGAACTGATCGTGCATCTGGGCGCCGCGACGCGTTATCCAGCGCCTGGCCCGCCGGCGGCCAAGGCCGTCGCGTAGCCAGGCCGGCAATGGCGCGGCCGCCGCCTCACCCAGCCGAAAATTTCACGAACCGCAGCAGCTCCTGCGGCGACAGCGGCTTTTCCAGCACGGTCATCGCGCCAAGCGTCTCCGCCTCACGCGCGACATCGGGATCGTGCGCGCCGGTGATCAGCAATGACGGAATCGTTATACCCTGCCGAACCAGGGTCGAGATCAGCCCCACCCCGCTGATGCTCGGCATGCGCTGATCCACCACAAGACAGGCGATGGTCTCCAATGCGGCGCGATCAAGAAAATCCTGGCCCGACTTGAATGTCTCGACAGTGTACCCTTCAGATTCAAGCAGTCCCCGCAGGACCTCCCTCACTTCATCATCGTCGTCGACAATCGCCACGATAATCGCATTGTCTCGATCCATGCCGTAAGTTTCCTGGCGTTGGCGACGCGGGGGTGCATCGCGTTGGCGACGCGGGGGTGCATCGCCTTGGACCGCAGGTTAACCGTACATCCATGAAGTAACTAAGGCAGACAGCCAAGGCATAGCTTGCCATTGTCGTGAGTTGGTCCTATGTGATCGCGACCGAGGCGGCGCACTGTCGATTCGTGGGCTAATGCGACGATTTCAGGCTCCCCCGGGTCAATGCCTCGCCCCTGTCCATTCACCGTCTCCCAGTTGCAATAGCCTAAGGGTTTTCTCGTATCGAAAGTGCAATTCAGGCCCGGCCGCCGATGCGCGGTCATGCCAGCAGATTGTGCCAGGCAAGTGAAGCCCGCCTCCGACGCAACCCCATCATGTCCGGACGAACATCGTGTCTGACAACGACAAACCCGACTTCGAACCCAGCCGGCCGACCCTTGTGCTGAATTCCGAGACTACCGATCCGATGCAGGCCGCCGAGGCCCGCATGCGCCGCGCGCTTGGTCTTGATGGGGAGCAATTGCGCGCCCGCCCGGCGCAGGAGCGTGTGGACGCGCCACCCCGTCCGGCGGAGCGGTTCGTTCCCGGTGTTCACAAGCGCCGCTTTGTGCATGACGGCGAGGTGCCGGTGACCGTCGTGCACGGATTGATGTCCGGGCGGCGTGACCATGCCGAGGCTAACGGCGGACGCAACGCCAACCACGCCGCGCCAACCAACAGGTTGGAAATCGCCGAAGCGGCATTGGCCGCCGAGATCGCCACCCGCGAACGCACCGAGCGCACATTGCAGGAAGCGCAGGCCGCGGCTCATGACCTGCGTACCAAATTGGGACACGCCGATCTGGCCCGTCAGGAAGCGGTGGAAGCACTGCGGCGCGAGCGCGAAGGCGTCGATGCCTTGCGTGCGGAGCTGCGCGACGCGCAAGCGCAGGCCGCCGCCGCGCGCGAGGCGCAGGAAGCAGCCGAGCTTGCGCTGGCGGAACTGCGCGAAAAGCGCGCCGCGCCGATAGAGCAATCGCCGGAACCTGCCCCGCGTCCGCGCCGAGGCCGCAAGCCGCGCATGGAGGCAATCGCCGTCGTGGAACCCCCCGTCGCCAAACCGCGCAAGGCGGCAACCCGCGCCCGCACCAAGGGAACGGTACGGACCAAGGAGCCCAAACCGATCCGTTGGTGGCTGACGCCCAAGAAGAAGCGGTAACGACCTCTCCCGCCTCACTCGACAGGCTTGCCGCCGCCCGAGACTTCAGCCCCTCAGCCCAGTGCCTCCGCCGCCTTTGCCACCGCGGTAAGATGGCGCTCATGGTCGCCGGCAAAGCGCACCACCAGGTGGCCAGCTCCGGCCCGCGCATACTCAGCCAGCCATACCGCGATCCCGCTTGCCGGTCCGGCATAACAGACCTGGCGCCTCCGCAAGACTTCCGCCGGTTGCCCGTAATAGCGCTCCAGAAATGCATTGAGCCGCGCCTCCGCGCGTGTGGCATCGTCATCGAGCGACACGGTCAGATAGATCGCACCCGTCAACGCCGCCGCGTCGCGTCCCTCCCGCTGCGCTGTGGCCATGATCCGAGCCCAGTGCTCGGCGTAGGTTGCAGGGTCCGGCGCATTCGGAAACCAGCCGTCGAACCACCGCCCGGCTCGCTCCAGGCTCGCGGGCAAATTGCCGCCGATCCACAGCGGCGGCCCACCGGTTCGATACGGCGTCGGCGCCAGCACACCCTCCTGCACTTGCCAACGGCCGTCCCAGTTCACCGCCTCCCCGGTCCACAGCGCCTTGCAAAGCCGCAGGCCTTCCATCATCCGGCCAAGCCGCTTGTCGAACGGCACCCCGGCGGCGGCAAATTCGGCGCGAATGTTCGGGCGGTCGGATGCAAACCCGACGCCCAGAATCAGGCGTCCCTCGCTCACCTGATCCAGCGTCGCCACCTGATGGGCAAGCAGCACCGGATTGCGCAGCGCCGGCAGCAACACCGCCGTTCCCAGTTCCACTCGCGGTACCCGGCCCGCAACCCCCGCCAGCAACGTCAGCGGTTCGTGCCGCGGCCGTGCCAGCAATGAATCGCCAACCCACACCGATGCATAGCCCAGCGCCTCGGCGCGCTCGGCCAGCGCCAGCAATGGCCGCGCGTCCGGTCGTCCTTCCATGATTTGCTCGCGGGTGGGAAGCAGGTAGCCGAG
>Ga0335072_10008168_pt1 | contig 15190 bp, 12 predicted proteins | sample Lox_Sample_21_FD_206725 | JGI IMG/M metagenome (GOLD analysis project Ga0335072, IMG submission 206725) | Soil microbial communities from Loxahatchee National Wildlife Refuge, Florida, United States - Lox_Sample_2.1 | ecosystem: Environmental > Terrestrial > Soil > Wetlands | place: USA... | reverse complement strand
CTGCCAGGCCGATGACTCTATAAGGATGCACGGTGTATAGACGCATTTCACGGAGCGGAGTTGGGATGGGCGGAGGCTGATCTTCAGGAGGTGAGGAAGAGGATGCGGGTTGGGGTGATTTCCGATACGCACGGGCTGCTGCGGGCGGAGGCTGTTGCGGGGCTGGCAGGCGTGGACTGGATTCTGCATGCCGGGGACGTGGGCGACGCGGGGATTCTGGAGACGCTGGGGCGGATTGCGCCGGTGACCGCGATTCGGGGAAACATCGACACACAGGGTGCGTGCGCTCAGCTGCCGGCGACGGAGCTGGTGGAGGTGGGCGGGACTGCGTTTTATCTGCTGCACGATTTGCAGGAGCTGGATCTCGATCCTGGGTCGGCGGGGATTGGAGTAGTGGTGAGCGGCCACTCGCATCGGCCGAGGATCGAGCGGCGGAAGGGCGTGCTGTATCTGAATCCGGGGAGCGCAGGGCCGCGGCGGTTTTCGCTGCCGATCACGTTTGCCCTGGTGAGGCTGGGAGAGGGAGAGCCGGAAGCGGAGATTGTGGATCTGCTGCACGGGTGATCTGCTGTAGCGCGAAGCGACAATCCGGAGGTGCCGAGAAGCTGGCCCGAGACATGTGGCCGAATCGGGCAGAGCTGGCTTTCCGCAAATCTTCGGACGGAGAATTCACAAACTTCTGACAAAGTGCTGACAAGCTGGTGACAACCACGGCGCACGAGGCGCCCTAGAATCGCAGACCAGCAGGTCAGAGAAGACTCCGCTTCCGTCATTTCCCGAGGGGCCCCCTCGTCTGCTCCTGACTTTGCCAAGGAGAGATCCCTATGCAATTGTGCAGAACCGCACTCGCCGCCTGCCTCGGGCTTGTTCTATTCGCGATTTCGACGCCAGCCCGCGCGCAATATCAGGTCACCAACCTGGTTTCGAATCAGGTCGGTCAGGCCCCGATCATCGATCCGCTGCTGGGCAACGCCTGGGGATTGGCCCGAAGTGCCACGTCGCCCTGGTGGATCAGCGATAACGTCACGGGGTGGTCAACCCTCTACCAGGCAAATGGGACACAGGAGTCCCTCCGGGTGCTGATCCCCACTGCCGGAAACGGGCCGACTTCGCCGACGGGTCTTAACGGACCGGGCACACCTACCGGAGTCGTTTTCAACGGATCAACGTCCGATTTCCAGATCGACGGCGTGAAATCGACCTTCATTTTCGCGACGCTGGACGGCACTATCAGCGGATGGCCGGGCACGAACAAGAATCTGGCGACGATCGCGGTCGACAATTCGGCCAATAAGGCGATGTACACGGGCCTGGCCATCACCAACCATTCCTCGGGAAATTTCCTGTACGCAGCGGATAACACCAACAATGTCATCGATATGTACGACGCCGACTTTAACCTTGTGAAGTCGTTCGGTGACCCGTCAGCGCCATCCAACTTTTCGGTATTTGGCGTTCAGGACATCAACGGCATGGTTTACGTCGCTTACGCTGTACCGAATGTCGGCGCCGGTGGTTTGATTGACGTCTTCAAGGAAGACGGTACGTTCGTAAAGACACTGATCCAGGGACAGATTCTGAACCAATGCTGGGGCATTGCCCTAGCTCCCGGCAACTTTGGGCCGTTCAGTAATAGTCTGCTGGTTTCGAATAACTCCGTCGACGGCACGATCAACGCGTTCGACCCCACCAGCGGGAGATTTGTAGGAACGATGAGGGACGAGCGTGGCAGGCCGATCGTCCTCAACAACCTTTGGGGGATCGCCTTCGGCGGCGGCAACACAACCAATGGACCCACCAACACTCTGTTCGTGACCGTGGGACCGGGGATTGGGGCCAGCGAACTGGCCGGCACGTTTTTATCCATCGCTTTCAATCCGATCCGCGATCGATATCCATGGCACTGAGCGGGAGGAGGGAGCCGGGGGCAGTCAGAGAGGGCGCCCTTGTGCATCTCGAAGAGGCGTGCAAAACAGGCCGGCCCTGCGGGGGTTGCAGGGCCGGAGAGGATATTGGGATTACTGGACGGTGAGGTTCAGGTTATCGAGGTAGGCGGTCACCTGAGCTCCCTGATAGTTGCTGTCCATCTGGAAGTTGAGGTTGATTCCCCACCAGCCGGCGGGAGCCGCGATCGATGGGAATTCTTTGTTGATGGGATATGTCGTGCCGTTGAGAGTAATCGACTGATAGAGGGTGTCATTATTTGACTCACGCTGGAGCTGTATCGTCACGTGATTCCATCCATCGGTGAACTTACAGGGGACGCCGGCATCGGTCCAGTGGCCGGACTGGTTATTCCAGACATCCCAGTCTCCGTCGCCGAGATGATTGCACTGGGTGCCGAAAGTCATGCCGGCAATGCCTTCCATCCACACAGAGACATCGAACTCGAGGGCCTGGGAGACAGCGGAGTCCTGGACGTAGAAGTCGGTGTCGTAGGTGTAGGTGTGGAGGGTGGGCAGAAGGGTGTGATTGCTGTCCGGATTCCGCGGAGAATTAACTCCGATGATGCCGGAGGTGTAGAGGACGTCGGCATAGGGCAACAGGGGGCTCATCTCAAACATCGTGGCGTTGCCGCTCTTCGAGGGATCGCTGACACCGAAGGTCTGTTTCCAGGTGGCGGAGGAGCAGTTCGCCGCGCAGTCGATGAAATCGGGGCCGATCTGCGCGAAGCTTTGCCAGTTCCCAGTGTTGGTCTGCAGGTTGGAATATGTCGTTCCGGTGGCGGCGGGGGTGCTGCTGGTGCCGCTGGATGTGGACCCGGAGCTGGATCCGCTGGATGTGGAACCAGATCCTGAACCGGAACTACCGGTTGAGCCTGACGATCCGCTGGAGGTAGAGCCGGAGCCTGAACCTGAGCCTGAACTCGAACCTGAGCTGCTGCCGCTGGAGCCGGAATCGGATCCCGAGCTGGAACCCGAGCTACCGCTCGAACCGGAGCTCGAGCCCGCGCCTGAGCCGGTGCTGCCGCTGGAGCCGGAGCTCGATCCGCTGCTCGAACCTGAGCTGGATCCGGAGCTGCTGCTGGAGGAGCCGGCGGTGCCGGTGTCCGATGTGCCGGCGCTGGTCTGGGTTGTGGCCTGAGAAGCTGCGTTTGTCGCGATGCCGCCGCAGCCGGAGAGGAAGACGGAAACACTGACCGAGAGCAGAGCGGTCAGTCCGTAACCCGTGAGCCGGGGAACGGCATTGCGGCTGCGGGAAACGTTGGCCCACGCATTGGGTGAAGGGGAGAAGAGAGAAACCAGAGACATGCTTTCAACCAGCCTTGCGAAGCGAAAAATCCATCGATCCTGCTCTCAAGCGGGCTGGTCTGAGCAGCGAGACAACGTGCGTCTTACGAAACTCGACAACCTCATTGAGCGAACATCGTGCGTGCAGAGGCTTACTGTTCTTTGGGCATAGGTCTGACGGCCAGGGTCCAGGGAGAGAGCGGAGGGGCGCGGAAGCGGAGCCCTGACGCTACTGCTCCTGTGAACCGGGGACGATGGACCGCACCCGCGGAACAAGGAACTACAAAACAAAAGCAGGATTAACTGGGAGGATCATACCCAGAAGGTCACCAATCACCAATGTTTCTTTCGTAACCAGAATGCGAAAAAAGTTGTAGAAGCCTTAACTCTGTGGTAACTGGGAGCAATTTTTGCTGGTTCTGGCGGGGAAATTTGTTCGGGAAATCGGGAGGCGTTACATAGTGACTTATCGGTTAAGAGGCCCGAATCGAGGGTTTTACGGCTCTTGCGGTGGGATAAGCCGTTGGGCATGGCTCCATCGGCGGAGGGGAAGACTCCTGAAGAGGAGTACAGGCGTGCCCGGGAGCTTTCTGCCGGCCTCCCTGCGACCGGAGTCCCTTGCGCTAACCTGGGCGATGGTTAGGCGCGGTTCGTGCTCGAGGGGTTGCCGTTCGACTCTCTGCTGCAGGCGACGCGCTCAGGCCCAGGCTTTCGGCTATGCGCCGGGATAGGCAATTCCCTGCTCGCATCGTCGCGACGGCGCTTCGCTCCGTGTCGCGGCCTGCTACAAAGGCACGTCGCGCAGCGTGTGCTTCAGGCTCGATCAGAAAGAGGCTCCTTCAGGGAGCCTCTTTCTCGTACTTTGTTTTTGCGGCGCAGCCGTGCCTCGATATCCAATGCTCAGTCGTAGTATTCGAGGCCTAAGTGGGTGATTAATTCTTCGCCCATGATATGGCGCAGGGTGTTCTTGAGCTTCATCGACTGGATGAATAAGTCGTGCTCCGGATAGAGACCGGGGGCGGATTGCGGGCTCTTGAAGTAGAAGCTGAGCCACTCCTGGATGCCGAGGTGTCTTAGGTCGGGCGTACGCTGGGCTAAATCCAGGAAGAGGACCAGGTCGAGGGCGATGGGTGCGGCGAGGATGGAGTCGCGGCAGAGGAAGTCCACCTTGATCTGCATCGGATAGCCGAGCCAGCCGAAGATGTCGATGTTGTCCCAGCCCTCTTTGTTGTCGCCGCGAGGCGGGTAATAGTTGATCCGGACCTTGTGGTAGATGTTGCCGTAGAGGTCGGGGTAAAGCTCGGGCTGGAGGATGTAGTCGAGGACGCCGAGCTTCGATTCTTCTTTGGTTTTGAAGGACTCGGGATCATCGAGGACCTCGCCGTCGCGATTGCCGAGGATGTTGGTGGAGTACCATCCGCTGACGCCCAGCATGCGGGCCTTGAAGGTGGGCGCGAGAACGGTCTTGAGCAGGGTCTGGCCGGTCTTGAAGTCCTTGCCGCAGATGGGCGCGCCGTTGGCACGGGAAAGCTCAATCATGCAGGGCAGATCGACGGTGAGGTTTGGCGCGCCGTTGGCGAAGGCCACGCCTTCTTTGAGCGCCGCGTAGGCGTAGATCTGTGAGGGCGCAATGGCGGGATCGTTGTCAGTGAGGGCCTTTTCAAAGGCGGCGACGGACTGATGGCAGGGGGCAGGCTCCATGAAGATTTCGGTGGAACCGCACCAGATGACGACGACGCGATCCACCTGGGATTTGAAGCGCTGGATGTCGGAGCGAAGCTGCTGGGCGAGGTCGCACTTGTTCTTGCCTTCCTTGACATGCGTGCCGTTGAGCCGCTTGACGTAGTACTGGTCAAAGACGGCGGGCATGGGCTTGATGGCCTGGAGGAAGGGCTTGATGCTCTGCAGGTGGTCGCGGTCGAGGACGGCGGCGTGGCTGGCGGCCTCGTACATGTCGTCGGGGAAGATATCCCAGCCGGTGAAGACGACGTCGTCGAGATTGGCGAGGGGAACGAAGTCCTTCACGAGGGGGGTGCGGTTGTCGGTGCGCTTGCCGAGACGGATGGTGCCCATCTGGGTGACGGAGCCGATGGGCTTCGCCAGTCCTTTGCGAACAGCTTCGACGCCGGCGATCAGCGTGGTGGCGACGGCGCCCATGCCGACGGTCATGACTCCGAGCTTGCCCTTTGCGGGTGTGATTTGCGAAGGCTGACTTTGTGAACCCTTGCCTGCTGCCATGGATGGAAACCCTTTCCTTACTGTCTTATCGGGGGAGTTGTGCGCTGGTCCAAACAGGTAGTTTCTCGCGAGTGGCGGGGATGTGCAAATTACCATCGGCGGGCGGGAGCTTAGAGCCGGTAGCCGGAAGCTGGGAGCGGTGAATGGGAAGAGGCAGCGCGGAGCCTTCAGGCCTGGCTGGTCCGCATGCGATTGCGCCAGTGGCTCCAGACAAACCAGACTATGGCGGCGAGGAGCGCGATTTCGACGACGAGGTGAAAGCGGTGAAAGGCCTGCTCGAATCGGGGATCGGTGTGCCACTTCTGACCCAGTTTCATCCCCGCCCAGGCGAGGCAAAAATACCAGATCAACGAGCCGATGGTGGTGTAAATGTGGAAACGCAACCTGGGCATTCGGGCGATTCCGGCGGGGAAGGCGACGAAGGTCTGGACCACCGGCAACATCCGGCCCAGCAGGATGGCGATGGATCCGTATTTGCTGAAAAACCAGGTCATTCGGTCCAGATCGTGGCGGCTCATCAGGACCCAGTTGCCATAGCGCTCGACGAGAGGCCGACCGCCCCTGGCGCCGATCCAATAAGCGATCGCGGAGCCAAGATTGCAGCCCACCGCTCCCGCGGCGGCTACCAGGAGGAGATTGAAGCGCCCCAAATACACCAGGTAGCCGGAGAACGGCAGAATGATCTCCGAAGGAATGGGAATGCCGCCCGAATTGAGGGTGATGAGCGCGACAATGCCGGCGTAGCCGCCGACGCTGATGATGTGGGTTACGACCTGAAAGACAAGGGCAACGATCTTTTCGCTCATCTGAAGTTGAGTTTACCTTGGTCGCGGCGGGGCTCGGGGGCTCAGGCGCGGGTACGGGTGGTGCGCCGCTCGATTCGTTTTTCGTAGTGGGTGCCCTGGAGGATTCGCTTGACGTAAATGCCAGGGGTGACGATGAGGTCGGGGTCGAGAGTGCCGGTTTCGACCAGCTCTTCGACTTCGGCAATCGTGATGCGGGCGGCAGTGGCCATCATGGGATTGAAATTGCGTGCGGTCTTTCGATAGATGAGGTTGCCGGCGCGGTCCCCTTTCCAGGCTTTTACGAGAGCGAAGTCGGCGCGCAGCCAGCGTTCGAGCAGGTAGGGGCGGCCGTCGAAGTCGCGGGTTTCTTTGCCCTGAGCAACGAGCGTGCCAGCTCCGGCGGGTGTGTAGAAAGCGGGGATGCCGGCACCGCCGGCGCGAATTCTTTCCGCTAAGGTGCCCTGGGGGATGAGGCGGAGGTCGAGTTCGCCCCGGATGACTTTCTCTTCGAGCAGCTTGTTTTCACCGACGTAGCTGCCGGTGTGGGAGGCGATCATGCCCGCTTCGAGCATGAGGCCCATGCCGAATCCGTCGACACCCATGTTGTTGCTGATGGTGTGGAGGCTGGTGAGACCGCGGCTGCGGTTCTCTTCGACGAGGGCGGCGATGAGGGTTTCGGGGATGCCGCAGAGGCCGAATCCGCCGAGCATGAGGGTGGCGCCGGAGGGGATGTCGGCGACGGCGGCTGCGGCAGAGGCTACTACTTTGTTCAAGGATGGCTCCGGGGCGATTGGGCTGACCGAGCAGGATAGCGGGAGGGGTGAGGAAAACGCCAGCCGGGCCGCTGAACCGCGGCCATCTCAGGGGGCGGGGCAGCGGCTTTCAGCCGGCTACCGGTTGGGCCAGCCAGCTCTTTTGCTGGAGGAGGCGGATGACGTCGCGGGAGAGGAGTTCGCGCACCTCGAAGCGTGTGGAGGCGCGAGTGACGTAGCGGATCCGGAGATCGACGCTGGGGGTGAGGTCGGTGACGGGACCGGAGGGATGCAGGGTGACGACGGGCGCAGCCGTGAGATGGCTGCGGCCGCGGGCGCGCACATTGCGCTTCCATTCTTCTTCGGCCTGATGGGCACTCTCGGCTGTCACTTCGCGGACGGCGGCTTCGACGGTGGTGGCGATGGCGTAGATGTCTTCGCCGGCGGGGACGCTGACGGTGATTTCATCCCACATCCACTGGCCTTCACTGGAGAAATTGAAGTACTGGCCGCGAATGGCATAGCTGTTGAGGAAAAAGACGCGGCGGCCGGTGGGCTCGCCTCGTTCTGCGAGGCTGGTGGTTTCGAGGAGGGTGGTGCTCATGACGCCGAGCGAGATGACTTCGCCGGAGACGCCGTTGATCTCGACCAGATCGCCGACGCGAATGCCGTTGCGGCCGACGAGCATGAACCAGCCGAGGAAGGCGAGGAGATAGTCCTGCAGGGCGATGGTGAGGGCGGCGGTGGCGAGGCCGAACATGGTGGCGGTCTGGTGGGGAGGCCCAAAGAAGACCAGCACGATGAGCAGGACGCCGACGACCTGGACGCCGACTTCGAGAATGGTGCGCAGGGTTTCCGCCTGGCGGCGATCGAGAGCGGGATGGGTCATGAGGCGGCGGACCAGCGCATCGCCGAGGATCATGAAGAGGATGATGAAGACGATCCATTCCAGCGATTGCAGAATGAGGTGCAGCACGATGCTGTGCTGGAGCCGGACCTGATTGCCCCATTTGCTGTAGACGGTGGCGAGCTGCTGATCGGTCTGGATGCGGTCGTCGTCGATGGAGAGGATCTGGCGCTGCATGCTGCGGTTCTGCAAACTCACCAGCGTGGCTCCCCCAGCCGCGGCCGCGCTGGCATTCGCCTTTGCCTCAAGGGCGTTGTGTTCGGCGGTCAGCTTCTGCGCGTCGTTCTGCGCTTCGGACTGCGCCTGTTCGATGGACGCAGAGCGGCTGCGCTGATCGAACCAGGCTTTGAGGCGGCTGGCCAGGGTGCGGTGGTTGTTGACGGAAACGACGGCGATTTCGCCTCCGCTCTGCTGCTGGCTGTCGTACTTGCGCATGGAAGTTTCGTGCGCGGAGAGCTCATTCTGAATGCGGCTGCTCAGGTTGCCGGTGGCCCGATCGAGATCGCGCTGGACATCGGCGAGCTCGTCGGTATCGAGTCCGAGCTGGGCCTGCGCGATCTGGAGCGCGTCGGTGCCGGCCGCAGCGTTGGCTGCGCCTTTGGCTGTGACCGGCGCGGTGGCAGGCCGGGCCTTCAGCTGGTCGATCAGCCGCTGGTCCTGGGCCATCTGCTGCTGGAGCGAAGCGACCTTCTGCGAGAGAGCGAGCGCCTCTCCGGTGAGGACACGGCGGCGCTGCTGGAGTTCGGCACTACGGAGTGCGGCGGCGAAAGCCTGATCGACTTCATGGTCGGCGAGGTGCTCGGCCTGACGGGCGTATTCGGCTTCTTCTGCGGTGACGGCCAGCGACGCGAGGGTCTGTGCCGTCTGCCATGGGGTGAGGTCCACGAGGGACTGATTGGCAGCGCCGTTGTGGGCACGGAGGAAAGCGAGATTGGCCATGGCTCCGCGCGTGAGCCAGGAAGAGACGAAGCACAGGGCGAGGAGCGCCGCCAGTATCAGGAGGGAGAGGAGTCGCGCCTTACCGAAGATGCGGGAGGATGGCGCGCCGCCGGTTGGGGTCGCGGGGATGTCCATGGGGGATTCTTTCCATTGTAAGCAGAGGAGCGGGGAGTACACCCCATCCGGCGAGCGGAATTTCATGTCGGGATTGCATCCGGCCCAACTCCGGGGAGATTTTCGGAACTCCCCTACCCTGCGAGCCGACCGGACCGCGGAGGACGCTGATTGTTGTTATTTTCCTGGCTGGAACGGGCGTCCCGGTCCTGGCTGCCTGACTCGTCGAGGATGCGGCCCAATGTGGTTTGCGACAGAGCTTTTTTGAGGTTGTCGGCCCAGGGATCCGCAATCTCGACGACGTTTTCGTGGCCAGGCGACGGCGGTTCGGCGTCGTCGGGGTGCGAGGCGACGAGCTCGGATCCGATGAGGCCGGTGTCGCCCATGGAAGGGGGAGCGCTCACGGGAGGGGGAGCGCTTTCGATGGCGGGGGTGGGCTCGAACGCGACCGGTTCCGGAACGACCGGTTCCGGCACGACGTTGGCATCGACCGGCGCCTCTGCAGGAGCGGCCGCGGGGGTTGCGGTCAGGGTGGCGGGGGAATCCGACTCGAACTTAAACGAGGCCCGCTTGTGGGAGGCCACAACCGCTGGCGGAGGGGGTTCGATGGCCTGGTTGCGGGATCTTGCGGGAGCCGGTTCGGGTGGCGTGATCATGCGGTAACTGGTCTGGGGGCTGGATTGTTCCGGATAGTCCAGCGGCTCCTCGGCGGATCGGTAGCGCGCGGACATGGCCACGAGGTAGATGAGGCCGCAGAGAAATCCCGCGACGACGGCCGGCCACCACAGAAACGTTCCTCCCGGGCCTGCGAGGTGGAGAAGCCGGAGGGGATTGTCTTCTCCGGTGAAGGGATGAACGATAGAAGGGGGGGCGCCCGATGCCGGGGCCGATTGGGCCGGGGGAATCTGCGCGGTGGTGTCGGCGGCCGGCGGCTGGACGGCGCCAGGCTGCGGAGCCGGAGCCTGGGTTGCGGTCGAAACGGGGTTCGGGGCAGGGGCGGGGGTCGGAACCGGAGCCGGGGCCGGAGCCGGAGCCGGGGTTTCGACGATCGGTGACGAGCGGGCATCTTCTTCGCGCTGGATGGCCCGGCGCTGCTCCGCCACGACGCCGATGAGGTCGGCGAGTTGGGTCTTTTCCCGGCTGAGCTGGGCCGCCGAGGTACCGGCCGTGTGGAAGTCCGTCAGGCCTGCGGAACGTCCGCTCTGGGACCAGCCGGCGACGAGCGCCTCGCGTATGGCGGCGATGTGGCGGGCGGCGGCTGGATCGGATGCGTATTGGGCGCGGAGGTCATGCAGCTTCTGTTCGGCTGCGCGGAACTGGGCTTCGAGGTAGCGCTGATGCTCTCCGTCCGCGGGCGAATAGCCGGTGTAGCGAGGCCCCCCGACTTTGCGCTGCGCGGTGGAAAGCTGCTCCTCCAGCTCTCCCAGGGCCGCGGCGAGGCCGTTCGTTGGGGCAGGAACATTTGCGGGAGCTATTTTCCTGGCCGGAGGGGTACGGACCGGAGCCGGCTGCTTCGTGCTTGCCGGCGGCGGGGCCGAATGCGTTGCAGCTGGGTGGTTTTTCGGGGCAGGAGGCGGCGCAGCAGCCGGCGGAGCGGTGTTGACGCCGGAGGGCGACCAGGAAGCGAGGGTTTCGGCTACGGCATTGGTGGCGGTGGTTGCGAGGGCGAGATCCTTGTCCCGATAGCGGACCCAAAGGACGCCGGGTGAGGGCTGGGTCAGGTCCAGACGGGCGCGGAACTGGCCGACGTCGATCGGGCTTGCGGAGGACGCCAGACCTTCCTGGGTCAGCAGCTTCGCAACGACCGAGTCGCTCAAAATGGACTGGCTGAGGACAACGGCCGGCTCCGCGGCGGTGAGCAATCCAGCGTTGATTTGCTGGGCGGCGACAGGATCAAAGGAGAGCGCAGCGGAGTTTGCCGAATCCGTCGCACGGCTCCTGAGTTCGATGAACAGCCCGCCGGCAACGGCGGCGGCGAGAATCAGGGCAATGAGCTTATGGCCCAGCGGAAGGGCAGAACGCATACGGTCCTCAATCCTTGTCGGAGATCCCAGGGCAGGTCCCTATCGAAGTCGTCCATACGCTGCGGTCCCACGGGTCGTAACCCGGGACCTCTCAGCGCGCAAAGCCCGTATATCGGCGCCGGAGCCCGTACATCGATTCCGCAAGCCCCGGATCGTCCCCTGCGGGTGACGTGATCCCGGTGGCATGCTGCCATGCGGCTAGAACCACGATAGCCTGGCCCGGCGGCCCGCGTCACGGAAGTTTGAAGCGGAATTGCATCGGGAAGATGGATTCGGACAGGGGGGCATTCGCCGCCGAGCTTCCTCTGCCGGAAACCGATCTTTCGGCATCCATCCTCAGGACCATGGACAATGTGTCATGAGCAGCGTTCCGGATCGAGCGGGTTTATTGCGGGAGACGCTGATCTTCGACTGGTCGCAGTGGAACCCGGAGGTGGCCTGGCGGTCTGCTCCGACGATCCTTTTGGCGCTGGGAGTGGGAATTGCGCTGGGGAGTCCGCGCGCGGGACTGGTGGCGGCTGCCGGAGCCTTTACAACGGGGATGGGGTCGCTGCAGACGATTCGGGGGTCGAGACTGATCCCGATGCTGCTGGCGGCGGTGGGGATGTCGGTTTCGACGTTTGGGGGGATGACGCTGGGGCACCAGAGCCTGTGGTTTGTGCTGGTGGCGGGAGTCTGGTCGGCGGCCTATGCGCTGCTAACGGCGATGCGGGGCGGTACGAGTTGGGTGGCGCTGCAGTGGACGACCTGGTTCCTGGTGGCGGGGGCGTTCCGCACGACGCCAGGGGGAGCGCTGGCGCGATGCTCTCTGATTCTGGCGGGGGGATTGTTTCAGACGCTGGTGACGGCGGTGGTGCTTCGACTGCAATCGCGCGGGCAGCCGAAGGATGAGATGGAGACGCAGGAGCTGGCCGGAGTCTGGAGCGTACGGAATTTGCTCAGCTGCATGCGCATGGAGACACCGGTTTGTCTCTTCAGCCTGCGGATCGCGCTGGTGGTGATGGCAGCAACGGAGTTTTACCGGCACACGAATTCCCTGAGCGGGTATTGGGTGCCGATGACGGCCCTGCTGGTGGTGCGGGCGGATCCGATCCAGACACTGACGCGCGGGGTGATGCGGGTGGGCGGAACGGCGCTGGGAGCCTGGGTGGCGGGCCTGATCGCGGCGTATCTGCATCCTTCGCCTGTGGTGCTGGCTGCTCTGATCGTGTTTTTTGCGTGGTGGGCGTTCAGCGTGCTGCAGGTGAACTACGCGCTGTTCACGCTGGCCCTGACGGCGTACATCGTTTTTCTGCTGTCGCTTTCGGGATTGCCGCCGGCGACGGTGGTCCACCGGCGCGCAGCTTACACGCTTCTGGGCGGCGCGTTTGGGCTGCTGGCGTACTTCGATGTGTTCCGGAAGACGAGTTTCTGGATTCGCGCAGAACGCGAAGAGCAGGAGAAAAAGCTGGCGGCGTGACGGCCGCCTCGAGAGAAGAGCCGGGGATAAGGGCGGTGAGGAGAAAAGCAACGAGGCTGCCGGTCGATGCTTTGGCAGGAAGCCTCGTTGTCCGAGGAGAGTTGCTGTATGAGAAGCCCGCCGGGACTTCCCACGCAGACTTGGACCCCTGGGTACGGACAAAGTTGCGGATTGTGACGGATATTCTGCCTGAATCCCGGAGGAGGGCCAAACTATTGATGAACGGGGTCCTATCCCCCATTTGGGGGATGGATTCACTTTGTGGTTACCCGGACGATGCTCAAGTACTATTCCCCGGTCCCGGTTGGCATCGTAGATTTAGTTCATTGCGAGGCAGGTTTGAGCCTGCTCGGGAAAAGGCTGCAAATGCTTGATTTCATTCTCGCCCTCCTTTTTATCGGCATGGTTCTGACCCCGGCGATCGTTGCAGCGCGCAGCACCCACGATCCCGCTACCGACGAGTAGCCTCGACCCGGGCCGGTCGACCCCGACGCTCCCTCTCGTAATCCCGAAACCCATTCTGTCTTCGCTTTCCGGAAACCCCATGCAATACACTGGGAGTTACTGCAGCGAGGGATTGCACCATGCTGGTCGTGATGAAAGCGCAGGCGTCTGAAGAAGAAGTGCGGGCGGTCTGCGAGCATATAGAGGCGCTGGGATTTCGCGCTCACCCGATGCCTGGCGCGCAACGGACGGCGATTGGGATCACCGGCAATCAGGGTGAAGTGGACCGTGGCAATCTGGAAGAGCTGCCGGGGGTCGCGGAGGTCATCCGCGTTTCGAAACCCTACAAGCTGGTGAGCCGCGATGTGAAGGAAGAGGACACGGTGATTCGCTTCCCCGGCACCGACGCCACGATTGGCGGCGCGAAGCTGGCGATGATCGCGGGACCGTGCTCCATTGAATCGCGCGAGCAGGCATTTGCGATTGGCGAGCAGGTGGCTGCGGCCGGAGCGCAGTTTTTCCGCGGCGGCGCGTATAAGCCACGCACATCGCCGTATGCCTTTCAGGGGCTGGGCGAAGAAGCGCTGAAGATCATGGCGGAAGTCCGCGAGCAGTTTGGGCTGCGGATCGTGACGGAAGCGATCGATCACGAAGCGCTGGAGCTGGTGGCCGAGTACGCCGATGTGATCCAGATAGGCGCTCGCAACATGCAGAACTACTCGCTGTTGAAGGCTGCGGGACGGAAGCGCAAGCCCGTGCTGCTGAAACGCGGGCTGGCGGCGACGCTGGACGAGTTCCTGATGGCCGCCGAGTACATCATGAGCGAGGGCAACTACGAGGTGATCCTGTGCGAACGCGGAATACGGACGTTTGCGGATCACACGCGGAATACTCTCGACCTGAGCATCGTGCCGGCCGTGCAGCGGCTGAGCCATTTGCCGATCCTCGTGGATCCGAGCCACGGCACGGGCAAGCGGAATAAGGTGCTGCCGCTGGCGCGGGCTGCGGTGGCGGTGGGTGCCGACGGGCTGATTGTCGAAGTACACCACCAGCCGGACAAGGCGCTGTCGGACGGGATGCAGTCGATTGTGCCGGAGCAGTTTGTGCAGCTGATGGACGAGTGCTCCCAGATAGCAACGGTGGTGCATCGGAGCGTGCCGCGCGGCATTCATGTGGAAGAGAGCACTGCGGCTGCTCGGTAGACTGCGGTCTTTTTCTGCCTTGCGTTGTGACCTTCGGATGCTGTCTGTTTCCTTGCGCTTTTCCCGCCACGGTGCGCCGCGTATTCTGAACCCGATCATGGATACGGATGTCAGGGCGCCGCTGTGCGCGAGCAAGGAGTATCGGTGTGCGGCACCAGCGGCGATTCGATACGCCGTCTTTGCGGCGCTGCTGATGCTGCTCCCGCTGACGGGTTGCCGGCGGAAACATTTCCCGCAGCATCCGGCGACGTTTCGTGAATACGCGTGGGTGACGAACGGCGGATCGAACACAGTGACCGCGCTCGACCTGGTCAACATGACCACGGCGGCAACCATCGGGGTCGGAGAGGATCCGACGGCGATTGCGGTGAATCCGACGCGCAACGAGGTGTACGTTGCCAACTCGGGCAGCGGCACGGTAAGCGTGATTGACGCGGAGAGGAATCGGGTTGCGCTGACGATCGGAGTGCATCGCGATCCGACCTCGATTGCCGTGGATGCGCAGGGTGACCGCGCGTACGTGACCAATGCCGGGTCGAACAACGTGTCGGTGATCGACCTGATGAAACGGCGGGAGATTGCCGCGGTGGGAGTGGGCGAATCGCCCGCGGTGGTGCGTGTTTCTCCGGATGGCAACACCCTGGTGGTCACGAATCGGGGGGCAGGGAGCCTGAGCGTGATCGATGCGAAGACGCTGCAGGTGCGGTCCGTGTTTCCGGGATGCCCGGGCGCTTCCGACGCGGCGATCCTGCCGGATTCGTCGAAGGCGTTCGCGGCGTGCACGAGCGGCCACCAGGTGATGGTGGTGGGATTGGCGCGGGCGAGCAGCCCGGCGACGGAGGACCACGCCGATCATCTGCTGGATTTGCTGGATGTGGGGCCGTCGCCGACGCATCTGGCCATGAAACCGGATGGCGGAGAAATTTTTGTCGAGAATTTTGGCGGCGACACCGTTTCAGAAATCGCGACGAACGCCGATGATGTGGGCGGGGCGTATGTGGTGGGCGCGAGTCCGGCGAGCGGCGTGGTGACTGCGGATAACTCGACCCTGTGGGTGAGCAACTTTGGCGCGAACACGGTGGCCGCGTATTCGATT
>Ga0335072_10008166_pt1 | contig 15192 bp, 13 predicted proteins | sample Lox_Sample_21_FD_206725 | JGI IMG/M metagenome (GOLD analysis project Ga0335072, IMG submission 206725) | Soil microbial communities from Loxahatchee National Wildlife Refuge, Florida, United States - Lox_Sample_2.1 | ecosystem: Environmental > Terrestrial > Soil > Wetlands | place: USA... | reverse complement strand
CCGGATCGTCCCGGTAGTACCGGCACGCGTGCTGCGTGCGCATCGCCTCGGCTAGCTCCATAGCCAGGGAGATGCCCGGCGCCGCACCGGTCAGAACCTGACGAAGATCTGGCCCTTCGGCTGCAGGGCCGCGCCGGAGATGAACGGCCGACGTCGGAGACTGGGCCGGAGTCTGTTCGTCTGCTTAAGCGGCCGGGCTCCGCTTAGAGTCGCGGATCGATGTGGATCTTGGTTCCCGGGCTGGGATCGAGCCGGCCGTCGAACGCCTCGACGGCCCGGTCGAGGCCGACGACGACGTGCACCAGCCGCCCCGGGTCCACGCGGCCGTCCGCGTAGTGCCCGATCGCGGGCGCGAGCCCGGCCGACGCGCCGAGGATGCCGACCGCCGTGATGTCGTTGAGTACCAGGTCCCGGCTGTCGACGAGGCTGGGTTTCCCGGAAACCCCGATGTAGACGATCCGGCCGGCCGGCTCGACGTACCGCAGGGCGAGGGCGGGGACCGCCGCGTCGCCGGAGCAGTCGACAACCGCGTCGTAGCTCCGTGACGGCGGGTTGCCGAGCGTGCGGTAGCGGCTGGCGCCCATGGTCCTCGCGAGGTCCTCGCGGCTGGCGTCCATGCCGATCACGTGCACCTCCGCCCCGGCGGCGCTGGCGAACGAGGCGGTCAGCAGGCCGATGGTGCCCGGTCCCCAGACCAGCACCGTTTTACCGGGCCCGGCGCCGGCTGCCGCCGCCGCGCGCCACGCGTTCCCGCCGGGCTCGACCATGGCGCCGGCGCGGTCGTCCACGGTGTCCGGCAGCCGGTACACGCTCCAGGCCGGGACGAGCACCTTCTCGGCCAGCGCGCCCGGCCATCCCATGATCCCGATCTCGTGCCGGTCGGCGCACACGTGGTGCCGCCCCGACGTGCAGCGTTCGCAGTGGCCGCAGCCGAGCATGGTGTCGCCGGTGACCCGCTGCCCCAGCCACGCCGGGTCTGTATCCGGTCCTATGGCGGAAACGACCCCGCACCACTCATGGCCGGGAACCAGCGGAAAGCGCGACTTGCCCTGTTCGAAATAGGCCAGCTCCGCGGTGAACAGCTCGATGTCGGTGCCGCAGACGCCCACCCGGTGCACGTCCACGACCAGTTGCCCCTGGCCAGGGACCGGCGCGTCCACGTGCTGAACCCCGGCCGACTTCGGCCCGTCGATCACCAGCGCGCGCACAGTGGTCATCGTATCGGGGCACGCGTCGCGGAATGGCAGTTCACCGCGCCGGGCAGGGATGAGGTCATGCTGGGAAACACGAATGCGGCGGGGGTGGCGGCTTGAGCGACTTTATCGCTGACCTGCTGGTCCGTGACGCGAAGCTGGTCGCCGCCTGCGATGACGCCAGGCGCGAGCTGCCCGGCGGGTGGGTGGCGATCACCGGGGGCGTGATCACCGGCGTGGGCGCGGCGGCCGACCCGGCACCAGAGGCCGCGACCACGCTCGACGCGTCCGGGTGCCTAGTGACACCGGGGCTGGTCAACACCCACCATCACATGTACCAGAACCTCACCAGGTCCTACGGACCGGCGATCAACGGGCCGCTGTTCTCGTGGCTGACCGTGCTGTACCCGCTGTGGGCGCGGATCGACGAGGAGGCCGCCTACCTGTCGGCCTGGGTAGGGCTCGCCGAGCTCGCGCTCGGCGGCTGCACCACGACGACCGACCACCTGTACATCGCGCCACGCGGCGGCGGCGACCTGTGGTCCGCGGAGATCGCGGCCGCCCGCGAGCTCGGCCTGCGGTTCCACCCGACCCGCGGCTCGATGACCGTGTCGGTAAAGGACGGCGGGCTCGCGCCGGACTCGATGGTGCAGGACGACGACGAGGTACTCGCGGACAGCGAGCGCCTGGTCAGGCTGCATCACGACCCGTCGTTCGGATCCATGGTCCGGGTGGCGCTGGCGCCGTGCGCGCTCTTCTCTGTTTCCCCCGCCTTGATGCGGCGCACCGCCGAGCTGGCGGAGCAGCTGGACGTCCGGCTGCACACCCACCTCGCCGAGGACCCGGACGAGGACGCGTACTGCCTGGAGCGGTACGGCCGGCGGCCCGTCGAGCTCTTCGAGGAGGCCGGCTGGCTGACGTCCCGCGCGTGGGTGGCGCACGGCATCTACCCGTCGCCCGCGGAGGTGACCAGGCTCGGCGCGGCCGGCGTCGGGGTCGCGCACTGCCCGAGCTCCAACATGCTCATCGGCGGGGGCGGCTTCGCCCCGGTCCGGGAGTTCCGGACGGCGGGCGCGCCTGTCGGCCTCGGCTGCGACGGGTCCGCCTGCACCGACAGCGCGTCGCTGTGGATCGAGTCGCGGGCCGCGCTGCTGCTCGGCCGGCAACGGCTCGGGCCCGGCGGGATGACGGCGCGCGAGGTGCTCGACATCGCTACCCGCGGCGGCGCGGCCTGCCTGGGCCGCGCCGGCGAGATCGGCGAGCTGTCCGTCGGCGCGGCAGGCGACCTGGTGTGCTGGCCGCAGGAAGGCGTGCGGTACGCCGGCGCGCTCGTCGACCCGGTTGAGGCGTGGCTGCGCTGCGGGCCGGCCAGCGCCCGTCACACCGTGGTGGCGGGGAAGGCGCTCGTCCGCGACGGGGAGCTCACCGTTCCCGGCGCCGACGTCGAGGACAGGCTCCGGCGGCACGCCGCGGCGTCCGCGCGCGTCCAGGGCCTGGCCAGCGGCGTGCCGGGCTCGCGACGGTAAGCTAAGCCATCGTCCGGTGGGATTTGTGGTTCTGGTGCAGTATCGGGCCGCAAGGCTTATGGCGCCAGCCCTTTTCATCCCCGCCCGGCCCGGCGTAAGCAGGTAAGCGACGAGAGAGGCTGTGGATGACCGTCACCTTCGAGCCCGACGCTGACTGGCTCGTCTACCTGGCGAACCCGCGCAAGCCGGATTACGTCCTGCCGCCGGGCGCGGTCGACGCGCACTGCCACGTGTTCGGGCCAGGGAACGTCTTCCCCTACGCGCCCGAGCGCAAGTACACGCCGGTGGACGCCCCGAAGGAGAAGCTGTTCGCGCTGCGCGACTTCCTCGGCTTCGACCGCAACGTCGTCGTCCAGGCGACCTGCCACGGCGCGGACAACCGGGCGCTGGTCGACGCGCTGCTCGCGTCCGATGACCGGGCCCGCGGCGTCGCGACCATCAAGCCGGGCGTCACCAGGGCTGAACTGGCGGACATGCACGAGGCCGGCGTGCGCGGTGTCCGGTTCAACTTCGTCAGGCGCCTCGCCGACCCCAAGCCGGACGAGTACTACCGGGGTCTCGTCGACCTGATCAGGGAATTCGGGTGGCATATCGTCATCTACTTCGAGGCCCCCGACCTGGCCGAACGCTGGGACCTGTTCACGTCACTGCCGACGGACATCGTGGTCGACCACGTCGGCAGGCCCGACGTGACCCAGCCGCTGGACGGCGAGGGCTTCGCCCTGTTCCAGAAGCTGATGCGGGAACACGAGAACGTGTGGGCCAAGCTGAGCGGCGCCGAACGGCTGTCGGTCGCCGGCCCGCCGCGATACGACGACTTCGTCCCGTTCGCCCGGCACATCGCCGAGACGTTCCCTGACCGGGTGATCTGGGGCACCGACTGGCCGCACCCGAACATGAAGAGCCACATGCCGGATGAGGGCGACCTCGTCGACCTCATCCCGCGGATCGCGCCAACCGAAGAGCTGCAGCGCAAGCTGCTCGTCGCCAACCCGATGCGCCTGTACTGGGAGAACTCATGACGTCCTACACCGCGGAATTCGACGACATCCCCGGCACCCGGGTGTTCACCGCGCAGCGCGCCAAAGCCGGCTACGAGCTGAACCAGTTCTGCATGAGCCTGATGAAGGAGGCCAACCGCGAGCGGTTCAAGGCCAACGAGCGCGCCTACCTCGACGAGACGAAAATGAGCGAGGAGCAGAAGCAGGCCGTCCTCGATCGCGACTACAACACGATGATCGACCTCGGCGGGCAGATCTACTTCCTCGCGAAGATCTTCGCCACCGACGGGCTGAGCTACCTGCAGGCGGTCAGCACGATGACGGGCATGCCCGTCGACGAATACCAGCAGATGATGATCCACGGCGGCCGCTCACCGGAGGGCTGGCGCTCAATCAAGGACGGTAACTGAGAATGGCTCGCATCACACACGGGCTGACCACGAGTCACATCCCGGCCGTCGGGGCCGCGATCGACCTCGGCAAGACCGAAGAGCCCTACTGGAAGCCGCTGTTCGCGGGGTACGAGTGGACGAAGGCCTGGGCGAAGCGATGCGTCCCCGACGTCATCATCCTGGTCTATAACGACCACGCGTCGGCGTTCACGCCTGAGCTGGTCCCCACCTTCGCGCTCGGCTGCGCCGATCAGTTCCCGCCGGCCGACGAGGGGTACGGACCCCGGCCGGTGCCGGTCGTCCAGGGCCGTGCCGACCTGGCGGCCCACCTGGCTGAGGGGCTCATCCTCGATGAGTTCGACCTCACGCTGATGTACCGGATGGAGGTCGACCACGGCCTGACCGTCCCGCTGTCGCTCGTCTACGGCCAGCCCGAGGCGTGGCCGACCACGGTCATCCCGCTCGCCGTGAACGTGGTGCAGTACCCGCCGCCGACCGGCCACCGCTGCTACCTGCTCGGCAAGGCGATCCGCCGGGCCGTGGAGCAGTTCGACGAGAACCTCAACGTGCACATCTGGGGCACCGGCGGCATGAGCCACCAGCTGCAGGGACCGCGTGCGGGCTTCATCAACACGCCGTGGGACAGCGCGTTCATGGACCGGCTGATCAAGGATCCGGACGGCCTGTCCACGCTCAAGCACCTGGAGTACGTGCGGGAGGCCGGCGCGGAGGGCATCGAGCTGGTGATGTGGCTGATCATGCGGGGCGCGCTCGGCCCCGAGGCCGAGGAACTGTACCGTTTCTACCACGTCCCAGGTTCCAACACGGCGGTCGGCCACCTCGTCCTCCAGTCCGTCGAAACGCCTGCTTAGGAGATTCAGACCATGCGGATCGCGCTCGCCGGGACCGGTGCCTTCGGCATCAAGCACCTCGACGGCCTGCAGAACATTGACGGTGTGAGCGTGACGGCGGTGGTCAGCCGGCGTCTGGAGCAGGCCGAGGAGGTCGCCCGCAAGTACGGTGTCCCCTGGGCCACGACCAGCCTGGACGAGGTCCTGGCCAGCGACGACGTCGATGCGGTGATCTTGTGCACGCCGACGCAGCTGCACGCGAGCCAGTCCATCGCCGCGATGCGGGCGGGTAAGAACGTGCAGGTGGAGATCCCGGTGGCGGACAGCTGGACGGACGCGCAGGAAGTCGACCGCGTGCAGCGGGAGACGGGGCGGACCTGCATGGTCGGGCACACCCGCCGGTTCAACCCGTCCCACCAGTGGGTGCGCCGCCGCATCCTGGCGGGCGAGCTGTCCGTCCAGCAGATGGACGTGCAGACCTACTTCTTCCGCCGGACGAACATGAACGCGGCCGGGCAGCCCCGCAGCTGGACCGACCACCTGCTGTGGCACCACGCCGCGCACACGGTCGACCTGTTCCAGTACCAGGCCGGCGAGCAGTCCCAGCTGCACCACGCGGTACAGGGGCCGATCCACCCCGAGCTGGGCATCGCGATGGACATGTCCATCCAGCTGCGGACGCCTTCTGGCAAGATCTGCACGCTGTCGCTCAGCTTCAACAACGACGGCCCGCTCGGCAGCTTCTTCCGCTACATCTGCGACAACGGCACCTACATCGCCCGGTACGACGACCTGCTGACGGGCCGCGAAGAGCCGATCGACGTCTCTCACGTCGACGTCTCGACGAACGGCATCGAGCTGCAGGACCGGGAGTTCGTCGCGGCGATCAACGAGGGCCGCGAGCCGAACTCCAGCATCGCCAGCGTGCTCGGCTGCTACCGGGTGCTCGGTGAGCTGGAGACCCAGCTCGCGAGCCAGCGGTGATCACGGTCGGCCCGCTAGCCGCTAAGGACCGGGCGGACTGGGAGCGGCTGTTCCGCGCCTACATCGCGTTCTACGAGCAGGATCATCCGCAGTCGATGTACGACAGGGCGTGGGCCGAGTTCCAGGCGGACACCCGGATGCACGCCTTCGGGGCGTGGCGGGACGGGTCGCTGGCCGGCATCACGCATTTCCTGACGCACCCGACCACCACGGCACCCGACGACCTGTGCTACCTGGAGGACCTGTACACCGCGCCGGAACATCGCGGCCAGGGCATCGCCAGGACGCTGATCGGCGCGGTGGGCGAGTGGGCCGCCGCGCACGGCTGCGGCAGCGTCTACTGGCAGACCCGCCAGGACAACGCGACCGCGCGGTTGCTGTACGACCGGGTAGCGACCTTCTACGGCTTCATCGTCTACACCATGGAGCTGCCCGCCTAGGCGGGCTGGAGTTCGGACAGGATGTGGTCGCGGCTCAGGTCGTGACCGTGCGATCCGCTCGCGTGCTGCTGAACAGCCTCGATCAGGTGGTCCAGCTGGCCGCCCTGGCCGACGGTGAACTCGACGCCGCAGCCGTGGCATTCCACCCGGGACCCGCCGCCCGCCAGCTGCGCCGGCCCGGTGAAGTCGATGATGACGAGCGGTTCCTCGCCGACCACCCAGGCGTCGTGGCCCGGGGAGACGTAGTGCGCGTCGCCGGGGCCGAACTCGGCCTCGGTGCCGTCGTTCATCCGGACCCTCATCCGCCCGGAGACAACGTACGCGGTGTGCGCCAGCTCGCAGGAGCTGGTGCCGACGAGAGGCTTGACGTCAGCGGCCCAGCGCCAGCCGGGGCTGAACACCGCGCGGCCGATGACGGCGTTCCCGACGCGCACCATCCGCACCTCGCCGTGGTCGAAGTCGCGCTTGTCGTCGGGCTGGTCGATGTTCTTGGCTTCCAGTGTCATGGCAATGCCTCCTCGCTCGTGGTCTCCTCGCTCGTGCCGTTACCGGTATCGTGCCGGCGGCGCGGCGGGCGGGCATCGGGGAAACCACGTAGCCGGCGGCTACGTAACGGGGCGGGCCGGCTCGGGCGGCGCCTGCGGCGCGTGCGGCCCGTGCGGCGCCTGCGGCCAGGGGCCGGTGATCGCGACGAGCATGGTGCGCGACGTCGCGCCGGTCTTCCGCAGCAGGCTCTCGACGTGCTTCTCCACCGTCCTGGGCGACAGGTGCAGCCGGGCCGCGATGTCCTTGTTGGCCAGCCCGGCGGCGATGAGCCCGAGGATCTCGGCTTCGCGCGGCGTGATACCGAGCGCGTCGAGCCTGCTGGCTGAGGGCACGGAGAGCAGGTCCTGGCACCAGGCGGCCAGCGCGGTGAAGTCCTTGGCCGCGAAGTCGGCCCGCGCGGCCGCGAGCCAGCGCGCGGGTTCGCCCCATCCGTCGGTCAGCGCCGGGCCGGCCGCGAGGAGCCGGGACAGGTGGCCGAGCGTGCCATCGCCCAGGTCGGTGTCCGCGGCGCCCGCGATCGCGGTCGCGTGATCGCCGGCGCCCCGCCGCCCGGCCAGGACGGCGTCGGCGTAGCCGAGGATGCCGCGATTGGGCCGGACCACGACGACGTTTCCGCGCCGTGCGCTGGCCAGTTCGCCCGCTGCCCGCGGATCGGCGGCCGCGGCAAGCGCGAGCGGCCATATCGCGCGGAACATGGCCGGCTCCGCCTGCGGCAGCGTGCGCACGATGACGGCGCCCCGCGCGAACGCGGCGATCGCGGCGGGCAGGTCGGCTCGCGCCAGGGCGGACATGGCCCGGCAACCGCCCCAGCCGAACGCCGTGACGAACCGGTTCTCCGGCACCAGCGCCCCGGCCTGGCGCAAGCACTCTTCCATGTGCGCGAGTTCCTGCCGCATCCCGTGGGCCTCGGCGAGGAAGAGCAGCGCCTTCACCCGGGCGTCGGTCATGTCGAGCCGCTCGGCGGCGGCGAGCGCGAGACGGGCGTGCCTGGCCGTCTCACCGAAGTCGAACCGGAAGTCACCGCCGGCCGCGAGCTGCAGGTCCAGCTCGGCCGCGGTCGCGAACGCGCCGATCTCGGCGGCGGCCCGACGGGCCCGCGTGATCACTTCGGTGCCGCCATGGTCCAGTAGGTCGATCGTCCCGACCTCCTGCAGCGCCCGCAGCCGCCAGACCGGCAGGTGCTCGGCTTCCGCGATGGCCAGCGCCCGCTGGAAGGCGTCCCGCGCGGCGGTGAGGTCGCGCAGCCGGGCGATTCTGCCGATGATCTCCAGGGCCTGGCAGCGGACCTCGGGGCTCGCCGCGGCCGAATCGAGAGCCGCCTGAGCGAGCTGGCCGGCCTGCCCGAGATCGTCGCCGGTGAGCGCGAGTTCGGCGGCGAGCACGTCGATGAGCACGCGGCGGTGGGGCCGCGGGTCGGCTTCTTCCAGCCGCCTGGCGGCTTCCAGGTGCGCGCTCGCGACGGGCCAGCGAGTGGCGGCGATCGCGGCCCTGGCGAGCTGGATATGGACGTCCGCCGCGCTAGCGCTGGCCGTGGAGTCCGCGATCAGCCGCTCGCCGAGCCGCAGCGCCTCGTCGGCGTTGCCGGCGAGTGCCAGGCAGCCGAGCAGCAGGCCCTCGGCGCTGGCCCGGGCGGCGGGGTCGGTGAGCACGACGGCCGCGCGCCGGAGTGCTGCGGCGGCAGTGGCCAGGGCACCGCGGTCCAGTGCCGCTTCGCCCGAGGCGGCGAGCAGCGCGCCGGCCCGCGCGGTGTCCCCCGCCCGCGCGGCCAGGTCGGCCGCGACGTCCCGCCACGGCCCGTCGAGGACGGGGTGCGCCGCGTCCACGGCGGCGAGTGCCGCAGCCGCCAGCTCGCGGCGTCGCGGCGGCAGCTGCCCGTCGATGACGGCCTCGCGGGTGAGTGCGTGCCGGAACCTGAAGACCTCCTCGTCGACTGTCACCAGCTGGGTGGTGACGGCGCGCTGCAGGGACTCGGTGACGGTGCGGTCAGGCACGGTGGCGGCGGCCGCGAGCAGCTGCCAGTCGAAGCCGCGGCCAAGCAGTGCGGCCGCCTCGAGCACCCGCCGTTCTTCCGGGCTGAACTCGGCCAGCCGGGCGCGGACGGTCTCGGCGAACGACGCCGGCACGCCCGGCGACGCGAGCACCTCCTCGACGAGGAACGGCACGCCGTCGGCTGCTCGCTGGGCCCGCAGGACCAGCTCATCGTCGGCGCCGGCGAGGCAGGCACGGACCATGTGCTCGACCTCATCAGGGTGCAGGCGGCCGAGCGGCAGGTGCCCCGCGGCGCGCCTGCCCGCCAGCCGCCGGGCCAGGCTTGCGGCTGCCTCCGGCTGGTCCCTGCTGGTGGCGACGCACAGCACGCGCTCGCCGCCGAGGTTGTCCGCCAGGTACTCCAGGAGCGTCAGGGTGTCAGGATCGGCCCAGTGCAAGTCCTCGAGGGCGATCACCAGCCCGGTGCCGGCGCCGGCACCGAACGAGCGGAGCAGCCGGACGACCGCCTCCGCCCTGGCGACCGGCGAGGCGAGGCCGGCCGCCGTCAGGCGCTCCGCCGCGGCCGCCTGATCCGGCGGGCCGAGTGCGGGGAGGATGGCCCGCAGCGCGGGCAGCCACGGATCGAGGTCGGTGTGCGCGGGTAGCGGCCGGTCGCGCAGCAGTTGCAGCAGCGCCTCGGTGAGCGGCCGGTACGGCGTGCCCGACCCGGCCGGCACCGCCCGGCCGGCGGCCGTCAGCGCGCCGAGCTCGAGGGCGTGCGCGGTTAGCTCACGGGCCAGCCGGGACTTGCCGATGCCCGGCTCGCCGGTGATGAATACCACGCCGCCGCGGCCGTCCGCCGCCCGCGCGAAAGCGTCCCGCAGCACGCGGAGCTCGTCGTCCCGACCGCACACGACGGGGCACAGCACTCCCCCCACGCGTCAAGTGTGGCACGGCTGACGGCGCTTCCGGCCGCCGTGCGACGCCGCGGGCTTCAGTCGAAGGAGGGCTTGCGGTTCCTGCTGCGCTTGAGCTCGAAGAACCCGTCCGCCTTGATCACCAGCGCCAGGCCGTCCCACAGCTCTCCCGCGGCCTCGCCCTTGGGCGCAGGCGTGATCACCGGGCCGAACATGGCCTTGCCGCGGACGCGGATGACCGGTGTCCCGACATCGAGGCCGACCTCATCGAACGCCTCGTTGTGCGAGTCCTTGATGATCTGGTCGAACTCGTCGGACTCGGCGGCGCTGGCCAGCGACTCGGGCAGCCCCACTTCCGCCAGGGCCTCAGGGAGGATCTTGGGGTCATCCCGGCGTCCCTCGTTGTGCAAGCGGGTGCCGATGGCCGTGTACAGCGGCCCGAGGACGCCGGGGCCACTGTGCTGCGCGGCGGCAGCGACCACCCGGACCGGCCCCCAGGCCTTGCTCATCCGCTCGACGTACTCCTCGCTCAGCCCCTTGCCCTCATGCTGGACGAGGTTCAGGTAGGCGAGCGACATGATCCGCCAGTCGGCACGGACGGGCCGGACCTTTTCCACTTCCAGCATCCAGCGGGAAGTGATCCACGCCCAAGGGCACAACGGATCGAACCAGAACTGCACATTTTCCGGGGTCTGCGCCTGTTCCGTCATGATCGCGGCAACACACCCCTTCATTCGGGTATTCCGGTTGCATGGTCAACTTTGACATCGTGCTCCGCGGTGGCCGCGTCATCGACCCGGAGTCCGGCCTGGACGCGGTCCGCGACGTGGCGATCGCGGGCGACCGGGTGGTACAGGTCGGCACCGCACTGCCGCCGGGGCGCCGTGAACTAGACGTCACCGGGCACGTGGTGACCGCCGGTTTCATCGACCTGCACAGCCATGCTCACGACATTGGGGGCGCTCGGCTGCAGGCCATGGACGGGGTGACGACCGCCCTGGAACTCGAGGCGGGCGTCGCCCCGGTGCGAATCGCCTATGAACGGGCCGCGGCGGCCGGCCGGCCGGTCAACTACGGCTTCGCCACGTCGTGGGCGCTGGCCCGGATGGAAGTCCTCGACGGGGTCCGGCTGGACGGCGATCTACGGACACTCTTCGCGAACGTCGCGAGCCCAGGGTGGCAGCGCGCCGCGACCGGCCCGGAGGTTCGCCGTGTCCTGGCCCGGCTGGAGGCCGATATCGCCGACGGCGCGCTCGGCATCGGCGTGCTGGCCGGTTACGTCCCCGCGGCCCGGCCCGAGGAGTACCTCGCGGTCGCCGTCCTCGCCGCGAACGCGAGTATCCCGGCCTTCACGCACTCTCGTGACCTGATCGAGTTCGCCCCGGACACGCTCATCGACGGAGCCGAGGAGATCGTCCGCGCCGCGGGCGAAACCGGCGCCCACATGCACTACTGCCACCTCAACAGCACCACGCTGCGGCAGGCCGACCGGGTGCTCGGCCTGGTCGAGCGGGCACAACGGGCAGGCGCGCGAGTCAGCACCGAGGCGTACCCCTACGGCGCGGGCATGACGGGAATCGGCGCCGCGTTCCTCGCCCCGGAACGACTCAGCGAACGCAGCCTCGACCCGACGTCGCTCACCTACGCGCCGACGGGCGAGCGGATCGCCACCGCGGACCGGCTGCGGGAACTTCGCGCGGCCGATCCTGGCGCCCTGGTGATCATCCGGCATCTCGACGAGGATGATCCGGCCGACCGGGATTTCCTGCTGCGGTACCTGCTGTTTCCCGACGCCGTGGTGGCCAGCGACGCCATGCCGCTGACGTGGATGGGGACGGCTCCCGAGCCGGACGCCTGGCCGTTGCCGCGCGAGGCGTTCACTCATCCGCGGACCGCCGGGACGTTCGCGAGGTCGATCCGGGTGCTCACCCGCGACGGCGGATCCCTGAGCCTGCCCGAGGCCCTGGCGAAGTGCAGCCTGCTCCCGGCCAGGCTCCTGCAAGACCACGTGCCCGCGATGCGCCGCAAGGGCCGCCTCGCCGAAGGCTGCGACGCCGACATCGTGGTGTTCGACCCGGCCCGCATCAGCGACCAGGCCAGCTACGACGATCCCATCCGGCCGTCCACGGGCATCCGGCACGTCCTGGTCAACGGCGAGTTCGTCGTCTCCGAGGCGCAACTCGTGACTGCTGCCCGCCCCGGCAGGCCGGTTCGCGCTTGGCTCTAGCCGGCGGACTCCAGCAGGGCTTTCGCCTTGTCCAGGTTGGCCATTTCGGCATCCATGGACTTCTGGACGGGCTTGGCCATGAGGAGCTTCTTGACCCCTGTTAGTTCGGCGTCCAGGGTGAACGTCACGGCTGTGCCGCCCTCGACGGGCGAGAAGGAGTACCCACCCGTTGGCCGGACCGGACCGGCCACGCCGCGGAAGCCCACACGCGTACCGGGGTCGAGCTCGGTGATCTCGATGTCGGCGGGGACTTGGCGGCCACCGGGGACGGCGATCCGCTGGGTGTAGCGAGTACCTACCGCGAGTGGGCCCTCGCGGTGGATCTCCGCGACCCCGGGACGCCAGCGTTTGGCGTTTTCCGCGTCGGCGAAGAACGCGTACACCTCGGCCGGCGGCCGGGCTATCACGATCGTGCGCTGGGCGTGCGGCATGGCAGACTCCCCTCACTGAGGGTGATCGTAACAGCTCAGAACCTAGCGTCACGCCGGGTATTGCATGGGTCCTTGGGTGTAGGTGCGTCCGCTGGGTGTGGTCCACTGGTGCCAGCCGGGCTGGGGCTGGGTGACGGTCCAGCCGGGTGACTGCTTGACCCGGTGGCAGCGGCGGCTGCGCGCGCCGCCGTTGCAGGCGCAGGTGCGGCCGCCTTGGTGGTAGGGGACCGCGTGCTCGAAGTCGGACTCGCGGGCGTGGCGGGAGCACGGCGGGAAGGTGCACTCTCCGTCCCGAACCTGCACGAGGTGGCGGAGGGCATCGCTGGGCTGGTAGCCGTGGGATTCGTGCCGGTGGTCGCAGTCGGTCACCGGGATCGGCTCGAGTTTGACGACGAGTTCCTGGCCGCCGGGCAGGGTGAGGGTCCAGGTGCCGTATCCGCCGGGCGGTCCTGGGTCGCTGGTCGGGGTGAATGCCCAGCCGGTGGGTCCGTCGCGGCTGGCGGGCCGGTTTTTCTTTGCCCGGGCGGGTTTGGCGCAGCCGTGCGCCACGGCTATTCCCTGGCTGTCGGTGATGGTGGTGCACCATTGGCTGTGCGGGCTGAGCGCGATTGCCGCGGCGAGGTCGCGGACGAGGGCCGGGTCGAGGGGGCCGAGTCCGTGCCCGGCGCCGGGCCGTTCGGCCAGCCCGAGCAGGGTGGCCAGCGGAAAGGTGAGGTTACCCCGCGCGGTCAGCGCCGGAAGAACTGGGATCGCAGCTGGGCTGCCGGGCTCACCGCCTGCGCTGTTAGTGGTGCTGCCGTCACCATGACCGCCGCTGGTGCTGCCCGTACTGGCTTGGTCGCTGGTGGAAACGTCACTGGCACTGGTGGCGTTTGGACGGGTACTGCCGGGGCCGCCATGTGCGCCTTGACTGGTGCTGCCGTCATCGCTGCCGACGCCGGCCTGCTGGGCTTGCGCGGCGCGGTCGGCGGCGATGCGTGATTCCAGGGTGATGCCGTTGAGGATGTCCAGGAACGCCAGCACGCGCAGCTGATCCATCCGCGCCTCCGGCCGGATCCGCGCCGCCTTGTACGCCGCGGCGCGGTCGTTGATCGCGTCGTTCGCCGCCAAGGCGGCGTCGGTCGGCAGGCCGAACGCGGCCAGCGCGCACGCGCCGCCGTTGTCCCGCCAGAACCGCACCCGCGCCTCCTCCCGCTCCGCGTATTCGCGGCGCCTGGCGGCCCCGTCCGGGTCGACAGTCACGACCGTCTGCGCGGCGAGCCGGCCGAGCTGCGCCGGGGTCTGCCCGTCCAGCCGGTCCAGGATCAGCTTCTCCGCCTGCGTGGCCTGCTCGTCGTCCAGCACCTTCAGCTCATCGGAGATGATCCTGGCCTTCAGCGGAGTCAGGATGCCGGCGGCCAGCGCCGCGCCGATCCCGGGCAGGCGGGCCTGCAGGTCCCAGGCGAAGCAGGTGAGGTTGTCGGCGGACCGCAGCGAGATCGCCAGCGCGGCGCTGACCTCATGCTCGACGCCGTCCTCCCACCGGTCGGGCAGGTCACCGTGCATCGACGGGGTGCCCAGCAGGCTGGGCCGGGCCCGGCGGCGCAGCAGCTCGCGGACCACGCCGAGTTTGCCGGCTTCCGCCCAGGACCCGATCGCGTCCCACCGGCCGAGCAGGCCGATCAGCTCCTCGTCGGTCGCGTCCTGGCACCGCCATTCCAGGCCGGACAGCTCCGCGAGCACCGCGGCCAGCTCCGGGCCGGGCGGGCAGGTGTCTCCCGGACCGCCCTCCGCGAACCCGGCCAGCCGGGGGTCCCGGCCCGGAACGGCCGCGCTGCCGCCGGGCGACCCGGAGTCGCGGGCTGGCTCCTCGCCTGGCCCGCGACCGGGAGTCGGTGGCTGCGTCATGAGTGTTCCTTATTTGAGTGCTATTATAAAAGTTCTCTTATATCGAATTCTATCGCGATTAATGACATTCCAGCGGCCTGGATCCCTTACCTGATGGTTACTATTTCCTGTCTTGGGGAGGTTTTCCCGACCCGTGGGACACTGGGGCGTGCGCACTTACGGGCTGCGGTTCGATGTGAACTGCTCGATTCTCTTCACTGAACTCCCGCTGCTGCAGCGGCCCGCGGCGGCTAAGGCGGCCGGGTTTGACGGGGTGGAGTTCTGGTGGCCGTGGGATGCGATGGTGCCGTCCGACAAAGAGGCGGACGCGTTCGTCAGCGCACTGGGCGACGCCGGGGTTGAGCTGGTCAGCCTGAACTTTCACACCGGGGACATGGCGGCCGGGGAACGCGGGCTCGTATCCGTGCCGTCAGCGGCCAAAGCGTTCCGGGAGAACATCGGGGCCTGCACCGAGATCGCCCGGCGAACCGGGTGCCGGCGGCTGAACGCGGCGTACGGGAACCGGATCGACGGCGTGGACCCCGCGGAGCAGGACACGGTCGCGATCGAGAACCTTAGGCTCGCCGCGCAGGCAGCGGCGAACGCCGACGCCGCCGTCCTGGTCGAGGCGATCAACTCCGTCGACGTTCCCGCGTTCCCCGTCGACACCAGCGCCAAGGCGATCGCGGTCATCGACGCGGTCGGCGCGCCCAACGCCGGGTTTCTCGCGGACCTGTACCACCTCGGGAAGATGGGCGAAGACCTGCCCGGCGTGCTGGATAAGTACCGGGAAAAGATCTGGCATGTCCAGGTCGCCGACCCGCCGGGACGCGGGGCGCCGGGGACGGGG